>Ga0209489_102660_pt1 | contig 36019 bp, 21 predicted proteins | sample SiratrowhiteBW_FD_187527 | JGI IMG/M metagenome (GOLD analysis project Ga0209489, IMG submission 187527) | Root nodule microbial communities of legume samples collected from California, USA - Siratro white BW (SPAdes) (version 2) | ecosystem: Host-associated > Plants > Roots > Nodule | place... | reverse complement strand
ATATATATATATATATATTTTTCAATATTTCTCCATATCCTAATTCTGTCTCTATTATCATAAAAGCCTCTGGATTATGAATTCCTAAACACGAAAATGTTTTTACCAATTCTTTTAACTTTCTTTATTCCTCTAATATTTTTGTGGTCCAAGGTTTTGTGCTTTTTGTAGTCTATTAAAGAGGGGTTTTGCTATAATTCTAATATTAGGAATATAATATGAAACATAACTTAAATATCCTAAACTTTTTTGCAACTGATTTTTATTCTTTATTTCATCTTGAAATTTTTTAACAAATTCAATACCTCATGATATTGGAAAATTTTCCCTGAAATATTTCATGTCCTACAAAGTCTAATCTTGGTTTGGGCTATTTTCATCTTCTTGGGTGATACCACTAGCCCATTTAGTTTTATTATATTTTTAAATGTTTTTAAAACTAATACAGTAGACCCTCTAGACAGAAGCTTTGATGAAGATAGATGATCTTGTACAACCAGACACTCCTCACCAGATGTATCGAGATGGTCTACTGCCTTTAGACGATCTAGGAAGCTTTGAACATAAATTTTTTAATGAGCCAAATCTTCACATATAGATTAATGCCAAAGACATGTGCTCTATCATTGATCGAGTACATAAGTCACTCAGCAATATTTTTGTTTAACTTGGCACATTTTTAATCTAAACATGCAGCTAGCTGTGATGGCAATTAACATTGTGAAGCTTTAGCACTGCCATTTAATTCAAAAAAATCTAAACATGCAGCTCTATAAATTTGTATGCTAATGTATTTATGATGGATACACTCATTCTTTTTTGTCGGGTCGTGATTTTATAGTTAATGAATTTAAAACTGACATATGGATTAATCAACTAAATTTCATAATGTAAAGCGTTGATCTGATCAAAGGTAGATAGATGTTGTTTTGATGGAAGCTATGTCATGTGATATGTGATGGTGTCTAAGCATGTGTCGTTGTTTTACCACATCCACCGACGTTGACTATGCACGAGTTGCCTTAATCACACATACATGGGAAATCGATTACTTAGGATGCCGCGGAAGAAGCAAATTTAGACTATATTTTTCAGTACATGTTTCCTCATAAAACATTAAGGTACAATGAAAGTATAAAGAAAACATAAAATTAAATTTCAAATAATATTTTGGGTCAAAATGTAATGTTATTAAAGTTGGTTTAGTCAGTTTTAATTTTTTTAAAAATTTAAAATCTAATATAATAGGTGTCAAATAGTAAGATTAGTTTAATATTAAACATTAATACTCAATTCTAACAATTCTGGTACTAAATATTTTTTAACCCATTTGAATAAGTAAAAATAATTTCATCCAGTTTGATTAAGGACATTTGTCGTAATGAGTGCTCAGGGGAAATTCCATTTGTCTTGGTTTATATAATTTGGTACATAGGATAGTACATTGTATAATATTTGGTATATTTGTATTGGTTTAAATTCATGACTTTTTTTTTGGTTCAGTTTTTATTGCTTTGATTGTTAGTTTTCCTAATTTGAAAGTGGCACAATTAATTGAAACAGTAACGTGCAAATAAGAAAAGTGGGCTCTATTTTATTCCTTTGAAAAACAAATTTAGAAGCAAATAGACCTCCGAAGAGGCTCAACAAAACAGTTTGGTTCACAAATCCACTTTCCAAATCAGTACCACTACAATGTTCTAAGAATTAATGTTTAAATTTCCCTCTCAGATGTTGGAGTTTGGCCGGGTGTTGTACAGGAACTCTTCATCAGAACTCAATTTCAAGCCCTTGTACTTATTTTTCTATTAACCCTCATGGAGAAGCAAAACTGGATGAAATTAAAGAGAAAAGATTGCAAACCATATATGAGATGTGAATCAAAGAAATTCAAGAACACCATCCATCCCCCTACTCAAGCTTAGATATCAGTTCATTCCTCATACAGAGGAGGATCAAGAGCAAACTTGTGCCAAGATTGTTGGAGAAAGTGCAACGTTAATTGAATCTATGTGGGGGGTTCTGAGTGTGCTGCGAGTGGCTTCAGACTGAATGGTTGTGTTCTCAGAAAGACTCAGCATTGATTGAATCCAGATTTCAGAATACACATATTTAAACATTTAACAGTTCAAACAATTCTGATTCTCCGGGAAAAAAAATCATGTCTCTTCTGTTTTATTTCACACTCTCGTAATCTCTCTTCTCATTTATTTCACTATTTTATTACATCTCCTCTGAAGTCTGGAGATTCTCCTGCAACAGAAAAACTCTTGCTCTGCATTAAAAGTTTAAAGACTCTGAACAACAACAAACTTACAAAAGTGTAAAATTTCTTGTTGACCAAGTATTGTCTTGCATAGCTGGAGATAGAAAGTCATTATTGTGAGCAAACACCTCTCTACAAATCTTGTATAGTCAAAGAGTGGATTTAGAGTCTCTTCCTGACGAAGATTTTCTTCCACTCCCTCTTACATTGCTAAATGCGTGTGATTATACATGTACAGTTCAAAATCTATTTTTACAAGAAGAGGAGATCTATCGTATGGAAGAGTTTCATTAATTTTTCATTCATACACTATATACAGCATAACTTTCTAATATACAAAACTTATACATGAGATTCAAATATTAACATTATTTTCATTTTAAAAGCAAGATTTTATATTTAAATGATAAGAAAATTATTATTTTATTTAAATAATATATTAAAATTAGAAATACTCAAAAAAACTCCTAAAATTTATTCAAGTTTTCCACAAGTTGAAGCTAGAGTTAGAATAGTATAACAAATTCAACAGTTAGACTTACTCATTAAACACCTTTGTCATATCAGAAAATTCAACAATTATTGCTTGACTTGGGGCATCAACCTTGTTTAGATGCAGATTTTCTACACTGTGGATTTATACACTCACACGTCCAAGTCATCAAAATAGTTGAATAAAAATCAATCTGCTAATGTTTTCTATCTGTAATCAAACGTAAAATATGTATCTAAAGTTTGAACCATCCAATACTAATCCAACTATCACTTGGATCTGCGAATGCCACGATTAAATGTGGAAATAAACTGAGAATATTTGACTTTTCAAGAAGACTCAAGATATTGGTTAAGTGGCCATCAAAGAAAAGATGTTCCACCATCTTAAAGTCAAGTCATCCTTTGTAAAACAGCTTATTATCCTCTCATCAATATCGCATCCCTCTGCTGAATAATTGTTACAAATTGAACTCCAAATTACTGATTTCCATTCAAACTTGTCCCTCACCAATTTCTACCATGGCAGCGGAACTTGGTGGTGCTCTTCTTTCTGCTTTCCTTCAAGTTGCATTTGATAAGCTGGCTTCTCCTCAAGTTGTAGATTTCTTTCGAGGAAGAAAACTAGATGAGAAGCTGCTCGGGAATTTGAACATCATGCTGCACTCCATCAATGCTCTCGCTGATGATGCAGAAGAAAAGCAGTTCAGAGATCCAAACGTGAAAGCATGGCTTTCTGCTGTCAAAGAGGCTGTCTTTGACGCAGAGGATCTCTTGGATGAAATAGATTATGAACAGACCAAATGCAAAGTGGAAGCTGAATATAAAGCTCAAACCCTCACTTACAAGGTATCGAATTTCTTCAATTCTACTTTCAGTTCAATTAACAAGAAAATTGACTTAGGCATGAATGAAGTCCTGGGAAAACTAGAATATCTTGCAAGGCAAAAAGGTGCTCTTGGTTTGAAAGCGTGTACTTGTTATGGTGTTGGATCTGGTAGTAAAGTGTCACAGAAATTACCATCAACTTCTTTGGTGGCTGAAAGTGTGATTTATGGCAGAGATGCTGACAAAGAAATGATCATTAATTGGCTCACATCAGAAACCGACATTCGAAACCAACCATCAATATGTTCTATTGTGGGTATGGGTGGGTTAGGTAAGACCACACTCACCCAACATGTATACAATGACCCAAAGATCGACTGTGCTAAATTTGATAGCAAAGCTTGGGTTTGTGTTTCAGATCATTTTAATGTTTTGAACGTGACAAAAACAATTCTGGAGGCAATCACTGATGAAAAAGATGATAGTGGAAACCTAGAAATGGTTCACAAAAAACTGAAAGAAAAATTGTCAGGAAAGAAATTTCTTCTTGTATTGGATGATGTTTGGAACCAAAGACGAGATGAATGGGAAGCTGTGCAAACTCCTCTTAGCTATGGGGCTCCTGGAAGTAGAATTCTTGTCACAACACGTGATGAGAAAGTTGCTTCTAACATGCAGTCTAAAGTGCATCGCCTAAAGCAATTGCAAGAGGATGAATGCTGGAAAGTTTTTGAAAAACACGCATCAAAAGATGATAATGTTGAATTGAAGGATGAGCTAAAGGAGATTGGTAGAAGGATAGTTAAAAAGTGCAAGGGATTACCTCTAGCTTTGAAAACAATTGGATGCCTGTTATGCACAAAGTTATCCATTTCAGATTGGCAGAGCATATTGGAAAGCGACATATGGGACTTACCAAAAGAAGACACTGAAATTATTCTTGCGCTATTTCTGAGCTATCACTACCTTCCTTCTCATCTTAAAAGATGCTTTGCTTATTGTGCTTTATTTCCCAAAGATTATGAGTTTGTGAAGGAGGAGTTAATTTTGTTGTGGATGGCCCAAAATTTTCTACAGTGCCCACAGCAAAGTAGACATCCAGAAGAAGTTGGTGAACATTACTTTAATGATCTATTGTCAAGATCTTTCTTTCAACAATCAAGCATCGAAAGGCATGAATCACGTGTCAAGAGGCATTTTGTCATGCATGACCTTCTGAATGATTTGGCAAAATATGTTTGTGCTGACTTTTGTTTCAGGTTGAAATTTGATAAAGGCAAATTGATGCCGAAAGCAACGCGTCATTTTTCATTTGCAGTCAATGACGTCAAATATTTTGACGGTTTAGGGAGTTTAAGTGATGCTAAAAGACTGCATTCATTTCTTCCAATTACAGAAATTGGGAGAACTTACCTTGGCCGTTATCCTTGGCAATTCAAGATTTCAATACATGATTTGTTCTCCAAAATTAAGTTTTTACGCGTCTTATCTTTCTATGGTTGTTTGGACCTTAAAGAGGTCCCAGATTCTATAGGTAGTCTTAAACATCTCCATTCGTTAGATCTTTCGTGTACTGAGATACAAAAATTACCTGACTCAATATGTTTGCTCTATAACTTGCTAATACTGAAGTTGAACTATTGTTTAAGGTTGGAGGAGTTGCCCTTAAATTTGCATAAACTTACCAAATTACGTTGCCTGGAATTTAAAAATACGGAAGTGACAAAGATGCCAATGCATTTTGGAAAACTGAAGAATCTTCAAGTACTGAATACATTTTTTGTCGATAGAAATAATGAGTTCAGTATTAAGCAGCTAGGAGGACTCGATCTTCATGGAAGGCTCTCAATTAATGAGGTGCAGAATATTGTGAATCCTTTGGATGCATTAGAAGCAAATTTGAAAAATAAACACCTTGTGAAGCTAGAGTTAAAATGGAAGTCTGACCACATCCCTGATGATCCAAGGAAAGAAAAGAATGTACTTGAAAATCTACAATCTTCCAAACACTTGGAACGTTTATCAATCCGGAACTATTGTGGTACACAATTCCCAAATTGGGTATTCGATAATTCATTATCAAATTTGGTATTCTTGGAAGACTGTAAATATTGCCTATGTTTGCCTTCCCTTGGGCTTCTATCGTCTCTGAAGACTCTACATATTGGAGGGTTTGATGGAATAGTGAGCATTGGTGCTGAATTTTATGGGAGCAGCTCTTCTTCATTTTTGTCCTTTGGAAACATTGGAATTCTACAACATGAAGGAATGGGAAGAATGGGAATGTAAAACTACTTTTCCATATCTTCAACATCTTTCTATGAAGCATTGTCCCAAGCTGAAAGTTTTGTCGGAGCAACTTCTTCATTTAAAGAAACTAGTTATTGGTGACTGTGATAAGCTCATCATTAGTGGAAACAACATGAACACATTCTCACTTGAAGTCTTGAGAATTTATGCATGTCCACTAGTGATTATTCCTGTTACCCATTATGATTTTCTTGAAGAAATGACGATTGATGGTGGTTGCGACTCTCTTACAATCTTTCCGCTAGATTTCTTTCCAAAGATGCGTTTACTTCAGCTGCGAATGTGCCGAAACCTAAGAAGAATTTCTCAAGAGAACGCTCATAATCATCTTAAGGAACTAACAATTGATGATTGCCCTCAATTTGAATCATTTCCCAGTGAAGGATTATCTGCACCGTGGCTAAAAATAATTGTAATTCGAGGATCTGAGAATTTGAAGTTGTTGCCAAAACGCATGCAAATCCTGCTTCCATCTCTTACTGTGCTGCAAATAATTGACTGTCCAGAAGTGGAGATGTTCCCAGACGGAGGTTTGCCATCAAATATAAGACATATGTGTCTTTCAAGTTTAAACCTTATCGCCTCCCTGAGAAAGACCTTGGATGCCAACACATGTCTCCAAAAATTGTTTGTTGCAAACGTGGATGTGGAGTCTTTTCCCGATGAAAATTTGCTACCACACTCTCTTCCTTCCCTACAAATCTATGGTTGTCCAAATCTTAAAAAGTTGGACTACAAAGGTCTCTGCCACCTCTCTTCTCTCACACTTCATAATTGTCCCAACCTCCAAGGCTTACCAAAGGAGGGTCTGCCCAAATCCATCTCATCTCTTGAAATTTGGAATTGTCCATTGCTCAAACAACGTTGTCAGAATAAACAAGGCGAAGATTGGGAAAAGATTGCTCACATTCAAAAGTTGAGTTTTGTAAGATGAAACATGTTCTTGTTGGGTCTTGAGAGTGGTCCTCATCCTCCAATTGATTTTGTTAGTTTTCTGTCTTCAGTTCTTAATTCGTTCTTCAGTTTTCAGATTCTTTCATTTTGGAGATGAAAGAAGGCTAAAAAGAAGTGTATGCAAATGCTACAATGGAACATGTTAACTTTTACCCAAAGAAAATAATTAAATCAATCATATAATTACTTTTTGCATTCCTTTTATTTTTCATTTTTTTTTCATCTTAAAACATACCATAAATTTGGTAACATTGAAATGGGAAACAAACAAATTTGGAAACTTTTCAATGCCATAATTTTTTTAAATTTTATTTTCAAAATACTTTCAAAAGAAAAAAAAAAATATGTTTTCTGGAATGAAATATGGATGCATGTCAAAGATGTATAGCGCATGTTGAGATATATAATACATGTCTAGATACATAATGCATCTTTAGATACATGACGTATGTTAAGATGTATAAGGTACGTCTGGATATATGATGCATGTCTGTATGTTTAGATGGATGATACATGTGTGGATATACGATACATCTCTGGAGATGTGATGCATGTTAAGATGTATGATGAAGGTCTAAATGTATGATGCATATTTAGATATATGATGCATGCTTCGATGTATAGATGTAAGATGCATGCAAAACTAACTAATGTATGTATGTCACAATTTATTGATGAATATTATGTATGGTGTAAAATGACATGATAATTAAAAAATTTATGAAATCAAAAATTATATACATACTACTATGAATGTATGTTTATATCTACAATACCTAATAATATGATATGCAACTGACAAAATAAGTAAATGAAAATTGGCTCCTAAGTTGGAAATATCCTCAATGTATTACACAAAAATTAATGATATGGTTAAAGGCGAATATATAATTAAGTCTGTAAAAAAAATAGAGAATTGTGTGAATAATCAATTTGCTTAATTTCAAGACAATTAAACTGAACATATAAAAGAATATAAATATCTTCATACAAAATCAACACAGATAGCCTTATTTAAAAATCATATTAGTGCCTACTCCTGAATTTGGAATAGAAAAAAAAGATACCCACTATAATTCGGCGGAGTCACAAGACTTGCCCACAAAATTTTATTTTAAGTCAACTAATTATGATTAAAACCTTTAAAATTGATAAAGAAGTCTCAAGAAAGGAGTTTATGAAAATTGAGAATAAAGAAAAAAAGATTGATTTTTCAACACCCTTTAAAAAATACAGCTTCATCGATATGGAGAAGAATACCATAACTTCTTAGAACTAGTACAAAGCGTATTCCTTTCCTTAAATGGTTCGAACAAAACTATTTAGACAAAATTATAAATAAATGTAATAAAATCCACTAAAAAAATATAGAAAATCACAACTTCAAAAATAGTTAGTATAATCCCTTTGCTACAAGAAGTAAAATTTCCAAAATAGAAAAGAAAAGAGGTAATTGCCTCTCCATTTAAAATGATCATTGAAAAACGAAAAATAAATGTAAAAGATATACAAAATATGTAGTCAACTTAATTATACTAACCAATTATTACACCAAGTAGCAATCATATATAATAGCCCTAAAAAAACTAGAGAAAGAAATTTCTAAATGTTAGCACCAGTGGGTTGCTGTGAAGATTTGATGAAGCCAACCATGTAAAGAAGTTCAAGACCATGTGATCATATGTGGACTGCATAAAGATTTCATGAAGATTGAAAAGCTCGGTCTAGAACCTAGCAGTGTGTGTTATGTGTCAAGTTTGAGTTCAAATCAGTGATGCATGCAATCTTAATCAAGGATAAGCTCCATAAGTGTTTTCTGATTTAACAAAGGATTTGAGAAATCATTAAAATCAGAACTTGCATTTTGAATAACTGTTTTAACTAACTCGGGGAAAATAATCGACTGTTTGACAAAACAATCGATTGAATTTTAAGACAATTGTCTATAAATAGTTGGCGCATTTTTAAAAACGATACGAAAAGCATTCTAAACATTTTTATGAGCAAGAACATTGAGTTTTCAAAGAGAGAAAAAACATCTTCTTGTCTAAGAGATCAAGATCAATCAATCAATTTCATCAAGAACTATTTTTCGGATTACTACTGGAGCTTTGAGTTGACTGAGACAGTTTCATCACTGATTTGATCATCAAACTAAGCCTTTTATACCCTTTCTTTATTACTTTTGTAATCTGTTGTATAAAAGTTATTGTTTTGCTGAGTTTGTGATAATTCTTTCATTGTACTGAAGTTTATTCTGCTGTGAGTTACATGGGTTGGTAATTTTGTTTGTACAGTGGGTTATGTACAAGTTGTAACTTACTGAAGGGATCAGCAAGGGGTTTTCTGGTTTATACAGTGGTTTCTGTATAGCTTTTAATCTGTTGTAGGTTTCAACAGATTGTTTTCTACTCGGAGCAGTGTATTCTTGCGGGTAGCAAGTTGTTGATTTTCTATAAACTGATCTGGTTTGATCTTTTTATAGTAGAAATCCTTACTGTGGAGTAAGGGACTAGACGTAGCTCTTGAAGAAGGGTGAACCAGGATAAATCATTGTGTCTTGATCTCTCTTGCTCTCTCTCGACTGTTCTTGATAAATCTTGTTGTTTTTCTTGATTTTTCAGAATCGGTTAAACCTTGCTAATTGAATAATTTCATCAACTTTCTGAAAAGATTTTAAGAAACTTCTGAAAATATATATTCTGTTTAAACACAATCTACTCTTGATCGTTCTGAATCTGATCAATAACCAGTATACTAGTTTTCTACTAGTTTTCTGTAAATCTTCAGTTTTGCAACTTACTAGGTTCACTGTTCATCAGGTAGTTTTTCCATAAAAGTTGTTTTTTCATAAAAGTTGTTTTTTCACAATAATTGGTTAAAAACAGATTTCATACATTAAACATAATTTGTGTTGTTGGATAAAAGATTCTTAAGTCAGTAATTCATTACAAACTTGAATTTGATATAATTCTTTGATTTCTTAAATTAATTTTCAAGAACCGCTTTTACTGTACACTGTGTTTTCAAGAACTGCTCTCTGGTTTCAGTTTATTGTATCTGGTTAACTGATATTGTACTGGAATTGTTTTTGAACCTTTGTTGTTTGCTTTACATATCATCTTGAATAGTTTTCTATAAAAATAATTCATTCTCCACATTAAATAGAATCATTTGCAAAAAAATTTTCAAGTGTTCAATTCATCCCCCTCTTGAACTTGGTCAAAACATATTTTATACTAAAGATTAAAAAAATTAGAAAAATTGTTAATAAAACCCTTTAAGTTTTCAGAATAAGAATCGAAAGATTTAAGATATTACTTACCAACGAATAAGTTCTATTGTAAAGAATACAAGAATAGCCCTTTTTAATAATTAAAAATAGAAAACAAAATTAAGAAAAAGAGTCAAGGAATACGAGAATGAGGAGGTAGTAAATACAGGTATGAAAAAAGAAATCTACCTTCAACACTAAACAGACGAAGTATAAAGAAAAACCACCAAATAAAAGAAATACCCAAAAACCTACTCCTAGACCAAAAAATACAAAACCTACAACCTATAAATCTAAAACAAAATGCTTTAAATGTTGAAGAGTATGACATATGAAAAGGAATTGTAAAGTGCAAGAAAAACTTAATAATTTAAAAATAGATGAGGAAAGAGCGATCAGCAAGTCTATTCTTAGAATCCTCTGAACCGAAACAAGAAAACGAATTAGATATGATTGGACAATAGTAAGTATAGAAAAGGAAATAGATCATGATCATCACTGTATGGTGGAGAAAACTGTGATTGTATATACAAAGTAAATATGTAAGAGAGCAGAAACAAAATTTTGGCTCTAAAAATGGTAGATAATCTAGAAAGTGAAGAAGAAAAATTCAAATGGTTAAATAACATAAACCTTTAGTCAAAATTTCATAGGTTACGATTTTTCAAAAATACTCAAACACAAACTGAATTAAAAGAAAGAAAATAATTATTAATGATTTGCATAAAAAGTCAAAAATCTGAAAGAAGAAATTAGAATGATAAAATTAGAAATACAAGAATTAAGAGAAATGGATAATTTAAAACATACTGTAGTAGAAGATATACAAACAGACAAAGTAGAACACAAAAGTTATATAACCTGAACTAGACATTTTCAACAAAAATGGCAAGTACAAATAGCTTCAAAAATTAGAGAATTATTGCTTAAGAAATTTATAGTTGTACTACTGTGATGACAGGTACACTGGTTAGTACATCATTGGCACGTTTCGATCTTTCATAAATGTATAATAATCATGATTTCTACAATAGATTAGTAAGTAAACATGTGAGTATTATCATCTAAACCGTGATTTGAAAAGTAATTATGTTACGAAAATCTAAATACAAGCATATAAATAAAAACATGATGTCAATCCATATAGTAATGTAATTCTAATCCAAAAAGTAGTATATAATATTTGGACAGTTAATTAACTTGAGTATAAAACTACTTATCGACTGAAGATTTAAATGGTTGAATAGAGTTAACGGGTCTTGTAATAAAATGGTCTTAATAAATGGTATATAAATACAAGCATATAAATAAAACACGATGTCAATCCATAAAGTAATGTAATTCTAATCTAAAAAGTAGTATATAATATTTGGACATTAATTAACTTGAGTATAAAACTACTTATCGACTGAAGATTTAAATGGTTAAGTAGAATTAACGGATCTCGTAATAAAAATGGCCTTAATAAATTTAGGTACATATTTAAATTGTAAAAAAAGAAGGATTCATTCCAAAGAAACCTTACAAAATTATTTACTTACAACTAACAACTCTAATCTAAAGTTACAATATAACTTATCAGATACTAGCATCCGTAATAAAAGAGATGTTATAAAAATAGTTTTACATTAACAAAAGAAATAACTCAAGAAATAATTTTTGAAAGCCGCTTTCTTACACAGATATATCTTATAATTTTATACATTGAACACATATATCATATAAATATGTACGAGTATATATATATGCATAAAGATACATAAAATATGTCACTACATCATTTTTTACTTTAGACAACAACTCAAAAGTGTTGCTTAAAGCCAAAAAACCGTTGTCTAAACTTTAAACAACACTTTGGCAACAGTTTTTCAGGGGTGAAGTATACGTCCGTTCTTGTAACTATAGACAACAGTTTTTTTCTCTAAAATTACACTTTTCATAAAACCGTTGCCTGTAATGCTATATTAGACAACACTTTTCGATCAACTTTTAGGCAATAGTTTTACTAAGACCACGTCTTTTAAAATATTGTTTATTATTTATGCAACATTTTATAAAATGTTGTCTATTGTTTATACTACACTTATTTATTTGTTGTCTATTGTTCAAACCACATTTATTTACATGTTGCCTATAGTTTATATCACACTTACTTATCTGTTGCTTATTGTTTAGACCTCATTTATTTTCATGTTACCTATTATTTAAACCACACTTATTTATTTGTATTTAAACCACACTTATCTACCTATTACCTATATTTAACTACTTAAATTATATTTCATTCTATATTTATTTCACATTTATAATATTTTTTAAATTTTAATTATTCATTTATTTATAATATTTTAAAATTCTGTATCAATTAATATTTTTTCAAACATATAATATACATAATAATTGAATCAATAATTATATAAATAAAAATCAATAATAATACAAAAAAAATACATTTATGTGTACAATTTTATTTATTGAGTTACATACACAAAATATGCTTAACAAAAGTTAAAATAATTAATAGATCATTCATAGTAATTTACAAACTCTCCAATATGACATGCTTAACAAGAGTTTAGAAAAGTTAACAACAGTAATTCATCTTTTTCCTCCAATATATTCTTCAGATTAAACCTGAAACTAGACATACATAAAATAAGTAAAATATCCATTCACATAAAATAGCTGAAAACTAATTGCATATCAAAACAAGTGAAACAGAGTTTCAATTTCAATATTGGACTTGTTTGTACAATTTATAATTTTCATTCCAAAGCAAAGATTGATAAATTATATCAGCAATAAAATAGCTGAAAACTAATTACATCCCAAAACAACTGAAACAAAGTTTCAGTTTCAATATTGGACTTGCTTGTAAAATTTATAATTTTCATTCCAAAGCAAAGATTGATAAATTATATCAGCAAGCAATTTTACGTTAGCTAAATGTAACGTGATTTAGTTTTGCATGATAATCTTGCAAAAAAGTGTCCTTTAATTGTGAAACAAATTTATAATTATGCACTTTTTCTATGTTATCATCATTTTAATATTATTAGTTATTCCTTGAGAACCAATTCCATTGTAGTTCAGTCCCTGCCATAAATCATATTTGGTTGTTTAAAAAAAAACATTAAATAAAATGAGATGGTGAAGTAATCAAATCTTATTGATATTGAGTGGCTGTGACAGACCATTGAACACCAAACAATCACTGAACGGTTTTACTCCAGGAAATACACCAAGGTGAACGGTTTTACAAAGGAAAGAAAACTTTTCTGTCTTGGAATAAATAAAATGGCATTTTTTTCTTTCGGCAGAAGACCCCACTCAAAATTATGCTCTGTCAGTGATGTGATCATGAATATGATGAAAACAAATTTACATTTATTAATTATTAATTTTCTTTCTTGCTTAATGGCTATCCTACGTGGCACTAACACCTAGAAACTTCAACTAAGGGAATTGGAGTCTTGAATTACAGTAGCAAGACTATTGTTTTATATACATGCAACCTATTCTGTAGTTTCTTGAAATTAGTAATAGTTATCAAAACAATAAGATTTTTTCCGTGAACAATAAAGGAAAACTCTAGCACCTTCACCTCACCACCATAAGATTGCATTGACAAGTCTAATGCTTGATTTTCAATAATCTTGCATTGACAGATGCATTGTAAGAAAGACAACCAATCTCAGAATCCTTTCCTGTGACACAACTAATTAGACCTTTGGGAAAACCAGCCAAATGAAAGCAATGCACCATATGTAGTGCAACGACAGCAGCACCCTGTAAGGATAGAGTGTAGGATATTGTTGAGATCTCACCTGGGCCAGAGACATGGTCGATATAGTCCTTATAAGATTTGGATGATCCTCAGCACTTGAAACAGAGATATATTCAATGTAGTACTTATAAGTTTTCTAAAAAGTTTATAAGTCTAAGTCCTAAGATTGTATAAAGTTTATCTTATCACCTCTGACGCTGTAGTGGAATGTGATTCATTACTTCTAGGATGAAAAAATAGTATGATATTAGACATTGTGAAGTGAGGGAAAAAGTAACAATAGTAAATGGTTGGTCTTAGAGCCCCTAGCAATAATTGTTTAATTTTGAAAAAGCTCCCAAGCTTTCATCAACTTCTCCAAAAGTTCTATCCTTTGATTAGCAGTGAGCTATTATAAAGAAGGAAAATTGCACATAATTGAAACATTTCTTCGAACAGAATAAAAGCAAGACGAAAAGAACAAAAAAAAATTCAGTTGATAAAACCCAAAGCAAGCATTTCTGTCGGCAACTTTAACCTGACAGTTGATAAAACCCAAAGCAAGCATTCATTTCAGAACTGCCAAAAACCTTGTATGGATAAATAAATGAATAAAGTGACAGTATAATGATAATCACATATAAAGCAAAAGTTGGCACATGCTAAGAAGGGATGGAAGATTAAAGTATCTAAATTGAATAATAACATTAAACCTTAAATTAAAAAGCAACTTCATAACCAAGGTGAAATGTTAAGTTTTGGGTTTAAAGCATAGTCACCGGATTGCAAATATAAGCAATTCAGAAAGAAAATGATAAGACCATATGAATTGAACCCGATCCATGTTAAAACAAAGACTTTCAAGCTAATTAAGTTTGAACATTTAAATTAAATTAACTGAAATTATGATTAACATTTCAAGTATATTAACTTCTAGGACAAGATGATCAGCAGACTAGAAATTTCAAGCACTATTATGCTTGCATGAACTTCACTTCTAGGACAAGATGATCAGCAGACTAACCTTATCCCAGCATCTTTAGAACCAAAGCCGTGAGGAACAACCTACTCTTTCTGCACATAATCAGCACCTACTCCATCATTCAGTACAGTTCCATCTTCACTGCTGTTCCGAATCTCAATAACCAAAGCATTCAACAATCTCCCTAAATCTTTAAGTTTTACTCCGCCAACTCCGTTAAATCCATCCACAACCACTTTATTGTTCATTCCATCAAACTTACACTTTTCACTTGGGATCAAATCCTCCAAGCACCTGATTCAATCAGACAACAATCCTAGAAGAATGTGCTCAGTGATGACTTAAACATCAACAAAATAATGGAACAACATGAAGCAATATTCATCTACTACCATAGCAATGTCTGCATTGGTCTAACCTGAATGAGCTTGAAAGCTGTTCAAAGTAATCCTGCTCTGAAGCTAGTAAGCCCTTGTTTCGAGCCCGAACCATCCAGTGCAATTGCGGAGTTCAAGATCCCCATGTCCGTTGCAACAGCTCCAACAATTGAAGTGACCCCCTTCATTGTCATCCAAGTATATGCAATCAAAATCAGCTAAATAAAATAAAATCTGGTAGAATATCCCACCATTTATTACTCTTGTACCCCCAACTGAGTTCGTGAAACTGCAATTTACAACCTTGTCCATACCTGTCTAGCTGCTTCAATAGAGTTTTCACACCTTATAATTATCAATCAAACTAAACCCTCAAATGAATAGATATGAACCCATAAAACCGTAAAACTAGATTTTTTTTCCATTAGATTTTTCCCAATAGAATTAGTCAATATCAAATGTCATACCTGGAAAGCACTTTACATGTATGATATTCAATAAGAAAATTAAGAAATCATAGGAATCATAATTTCTGCATCCATTACATTGTCGGCATTTCTTTTCCCACGCAAAAGCTTTCTTCACACTGTTGCAGTTCATCAACTAAGAAAGAAAACAAACAGAACAGGAAAATCAAGCAAAGTCAGGTGCGAAGAAAAATAAGAAATTAAAAATCATAGAGGTGATTCAGTTAATTTTTCCCCACGACGCACCGAAATCCGTATTTGAGTTCAAAAAGCCAAAACCCTAATATATATTAAAATTTCCTTTGCTTTCTTTTCATCATAAAAATAGTAAAAATAAATGTTGCAAAATACCTAAATGTGATGTTCCACGCTCCTTCATCTCCAATCTCACAAAAGCCTTGTTCGTCACAGCATTCTACTTCAGATAATGACACAATGAAAAAAAAAAAGTTGAAACGAAAGAAATCGATTACGAACCAGGGTAGAGTGTGAGAAAAGTGGATTGTGAGCAATAGTAGAGCGGAGAGGACGAAAGCGGAGGAGAGCCTGAACGAATCATGGAAAACGATTGTGGCAGAATACAAGTGGGTGACGAGACGATAACGAATTTGGAACAAGCAATGGAGTATTAAGAACAAGTTACAGAAAGCCGTGAAGGTTTGGAAAAGGATTAAGAAAGCTGATGAGTGATTTTGAGACAAAAACGGAGAGCGCGATTCTTTGAGCGCCATTAGGGATTTTGGCAAATTTTAAAATTTTGGTAAAGATAAAAAGTGCACTTATATTTCAATATTATTTTACCAGTATTTCCTAGTTTATTTAAGTATTATTTTTTAAGTTATATTAAAGATAAAATAAACCGCATTTATAAAAACGTGGTATAAAATACTCACATTTTTTAAAATGTGGTCTAAAATAATTTTATTCATCTACTGTTCTACATGTGTTGCTTAAATTAATTAGACAACGATTTTCATGTATACACGTCGCTTAAATTAATTAGACAGAGAATTAAGATATAATATAAGTTATAATTAAGGATGTGTTATGATGCATGTGCATGATCTACGGATGATTAGTTCAGATGAATGGAGAGAGAGCCTACACGCCTCCGCAAGATGGATGAGGAAGACCAAATGTCAATCTTGTTTAGAAGAAATGCATGGTAAGAGTGAGACAGGAGCTTGGTAAGTAGATTAGCTAGTTGATGACTTGCTACATGAGACACTTGAAGTTTCTTAGAAGCAACCAAGTCCGAACAAAATGATAGTCAATGGCAAGATGTTTCATGCGAGTATGGAACACAGGATTGACACCAAGGTAGGTAGCTCCAATATTATTAGAAAACAATTGCGGCACCTTGATGATTGGATGACCAAACTCCTTTAATAGTTCTCGTAACCACAACAATTCAGTGGTGGTGGTAGTTATATATAGATAGCCAGCCTCCGTTGAAGATTTAACAACAGGGGTTCCTTCTTAGAGGACCAAGAGATGACATTGGGCCCCATATAAATAAGATAGGCAGCACTAGACTTGTGATCATGAGTCTCCAACCCAATCAGAATCACAAAATGTTGTGAGAGAGATCTGTGGCGTGAGAGAGGTGAAGACCATGGTCAAGTGTCCCCTTGAAATAGCGGAGTAGACGTTTGGCAGTTTTCGTGTGAATTTCAGTAGGAGCTTGCATGTATTGTAATAGTTTATTCACTGAGAAAAAAAACATTTGGACGGGTGAGATAAAATTATTGTAGGGAACCAATAATACGACGGAACTCCCGCATATCACATGAGGGAGCATAAGACGTTGGAGTCAAATCACATGAAGTAGAAAGAGGGGTAGAGACAGACTTTGCATCTTGCATGCTGGTAGAAATCAATAACTTACGTATATAGTGTTGTTGTGAAATAAAAAAACTACGAGATATATGAAGGATTTCTATACCAAGGAAATGATGAGGAGACTCGTGATCCTTTAAGGAGAACTTCAATGGAATGACAATCTTAAATGCATTCAGAAATGAGTCGTTATTGCCTGTGGGTAGTAGATCATCTACATAAACAAGAAAGTATGCAACAACACAATCCCAATTGTCTACAAATAAAGAAGTGTCAGATCGAGAATTAAGAAATCTATATGTAATAAAAAAATCATTTAGAGCATTATGCCAAGCACGATGTGCTTGTTTGAGACCGTACAACGCTTTGTGAAGCTTGCATACATAATCTAGAAAGTGAAAGTTGACAAAGCCTGGTGATTGAGACATGTAAATATCCTCCAAGATACTACCATGAAGAAATGCATTATTAACATCCATTTGACATAAAGGTCAACCATTAGGGAGAGCAATGCAGAGAACCAATTTGATAGTATGAGGCTTAATGACTGGACTATAGGTTTTAGTATAGTCAATACCAAGACGTTGATGAAACCCTTTGGCAACAAAATGAGCTTTATATCGAGTTATAGAGCCATCGGGATCCCGCTTTAGACAAAAAAATCCACTTATTACCAATAATGTTGAATTGTGGTTGCTTATGGGCAAGGGACCATGTGTCATTGGCAATTAATGCATTGAATTCTTCTGACATTGTTTGCCTCTACTCAGAATATTTCAAAGCTTAGGAAAGACAAGAAGGTTCAATTTGGTTGGATAAAGGAATTTTGATGGCTAGGTGAAGTTGTTTGGGTTTAAAGATGTCATTTTTAGATCTTGTGACCATTGAATGGGATGGTTGTTTTGGTCTAGGCAAGCATGAGGATCAGTCTACGTGCATAGAAGGAGATGAACCCAAAGTGTACAAGGTATCATTATTGGATGGAGGAGAGGATTCTGTGGAATTTAATAATACATGAGGAGGGGATGAGGTATGCGGTGATGTTGGCATGGATATAGGAGAAGATAAGTTTTGAGTTATGGTAGGTAAAGAGGAGACAATAGAGGTGTAGGGATGGATGTTGGAGAGAGAGAAGACGTGGTTGTAAGTGCAGAAGAATAAGGAAAAACATTTTCTATAAAGTGCACGTGTCTTGAGGTATATAATTTTTTAGTTTTAAAATTGTAATACAAATAAACACTTTGAGATGAGTTGTAACCTAAGAAGACGCATGGTTAGGATTTTGGGAGAAGTTTGTCATGAACATACAGGACCAACTAAGGAAAACAAAGACATTCGAAAAGTACGTAACTTAGAGTAATTTGGTGAGGAGTGGAATAAGGACACGAGAGGTGACTTCATGTTTAAACCTGGTGTGGGCATGCGATTTATAAGATAGGCTGTAGTTTCAAAAGCATAAGACCAGAATGAGACATGAACTGACACCCAATAGAACCTTATGGCACTCGGCCCCAACTGGTGAAAAACACAAAATTTTGGGTCTGGAGTCCAACCCCATTTGTAGGAGGGATAAGCCTGCTGAGGATGCAAATTGCTAATGTTGCAGAAGAAGAGGACCATATTCTATGATGATAAGGTTTTGTTAGAGAATAGCCTTTACAAGATTTTATTTTATTTTGTCCTTTAAATTTTAGTTTTTTATTTTATATTTTTCAGTCTTTATTTTGTTCTTTAAATTTCAATTTTATTTTAATTTTTAGGTTTTATTTATTTATTTTTGTTTTTTGATAATAAATTGTTTAACTTAATTGATGTGACATATATAATGCATTTGGTTGTATGACTTGGAGTGATTTTTACATATCACTTATGAGAATTTATTGTATTTCTCTTAATTACAAATGTGTTATTCAATTGAATTTAAAGTTGTGGTTGCTCTTGTGTTTTTGTGATTCAAAGTGCATTCATATGATTTGTATTTTTTATTAATAATTGTGACATTATATGATAACTTTTGGTACCAACATTTTAACATGGTGAGATTTTGGGCTTCAAAGTTTAATTCATTGTGTGCTAGTTTCTATGCTAATTAATTTCATTTGCATATTTACGTATCAATGTCACTTTTATTTTTATTTTCATTATAGTTTGATCCAAATAAACAACCTTAATCTTTGAGAATAAAACCTTTGTGCACCCTTTTAAGTTTTAAAAAAAAAATTCTTCATCCTTAAACCTTTAAGCCTTGTTGAGAAAACCTTGACTACTTCAGTATAAGCTCAGAGAGCAAGGATATTATCATCCTTTTTTTTGCAAATGAATTTTTGAAAATACTAAAAATGTTTTATTCTTTAGTAAGAAAATCTTGTATAATATTAATAATATTCAAAAATATTTTCGATATAACTTTATTTAAGTGTGAAATGCTTTAATGTTTAAAATAGAGACAAACTTGGAAAGTTTGGAATTTATATTTATCTCTTGAATAAAAAGTTTTCATAATTTAAGAGGTTATACTTTTGAATTATCTAAAGTGATTATTTGATTTTCCAAATAATTAAATGCAAATAATAAATGATCAATCACGTTCACATAATTTCCAGAATAAATCAAAGCATCACAAGAAGCATTATAGCATAGAAGATATTTCTTGTTCAAACATTTACATAGTTGCTGAGAAAGAGTGATACGAGATTTGGGAAAAGAAGATTGGGAGACAAAGACAAAGCTACACTAAAAGAATTGCAGAAAAGACTTATAAATGAAAGGATATAGAATAAATTCTAACATACCTATTTTTTCTACAAAGAAGGAAAGCATTAAGGGACTTAATTATGTGATAAAGACGTGAAGATCTCATCAAAGCCAAACTTGCTATGTGTAGTGTCTTCGGGAAAATAAGACAGAAAATAACGAGACTAGTGAATAAATATTTTAATACATAAAGTCTCAATGTTGCCGCACATATGGAAAGCTTTCAAATGAATTGAAAAATTCATTAAATGCATTGAAGAATAAAATATTCAGTCGTGTATAGGATTTTAGTAATAGAATCTTTAAACAATCATCATTCCAAAAGTTATATAAAGATCATTGAAGATGGAGGAAAAGATGAGGGCAAGAGATTGATGAGGAACACAAGAAACATTTAGAGAAAAATATTATGAGTGAGTTCATTGTTTATATCTTTATATTGAAAGCAATTACAATAAGGTTATGTGTTTAACCATTGTAAATACTTCACTTTGTGAAGTATATCGTGTGAGCTTTGATTGTTTTATCAATTGAAAGAGTTTTTCTCATTTTTGAGAGGTCTTAATCTCAATGGAAGGTTAAGACTTAGTTTCACCTTGAGTTGTTTCAATACTGTCACCTGGATAGGTTAGAATACTTGTTACCTAAAGAGGTTAGAATACTTTTTACCTCAATAGATGGATAATGCTTGTTACCTAGAGAGGTTAGAATACTTGTTCTTGGAGAAGCATTAAAACTCGTTTAGTGAAATTTCTTAAGCAGAAGGGGACTAGACGTACCCCTAGTTATAAGGTGAACCTATATAAATTTGTCTCTTTCTTTCTCTCCCTTACACTCTGAGTTTATATTATTTAGACTTCATCTTAAATACATTCGAATTATTTATATTACACAATTTGAATTTAGACTCCATTCAACCCCCTTCTGGAGCTAATTGGACTTTCAATTGGTGTCAGAGCCAACCTGGGGGTTAGTTCTTAACAGACTTAAGGAGACGATTCTAGATGAACTCATGGAATTTAAAGGTTTAGAAATTAGCAGGATACCTGTGCTCACGAGAGAGAAGTATGAGATATGGAAATTAAGGATAACTGCCTTCTATGAATTTTTTGATATAGAGTTGGTGGAAATCATTTAAGAAGACATTTCCACATTGATGGACTCTTCTATAAAACTTTTACCGCAAGAATTGTGGAATGAAGAACAAAGTAGCAGATATCAATTGAATGGCACTACCAAGCATGTTCTTTTGTGTGCATTACCTGAAGAATATATATTAAAGGTTATCAACATAACCTATGGCAAGAAAATGTGGAAGACTCTTGAAATGTCTTGCAAATAATCAAGAGTTGATTTGAGCACATCGAATTCAAGATCAAATGATGGAAATCATAGTTGCCACAAGGCAAACGATACAAGGAAGTCAAGGTCTGATAAGGAAGCAAACGAACAACATATCAGACGATCTTGATGAAGAGGTAAGTGTATCTGAACTTAAAATCTTATAAAAGATATGCTTCATCTTTTGTACCTAAAAAAATAAAAAATAAAAAATAACATTCCTTATGTAGAAATAAAGACTAACAACAGGTTATGTGAAGAAAATAAGAGTTTGCATCAGAATCTTTAAACTCAAAACACTAATGTGAAAATGGATTTGTTAGTATTCTCACAATACTAAAGGATTTGATGAAACCATGCAAGACATGATCAGCAAGCCAAAGCAAGCAAGTGGAAGAGTGTTCTAGGCTTTGTCTCAGTGTGAGTGAGTGTGATTGGCTGTGAAAGAGAACCTATGCACATCTAAGGAGAAATTCATTAGCACATGGTCCAAATGATTTTAAATCAAAACTTTAGTTAAAAACAGTTTTGGAAAATAAAGTACTGAACTATTATAAACTGATTTCAGGATAAGCCGAATCAATTTATTCGTGTATAAGCATAACTGAATTAACAGTTTTGGAAAATAAAGTACTGAACTATTATAAACTAATTTCAGGATAAGCCGAATCAATTTATTCGTGTCTGAGCATAACTGAATTAACTGTTTTCTAAAATCTGGTTTGAGTTCTTCCTCGATAAAAGAGTGGGCTTTTCAAGTGTGAAAAACAAGAAAAAGAAGAGAAAAGAAGAAGAGAGATTGCGAAACACAATCTTTTGAAATACATTTTGTGAGAACTACTGTGAGAGAATTGTTGTTTCATAATAATCATTTTCGAAAGAGGGTTTTACTTGAAGAATCAATTCTGACTAAGGTGTGTTATTGGGTTTCTTCAAGACTGTGTACAGGCCTTTCTTTCTGCGCCAATCAGGGAGTTTTCTCAACCCTTCTTGATCCTGTTTGAATCAAGATTTGTGTTGTATTCATTGTAATTATGTGATAATCATTGAACAATTGTATTGGTTTGGGCTATAGGAGTTAGCCTGGTGTTTCTGCTGAAATTGATTGGGAGCTACGAGGAGCAGTTGATCAATTTAGCAGGGTTCTTGATTTCTACAGGGAGTAGGAATTGAGTTAGCCTGATGTTTCTGCGGAAATTGATTGGAGTTGCGGGGAACAGTTAATCAATTTAGCAGGGTTCTTAATTTTTACGGGGAGTAGGAATTGGTTGATTAATTGTATGTGAACAATTAATTGAGTTAGTGGAACTTTCTTTGCAAGTGGTGCAGAGAAGACTGGACGTAGCCCTTTGTGTTGAACCAGTATAAAATTGATTGTGTCTCTTCTTCTTGAACCCTTCTCTCATAATCTTGATTTGTTCTTGCACTGCATATTGAATTAAATTGAAAGATTGAATTAATTTCTGGTAATCTTGATAAAGCTGGCTTAAGTCCTCTGCTGAATATTGATATGTACATTGTAACTTGAATCTTGTATTGGTTTTTGGTAAATCTGTTGTAGTTGTCAAAGAAATTTTGTTTATCAGATTTATTAATACTGACTGAAATCAGTGTAATGTTGTGTTAGGAGTTGTGAATTTGTATCTAGTAATTCTGTTTCTCTCTGCTCTCATTCAAAATTGGATTTGTGTGTGATTCTATTCCGAGTGTAATATTGCTATTGGAATTGTGTGAATTTGATCTACTTAAGGTATTGCTGTGAAATTGTTAATTTGTGTGATAGTGAATCTGCTGTGTGTTTGAAAAACTTCTATTTGTCTGTACAACAAATTGATTCATCTGTGCCTTGAATCAATTTATTTCTTTACCGCACCTTATATCTTTAGCACCAAGATTCAGTAAAGTTTTTCAAATTGCGAAAACTATTTTCAAAGGTCTATATCGGAAAAATCTTTCAAAGTTCGATTCACCCCCCCTCTTGAACTCAGCCTAAAACGTTTTCAGGATTAAATAGAAATAATTCTTATAATATCATAACTACCAAAATTCTCTAATCATATCCTAACGAGGATTTATGGAGAAAAACTAATCACAATGGCCCAATCAAGTATGGGTACCAAAAGAGATTTGTTTTTAGGTATTTTTTGAAGGCTTAGACAATTACAATAGAAAGGAGCGAGTAAGATGGAAGAAATGGAGGAAGCAGACAAAGTCATCAAGCAGATGATATCCTTCTACAACATATAAGAGATAAGTATCTCTAACTTTATTTCATCATAATCATGTAGATAAATGAAGTTGTTTGATAGAGCTAATTTATATGATATTATTGATATATTTTTATGCAACAATCAACTCCTTTTACACTTATAACTTGTTTAAATCTTAATTTTATTTAGTTTTTGTTAATAATTGATTGAGAGTCAAAATAAGGATTTAATACTAATTCAAGCTATTTTTGGTGAAATTGAGTAGGAATACATCAGATGAGAAGAAATAGGATTGAAGTCTTGAGGAAGTGGGAAAAAGAAGCAAAAAGTGAGCAAGTAAAAGCCAACTTACCTCAGCCTCATAAGCCCTACTTGGGAAAACCCAAGAGCAAGCAAATAGAAATGCGTCTGATGCAGGTTGGGCTCCATAACTAAAAAAGTAACAGCATCCAGTGGTGCCCGACATAACTAACCTAGGTTGGGCACGAGCGTCGATTTTAGAATCTCATTTAATAAGCTTTTGCAGTGAGTGCGGTATGTAAAATTTATTCATATGCGGTGATTTGCAATGAGATGAAATGCGAATCAAGATTGAGGGGGAGAGAGATCACACATAAAATTTATATTGGTTCACCCTTCTTGAAGGACTGTATCTAGTCTTCCTTTCCAACAAGCAAAGAAAGTTCACTAACCACAGTCACTTGTAAACCCTATACAATCAAGAATCCTTTTTGCACCTTGCAAGAAACTCACAAAACTTTGTAGGACCCTGCTACACACATGCAGAATCACACTGCACCACAACAGACCTCTACAACTATACTACCCTATAGTAGTTCCAAAACAACAATTTCAATGTAATTTTTACACAAACTCACCATTGCAACAATTTTGAGACACAAAAAAACTCAAGAACCAGTTGTGTAGCATTTTCCTTATGTAGAAATTGATGTAGACAAGTGTCGAAATGTCACAGGCCAGTGGAAGCGCACCAAGAACCTTTTCTTGATTAAAGATTCACTTTGCTCTCTTGAAAATGATTCTTGCTCTAGTCTTGAATTTCAAAAACAGTGTTAATTCTCAGTTCTCTCTCTTCTCTATTTTGTGTATCAGAAAATTTATGAAAAACGTGTTTTAAAACAATTTTTAAATAGATTTAAAAAACAATTATTCATTAAAATTATTAGTTATGGAAAATCAATCAATTGAAAATCTAGTTAAATTGGTTGATTTTACTTGACATGGTTTTTACTTATTTTTCTTTTTCAAAACAATTTCAAATTATCTTTTTAAAACTTCTTGAATCAACCACTAATTTATGAACCTTGCACGTGATCTAATTAACACACACACATACTAAAATCTAAGACAAAGTCCTCAAATCATCTTGAATTTGAGTTGTCTTTGGGTCAATTTCACTTTGATTGCTCTTGACAACTTTTGACATCTCTTGACTTCATCAAATACAAAATCTATAAGATTTCTAACATAGTCTTTCTTTCTTTTCTTCTCTCTTTTCGTTCTCCTCTCCTTTTAGCCTTTCATTCTCTTTTTTATTTTATTTTTTCAATAAGAGTTTGTACTTTTTTCTAAATTATTTCTCCACTTTTAGCGAAGATAAATTTCCTTTTCTCTATATATAAATTTGTTTCTTTTATTATAAGTTTTTTCATTTCTTCTTTATATTTTTCATGTTTTCTTTGTTTTCTCTTTTTTTTTCTTTTCTCTTTATTTTTCTTTGTCCCTATCTCGTCAATTTTTAAATCTAGATATGAAATTGAAAGAGTATCCTTCCTTAAATTTGTGATTAGGCTCTGAAAAAGTATAATATTGAATATATTGTCATACAAAGAATAATTTAAATATCATTTTCATCTCTTTAGTAAACATAACATACATCTATTGTACTAGATTAAATACTTATATCTGACATATTTTAATACACGTTAATTTATGTTTACACTTTATTATTCAATTATACCATTAAAACCAAACAAATGTTAAACTTATATCTAATATTTATATCTTTAGAAATTCTAAATCAATTCCAAAATATAAAAATCTTTAGATACATTTCCAGTTTACATTCTCTTAAGAATACTTTTTTTTTAATAAAGAAAATCTTTTATAACGCTTATGTCATTCAAACAATATTTAAGTCAAATAACAAATGTTGTTAAAGAAAAAGTCAAATAACAAATACTTGTAAGTTGTAAGGAAAAGGGTGTTTCCATACGCGAGAATAATAATAAAAATATTTCGTTTCCAATTTTGATTAGATAAATAGTAAAAGAATATACTTTGATTTCAATTAATTTCTCTTTTTTTTCGTCTTCATTGCCAGCAAATAAACTTACTAGTGAGAAAATGGAAGAGAGAGAAATTGACGAAGATAACTTTTGTATCTTCAATTTGTAGAGTTGTTTCACTTGTATAGTGAGACATGAAAATGATTAAAAAATGACAAAGCTATGAATAGTTGAATTTACAGTCATAAGGTTGAGTCCATTCTTTTTGCATAACGGTAGAGATAAATGGTGTCGGTAATTAACTAAATGTAAAGGGCAATTCGAATTTAATACAATAATTATTTATTTTTTAGTTTTTTTAAGATCAATTAGATATGATTTTATTTGAAACACGTTTAAATATCAAATATAATAAGTAAACGATTAATTTAGTCCCTCCATTCAATTTTCGTTCATATTAGTTTTACAAATAAAATAAATAAATATCTAAAAAAATTTAAAATTTCATTTAAATTTCTATGTTTTTATTTTTATCTCTATACACATGTGTTATTATTATCACCTGTGAATTACAAACCAAAATAAAAAAAAATGAGTTAATTTAAAGAATTTAAATAAAATATTGAAAATTTAAAAATTAGAAAAATGTATTAATAATCCGATCAAAAGGACAAACATTATAAACAACATGCAATAATAATTCAGTAATTAATAAAAGAATATAAAGGGAGAAATAATTCAACATCCATCATTATTTTTTTTTAAAACGTCACAAAAAATAAAATAAGACACGCGCGCACACACCAACTATACTATACACACTACAAAGAGACACTGAGCTTACTTTACTTTTACCCCATTCCTATGCAGCTTCATGGATTGAACTGCAATCACCACTTAGCACCGTTCAAACACCCTCACAATTCTGCAACTTTTTCTGCAGATTCTCATTTCATCTCCCCTTTTGGGTGAACTAGCCCTCTCAATGAGGCTCTTCCAGTTTCCACTCTGCTACTGAACTGGTATCTCTCGCCTTCTCTCTCTCCTGTTTTTGTTTTTCTTTTTTTTTTTGGGTAACTGGGGTTGTGTGGAAACCTGAAAAATCTTTGCTTTCTGCGTTTGATTGTTGAACTGAAGAGTGCCCTTGTTGAGATTTTTAGAGACTGAGCAGGGGATGCAACAAGGGCATGCCTTTTGTGCTCCAAGAACCTTGATTTGTATGTTGGAGGAAAAAAGCCCGTGCTTTTGTTTTTTATGGATGAAGTATCTTCTTGGACTTGAAACATGTTCTTTTGCTATGCTTCGCTGCTTGAAACTTTATCTTTGTATAATTGTTGTTGTAATTGTTGCTGTTGGTCATCATGATTGTTACTGAACTTAAAATTTCCATTTGGTCGAATCTGAGAGTTGGAAGGGATGTGGGTGCCAGATTATGTTCCCAATCCCATTTTATCTTCCATGACTTATGTGTGCTTCCTAATGTGAGAGTAATACTGTTTATTTTACCATTCTTCTATCAGGTTTTAAATGTTTTAATTTTGTGGCTTGTTGATTGGTAAATGAGTTTGTTTTCTTATTCATGGTAGTGTCTGTCACTCTTGTATGCTTTTCTGATTATGTGGTGTGTGTGGTATAGTTTTATTCAAAGCAATATTAGTTTCGTCCATATTATTGAACATAGACATTATATATATAGTGTTATTTTTTATCTTTTTTTTGGCGTTCTATTCACGCCCTTTTGTTTATATAAAACATTACTTCAGGTTAATCGAAAGATGGAGCGCACAAGGCTAAACATGAGAGGCCGTTGCTCTGGTTCAACTCCCTCAGAAGAATCTGCTTTGGATCTTGAAAGAAACTGTTGCAGTCATTCTAATTTGCCTTCCCTTAGTCCACCAACGCTTCAACCCTTTGCTTCAGCTGGACAGCATTGTGAGAGCAGTGCTGCTTACTTCTCATGGCCAAGCCGCTTGAATGATGCTGCTGAAGAAAGAGCAAACTACTTTTTGAATCTACAAAAGGGGGTGCTGCCTGAAACCCCTGGTAGGCTGCCAAAGGGGCATCAGGCCACCACATTACTTGAACTTATGACAATCAGGGCATTTCACAGCAAGATACTGCGTTGTTATAGCCTTGGAACAGCAATTGGTTTTCGCATACGGCAAGGTGTATTAACAGATATTCCTGCCATTCTAGTGTTTGTTTCCAGGAAAGTTCACAAGCAATGGCTAAGTCCAATCCAGTGCCTGCCTACTGCTCTTGAGGTTCTCAAAGATTTTCAAATTGAACCTCCCTGATTCAAATTTGGAGTTTGAAATATTTATATATCATGAATAGCTGTTAAGTTGTTCTGTAGTGCCTACTGATGCTTTTAAAATCAATGTTTAATTTCTGAACTAGGGCCCTGGTGGAGTATGGTGTGATGTGGATGTGGTGGAGTTTTCTTATTTTGGTGCACCTGAGCCAGTTCCAAAAGAACAGCTGTACACAGAGATTGTAGATGACTTGCGCGGGGGTGATCCATGCATCGGTTCAGGATCTCAGGTGTTTCTGGGCTTTATTAGTTAATGTTTCCTATGGATGGACCATTCCAGTTTACAAAAGATTAGCTGAGTTAATTACTATATATGTGATGATTAAAGGAGCACTTTTAGCCTTTCCATTTAGAAACCACAGTGTAACTACTGTCCTTTAATTTTATCAAAGATCTTTCATTTGCTTTGGAGGTTTATTGCTGTCAAAGTCTTGCCTGCGTGAGTCTAGCTTTGCAGTATATGCTTGCAAATTCAACAAAGCATATTAAGTTTTCTGAAGACTAACTTTAATCATATTCTAATCGAAACTGTCTTTTATTAATCTCATTATTGGACTTTCTCTGGCCAGATCTATGGCCTGAATTAGCAATAAATTTTGGAAAACCAGAAATACTGACCTGGTGATTTTGTTGGTCTATGAAAGCAGTCATTTTAGATATTTGAAGAGTTAAATTAGTATGATCCGCAATCTCCTGTGATTTTCGATTTAATTTGTATGTCGTATCCATATCCGATACTTACATATTGGTAAAGTATTCCAACATTTGAAATACCAATTCTTCAGTGATATGTATATGTGAAGTCCAAGGCCTTAAGCATTTTATATAAATCCAGTACAACTATAGGAAACATGTATGTATAATGTAGAAACATACAAAGACCTCCCACCCCTAGATGAAACAGAATTGGAAATTGTTCTCTTTATGAATGGCTTCAAGAAAGCAATGAGATTGGTAGTACTACTCTTATATAATTTATGATGACAATGAGATTGGTAGTGAATCATAGGAAGTAATTTATGATGACAATGATTTATAATTTACTTTAGTAATGTCTAAGTATGTTTTTAATTTGGATTTGCAGAACTGCAATTATATATTCGTAATGTCTTATGAAATTTTATACATTTTTTAATATGTATGTTAGATGTATCATATCCTATATATTTTTAGAATAATTGTATTGTATCTGATGCATGCATTGTATCTTTTCATCAGAGTTAGTTACATTATCTCATTCTTGCCTGGATCTATATTATGGTGTAGAAATTCATTGTGTATGATAAATTAAACTATTGAACTCTCAGCTGACCATCATCCGTCTGATAAGTCGAATTTGTGAAGAAATTGTTAAATATTAAGCCATTTCTAGGCCTCCACAAAATTAGATTGTTCAAGATTGTTGCAGGACTTCCCTTCACATATTTCATCTACCTTTTGTGTTCTTAAGTGAGCTGAATGTCACCACTCTAAGTCATCCATCGTTATCATAAAATACCTCTCTGGTTATGCGAGAACAGTTCATCTAATGTCTTCAGAAATTAATGCAGTTCATAGAAGCATCTGTAGTAGCAAATTTTTGTATGCTTCTCTTGATCAATATATTGGACCTCTAACCACTTACTTTCTTATGTTCAGGTGGCAAACCAAGAAACATATGGAACTTTGGGTGCCATCGTGAAAAGCCAAACAGGCAGTCGACAAGTTGGGTTTCTCACAAACCGTCATGTAGCAGTTGATCTAGACTATCCAAATCAAAAGATGTTTCATCCTCTTCCACCCACTTTGGGGCCTGGAGTTTATCTTGGTGCAGTAGAGAGAGCAACTTCATTTATAACGGATGAGCTTTGGTACGGCATATTTGCTGGAATAAATCCAGGTAACATCGATTGATTTAATTGGGTTACTTACATTTTGTTCCGTGTGTATACTCCACAGTCCTTGGTCATGATGATGTGTTTTGCTTGCAGAGACTTTTGTGAGAGCTGATGGTGCATTCATTCCTTTTGCTGATGACTTTGACATGTCCACTGTTACTACTTCAGTGAGGGGTGTTGGAGATATTGGTGATGTGAAAATAATTGACCTACAGGCTCCAATTAGTAGCCTTATTGGAAAACAAGTGGTGAAGGTTGGAAGAAGCTCCGGCTTGACTACAGGAGTTGTTTTGGCTTATGCCCTAGAGTACAATGATGAGAAAGGCATATGCTTTCTTACGGATCTTCTTGTTGTGGGTGAGAACCAACAAACTTTTGACCTTGAAGGAGACAGTGGAAGCCTCATCATGTTAAAAGGTGACAATGGTGAGAAACCACGTCCAATTGGGATAATATGGGGAGGAACTGCTAACAGGGGCCGCCTTAAGTTAAAAGTTGGCCAACCTCCTGAGAATTGGACTAGTGGGGTGGACCTAGGGCGACTTCTCAATCTACTTGAACTTGATTTGATAACAACTGATGAAGGACTTCAAGGTTTTTCACTCCTTTCCTAATAGCCTTGAGTTCCTCTATTTATTTTTTTTCTCTTTTAAATATAGCATTCCAAATATGGGATTAGAATTTACATTAGGGTGGTTTATTCCCACTTATGATATACCAAAGTACTTCTGTATAAATTCAGCTTAAAAGAAGTCCAGAAAAACATCTGGGGTTGATGGTAATTTTAGTGGTGATTGAAGGGATATTTGGTGACCTTTATAGTGTAGTTTCTTTATTTGCATGTCTAAAACCAGCTGCACAAATAATTTTCTTAAGACCATTTACTATATTACTATGGCACTGCTTATTTACAATGAATATGGAGCAGGTCTGAAAAGATTGTTCTTTATATTGATTAGGATTATTTTCTGGTGTTGTTTCTTGTAGTGGCAGTACAAGAACAAAGAGCCGTGTCAGCCACAGTAATCGGTTCTACAGTTGGTGATTCTTCTCCTCCTGATGGCATACTTCCAAAAGAGAAAGTTGAAGACAAATATGAGCCACTTGGTCTTCAAATTCAGTCTATTCCTCTAGGAGTTGCACCAAGCAGCCAAGACATGAAACCATCAATCCTGGAGACTGAATTTAAATTAGAAGATGGAATCAAGGTTGGTCCCAGCATCGAACACCAGTTCATCCCGAGCTTCATCGGCCGGTCGCCGTTGCACAAGAACAGCATACATGACAGAACTGCAGCAGAGAACTTGTCTTCATTGAGGACTAACTGTGATGAAGACTTGTGTGTTTCACTGCAGCTTGGTGACAATGAGGCCAAGAGAAGGCGCTCTGAAGCCTCAACTAGTACTGAGGAGCCTCAGTGAAAGAAGCATTATTTTCATAAGCTGGAAAAAGACTTACTTATAATTTTAATCACCCCAGAATGTGTTGTTTATGACCACTGTGGTACTGTATTTATGCTTAGCAGCTCTGAAAATTTTCAATGATGTGACTGTGGGCAATGATTTATGGTCTTGAAGGGCCATTTAGTTTCTGAAATTGACTGAATTTCTGAACTGAAGTATGTCACTTTTCAATTAACGTGTGCATACTTTGCCAGTTAACTGCTATTTTACATTCCATGGCACTCACAATTATTTATATACTGTGATGAACCGATGGCTTGAGGTGGACTTTTATCATGTGTTATTTCCCCTTTTCTGCATAATATAAAATTAGCATAATTTCAAAAGAATTTCTTTTATTAGATTGGTTATCAGAAGTGTTCCGACTAAATTACTTCTTTGAAAACCAAGTTGTAACCTATCTTCCCAAGGACTGTTTCTTCCTGCTTCTCCATGGTTTCCTCACATCCTCTATAGGAAATGAAATTACGGTTTTACCCTTAATGAAAAAAATTCTACACTCTGTGTTCAAGGTTATTTTAAATTATAATACAAAATTATATTTTGGACAGTACAACTTAAATTCATAGTATAATTTTTATATTATATTTTGAATTACACAATAATTTTAATGAAAAAAATTCTACACTCTGTGTTCAAGGTTATTTTAAATTATAATACAAAATTATATTTTGGACAGTACAACTTAAATTCATAGTATAATTTTTATATTATATTTTGAATTACACAATAATTTTAATGAAAAAAATTCTACACTCTGTGTTCAAGGTTATTTTAAATTATAATACAAAATTATATTTTGGACAGTACAACTTAAATTCATAGTATAATTTTTATATTATATTTTGAATTACACAATAATTTAGAATATAGTTTATCATTGTATAATTTAAAATATAAAAATTGTATTCTAAATCTTTTATTTTAGACCGTATAATCTAAAATATAAATAATGATCAATAATAATTAATTTAAAAAGGTATTTTTTTTTTTAAGTGTAAGGAGGAGGAGAAAACCATTGAAGTGCTGGTAGCCTTTATTCTCTGTCCAAAGGATGTCGATATTAAGAATTTATTAGGATAATTTTTTACGTAAACTTATAAGAGAAGAAAAATAAAGTTTATGCATAATTAATATGCAGAAGTTTGTTTATCACAGTTAATTTTAATTCATGATATAAAATTATTTTAACTTTAGACATTTACTTCGTTTTATTTCTTTTTATTTTTGTTACAAGAGTTATGGAGAAATTTATCCTGTAGCATCTTAATAATGAAACTTGTTAAATTCGTCAAACTAATTCCGGGTGAGTTTGTTATTTTTTTTTTCAAGAAAAGACACTGTTTTTTAAAATAAAGAAACCACTTATTATGTATTTTAGATGTTTGTTCAAACTTTTCGAAAAAAAAATATAAGTTAAAAGTTAACTGAACAATTTATTTTGATAAGTTAATTGGATTAGTTTATTATGAAAAACTGGTGCGAAAGTTGTTTTAAAAAATGCAAAGGGACATATTTAATGGTAAAAATGTTTTTTTTTTCTATTATTGTGATAAAAAAAAACCAATTTATGTTTTGGAAGAATAGTTTATTTTAACCACTTTATTTTCAAACTCACTTCATTTTGAAGTTTGAAACTCACTTTATATGTCGGTTTGATGACAACATTATAATTTTACTTTGAATTATTGATTTATTTTCCAAATACAGCTTGTGTAAACCCATTGATTATTATATGTACACAATATCTTGTTTTATAATGATATTATAATTCTAATGTGGATTATTGATTCTTTCTTTTTTTCAAATTAGAGCCTGAATGAATGCATTGCTCATCATTATATTGAAGCTATTTGCGTATGTCTTGTTTAACGACAATATTACAATATGCTTTTGTTTTTGCTTGATGACAATGTTATAATTTCAGTGTGAATTATTGATTTTGTTTTGAAATCGAAACCTATGTAAATTTGGTCATTATATTTATGCTATTTGGTTTACGATAAAAAAAAAAATAATAGAAGGAAATCGAATAGAATATAATAATGCGGAATGGATTGAGATGAGTTTAAACTGTCATTCATCATTTGGATGTTTTATAAAAAGATGAAACACAAATTTCTTTTTATCATTAAAAAATAGGTTTGTTACTTTCTTGATTCTCACATTATCTTTATTTTAAAACATTTAATATTTTATTTATTTTATGTCCTTACACATTGTTTCATTACAACCATGAAATTGAGAGATAAATACTGTAAGAAATTATTAAAACGATATATATAGAGAGAGAGAAATACTTAATCAGTTAGTGTTACATTTTGTGAAGGTAATTATGTGCAAAAGGAGAGCAAACACAAGACAGTTAAAAGAAGGAGGAGGAATCCCCGTGACAAATGCATTTTCAATTTCTAAGATATTTAAATAGGTTGAATTTGAATTGATGTTATTTTAGATTATTTTATTTTAAATATTTATTTAGATAAGTTAATTTAAATTTATTGAATTTTCAATCTTTTGTTTTAAAAAAAGTATTTTAACTACCATTAAATTAATTACATAAATATATAACATTATTTAAATATCAAACAATCATAATTAATATTGATTGAAAAGTTTCTCAATCAAAATTTAAAATAATTAAAACAAATTATTAAAAAATAATAATATTCATATAATAAAAAATTAATCAGACATTAAAAAAAATAATCATGATAAATGTTCATAAAAGAATTATACTTCACAGTCATAAAAGAGTAGTATCCTTAACATTGATCAAAATTATTTTTGAAATAATAGTGATTTACAATAATAATAAATATAATTCACTTTCTTTTGAATATTGAGTACTATTATCTGATTCTATTTGTTCTAATTCTAATTCACTTTCTTCTTTTTCTGAAGTGTTATTATCTTTTTCAGATTCTGAATTTATGAGAATATTTAATAAATTTTTCTTTAAATCTTCATACTCTGCATATCGATCCTTCCCAATTTGGTATCAGAGCCAGAAGGCTCTGAATTTTCAAAGCATGTAAAATTACTGCTTGCATAATTATTTTCAATATTATGTTTTCATTATCAAACTTTTTATATTTGGTTTTTCTGGGGGTATAGACACCCATGAACATGAACCCAGACATGAACCCAGATAATGAAGTTTTCCTTCTCAATAATCCCGAACAGCCCCGCATATTTGGATTAACAAGCAAACTTGTCCTTTATTACCATAACCCTATCACAGGACAGTTAGTAACCTTAAAACTTAAAAGAAGACATCCACATCCCATTAAAAACACTTTTATCCTCCTTAACAAATATAGGAGCAAATTAGAAAAAAACTATACCTCCATAGAAAGAATAACCAACCCTGAAAGGAATTATAGAATGAAAGAATATTACAAACTAGTCATCAGGCTATTAAAGAAAAACCTAAGAAGTACAAAAAACTGTATTGCTTAAACATGAACCATAATTATCTAGACCCACAAGGGAACCTTAGAATCGTTTACACCGGAATAATACATAATCATAGAGCAATCTTAGTTCTTAGACCATTAATGAATCCACATCCGATAACACATATAGCCAAGATTATCAAAAGAAGACAAATTCAATTAGAAAAATATAAACGTCATTCAGAAGATAGGGTGACTAGACCCAGACTTTATCAAACTATGATAAGAAATTACCAAAATGATATAGACTATCTCAAAGACGAGATAAAAAAGATAAGTAACTGTGTTGCTTAGAAGAATAGGCGACTGAGTTGCTAAAGTTGTGATTATTATTTGTTGAACTTTGAGTCTTAGGACTGTGTCATCTAAGCTGAGAGGCGTTTACACGTTGGTCAGCTGTGGTCCCTGCAGTAAAGCCTGAGAGAGGTAGTAAGACCGTTGGTCAGCAGTGGTCCCGTAGCATGGAAACCAAGGAAAGACTAAGAATACCAAATTTTCTTAGAACCTTAAGTGATATAGGATTAAGGAACAAAGAGAGACAAATAATGATTAGAACTTCGCAACAGGAAGCTTCTTCTTCTTCAAACACAGAACATAATAAAGAAAAAGAATTACAAATTGCAGAAATAGAAAACTCTTTACATAATTGGTCAATACCTATAGTTAGAAAGTGTGAAGTCTATAAACAACATAAATTTTGGTCTTCAAATCAAGATCAGGTACACATAGTAGAATATAGTTATCCAGGAACAAAAACCAATAAAACCATTAACTTATTAGAACAATCTCTATTAGATC
>Ga0209489_102659_pt1 | contig 36037 bp, 23 predicted proteins | sample SiratrowhiteBW_FD_187527 | JGI IMG/M metagenome (GOLD analysis project Ga0209489, IMG submission 187527) | Root nodule microbial communities of legume samples collected from California, USA - Siratro white BW (SPAdes) (version 2) | ecosystem: Host-associated > Plants > Roots > Nodule | place... | reverse complement strand
ATATATATATATATATATATATATATATATATATATATATATATATAATAAAATCGGACCACTTGTGGAAACCAAATTAATACGATCTAAATGTATTGATCATTAATAATTAAAATAAAATAGTCAAAAAATATAAAAAATACAATTAATGCATCAAATTTCCGGAACAAAAAAAATTTAAAATTTATTAAATAGTAAGAGTTTTACGAGGTGAATTGAAATAACTTCAAAAACAAATTTAATTGATAAAAGAAAAGTTAATCTTTTGAAATATAATAAAATACATAACAAATAAAATTCTCTCTAGTAGCCGCTTTTATCTCTACATATATCTCTTCTTGGACATTTCTATCTTAATTTAAATAAACAATATGACAATTTATACTGTTAATTGAAAATTTAAAATATAATTCATATATTTAAAATTGTTTGTTTATTATAAATTTAATTACATAAAAAAAAAATTGTCCTATGCAATGCATACAAGTTAAATACCAGTCCTTTGTAAAGAAGAATTAGAAAAATTATAAGTATACATTCACTCTTATCTTTTTAATCTTTTTTTTTTCATACCATCTATTACTATATTTGTCTCTTCTTCATTATTTTTTTTTTATCTTCACCAACTATATATATATATATATATCAAAAGTATTAGTTTATGTATGTAATATTAGTTTATCGTAAGTCTAAATACAGGAACTCTGAAGGAAACAAATATTAGTTTATGTATGTAATAGTTAGAAAACTTGACTTGGTCTAACTGATTCAATGGAGAAGCAATAATATATATAAATGTATTGAATAATAGTGATGCAGAACTTGATGACTCCAAGGTTGGTAAAATTAATATCTAATGAGTGGAGCATGTACTCTTATTTCACAAACTGCTGTCTCCTCTTTATGACATCAGTTACTAATTCATTTCAAAGAAAATTCAAAATGTGTTCAATGCTTATTATTCTCTAAAGCATCTTTTGCTCCTTCTTCATCTTCTCTAGGAGGATCTCACACTCCATATGTTGATGGTTGCTCCCACAAGTGACACTTTTTTTCATATTGGTTCAGTGAGTAAGATGTATTTGTCAAACACCTTCCAAGTTATCAACAAGTTTCAAAGTCCTACTTCAAGAGTAGATGTAATATTAGTAGGAAGATTAAAATGTCAGGTTATTGATGTATATTGCAATGTGCAACTCAAGAAGTTGCACGATCAATTCAGTTCTGAGATGGCAAATGGATCTCTCTGGGGCAACTCATGAGGGACTTTGCTACTATTGACTCTCATTGCTGCTTTACTTGCCTGAACAAGGAAAACACATGCAAACTGTGAGTGGAATAAAATGTTGAGATTGTGATTTGTACAGCAAAATGAGATGGAATAGGTGCCTTACTTCTTTCTCCCAGCTAGTTCTGATGGTAATGACACCAAAAAATATCACTTGCACCATGAATGCAGAAACAATCCCCAACCAAAGACCCTATTTCAAGACATGCATTAGCCAAATTTATCTGAAGAGCATGGCAAGTCTCAATAACTATAAAGACCAATAAATTATGTGTAATATAATATACCTTCCCTTTCACGTGCAAAACAAAACCTAACACCACTGCAGAAGGAACTCCCACAAAATAAAATGATCCAAGATTCACAATTGCAACAATCTTCTGCCAACCAGAGCCTCTTGCAATACCTTGTTTTCCACCAATAATGTGACTGGTTATTTAATTTGTAACCAAAAATGGATGTTATGAAACAGTGAATTTATGTGCCTCCTAGCCAATTAAGAAACCTTTTATTGCATGGAAACGAAAATTAAGAAACCTTTTATTGCATAATCTCAGTGTCTGATTTTGTGTGACTAAAAATATTCTTATTAACTACACTACATTGCTACAACTACAGATCTACAAGTGCATTTATTTCTTCATGATGTTATTGGGAAAAAAATAGTTAATACTTGCTCAACTAGTTTAAGACAATATTCCAAAGTGACAGAAAATTTGACATGGATACCTGAAAGGACACTTTGAATCCCATCAAGGAAGCTGCAGATTGCAAGAATAGGCATCATGGCTGCTACATAATCTACAACTTGTGTTTCACTGCTATAAATATTGCCCCATATGTTTCTAAGCAGTATCATGAGTGATACCATAATGATACCCTCAGCAAGGGCCAGGAAGAGAGCAACTCTAACTGCAAGACTTGCAGCTTGTGGATTGCCAGCCCCTAGTTCATTTGAGACCCTTGTGCTGTAAAGCAAGCAGTTTATAGGTTGCTTCAACAAATTCTATAATTGAATGAAAAACTCATTTACATAATGGAATAGTGTTTGGAAATGCAGAGAATGAAGGTACCATGCAGCAGAGCTTAATCCAAAGGGAATCATCCAGGGAATTACAAATGTGTTAAGACTGAAACACAAAATGTCACACTACTCATTAATATGATCTTCCTCAAAGAACATAAGTTATTTTGTGAAAGGCAGAAATAAGTAAACCATATAGTTTGTTACATTGTTACTGACCATATCGATAGCACTGAAGTTTCTAACTGAGGATTTGGAAGAAGGCCAGATAGCAGAACCATTATTTCAAATGTCCAACCAAGTCTTTAAGCTGTCCATGTAAGGTTAAACTGAATCAGAAACATGATAGTAATAATTTTAGAACATGATAACTCTCATCCATTATAATTCATGCAGCAAGGGGATGAGAATATTTAGCAGTGATGAAAATGAGTATGTTGCTTCAAGGTCAAGAATATACCAAAGCATGCAAGCTGAAGGAATTGAAATTTTAAGGAATTCTGGGATATTTTGCAAGGCCTTGTTTGAGAAGCCAGTTCTTGATTTTTCACATGAGGAAGAAAACTTCACATAAAGTCCTAACAGCAGCACATTGATCCAGTATGATACTGAATTTGCTATGGCAGCTCCCTTACTTCCAAGTCCTGATTTAGTTACCAACACCCAACATAAAGGGATATGAAGTAAAGCCACCACTGCAGAGATCAGCACCATGGGGAAGACAATGTTTTGAGTTTGTAGAAACTTGAGTAGGCATTGAAAGATGCCATAAGCAAAGAGGCTTGGAATCAAGTAAAGGGCATATACACCTGCCTCCTCAGCTATAGTAACTTGCTGGTGCATGGCAACTAGAATGTGTTTAGTGAATACCAACATGATTGCTAGAAAGACACTTACAAATGAGAGAACAAAGGTAGCTCTCTGCATGTGTATGCCTACCATATGGTGCTGCCCTGCCCCAAATGATTGGCCACACAAGGTATCCAATGCACTTGCCATACCCATCTGTTTATAAGTCATAACAAATTATCAGCAAGAATAAAATGCATGTTCTTACTTTAGTATAAAAAATAGTGAAAAGATTAAACAATAAAACATATTCATTTCATTATGAGTCATACTCTTTTGTATTGCTCTAGTCACGGAAGTTTTTAATCGCTCTTTAAATTAGTTTAAATAGAACTTTTCAACCCCTTACTCTTGATATGACAGTTCAATTTATTTCTGAATTTTCCTTATTCTTGATAGGACTGTTCAATTTATTTTTTAGTTTTTTTTAGAAAACAACTGATTTGTATCCCATTTGAGAAACAATGTTTTACTTACTTATTTTAACAAATATTTATTTAAGTATTTAAATATTAATTGTTTAAAATATTTAATTTACTATATCAGCTATAATCTTAATAGATTATTATCACTAGCACAACTATTGCACTCGCCTTTTGAAACTCAAAAGAACAATTATATATTAAGCCTTTAATATATGCTGTCTACTTTATATGGACATTTACAACTTCTTACTTACACGCCTTTTCTACTACCAATATCCTAGGTTAGGACACGTCGGGTATAGGTATATATATAGAGACTCTTCCTTACCAACAAATTATAACCAATGACAGATGCAAAGGAAGTGGCAAGAGAAGCAGCAGAAAGAGGCACTTCTCCAAGATGACCAATAAACATAACAGATATCACCTGCATACTGTACTGCAGCACACCAACTGTGAAGAGAGGCCCTGCTAACCATAATTGTTTCTTCATTTCTTCCATCACTTTCTGCCTTGAAACTCCTTTCATTCTTGATTTAAGTGTTTCTCCTCACTGTACTCTTATGCCAACATTACTAGGTGGCTAACTAGAGCTAAATAATGATGCAGAAGTGAGTTTCCATTTGTGGTGGAGAGAGAGTGATAAATTGATGTGCAATAGAGTTGCACAACATAAACAGTGGAGCCTTACCTAGTCAAACTCTTGAGGAAATTGGATTTCTCAGGCTCTATTTTCAGTTCCACACTAACAGAAATCTTGTTTGTGTCAATTTTGTTCTTATTCCTTCTTCTGATTACTGCCATGCTTTGGCTACTTTATTAAGTCTCTTTGGTGCTTAGATGCAAGGTAGAACATCCATTTTTGGGTTGAATTGTGTTGTCCAACCATACTGCTTTTCAATACAACTTTTCCTTGGTTTCATCTCACTATTTTGTTGGAAAATTTTGTTTGTGCATGCATAGAGCTTGTTTAAACTTCTCTTGTGGAGATTCACCCAAGGCAACAACAAAACTCAAACTTAGGCTTTACAAATGCGTCATTTATGGATATTCTGACACAGTTCGTTCAATAATTTTTTTCATAAGATTAAACATGAGACTTTCTCATTCTTCTTTTTCGATTAACAATAAACTGATAAACATTCTAAAAGTAATGAATGAGATCTAGTGTTCAATTAGAATCTATATTTAGTAATTCTAACTCGTATTTTATAAACTTATTTAAACGTAAACATACATGGTAGATTAAAAACTATCGAGGAATTCATGCATGATTAAGAGACTAGGGAATCCAATAATATTTGATTGACTTTGATTCGGAACAACTAAGAGAATATCTTAACTATAAAATAAATCTTCAATGTGAGCTATATATATATATATAAAAGACTAAAAAAATTTGAGAAATAAGATGCGACAATTACAATTATATTCGTAGAGTATAATATGTATATTTACTATCAGAGATCTTAAGAGTTGTGATAAATAGTTTTTTTTTTATATTCTTTTACTTAGTTAAACTAATAAATATACAAAATCAACTCATAAAGAGAAAAAGAAAATTGCTTTTTTCGAAAGGCCGTTTAAAATTTTGAAGGTGTTTGTTTATTATAGTCATTATCGATCGAATATGTAAAATATCTACTGTAACTTTACTTAAAGAAAATTTTAAGTCTAACTATGTAAGGTGATGTATTTACAAAATAGAACAAGTAGTAAGTATGTTTATTTGTGTATGTGACAACAATTGCTAATTATATATTTAGTTTGTAGGATAAAAGTTGTTCATTAAAAATTAAAAAAAAATACTTTAAAGTAGTATGAGAGAATTGAGTGTAATTATTGAGAGTCATATAATAATAATGTAGCATAATGAATTACACCATTTTAGGAAGAGTCTTCATGTAACCGAGCATACATTTAAAGTCACCTTATGTAAAACACTCACGTCTACTATTAAGTTTAACAAAAAAAATTAAAATAACTATCATTAATAAGTTTCTGAGTCAATAATCAAATATTTTTAAAAATTATATTTCTTTTCTTTATTTAATCAACATTATTCTATTTTAATATTCTGAATTTTATTTTCTTTTAATATAATTGTAGAAACTTAATCTAAAATTTCAAATAATGTTTTCACTAAAATATTCTCTTGCATTAGCTAAATATTTCATCTATATTGCACATCGATCTCTGAAATCACCAAAAACCTTTGTTGTGACGGTAGGAAAATATTATTTTTATGTACTTCGTTCTTTTTTTCATATTTGACACAAATTAATAAATATATAGGGTTTATTCAATTTCCAATTTAACAATTTGATGAGCTTTTTCCTGTTAAAAGGTTTTGAATAATTTTGATTCAATTTAATTATTACCGTAATTATCAGTTTCATCCTTTTCTTCCTTCTGAATGAAACCCTGCTACCAAAATGCTTACCATAACAATGTCACTGCTAAGGTTTTGTCTTTCTTCTTCCATTCCCAAGTTTCCTCCTTTTCTTCCAAACACTTCAATTTGTCTCAAATGACATTCACTTTCTCTGTATTGTCCAAGATTCTGAAACTGGGTTATGACCCAAATGTCATAACTCATCAGAGGTCTCTGTGATAAGGGTGATGTCAAGAAAGCACTCAACTTTCGTGACAAGGTGGCAGGATTTCGGATGGACCAAGTTAGTTAAGGGACTTTGATCAATGGGTTGTGTAAAATAGATTAAGTAAGAGTAGAAGGGTGTATGAGGCCATGAATCTCTTGAAAGGAATTTATTGAAGAAATGTGAGTGACTTACAATTGTCTTATTGATAATATTGTGTTTGAGATCTTATGGATGAGATGCATGATAGAAGTGAACAAGCAAAAGTAATCACTTACAATTTCTTGTTACATGCTTTATGCAAAAATCACCACATAGACAAGGCAACTGAATTATTTTTATTGTTAATTTCTTCTATGCATTTTTTGGTTGTTATAACATTTTTGTTTCTTTGAAATTGCATTTTTATGTTAGAATTTGTTTAAATGAGTAGTGGAGGGTTGGTATCAATGATCTCATTGTCTGTCAAGATCAAAACTGTGACCTCCCTCCCTGTGAAACATGCTGATGACTTTTATTTTCTTATTTGTTTGATCGTCTCCAATGCCCAAAAATATAATGCACAGCTGCTGATTATCTGATGGGGAAATTGATGGACAAAAGTTTCAAGTTCATTGTACTTCTAGAAGTTGTCTACCACATGATAACATCACTAAGGAAGTGTACTATCATGCTATGTTACTCTGTTGGTATTCATATTCATATAGCTCATTTCAAGTCATAATATTATGTTGATAAGCTTGGAGGCAATGAGGGCCCACTGATAAGGTACTGAAATACAATTTCAGATATTGCTTATCAGATTGTAGAATCTATTAACTCATTACAAGATACTTAATAAAACATTCAAGTTCAACTCGTGAAATCCATGAAGTCAAATTATTATGAAAAGTTAATATTAATGGTGGAAATGTTGTTGGAAAGCATAGTGCAGTCCATTCCTCACTAGACAATTTACAATGCATTATGTGCTTGTTGTGAGGTAGAAGGTCAGACAATGAGTTGACTCTGAGTAGAAGAAAATTTTTATTGAGAAACAATAAGCAAAAGCAAAAATAATTCTTTTGGTTTTGACCAATGGCAATTAAAAGTACTTTTTATGAAATATTGAAAAATAAAAAAAAAAGTCTAAGTGGTAAATAAAAACCTTAAAAAAATGATTTTTTAATGAACATCAGAACATCCCTAATACCAGTACATAGAAAAACAAAATTAAAACCACATTATTTACTTCCAATGGCCAACTGCATCATTTATTATCTTTCAACCATATACAATATAGTTGTCCCTAGAGTTTTCCTGCCAAAGGATACCAAAACTTGTATTGCTTTAATTTCACTCAAATAGAATTTAACTCAGAATGTGCAACTGCAAACATTATTGCACATTCATGAGACTAAGCTTTCTGGTGTTGCTGAATTATAGACTCTATCTGTGGCTTTCTTTGCCTGTATGAGTACAAAGCAGAGGCGTGTCAGTATTGAAAGGACCAAAGCAAATGAGAAATAAGAAATGAAAAGTTTCACCTGTTGCCCCCAATCAGTACGGATGGTAATGATCATAAGAGAACACACTTGAACAACTAATGCACATATGATCCCCAACCAGAGCCCCTACATGAAGCAATTAGCTTGGAAAAGAAAAATCAGGTAATTGCAATGTAAACTTGATCATCACGCATTAATATCAAGGTTATAGTACAAAAAGATGAACTTTTGTTTACCTTCCCACCAATATGCAATACAAAAGCCAACACAATAGCTGATGGAATTCCAACTAAATAGTATGATCCCAGATTAACAAATGCACCAATTTTCTGCCAGCCACATCCTCTAGCAGTACCTGAATTATTGTTGACAAAATGAAGAAAGATGATTATACATCATCCAATTCATTCTTGATTGATGTGCAAGAAGTAAAATGTGAGTTCTACAGAAAATTGGCCGCAAAAAGAACTAATCCTGTTTAAGTCTCAACTGAAAGTATGTCTCACAAATTTAAGCAATATGTAGTATAAAAGTTTAAAACCAAAGAAAGGAAAATCAAATCTTATAATTGTTTATCTGAAAACTTTAAATTAATATACTTATTTGTAATTTATCTGTTTTCTGCACTCAAGTTCCTTTCCGGGTACTGACTCATAGTAACCAGATGTCAATTGAGTGTTAGCTGACTTTTAAGTGAAACATTATATTTTTTTTTAGCATTTTTTTGAATGTGATGTATTGGAAGTTTTCATATGCCTCTCAGCCTATACCAGTGTTTTTGAGTCATAGGTCTACTTTAGACAAGTAAGAGTAATGAAAGAAAAACCTGAAAGAACACATTGGAGTCCATCCAGAAAGTTGGATGCTGCCAGAATTGGGAACATAATTGCTACATATTTGACCACTTCTACTTCATTGCTATATGCATAGCCCCAGATATTGCGTACAAGTATCATGACTATTCCTATTAAGATGCCTTCAATAATGGCTATTCCTAAGACAACACGAACTGCTAAGCGTGCAATCCATGGATGACCAGCTCCAAGTTCATTTGAGACACGAATGCTGCAAGAACCATGCAAGACTTGATAAAGAAAGGGAAATTTTTCAAAGGACAAATTGAGAAGTGAGCAGAATATACGACAGATGTATGCTTGAGTGAATTTCATAAGAAGTACCAACCTTACTGCTCCACTGAGTCCAAAGGGAATCATCCAAACAGCTGCAGTAGTGTTCAAGCTAGCAAAACGAATTCAAGGGTGTGCAATAATGTCAAGTGTAGTGTAATACTTATGAAAATAATCAAGCATACATAACAAATGCTAAAAACATCTCAAGTATGAACCAACCAGATGGAAAGAACTGATGTTTCCAACTTTGGATTTGGAAGAAGACCAGAAAGAAGAACCATCAATTCAAATGACCACATTTCCAAGCTGCTCACAGTAATAATGGTTAAAAATTTTGAAAACAGAATTAGAATCTCAAAGAGAATTGGAAGTGCAAGGTTAAAAACTTAACAAAACTATGAATATTGATCTATTTTAAGAGGTGCTATTCAAGCATTAAGAGAATGCAATTACCAAACCATAACAGCTGAAGGAATGGCAAGCCTTAAAAATGTGACAATGTTATGCAATGCCTCTTTGGAAAAGCCTTTCCAAGTTTTTGCACACGAAGGAGAAAACTTGATATAGAATGAGAGTATAGTAACATTCAACCAATATGATATGGCATTTGCTACAGCAGCTCCTTTGAATCCCAATCCTGATTTGAACACCAGAATCCAACATGTAAGTACATGTAGTAATGTGGTAATTCCGGAACTGCACATCATTGGAAATACAATATTTTGTGTTTGCAAGAATCTGTTGAGGCATTGTAGAAGGCCATAGGCAAAAAGGCTTGGAAGCATACACGTAGCATAGCTCCCAGCTGCTGCAGCTATTTCAGGATCCTGGCCAAAGAAAATCAGAATGGACCTTGTGTTTGCCCAAATAACTGCAAGTGGGATGCTGACAGTCATGAGAATGAACATGGCTCTCTGCATGTGTATGCCTAACATGTGGTACTGTTTTGCTCCATATGACTGGCCACAAAAGGTGTCCAAAGCACTCGCCATTCCTACCTATTTCAATCAAAAACCAAACAAAGAAAAGAAAAATGTTTGTAATGCAAACCATCATGTGTTATCCTGGACAAGATATGTTTGCAATATAAACCATAGACATCACTAATATTTTGTTCTGCTTAAATGATCAGCTCAATTGTTTTGAACCAATAATGTTGACTTTCTCAGCCATATCTAATCCTATTTTCAAGCAATAGAATATAATATATAAAACCATGGAAGAATGAAACGTTTGTCTTCCCCTAACAGCTTAAACTCCTGGAATTGTTAATTCATAGCAAGAGTATCAAAGCCTCTCAGATCAAGTGGTCTAGAATTTGATCCTCGTATTGATATCAGTAAGATTTTATTTGGATAAATTTCTCATAAACATGGAAAAGTAAAGAAGTTCATTTTAATTTGTGAGTCATGAAAAATGGAGAAAGTAAAAAAATACATGTGCAGCTTATACTTCTAGACAGCTAGTTGAGTTGTTGACTCCAATTTTTGCAGTAGTATATGATTTGCAGAAAGTAAGTGAAGAACTAGCTCTCAGAACTCTACTTTCAACTCTCAATTATCAACCTTCACTCTGCATCTGATAAGTCCACAGGTAATGAATAATGACCAAATTGTTTTGAACTAAAAATGTTGACTTTCCCTGCCATTTCCAACCCTAGCAAAACTTCCTAAGTTTTAGAGATGTACTATAAAACCATTTAAATTTGTTCTGATCCATCAGTTTATGACATGGTATGAAGGAAAACAGAAGTAACATACCAACAAACTGAAACCTGTGACAGAGGCAAAAGAAGTAGCCATGGAAGCACCAGAGAGAGCCAACTCACCAAGATGCCCCACAAACATAACAGATATAACATTGAGGCAGTAATTCAAAAGGGTCACTGTTATCAAAGGCCCTGCAAGCCATAACTGCTTTTTCACTTCTTCAACAACATCCCTTCTTTCAATTCTCCTCCAACTACTTTGCTTTTCGTTTACTACCAATCCATCATCATGCCCTGATGAATGTGAGTGCTGAAGCAATGGAGACTGAAGATATGCACTTTGGTTTTGGTCTTCTCTCTCCATTTCTCTTCTTTGTTGCTGCTCAACACATAGAACACTAAGACAAAAATGTTGGATACTGCATATTGCATGGTATAAATAGATTATAAAGGCAGCACCTTTCAGGGCTTTTTCTTTTCCCATTTCACATTACAAACAACACCATTTCTAATATAAAGTTTAAATTTGTTATATTAGTTAAAGATTTGATTATATCACACATTTTGAAAACTTTACAATCTAAGCTTTTCATATCACACATTTTATTTTGTTGCAAGAATTATTGAGTGGTAAGATGTATGGAAAAACAAAAAAAGGAAAATATAATTAAATGTTAATTGGTATTAAGTAGTTTCCCAAAATACTAATTAAATTAACCATTTTCATTAATCTCAATGAATTATTTTATTTGTTTCTTATAATAGAAAACATTAGAATTAATGCATTCAGTACTGGTGTTATTATAATTAAAACTTCAGGGTGTTCATTTCAACACACTGTTTAACACAGAGATAATGAATGAGATTCTGTACTATTAAAAGATTAAAAACTGTGTTACACTATAAAACATTATATCAATCACTGTTTTTTTTCTTTAACCAGCTAAAAATAACTTTCAACCTGTTAAGTGGGATCGATCACTAAGACATAATATTATTATTATTATTATTATTATTAAATATTAAAACGTGATGAGTCATGATTATGATCTACGAAGGTGGCTATGCCACAAGATTGTTTGGTTTGAACTGTGGAATGAGAAGAAGAGAATTGGGGCACGTTTATGACAGCCATGTGATGTGGGAAACACAGGCATTGCTAAGTTACTATAAGGAAAAATGATACCCTAAAAAGTAATAAGAAAAAGGAAAAAGTGTAACTAAGAAAATATTTTTTTTTAAATTACTCCTTTATTTATCTACATAAGAAGAAAAAATTGATGTTCTTCTTTTTAAATTGTTGACTATTTAAATTTTTTATTTGCCATGGAAAACATAGCAGCATCATAAATTAGACAAGTTGTTCAATAGAATAGACAAAACACACTTGAAACCCAAAGACTTTTATAAAGCAAAAGTTTTGTATGAAAAACGCAATGAATAATTTTTTAATTAAAAATTGTATAAGGAAAAAGTACTAAAATATCTTGCTTTATTCCTCATACTAGTCTCTTTCATTCCTTTTTGTACTTTCTTCCATTCTTGTTTCTTTAATGTTTTTTTGCTTGAAACTAGGAAGTTCTAAAAAACAGGCAAAATTCCACAACACATTTTCATAACAAGTTTATCCTCCTTATTTTAAGGATGTACAGAATAATTTATTCTGTTGTGTTTAATGCATCTTTATTTAAATTTAAACCAACAGACATTTACCGTTTGTTAATTAATTAGATTAATGTTACTTATCATGCCATGTAAGCTCTCATTTAAATAAAAGAAGTTATTAAAATAGAAACTCATGAGTCTGTTAAATTAGACTAAAAACAGTGACTCATTGTTATGGTTTGTCAAATGAGTTGAACACTTGGGCCACCTCATTTATTAATAGCTATAATTTGACCAAGTGTTGCTATTTCCTTTTGGCAGCAACTTGTTTCTCATCTTATTTTATTATATTATATGATAAAATATTATATGATCATTTATGTTGACATTTAATGTTTTGGATCTTGTGAAATTTTCCATGCAGTGGTAAGATAAAAAAAAAACACTTTCCTAGGTCATTTTTCTATCTCTTGCGTTTCATCAATCAAGGATTCATTATTCTATTTCTGTCATGTCATTGTGACTGATATTTCCAAGAGAATCTAATTTAAGATACTTTGACACCAATGCTGCAAGAAGTTTACAAGCATTTATTAACCTGTGTATTTCTTAATAATCTCTAGTATTGTGGAAAGCATCTAAAATTCATATCAGTTTTTGTGAGCATTGATGAAGAGAAATGCAGGCACAGTTTTATCAAAACACAAATAGTTCATCTCAGTTTCAATAAGTTCATGTGGGGATGATCCATACAAAAATATTTGAACCAGTGTACATCATCTTCAGTCAGAGACTTTACATATTTAAATAGACAAACAATAATATTTATCAAGACTGTGCTACTACATGACCTGCTTCAAATTCATTTTACTCCTAAGTGATGCAAGAATCAATAACACATGTTTTGTTTGATGCTTAGATGTATACCCAAACTTTTTTCTCTTATATTCTAGCTGACATGAACCAACAATTTACATGACTTCTACAGAACAACAGAGAATGTAGTTTTCAGCATGAGAGTCCCACATCGACCTGTCAACCAAAGAGCTGAGCAAGTAACATAATAAAATTCCCAGCAATTTTCTTTCTGAAGCATGTATATCATGAACATTTGGATAAAATGAAGTAGAGTGATAGTTTTGTTAGTTTAATTAGTTCAATATCTAATCTTGGACTATTAATGTTCAATATCAAATTAGTTAGCTTAAGATGTCATGTGTTGTAATATTGTTTTAAAATTGGGTGATGGTGATCATAATTGAAGAGAAGATATTTTCAATTAGTGGATATATAAATTCTTAATTTCTTAATATGCTTTACCTAAAAATCAAGATGTGTAGTTGTTGAGGTATTCATATCATGCAATTAGATCTCTCATGACATTGGGGAAGTATTCAGAGGTCATATCATAACAATGCTTCCAGGACTGCATAACACTGCACAAAACCCCTTTGAAATGTTGTGAAGAATAAAACTACGAAAATGTTGTGAAAAATAAAACTGATGTTTCAAACTTTGAATTTGGAATAAAATTAGAGGAGAGAATAATATTTTAAATGGTCATTTAATTAGAATAATATTGAAAAGAATTGGTGAAAAAAAAATACACTATTTATCATTAGAGTTAAATTCATTATTTATCATTATAGTTTAATAAAGAGAATTATAAAACATTATTAAAAAAATAAAATGATTTTTGAAATTAGATTAACACTCAATATCACAAGTGAGAGTGAATTTCGAGTATTAGTTATTTTTATAGTAGAGTTAATTGATATACGATAACAATCCAATATATTTAATATCTAGAGATTTAAAAATTATAATATATATATATATATATATATATATATATATATTTTGTACATATATGTTTATATTATTTATAATAATAAAAAATTTATACAATGTAATAAATATGATAATGGTGAATACTTTTTATCTAAAGTTACTACTATTTGTTAATATATTATTTTAGTTATTAAAATAAAAAATGAGGACATAACCAAAACACTTTCTACTAATAATAATACATAAGATACAATTTTGCAATTATTTAGTATACACCTAGTAATATTTGCGTTAAATTTGTGTTAACCATTGTGAATATTTTTTAATTAATTTTTTAAAATATCAATACGCTGAATCTTTATGTTTTTCTGATATTTAAAGCTGGGCCGATCTAAGAATTGTCTTGATCCAAAGGAAATATGATGCTGAGATCTGAATTGATGTAAAACTTGTAAAAAAATTCTCAACCAATTGTGTCAAATACCTGTTTAATGTCAATTTGCCTAATAAAGCAGCCAATTTATGGGTCAAAATCTTCTAAATAATTAGCTAATGCAATTAGTCTAAAATTCTCTATCTTATGAGCTCCATGTTATTTAGGGATTAGAATAACAACATTAGAGTTGTAATTGGAGGAAAACTATCCTTTAACAATTGTAGTACTGCTGCATAAACATCCAGAATCACTATTCTGTTAGTATTTCTGAAAGAAAATTCCCCAAAATCTTCCAGTTCCACTCATTATAGTTGTCCACCTTAGTAATAACATAAGCAACCAAACCATTCTCAATCTTTCTTATCTGACTACCTTGTGCTCATTTCCAGTCTAGAAATATGTTCGGTGACTAATTCCGGAACATCCTAAACCATTCATATCACTAAGTTAATACCACTAAGTTAATATGAGATTAATCATCCATCCAGACTGATCCAAGCCCATCCATGCAATGACACAATACAACTCTATAAATAAGTTGACAAAAAACAAGTAAACTTTATATTTTGATAACATTTATCACTTTCAATTATCATAACTGACTTAAGCGTCGAAAAATCTTTTATAGATGTGACCTGTTATAACGGGTGCATTCCTAAAGGAGTAAAAGATAGTTACAAAATAAGTGAAGAGACCTTTTCTATCCATACAAGAACAATGTTTGAAAGAATACTTGTTAGAACTTAGGAAATTGTCGCACCTGATAGCAATAATAAAATATTCCTACTGATATATGACTTTTGCATATGTAAGAATACTTAACTTAAAGAACTATAATTTTAAATCTTGCATAAATTCCACCACATCTAGTTGTTATGGAGAACTGAATTTTTAGTAGAAGATGGATACAATTTCTCAAGATTTTGTTTAATATTTATAATATTCATGTATAGTCTATGTAACATACACTCAAAGAGTCTTGCTTGTATCATTGACACGACACACATGAGTGGATAACTATATTTGACCTTCTAATCAAATGTTAATAAATTAGCTTTTTCAGATAAAAAGGAAAAGCACCAGCAGGCTTATTCCTTAACCAAGCTTAGACTTGAGCACCATAACTCTAATAACTATATCCAAACTTGCACAACTTGAAATGCTACTAACTAGAGGACCATATATTAGTGGTTATTCAATACTTAAAACCATGCTTAGACAGTCTGTTCTTATCAATACATGGACAAGTCATGGTATGTCTTTGGGAGCTGCATCAATTTCTTTAGTCTCTTCCTCTGCCTTAAGCAAGGGGTTTGTTAGTGATGATGACTCTGCCACTTTTTTTTCATTGTTTTTGCCCCATAGGACTGAGTATAGACCAAGCACAATGAGAATTGCACCAATAAGCCTGTAACAAAAATGAAATAACTCCTTCAGGCAATTATGTACTTCAGCCATTTCATTAATAGGGAAATAATTAATGATCAACAAATTTAGCACGTACCCTCCAAAGTATAGCTGATCACCAAGAATCAGGGCTGCCATGACAGCAACTAGAATAGTTTGCACAGGCTGGAAGACAGCAACAAACACAGGACCACCCTTTTGAATACACCATGTTTGGAGAGATATGACAACGCCGGAAGCTATAATTCCCTGCAATTACCATCATGCAATAATGAATTAACTTCAATATTTCCAGCATTTGTGATTATATGTGTCAAGTAAATCATATTTAATGATATTTGAGAATTGAAGTGTTGAACATTACGGCATATAGGATAATAAAAAGCTCCTCTAGTGACTGTATCTTCCAATTTTCAAAGTCATCTTCTGCAAAGGCTGCTATGACCAAGAATTGGATCAATCCAAAGAAGCATGTAAACGAAGTGAGAGTTAGTTTTGCTGGATACTTCTTCACCACAGGAGCCTGCACAAGTTTTTGCTTTTACCATTCAGGTCATAAAATTGGTGATACTGAGGAAATTAAGTAAATTTCATGAACATATATGTCTGGTCACAATAAACTACAATATATTTGTATGGATACGTTTATCTTAAGTACGAATCAATATATTGGTTATCTGAATTCTGAAATTTCAGTTTATATGTTCTGCTTATATCATGAGTATTGACAGGACCTGAAAAACTATCCAACCAGCCCATGACAGACAATGTCCAAGCAAGTATATGCAACCCCAAGTCCAATTTTGCACTTTTGCTGATTGATCTACGTCTAAAGTGTCTCCATGTGCTTGTTCCATCTGAAGGTGAAGAAGAGGAGGACCTTTGTAAAGAGTAATTACTGTGGCACCCCCCACACTGGCAATGGTTCCAAGAACTTTTGCCAATCCATCTCTCCTTGTGATGTTGGCTTCCTCAAGCCTGGTACAAATCAAATAAAATCATCAAGTTATGGCAAGATTACAACATAAAATAATAAAGAATTTCACAAGGAGACTTGATTACCTTAAAGCCAAGGCCAAGACAAAAGTAATTGCAGGAACTGAGTTTTGCAATGCAGAAGCAAAAGTTGGAGAAGCATAGTATAATCCCAACAAGTAAAACCCTTGGTTTGCAGTGATCCTTCATTGTCAATGTGTAAGGAAAGAAGAAAATATTATAACTCATAGGAAGGAAATATGAGTATGAAACTCTGCAACTTGGATACATGCTTACCCCAGTAATGCAAGTAGGAAGAACTGAACCAGTAAAGATAAAGTGAGGGGTGGTCTTTGATTCCTGATAATAAAGATATTGACATTTCTCCATGTTAAAATTCGAGTAAATAGTATATTCAATGGCAGTGTAAAAGGTTTTTATATGTCAATCAATTAGAATAACTTTATTAACTTTTACAATAACAACCTTGAAAGTCATACATAACATGATTTCTAATTGGTTGATAACAATGATACTGCATAGAAATTAAACTCTAAATATAGATAGCTCTAAGGAAAATGAAGTAAAAATAACAAGAAGATTTTGATAGGAAAGGTGAAAAGTGAAAACAAAAAACTCACTTCTCTAACACATAAGCAAATGGGCTTAACAAAAGCAAAGCAATCAAATTTCGATAAACGGGGTAAACAACTTGGCTGACACCGATATTTAGTGCAAGTCTAGACACAATGTGAAATCCTGCAAAGCAAAGCTGCAGGGTAAGCAATGCCACAAGAAGCTTTACTTTCTCTGTCACAACACTAGCCATTGTTCTTTATGAGAGGCTATAAGAGTGAAGGGTGCTTATATAGAGGGAAAAAGTTGATAGGAACATAAAATTATACAACTTGCTACTGTTAACATCAGTTGTTATTTATGGTGTTTGATGTAGCGAATAGCAACTACTATGATATGTAAACGTTTAACATATACTCTAAGTTGTTCATGCACTACAAAATCTTGGATATAATACAATATGTTTTGCTCATTGACTTTGAATTAAATAATTTAGGGAGACAGAGTCAAGGTGCATCACGTTACTTGGGTAGCTTGAGACTAACCAACCTCTATCATTTGTATGAACATGTTCTCACCATCCCTTTTCATACTATGTTTATCAGACCATTGTCCATATCTCTATCTTTGTAGAGATTAATAATTGCGTATCTTTTTAGTTTAAACTATTCCTTTGGTTTGGTTCCTTGAGTTATTCTCATTTTAAGTTTTAATTCCTCTACAAGAAAACTGAACAATTTAATCACCACACAATTTTTTGTATCAATTTATTACTGTAAAATTTTTTTGAAGCAGTTTTATACTGTTATAAATTGTTGACTGTTGTTAGTCTCAGTGACTAAAGATTAATTATGCATGTGTAGGAACTAAAACTTAGAATTTGTTTATAATAAAGATACTATAAGACCAAATGAATAGTATAACTTTTCTTTTACTATTTGCTATAAATCTAATCCAACAGGGGTTTGATTATTTTTTATCTATGAAATCATGATATCAACCATAATAATGATGATGATTGGCTGCTCCTGACTCAATAATTCTTTTGAATGCATTTAAATGAGGGGATAATGAGAATATGAATCCAAAATGCATGTGCTACTGTTCATAACTAAGGCATATTTTATGATTAAACTTTCTATATTGCCCTGAAAATTGGCATAAATTGCAACTGAAAGTTTTTCTTTTGGTCTTCTTCATTGCAGAGTCAATTTTTTTTTTTCCATGAATTGATATACTAATTCAGTTGTCAATTGAAATACGGTTCTTTAAGGAATGAAACTACATATTATGTTCATTCTAAGACGAATATCATAGCTAACCTTGAGATAGTTCAGTGATGTGAAACATGATAGAAAATGTGTGGGTTCAATCCTTACGAGGTACTCCACTCTTTCTTTTTCTTTATGAGAACTTTCAGTGAGTTTTCTCAGAGTTCTTCAGTGGTAGGTACTCCGTTGAATAAAAAATAATATCTTAATCATTGCAGCAACTAGATCATGGGAGGAACATTATTGACTGCATGTACTTATTCATGAACCTAAGGTAGACTGGTTCATACAAGTGAGGAAAAAAAAATACAACAAACATGTAATTGAAATGTGAGAATATTCGGGATTGGAGGCTACTTCTTGATGATACATTATGTATCTGCCACGCCGTATTGGAGAGGCAACAAGATTTGTTCACTAAAATTATGAAATCCCTAATTAATGTTGTTCGTTGGTAGCAAAGTTCGTCATTTGTTGTGATTGAATACTTTAATATATTATTGCATTATGTCTCTGCTAAATGCCAAATTGTCAATCCTTCCAAACCAATTCACCTTCCATGAGTCTTGTCCTATTCAAATGTAGCCTGTTGTTTTTCATTTTGTTGCATTGATCAACTCCTTCATAGAAAGCAAGACCATCTCTTCAGCATTCAATTCTAGTGTTCTTTTGCACAATAGTGGTGATAAGGGTTGGTGGAGTCAACCAGTTCCATTACATTTAAAGTTTTATTTTCAAATTGGAAACTGCGCAGCAATTACTTGAATGATAACGAACTTGTCGTTTTAATTAGACTGTAACTAACTGGAACAAAAAACTGACTGACATAACTTCTTATCAGTATCAAATTCAATTAGCAAAAGCATATGGCACATGTTGTGTCCAAAACACAACTTAATTCGGTTTGTGATCAAATTAATGTTTATGTCCTACTCATTATCAAAATAAACAATAATTTCAAAGGGGATTGGCATGCACTACTTTTCTGTCTCTATCACAAAACGATGACATTGAGTTCTTAACATGTATTACAATAACAACCAGTTTCAAAAGAGTGATAAACTAGCTGGTATGCATTCAGTGCCACCATTTGTTTGCAGTGGGAAGAAATTCACATATTTTACATTGCTTTTGAAAGCAGCATCTGAAAACAAAATCCCTTTCTGTTGATATACCAGCAGCTGGTACTGCACATGGAGATTGTGCCACGGATTACTTGTGCTTAAATACAATAATAATGGCAGTGCAGTTATCTTTACAGCGGCGCTCCCGAACAGCCTCCCTTACAAGACGACGGCACACGGTGGCAACAGGTAGCCCCTCCTACAAAGGTTCAATTCAAGTTTTTCTCATGTAAGACAGCACCCTCAATAAATGAAAGAACACAAGAAAAACAAGAAAATAAAAGTAAGTGAGCCAATTTGCGAATTATGCACGTAGCTTGATTGTAAAACTAAAAAGTGCTCGCACTTAATAAAAGAGGAGACCCTTGAATGGAGATTTTTATACTTTTCTGTTCAGATTTCATTCAGCAATAACAGATTCACTACTCTCCTTTCTACCTCTCATTGGTGTCGTAACAATTGTAAACCTCTTTTCAAGTTGGAAGATAGGAAAATATAAAACAAGATCTTACATTCAACAACTTCTGAACAAAATCAACAGCATCATTGGGACCAAATACCTGATACATTTTACATAACCAAAATGTCATATTCATCTAACAACAGCGAATTCAAATCAGAAAAATGAGTAAAGGAATGTCTATGGGAAACAAAGAGACATACCCCCCACAAGCCATCACAGCCAAGAATGATGAAATGCTCTGTATGGGTAACTTCAAAAGTATAGACATCCGGGCTTGCAACAAGACCAACCTGCAAACAGAATTCTCCTCAATATTACAAACATTTTGAAGCCGATAAATGCACTTTTTCCCGTTCTAGTTGATGCTATAAAGAAGTTACCTTAAGATAACTAACAAAAACAATGACTAGCTTTGAATATGAAGCAAACCTTTTTAAACTGGCGATCTCCAAAAGCTCTAGAAACTTCAAGACGCCCTAATAATCGTCCTTCTGGGCTCACAAAACCCCCTGACTGTAAGTAGAAAATATCATATTCGAAATTGAATCAGATATCTGTAGAGACAGGTTCACTCTCCACTCATTGGTTCTAAACTAAAATGAAACGCAAAGAATGAATGCTTCAGTCACTACTGATACTTCAAAAGAACAATTCCAAAGGGGCACCATACTAGTTAGAACTGGTCCTGTATATCCTGAGTAATTTAAGTTGTGTATGGTTTAGTGAATTTTGAAGAAATAAATGCACCTCCTTGTCCATCTTGAAAGAGTTTTGGGGAAAAGACAAAAACAAGATTGTGTTCCCATAAATAATCCCAACCCAACATGCACTCAGATTCTTAGGGTAAAAAATTGTCTGCACAGCTAACCCTAAAACAAGTGCTTTTAACTTAATCTCAAGATGTTCTACTTTTGCTCAAGAGTGACTGAAAAAGTATGCTAGGAAGAGTGCAGTTTGAAAGCTCTATAAAAAGATGTGGTTATGATGGTAACTCCAATGTATGACAGAAAGAGTCAGGGTCTTATTTGCTAAACTTCATGCTAAGTATCAAATAACTCTGGTGATATAATCAATCATCATTGAGGAATTTCATGCCTTCTGAATACGTGTACGCTCCAGTGGGAAGATAGGCTTGTGTTCTCTAGTCAAAACAATGGCCTTCAGCGCCTGGACACCATCTGGATTTCGAGATCCGTCAGTTGACCGAGCTAATACTGCCTTGGCATCTCCTATATGAGCAACCGCAACCTAAAAAATATCAAAAGGGAAAATCATATTAATTTTCGCAATTTTGTTGCAAGATTTCTCAAAAAAATATCCGTAAGTATACTACCTATGATGTCTATCCACAGTAAGCATCAGAAAGCAGTATAAACTAGTATGGTAAATGGAAAATAAATAACAGGAAACTTACTTTTTGTCCCAATACCCAAACACATACAGCTGTAGCCCCATCCTGCCACCCCCCTGGAAACAGTGAGTAAGCATCAGGAAGATATGAATCACATCATTATTAGTACAGGAATTGATAACAGCAATGCTAAAATCCGATAAAGAGTGCAATATGATCTTGCATTCTGGTACATTGTTGCCACAGCACATAAAGGGAAATTAGATGGACTTTTGAAACAAGTAAACTTCGAAATTGAAATAAAAACAAGATAGTTCACTTATATAAACTAAGCTTAGACTAGATTTAGCATTTGGTATAACAGAATGTCAACAAAATTTTAAGGAATTGAATCAAAAACTTTACCTTCAGCACTTTCTTGAAGAAGAGACTCGTCAGTTTTAAGGAAACCTAAATCAGAATAAAAAATACCAAATGACAACTTATTATGGCAAAAAAACTAGAATAGAAAATTTCCATGAAGATTTCAGGCAACTAACAAAAGGAGGAAAGCAATAGGGACATCGAAAACCAAAAGCTTACCATTCAAAATAGATCGTTTAGTTGCCTTTGCATCATACTGAAATATACACAGAAAGGAAAGGACACAAGGTAAATACTTAAAATAATGAGAAAGATAAAAGTAGATCAAAAAGAAAATTGTTTACATTTTTAAACAAATATCTCAAGAGGACACAATAATTTTTTTCAAATGATCAGGTCATCATCTGTAAAGCAGGCGAATTATTCGTTATTAGTTTAATTGAGACTCATTTCATAAATTCAACTGAGGGGACAACTTTAGACTATTTTCCAAACAGACAAGATTTAAGACTTGCAATATGCTACTGACCCTTTTTTTCTGAAGGAAAAGATTAATTCTCAATCAAAGTTATCAATAGTAATCTATAGTAGTATAGTAGTGAGGAGCAGCCATGGGCAACCTCAGTTTTCAAATGTGCAGCATTTTTTCGTTGAAGCTGCAAATCAGGGCCCACCCACTTGAATGAGGCTCTTTTTGAAAGCCCATTTTGACCTCAAAACAATGTCATTAAGAGGGAAAATATGAGATTTTCCCACCCTTTGATATACAGTAACACCCCCACTGACTGACTGTTCGACTAGCACCCACTCACATCTGGCATTATTTTTGGAAATACTCACATTCCAAATCATCTGCGTCCTCTGTTTTTTTTCCCTGTGCAACACCAACCCCAGCTTTTCATTGAATATTAAAGATGTCTTGCATTTCAAATTTGAGATCGGACTATGCCTTTGATTTTAGTTTGTTCCCTTGACTTTTATTATTTACTTGTATGTTTTTTATATTGAAACCTGTGAACGTCTACCTTTAATTAACAATATGGTAATGTTGAGTATTAACATTGTTTGGAAACACATATAAATACATCTGTGTTCCAAACAATGCAACTCGGTTAGAATGGCTGCACAGATAACAACCAAAACCAAGCAATAAGTTTCAACAGACTTTTCAGTTTGCCATGGCCTTAAGAGCCTAATTGATAAAGTAAACACAAAATTGGACCAAGTAAACACACCAACTCACGTGGTAATCCTGCAGAAAGAACATTCCTATGCAAATGCTTTTGAGCATATTCTGCAGCTAACCGCCCTCCATGTCCATCATAAATTGCAAAATGTGCACATCTGAAAACCAAACAGCCAGATTTACCGAGAAATCAAGAACATAATAAGTCCACAAGCACACACAAGTGCTACATGAATAGCAATTCTTCAATGAGCACAGCCCCAACCAATGAGCACAACCAATGAAAAACTCATAAACAATAAATATCACTTCAACAAGGGCTTGGTTGTCTTCAACTTCAACTATTATTTTAATGTATCTAGAGTCTTTGATTGATTGCTCTATAATGTGCCATCCTCATTGACATATCCTTTCACTCAAACTACCCAAGAAAGAACCAACACAAACAACAACCGAAGTAAAACAAGAACTTGATAGTGTAGTAAAACATATGATCGTGTATTACATTTCCTCACATTGTTAAAAACTTCCAATCTAAAGAAATCCCTAAATCTAGAAGAATAAGAACATCACACTTTCTTTTTTCTCAAAAAACAAGAAACTGGTACTTGAAAAATAGACTTCATGGAATTGTCAAACTTCAACCATAATAACAATAATAACAATAAATCAGCTTAAACAAAAAAAAAAAAAAAAAAAAAAAAAAAACCTCAATTTTCCAGGATAGTCTAAACTTGCATCGAGAAGCACGACCCACGCATCCTCCATCGTGAGCCTGGAACCCTTATCTTCAGCGGCATCAGCTTCAATGAGAAAAGATGGCTCCTTTACGCCATTATCATCAGAACCCTTTGCACAAAACTCAATCTTTGGCTTCTTGGATGCAACACCATCCTTCTCGCCCTCTGAATCCGCAGATTCACGCTTCTGGGTCTCTGTGTTTTCGCTCATTTTCTTCTTCCCTTGTTTTACTACAACGAATGGGAAAGGGCTTCAAACCCTAGAAGTCATGTACTCTCATTTCTATTGGACACTGCTGCTGTGAATCAATAATTACTCTTTACATTTTTAGTTCTATTCATAAGACTCTGTCTAATTGTCAACAATAAAAAAATATAAATATAGATGTTTCAATCATATACACAATAAAGTTCTGAAAAAAATATAATTTTTTTCAAGAAAGCAAATTTCACAAAAGAATATTCAAGTGAAATTATTCATTTAGTATCATAAAAACTATCTTTTAATTTTTTATATATTCTTTAATCTATTTTTTTATAAATTTAGATTATATAAATTATGAGAGAGTATGAGTAATACATAAAAAAAATTAAAAAGTTAAATTTGTTATATGTGAGTAATTAAATTCAAATCCTAGGATTAGTTTTTCAAAAGAAAATAAGTGTTTCTACTACTATTTCTTTTACCTTCTTTTACATAGACTTCAAGATGATTACTTATTATCATTATCATTAAATTTTACTAACAAGTGAAATAAATGAAATTTACACATATTTATGATATTTTTATTAAACTGAAATTAACAACCAAATATCATTTATATGATAATATTAGGTTTTAATTAATAATAATAATACATTTATAAAATCCTATTTTAACATCTCTTTAGCCTGTATTTGGCTCGGAGAATAGATTTGAGATTATAGATTTGAAAGAATTGTGTGTGGATGAGAGGGTTGTTTGGATTAATAGATAAATTGTAAGATTTGAATGGATTTGAGAAAATTGGTTATAAAGGTTTGGGATTGATTTGATAAATGTTATAGATTTGTTTTTATTTTTTTAATTGATATATTTATAAAATTACTAATTAACCCTTGAGAAATAAGATGGTAAAAAATAAAAATAAATTGGATTAAACTGATTTTAATATAAAAAACATAGAAACTGAATCAACTAACTAAATATTTTTTTAGTAGGTTGATAATGATTTTATCTAATCTAATCCGTGAACATCCTTACTTTTGTGTTTTAATAATTTTATATTTAAAAGAAAATAAAGGTGTTTTTAAGATGAATAAAAAATATTTTAAATAACATTTTCTTCCCTCAATTTTATCATAAATATTGAATCAAACAAGGAGATAAAAATATTTATTTTCTGATTTACTTCAATTGAACATTAATTAAACATATTTTCATCGATAAAAAAAAATAAATAAAAAATAATATAATACGTATAATATATTTTTTATTGTTTCTTTTATAAAGTAAACAATTTTCATTGATTTAATATAATTATGAATGAATATATTGTATTGAGTATGAGTAGATTGAAGAGAGATTAATTATATTATAATTGTCTTGAAAAAAGGAAATGAAAAAAAAAAGGAAATGAAAGTATTATAAATAAAGAAAATATAATTATTGGAATCAATTATCCGATGAATTAGATATAAATCAGTTTATTTCTCATATATAATATATATTGTTACAATAAATATACATTAATGCTAATAATTATTTTTTATTTATAATTTATACAATCTTTATATTTTTCTAATTATTTTAATATGATAAAATTAATAAAAAATATTTTATAATTTCTAAAATTAAGAATATTTTTGTAATTTCTACTTATTTACAAGACTATTTAGTAATTTTCAATTTCTCTTAACCAAACAACTTTAATTAACTAAAATCCATCGTTTTGAACACTGAATCCGTCAAAGTCGAACCAAACACGTCCTTAGTCTAACAGCAAATGACAAAAGAAAATACAACATTTGATTTCATATTTATTCATTAATAATTCATTTATAAAACCCATTCACTTCTCTTACTAACTCTCTGACTACTTTCCCCAACATAACTCAACAAAACCCTAATTTGCAACTTCGATTTCGCTTCTTCTCCGACAAAGCCCTAATTTCGCTCCTTCTTATGACCACCGTGTAACTCACTTACCTTACTTTGAGAATGTCGTCGTCGCTAGAAAGCACTGACCGCCGTAACACGTCAAGCACCGCCGAAAACGGAACTGTGCCAGCGGCAGCGGCGGCGGCGAGCCTGAGGCTGCGGCTTAACCCTAACAAAGAGCACAAGCCAGACGGCTACGAGGACCTGCAGTTGGATTTCAACCCTAACATATTCAGCTCCTTGGAGAGGTACCTTCCTCCGAGCATGCTCAAGGTACCTCGTAACGATAAGGCCCAGTTCATGCGCGAGATTCTGCTCAAGTATCTACCCCTTGGGGAACGCAGCAGAGTGTGTTTCTGATTTCTTTTTCACTGCTGATAGTTGTAAATTTGAGAGTTGTTTTTGGTTTTTAAATGTTTGTTTATTTGTTTGGGAAATGAAAGTAAATTTAGTTGAATGAGGTGAGGATTAAGATTTTTAGTTTTAGTTGGGGGAATTGTTACTTGTTTGCCAAGTTAGGCTAGTTGCATGTATCAAGAGAATGCTGTTAGTTTATGTTAACATAGCCAGGTTGAGTCTAGTTGAAGTACTAGTTACTCACAAAGTAACTTACCAAAGTTGGAATCTTTTGAAGGAGGATATAATATGGAAAACCAAAATAGTAGGATGATTTTTTAGATCAGTGACTGTGACTTAATGTCTATATAATGACACATTTGCCCCTCTTACAAGTAGGTTGTAGGTTGAGTCTAGTTGAAGTACTAGTTAACAAAGTAACTTACTTAAGTTGGAAACTTTTGAAGGAGGACATAATATGAAAACCCAAAATAGTAGAATGGTTTCTTAGATCAGTGACTTAATTTGTCTCTACAATGACACATTTGCCCCTCTTACAAGTAGATTGTGTTGGAGGAAGTTTTACTTGCCGGTTCACAATAAATTGGATGATCATGTAAGATTTTTAAAGTTTCTGGAACTTGATTGGGTACAAGTATGTTCATGTTCATGTACATGGGTTGAAACACCCATGTTTATGTTTTCATTAACTATATTTTTTATTGTTGATAAAAAAATGTCAGATTTTTAAAAAATATACTTGTGGCAATGGTTTGTGCCTCCTTGCCAGAAGTTTGCTGCCATATGAAGGGATAAAATAAAACTGAGAATTGCAGCTGATGTTCTTTCTTTTTGTGTTTTTTTTTTTCGTAAGTAACAGTGTGCATTAGTAGTTTAGGGTGGTTTCATACTTAGCCAAGCCCACAACAGCCGATTTGTTCCATTCATTTAGGCTCACCTATTGGACTACTTATTTAGTTATTATAAATCCCCCTTAGTGTGAAAATTTATCTTATTTAAATCACTTGACTTGCAAATTCTCTATATGGTATAGGTCAAAATTTCTCCACTATTATATTATTGATTGTATAGAATTTTTTTATCTTTTAGTTTTTTGTTAATTTCTTACTCAACAATTATTCTAAAGTAAAATCTTCTAAACCTACATATATTATTGCATATATATGTGTTTGTATGGAGATTTTTAAAGTATTGTGATTTTTCCGTGTGTGTTTAGTATAAAATTGATAGGTTATAACATTTTAATTCTTAATATATACCAATTCATGCTATTTAACTAGTGAGTCAAGGGTTCTACCATTCACTCAACGCCTTGACCAGAGTGAGTGATAACTGGTCTGAACATTGGTTAGAGTTCTGACTCTAATACTTCAAAATGGTGGCAATGCTTGTGTTGTGCATACTCATTTGGAAACTTAAAAATGATTGTAGCTATGTTTTACAATTATTTTTTTAATTATTTTTTATACCAATAACTCTTGGACAAATATTACAATTCTTTGATAAATTGAAACATTTCTTATTTAAACTACAATTTATGATCAGTACTTAAACTTTGATTCCCTCTTTTGATTCAGAATTTTACTTGTTATGTTAATTCTCTATTTTTTTATCGTGGCAAGTTTTGTTTTGCTATCCTGATGTCCGCATTGTATTTTGTGTTATTGTGATTTCTAGTTAAATTCTGAAATTTGAGGTTAGGATGATGGGGAGGAAGAACAATTCGTGATGGGAATGAGAAGTTTTGATAACATTTTCATGCTGTGCTGTAATGGTTTTAATTTATTAACTTTCCTTTTGTTATATTTGTTATATTTACGGACAGCATGTTGAAGAGTATTTGACAGTTTTTCCATTTATATTAATAAGTTTAATTTCTTGTATATAAAAAATTCGAGTGTGCAAAAGCATCACTATATAAAATATGATCCCAACTAGATTGGCATCCTATGTTACATCAATCATTTGCAGCATATTCAAATAGTATAAAAATAATGAAAAGAAATACAAGAGAGTTGAGGGATTATGCCAAACCTACAGAAGAAACAAACCTATAGTAGGCTTGAGAACACCTCTTCCTAAAGAAGTCATATCTGTAAAAATCCAGAATGTCATCCCAACATTGATTACATTTTTCTTTTGCACCAAAGTATGCAAATTTATCAACACAATGATTCATTCTCTATAAATATGAGAAACATGAAATCTCATTTTTACATTTAAGCTTCATATCGTGCCATCTAGATCGAGGATACAAAGGAACAATATGATTAGAAGCCTGTACAACCAGCATCGAGTCGCTCTCCAGCCACAAGCCATGTCAACCTTTGTCGTAGGCAATATCAACCACATGAATAGAAGATTGAACTCCAAGAAAAACAGAAAAGAAAATAAGTGTAAATTTGTTTCACCTTATTTTGAAGAAATAATTGCATATTTTTACCTGCTGTCCAAGAGAACTTTTGAAAAATAATTGATCATTTCTGAAAATATAGTCTTTGTATGAATAATTATTACCACACCCTTGTGCCTTTTTGTTAGTTTACTTCGTATTTTTTTATATGATAATTTCTATGTAACTTTGGCAGTCTCAAAAGCATAGAGAATACAGACAGAAGATAATAGAAAATTATCAGGTACGTAATAACCAAATATTAATTTGTTTGACTTTTCATCTGGCTGTTTTTTTGCCTGAAATTGATGTTGAACTTAAAAGAGTAATTTCAGCAGGACTTTGAGGAGAAGGAAGAAGGAGTTTCTTAAAAGTAAATTCTTAAATCAAAAAGTGTATATAGTACACCATAATGGCTAAATCTAGCTGTGAATCATACCTCCTGATTTAGATTACTGTTATTGTGAGTAAGCCTGAAATACACAAAATATAGAACCCAGAACCATAGTTATAAATCATGTTCAATAGTTGTGAGTCTTAAAGTATAATTTGCAGCTAAAAAAATTGTGTCCATTTAGGCTGTTTACATTACTATTGCCTCATGTAGTAGGGTAAGGCCCCATTTTACCCTTTTTTTTTTTACCTCATCCAACTTGATTATATAATGATTTTGTCATTTCCATCAGAAAATTGTAAATTCACGTGTTTGTTTATTTCCAATTTATTCATTTTTGAAGCAAGTCTCTTCTTGCCTTGTTCCCACTAACTTGCTTTCATTGATCACCATTGATTATTTCTAGCCTTTTTTTGGCATTTTGGGTCACCCATTTGTCGCCATTGATCCCTTGCTACTCAACCTCTACTGTGCACTCTGTTGCAGTTTGCAATTCTTTTCCCCTTGTTTTACGCACCTGTTCTGTTCTTTTATCATGAGAAAGTGTGTAAGTTTTGATATTTTTATTAATGTATATAGTATAAATTCTGTATATTGAATTTCTAATCATTTGAATCATAGTCTTCCTGCCACCCACTGTGATGTGTTTGGGGCCAACCACTTCATGCCGCAATTTGGAATTTGATAACATGTCCCTGAACCAAATTAAAAATATCAATCCTCTATTTTTTTCCTACTCATAATGAGTTTGATATTTCTCTTTCTTGCTCTACATGCTTTCCATTGATATAGTATATATTTTTTCCAATTTAAGGATTTTCTATCAGCAAGTGAATGATCTAATGAACACTTATGATTTTCCATGGGTTAAGAGAACCCTTGGCTGGCCCTTTCCCCAAGCCCCTGCTGTCATATCATTCCTTTAATTGAACAAAGGTTCCTGCAGTTTAATGAATTTCTAGTTATAAGTCAATTAGCACTTTCTGAGATTCTTTCAAGTTTGTGCAAAAAGAAATATGATAGTAGTTAAATCTCTCCTCCACATGCGATGCTGCTGTTGAAAAGTAGCTTAACATCCTTGCAAAGGAAATAAGGAATAATAATCTTTATCTGTGTTATATTTCTGATGTGAAGTATGATAATTCATAACAATTTTTTCCTTGTTTCGTCTACCTCCTCCTTTCCCATAATTTTTAATAAATCTTACAGTTTCTTAACACAATATGTGTAGTATGATTATTCATAATAATTTTCTCTTGTTTCTTCTACCTCATCCTTTCTCGTATTTCTTGGCAAATCTTACAGTTTCTTAAACACAATTTGCAGCCTCTACATCGGGAGTTGTACTTTGTGAATCCTGCTACATTCTTTGTCCCCTCATTTCTGAGAGCAATTAATGATAATACTGAGCAAAGCTTTAGAAGTATAATGTCTGAGCCCTGTTCAGGCATTTTTATATTTGACGTATTTCAGACCAACTTTTGTGAGTTACTACTATCTGAGGTACCTAATCATTTTAACTGTCATTACCTATGATATAAGCAGTGTGTTATCTTTTAAATTGGATGGTGTAAAACAATGACTGCGTGTATACTTACGTTTTGTGTATGTTAAAATTTAATTGTGGTCCTCCTAGATTGAAAATTTTGAGAAGTGGGTGACTGAAACAAAGTTTCGGATCATGCGTCCCAATACAATGAATAAATATGGTGCTGTGCTTGATGACTTTGGACTTGAAACAATGCTTGACAGGCTTATGGAAGGTTTTATTCGTCCTTTATCCAGAGGTAAATTAAGACTGTATTATAGTTTCATGGCGGTTTGACGTTCTTTTCATTCACATAAGGCATGTCTGTCACTCAATTATTTGTTATACAGTCTTATTTCCGGAAGTTGGTGGGGCAACCCTGGATTCTCATCATGGTTTTGTTGTAGAATATGGTAAAGATAGAGATGTTGACCTGGGTAAGATTTCTGATTGATGTGTTTGTTGTATCATTCCATAGGTCATGTGCATAATATATAATAAATGAACCCACATCATGCTATTATTATACTACGGGTTTTGTGGTTAATAAACAAATTAGACAATTTAATACTTCTTTTGAAGCTTCAAATTCAAACGAAGCTTGGATAGAGACTATAAATGCTTTGTTATGGTAACAAATGTTTGGATGATGATGCATTCATATGGTGTACTGGTTAATACAGCTGCATTGCTGATGTTAATATGTCTCATGTATTTTACAATCAAGAGTCTCTTGCATCTGTAGGTTTCCATGTGGATGACTCAGAAGTAACCTTGAACGTTTGCTTGGGTAAGCAATTTTCTGGAGGAGAATTGTTTTTTCGGGGCATACGATGTGAAAAACATGTAAATACCGGAACTCATTCAGAGGTTAGTACGGTGATTGAATAACATAAAATTGTATTGGTGTTAGGAAGATTTAATGCCTGATATTTCTTTTTTAACTGTAAGTGTATGTTGCTCTAATTTCTCTAAACAAGTAATGCCTCAATCAGCAAGAAGCATTAACACGTGTCTGTCAACATGCAAGTTGCCCTCACCAAGATGCTTTAGCTGCTAACCTTTTGCACCCTATACATCTATAGTGGTTATACGTGTATTTTCAAGAATGCATACAATATCTATATGTCTTTTGGCCTAGATACAGTCATGTGCGTGAGAATAATAATCTCATTTAAAATTTTTTGGAGATTATATATTGATCCTGATGAAGTGTGGGCTTGGTTTAATTAACAACGTGAGCCCTTACAGCAATAACTTGTGTATTAAAAATAATGCTCATCATTTATGTCATATTTCTGCTTTACAGTTTAGTTTTTGCAGTATATATAGTGAAAGCAAATCCAAATATTCTGGGTTAATATTCTGTTTTAATGAAGTTGGTTAGTGTTGTCTGTTTACGTTGTGAGGAGATTTATGGACCATTGCTTCTTGCTACTTCTCATAGTTGGTTGTACACTTTCTTATGGAGTCCATTATTTGAAAGTAGGAGATCTTTGATTATTCTCATGTTCCTGGACGAGCTGTGCTTCATCGTGGTCGTCATCGCCATGGTGCTAGAGCTACAACAGCCGGTAATCGGGTCAATCTACTTCTATGGTGCAGAAGGTGATTTCACTTTTTGCTTCAGTTTGTCTAATGATTTTGAGTTTGCTTCATATTAAATTGCCCTGGTCTACGCACTAGTTTCAGAAATTACACATTGTCTGATGTCTGTTCATTTTTTCCCTCAGTAAATTAAGTATGAAGTTTGTATGTTGTTGTAGTTCTGTCTTTAGGGAGATGAAACGGTATCAAAAAGATTTTTCCGGCTGGTGTGGCGAGTGCAATCGTGAGAAAAAGGAAAGGCAACGCTCAACAATTGCTGCTACCAAATTGGTAAGACCTTAATTAATATGAATGTTTCATGCATGTGCATTAAACACAGACGCAGACGCTGGCTATGTTGTTTTTTTTTTTTTTTTTTCCCTTTCTACCCATCCGTTTCCCATTTTCTTTGTAACCAATTTCCATCTCATTTTTTATGGTGGCCACTTCTTCCTCAGCATCAAAGCATCAATGACAGATTCTTCTCCTTGCTGCTGTGCCTGAAAGCGTCATTGTTGTACCTTATTTCCTTTCCGCTCGTTTACTCCCTCAAGCAGTGAACATGAATCAATCCAGATCTGTTCCAACATAGCTCATAATTCAGTATCAACCCATTTCCAAAAAATAAATTTTAAGGTGTTGTGTTGTAAGATAGATTTTTAGGGATTTCAACTTGCACTCAAGCCAATTGATCAACCCTCATTGCTTTTATTGAGGAAGGGAAAACCCTTTTTAGCCATAGCAACTTTTGTGTTTGGTTGTGTTGCAGTGACGAGGAGGGTGCAGGATGTCTTTGATGTTCCTGCTTTGCTTGTTAGCGGATGTCTTTCATGTTCCTGCTTTGCTTGTCAACATCGGATGTCTTTCATGTTCCTGCTTTGCTTGTTAGCGGATGTCTTTCATGTTCCTGCTTTGCTTGTCAACATCGGATGTCTTTCATGTTCCTGCTTTGCTTGTCAACATCGGATGTCTTTCATGTTTCTGCTTTGCTTGTCAACGTTGTTACATGTTTTTTTTTTTTGTGTAGAATTGTGTGCATGCTTGGAAATTACATAGAAATAGAAATTGGGGGGAACAAAGTGAAGGAAGGAGAAGGAAGGGAGAGTGTTGCGGCTGATGGCTTCTGTGACAGGGAGGTTTAGGTAAAAGAAGAAAGGAGAAAAACAACTGCAAAAGGGATAGGATAGGAAGAATGGGAAAAGGATAACTAAATAAATAATTGTTAATTAAATAATTTATATATCTGTAACGGTGTAAAGTGGTGTAAATTTCCTCTCCCTCAATGGGAGACATGATCGACTCTCCTACTGTAGCCACTGTCATAAGCACATGCCAATTCACTTGACTTCCTATCCTGTGTTGTTGGCAAATTGCTCCTAGACTGCTAGCTGCTACCAAAGTAATAATACTTTCGAATTACTTGAAATACAAAGGAACTGTCAACTGTGTAAAACTTGTTGAAATATAGGATTGTAAAAGAAAAATTGAATTAGAATCCATATTCATAAAGTAAAAGTCGTGTACTTTTTTCACCACGGGGTTTAGTCAAATATTGAAGTTTAAGGATTAAAACAAATTGGACTTTGCAAGTTTTCATGGTTAGACTGAGAAGTTTTCCTGACATAAATTTGTTCTTGTTCAGTATTCTTAAAAATGCATGGCTGAGGTTGCGGAATATAACTTTGATCTGATGGTATTACAGGAGTTGTTCAGGAGGGAAGGTGAATCCACTGCATAATCTGTTTTATTCGGTGGATCATTGTAAAAGTGATGTACCTGCAATCATTTGTCTGTACAAGATAGCTGCTGTATTTAGATAGTTTTCTGAGTAACCTTGGAGTTTTCCTTAAAAACTGTGCGGTTTATCGGATGCCTATTTATTGTCTTGGAAGAAAGGAGGAGCTGGTTATGTAGGCTGGTGTAATGCTCATAGAACCGCAGAATCATGTCCAGAAATGTAGATGTAGACTGTAATTAATGTATGCTGAAATCTTCTGAGGTTCATTGGCTACTGTAGCAACTGCATTTTCTGTTCTTTTATTTATTGATTTATTAATTTTTGGTAAAGTTGAAGGTGAACCATGGATGAATGGTAAGGTTGTTCTTAGCATTTAAAAAAGGTGATTTATTTTTTAGAGACATTTTTTTTATTTAGTTTTGAAATTATGAAATGACACATTTTACTTTAAAATATAATTATAATTGTATTTTATGTAACTATATAAATTGCTTTTTTTCTTCAGGAAGATTATACTTTTCTTTTGCTTTAAATTTTTGTTTTTTAAAGTGGAAATAAATAAATAACTTTTTAGAAATAGTTTTTCTTATATAAAGAAAATTGAAACAATTGGGTTCTCCATACATGATCAATGAGGATTATATTTACGGTAAAGAGCATGTGCAAAGTATGCTTTATATTTCTCACTCCCCTATGAGTATAAATGAAAAAGAAGGAAACAAGATGAAATTAAGATAAAAAAGAAAAGTTAAAATTGTATTGTCTGATTGAGAAGAGAAAATACATAAAGGATTAAGATGTTTTCTTAAAATTTCAGAAAAGACTTCCCTTCCACATTAGAAATTAGGAGAGAAAAATGATATTTTTCACTATTTTTTAATTTTTAATTTCATGGTATAAATAAATTTTGAAAAGAATAATCATATTTCTTATCATTAATATTTTTTTAACTTTCTTTTTCATGAAATCAAACAGACTTCAATCAAAGTTTGCTCAAAAGGGAGATCGATAGAAACACAAGGTTCTGATACCATAAGTTAGACATCCAAAGCATTTTAAGGACTTCAGGCTGATTACTTTTGCTTTTTGTGATATTTTTCCTTCACACACTTAACAAGAATATCCTTCCAACAAGTGATATATATTTTTTTCTTTATTTTTCCTTTGACCTAAAGAGACTCTTCCTATTTTTTTTTTTTTTCCATTCCCTGGTGGAAATTTGTTTTTTCCATTATTTTCTCTCCTATTGATATTTTTAAATATGTGAATTGTAATTTTATAGTTTTATAATTCAAAATTACAGAAACTATATTTAATATTATATTTTCCACTCCAATATCTCTTATTCTGTTTTTTAATAGGTTGAGTTTTAGTCCTAAAACCAGTTGAAATGAGAATGTTCTTAAAAACAATGATGTCTTGTATATTAAACTTAAGTAGAAAACTGATATCATTTGGAAAAATGCTTTTATTTTTATTTGTCTGTCTCCTTGCTTCAGTTAATCCTTGACTGCTCTTTAGAAAAATAAAGTATTAAAAGATCTTTGTGCTTAGGCCCTTTTCAGGTCTAAATTTCTCTATAGGATTGCTATTACTAGGACTAATATAGATAATGATAATAGACATCCCTTAATTGTATTTTATTTTTATGTTTTTTCAAAATCAACCTTACTTTTAGTTCAACCTTATTTAGTATTTCATTTGCTGCTCACTGAATCAATTTTAAAATTCCATTTTTATTCCTCCTCAATCTCATCCGTTTCTCACACTACTCTCGGTTTATATGTATATCTTTAATTGTATTTTTCATCTTTATATCTCTTTTCCATTTGACTTACTATAATTCAAACAAATAAAATATCGATGATACTTTTACATTCTTTTATTTGATTGTAAGAAGAAAAAACACTTCTTTTACGAATTTAAAACTTTGAAAGAGAAAAACAAAGAGTAGTTTTTTTCTGTAAATATAATTAAACACCAATTTTTTTACTTTTTTCGTTTCATCGTTACATATTAGGTACTGCTTTTTGATAAATATATATATATATATATATATATATATATATATATATATATTTTTTTTTTTTTTTATTTTTTTT
>Ga0209489_102657_pt1 | contig 36044 bp, 19 predicted proteins | sample SiratrowhiteBW_FD_187527 | JGI IMG/M metagenome (GOLD analysis project Ga0209489, IMG submission 187527) | Root nodule microbial communities of legume samples collected from California, USA - Siratro white BW (SPAdes) (version 2) | ecosystem: Host-associated > Plants > Roots > Nodule | place... | reverse complement strand
ATATATATATATATATATATATATAGATCTATATATATATATATATATATATATATATATTCATAAAACATTTCAAAGGAAATTTTACAATTTAAAACCTAAACAAGAGAAAACATCCAAAATTTAAAAGAAACAAAATATTACAGTTTAGTGGAAATTTTTATCACCTGCCAAATTATCAACTCATAATACATAATTATAATTTCAAGTAACACAAACACTACATAAAAGAAGAGGTGTAAGTTAGTAATTTAAAACATTTTGAAGATTAACAATGACTTTAAATAAAATAGTTAAAAACTTATGATTCATCACATTTTCATCCACTATATTTATAGTAGCAAATCAAGTGTTTATATTCCATTCATAATCAATATCACACAGAAATTTACTAATCAACACACATAAATATTTGACTCTATCTCTAAAAGACTCGTGCATTAAAATAGATTCAGAGGTCTGCACCTATCATATCCATTCCATCAGTTTTTACCAGTTCTTATTTCAAACCTTAGACACAGTTCCACATAATCAATCAATTTCATACAGGGTTAATCCATATAATCTATATTGATCAATTCTTATTTCAAACCTCAAGCAGAGTCATATGAACCTCTTTTGACTTTTATCACCTGATAATCTTCATCTATATGATTTTGATTTACTAGTAGAGTCAACATACCTCATTATTGATCAAATCCCCAAATAATGCATATCCAATTAATCTCAACATGGTATTTCCTTTCCCAAAAGTATTATGACCTGATCACATTCCCACAACATTCAAAATCATTGATCATACATAATACAATGAATAATCATTCATCTTAAATTAACATCATTCATCACACAAAATATCTAAAAAGATTAACATGACACTTCATTAATGAATAATAAGGCAAAGTTCAAAACAAGAATAAGCAAAATTCACATTTCATGACAATGAATGGCACCCAACTCAAGAAAGTGACACTGAGCGTCACTTACACTCAAGAGCACCCCTGTCAAGTCGTGCATGATGCCATTGAAGTTGTACCTGGCGTGCTCCAATCTGAGCAACTTTGTTAAGTCGCGCCTAGTGCCAATGAATTGTGCCCGACGTGACCCAACACGAGAGAAAAGCTCTCGAATTGCGCTTGGTGCTATTGCATAAATTTTTAAGGTATATAATGTATCTCTCACAACTTCAACAATTTGATCAAACTCCAATTTGTTCCATTCATTTTCTAACCATCAAGAAGTTCATTTTACCAATATTCAAACTGTCATTCATTTGATCTAAAATATTATTAACATGCCATCAATATATAACTACCAAACCTATTATAACTCTACTATCTCTATATTTTCACAATCAAAACTCAATCCAAACACTTAATTCATTCTTAATCTCAATTCATCATTTTGCTAACAACGTATCAAATTTTAGCTTACATACCTCTGTAATATCATATACATATGCATAATTACATTCAAACATTCTTTCACATAAAAAATCAACATACATAGATATGCAAGAAATGTGAGAATTTCTCCAACATATACAATACCAATTTATCAAAACTACTATCTATATATTTTCAACACCAATTTCAATTAAACAAAATCTAATTCGCTTATCATAAACTCTGCAAGAGAACATTGAAATGAGTGACCACGTCTCTGACACATCCAAATCTTACTCAAGGTTCTATTTAAAAGTAAAATTTGTTTCTATCAAAGTATTTTACCTAGTCAGAAGGAGAAACACTCACAATGAGCTCAAAAGTCCTAAAAATAGTACCGATAGTCTAACATGCATCACTGACTTCTGATAAATAGTTTGAGCACATTCTTATGACTTTGAACTAAAAAAGACTATTCTAGAAGTCTTAGATGCCACATGCAAGCATGTATCCTTAATAAAAGGGAAAATTTAAAAATTGATTATAAAAAAAAGGAGTAGAATTGACACCACAACAATTTTCAGAATTACCAATGGATATGTATCTGTCAGTAAAATATCATTACCGATAAATTTGAGCGATAGATAATTTGGTAGTCTATTTATGGATAGATAAATTATTGCCAAATTATTTATCGATAAAATGATCGCCAAATTATCTTTTGCTAAAATCCATTGGTAAATTTGATTTTTCAATTTATCCATGCTAAAATCCGACAGTAACTACCTACAAATTTGATTTGTTAGTAAAATTCATCGGTAAATTAACAGATTATTATAATAATAATAATAATAATAATAATAATAATAATAATAATAATAATAATAAAAACAACAAAAACAAAAACAACAACAATAATAATAATAATAATAATAAAAACAACAAAAACAAAAACAAAAACAATAATAATAATAATAATAATAATAATAATATTATTATTATTATTATTATTATTATTATCACAACTATATGAATACATATTATCATATTTTACAGTCTTCCATGCTTAATTTGCTTCAAATATACAATTATACTAATCTGAATTTCAAAACATATTTACAAAACATTGTATATGAGTTTTTCAAAATAAATCTATTGTTGAAAAAATCTGCTTAACCTAAAAAATCACCCACATGCTCCTGTACAATGTCATCTGCCATGTAATAAACGATCATCATATATAGAAAAGAATTACACAAACACAAATAAGAAAGGGTAAGTTGATAAATTTTAAAACATCTTAGATAATCCAATCATCTATCACACACAATTCATTCACAAATTCTAATACATGACTCTAACATACATAAACAAACTTAACTCTACTTCCGGAAGACTCGTGCATAGAATAGACCCCGAGATATGCATTTGTCATACAACTCCGAACTCTGAATCAACATAGTCCCCCCAAGTCAATGAATCAACAATCTTATATGACAAGATTAGTCCCCCTGAAACTTTTCTGACTAGCTATATTTCATGTTGAAGTAACCCAGTTCATACTTCATTCGACTCCTATCACCTAGTAATGTTAATCTATTTCATTCCTATTACTAGTAGAATCAGGATATCAATCATTAATGATGAGATCCTTAGACAATGCATATCCTAATTGACCCAGACACAAATATTTTATTTCTTGAAAATATTATGTCTTGAACTTGACCATCTCAATCAACACTTTAACAATATCATATCATATGCATATACTTATTCATTCATTCACTTTTCAATCTCAATCTCAAATATCTCAAGAATTACATAATCCTCAATACTATTCAATATCAATCATGAATCAATCTTTTCTATCAAATCCGCAAATTTCATTACAAAAGAATCAAACAATAAAAAATAAACAATTTTTTTAACTTGAGCAAGAATCCCCTCGCTTTAGTGAAAATTTTCTCACTTGAACAAAAATGAATCCGACACGTCCAGTTCTACTACTATTCTCACTTGAGCTAGAATCTCCCCCCTTGAGCGAAAATGAACTCGAGAGTAGGTCCAAATCATCACTTGATTCGCCTGAGCGAGAATCTTCTTGCTTGAGCGAAATATGTAGAAAACCTAGCTGCATTTTGGATTTTCTAAACTTTTTCACAATCATCCTCAAAGGACTTATTTTTCTGGAGAACAACATGTCTACACTACTTGTCAAACTTCTTCAATCAACATAAAACACATATATATATATATATATATATATATATATATATATATATATGATTTATCATTTTCCAATTATCATGATACTTTCGATTTTCTCAAACTATCATACAATTCATTTAACAAATCCTAATAACACTAAGATTTCCACCCTTATAACTCATTCATTAGTTTCCAATCAAATTCTCATTCCTTGCTTATCCAAGTTTTCAATTTTTATACTCTTTAAATAACATATAACTCTAAAGGAACACATATAACATGCCTAAGTTTACAACACCAATTTCTAACATTTCTATCAATTAATCATTAATTCAAACATTCAATTTCATTTAAATAACTAAACTTTTCATACCTGTACAACGATTGAACACAACTCAACCAAATCTGCTAATCTAAAACTACCCTATTAGCTACCAAACTGCACTCAAAATTAATTAAATCAACCAGTTTCGGACCTACAAGAGACTTCAAGTCAGATGGTTCAACCATAACTCAAATTACATCTTGGACCCTAAATTTCAAATTCTAAAGTTTCACAACACCATAAACATACAACTACAATAGTTAGCTTCCCTTAACAGATTAAAGGTAGAGACCCTCACAAAAGCTCTAAAAACCAAGATTTCGTAAGAGCTCCAACCTGCACTACAAAACTTTTGATATATGATCAGACTACATTAAAATGATGTTGAACCAACATAGAGTCCATATGACGACTTAGAGGACACATGCGAGTGTAGTTATCAATGAGGAATGATTTACCTAAACCGACTATAAGGAAAAGGAGCAAAAAATGAATTTACTCTATTCAAGAATCTGACCGTGTACACTTCCCCTTCTCGATACCAGAAGTTTAGTTTTGATCTCCAATCGTCAAACTGATGAAGGATGGAAGTAGGATTTTAAAGAGAAGGAAGAGAGAAAAGGAGAAACAAATGTTTAGAGAGATTGTGGTTTTCTTAAAGTGAGACTTGACTATTAGCTTTTTCTAGAAATACATGTTTTCAGTTTATTAATAAAATATTCAAGTGCTCCTTTCACTTTTACCACTTCCACTTTAGATAACAATTTTCTAGGTTATTACAGTCTCTCTAATAAGAAAAATTTTCATCCTTGAAAATTGACTTACTGGTGAAAAGATGAGGGTAGTTTTCTCTAATGCTCTCCTCCAACTCCCAAGTAAAAACACCACACTTGGCATTCCACAACACCTTCACCTTGTTGATAGCGTTGCCTCTGAGTTGCTTAGTCTCCTGATCTTCAGTTATGACTGGTTAGGCTTCAAAACTTAAATTCTCCTTGACTTGCACTTCATCCACTACTAGGATATGGTTAGGGTCAGGCACATACTTCCTCAACCGAGACACTTGAAATGCATTGTGCAAATTGGCTAATTGAGGAGGCAAAGCAATCTCAAGCCACTAGTCTTATCTTTCTAACAATGCGACAAGACCCAACAAACTTAGGAGATAACTTCCTCGATCTGATAGACTTTCCTATATCCTTAGTAGGAATCACCCTCAAGAAGACATGCTCTCGAGCTGCAAACTCCAAGGGCTTCCTCTACTAATCAACATAGGACTTGTGTCATCCCAATGTTAGCATGACAACTATTATTGTAAGTGAATTCCACTAGAGGAAATATCTCATCCAAACACCAAGATGATCCAAAACACAAGCTCTCAATAAATCATTTAAAGATTGGATCGTTCTCTCTAACTGCCAATGAGTTTGAGGATTATATGCAAAACTCATTCTTAACTTGGTCCCCAAAGCATCTTTTAAAGTCTTTCAAAACCAAGAGGTGAACCTGGGATCTCGATCGAACACAATACTAGAAGGCACTCCATGCAGCCTCACTATCTCCTTAAGATATAACTGAGCCAACTTGGCCATAGACATTCTCAAGTTCACATGCAAAAAGTGAGTACTTTTTGTCACTCGATCAACTATCACCCATGCTGCATCATGACTTTGGACTGCCCTTGGCAAATGGGTAACAAAATCCATAACTATGCTATCCCATTTCAACTGAGGAATATCCAATGGTTGCAACAACCCACTAGGCCTTTGATGTCTTACCTTTGCTTTCTCACAAGTCAAGCATGCAACAACATATTGAATTATATCTCTTTTCATACCTTAACACCAAAATGACTCTCTTAGATCCTAATACATCTTAGTCATACCTGGGTGCAGACTAAGATGACTCTTATACCCTTTTTCAAGAATCATTCTCTTCAGCTCATCATCTGCGGGAATACAAAGTCTGCCCCTAAATCTTAACATCCCATTAGTCCCCAAAGCAAAGTCTATTACTTGATCGGTTCCTAACAATTGGTATGCAAAAGGAATAATAACGACTAACCATATGCTCAAATTGTCATGGGCAATACTGGTACTGAATCTAAAGCCACCACATGGATGGGAATGGAATTTTGAGTGGTAAACAAATAGGTTTACATATTCCAAAGAGGAAAAAAGTATCCTAACAAAGTTGGAGGAAATGGAAGAAAGAGATCATATAATGAAGCATAGAACAACAAAAGGGAAAAGAGATGTAGTCATATGAGCATCATAAGCTTTAATATTAGAGGGTTAAACATGAGACTATATTAAAGGAAGGGGAAGATATGATACGCATTCAAGAAACAAAAACCGCAATAATAAATAAAGAGAAAAATGTATGCAATTTGGGAGATAATAACATTGAATGGACACATATAGAAGCAGAGAGTGGTGTTGGAGGTATATTGAGTATTTGACATAGAAGTCAATTTATTTTGTAGAATCTTAGTACATGTAGGCTTTCCCGATCTTGGATGGGAAGTTGGGGGAGAATAAATACCAAATAACAATATGTGAATGCATATATTCACCTTGTGCGCTTAGTAAAAGAGAGAAAAGTGTGAGAAAACCTAATTAGTATTAGAAAGGAAGATGAAAATGAAACATGGTGTATCATAGGAGATTTTAATGTAGTTATGAGTGTTCAAGAAAGGAAATGACTTAGCCAAAATGAAATAGGAAGGACATGAAGGAATTCAATTCTCTTATAGAAAATCTAGAATTGTTTAATTTACCAACAATTAGGAGAAAATATACTTGGTATAGAGCAAAGATGACTAAAAAAAGGTTATATATCACGTGAATGGCTTGATATATGGCCAAATTGCAAAATATGTGTTAGATAAAACTATACCAGACCATCGTGCAATTGTCTTGAAGGAATCCTTGGTAGATTTTAGATCCTTAGATAAATGGCAAACAAATATAGGCATTAAGGAAATAATTAAGGGGTTTTGGGATAACTATGAGACAAATGTAAGTGACGTGTTAATTTTAACATAGAAATTGAAAATGCTAAAACAAGATTTGAAAACGTGAAACAAAGAGGTGTTTGGAAACTTAAACATTAGTAAACAAAATATTATCTCAAACATAAGTGCCTTACATAAAGGGATGAAGGGAGTGGCTTACATAATGAAAGAAAGACAAAGAGATTAAATTTGTTTGCAAATTTGAAAAAAAAAAAGAATTTAGATAAGAAGTTTTGGAAAGACAAAAATCTAGATTCAAATGGTTATGTGTGAAGGTGCAGCTGGTTCCAGAAAGAGGGGTTGAATAAAGCTTACAAACTTGATTCGCAGTGGATAATAAATAAGCGGCAATAAAAATTAATTATGAGCATGCAAGACAACAATAAAACTAAATCCAAGGCATACAAGATTTATCCTGCTTCACCCAAACTTGAGCTATATACGTCCCTTAAGCAACTGCTTAGTAACTTTCACTAATCTACTGATTGGAACAAGTATTATCACCTATCTAAGTTACACGAGTGTTCTTTCCTCTCTTGGAAACACAAGTATTCTCTCCTCTTTAAAAAACACGAGTATTTTGTCCTCTCTAAGAAATTTGAGTAAACAAACCTCTCTAGATTATATCAGTCTCAATCTCCTCCAGAAATCAAGATCACTCAAGATTGAAAGAAACACTCTCAAAAGAGAGAAAAACCTCACAATGGTTAGTTCACAATTGTAAAGGATTACACAATGTCTTTGCACAGTGAAAGCTCACGTTATTCAAACATTATTGATGACCTTCCTTCACCGTGTGCACTGTCCAAGCAACAATAATATGAAAATAGCTATTGGTAGATGATGAAAAGTGCAACTTCAATGGGATTTATGAAAATAGTGGCTTTGATGGATGAATGGTAGTAGAAAGTATGAAGAAGATGAAGAAAACAACAAGGTTTTATGAGTGAAAATAGTAGAACAAGGTGATTGGAAGAGGTGAGGCCAACTTTAATGAATTTCCTAAGCTAGTCTTCTAACAGAAACCAACAAAGAAGAAGCTCAAACATCAATGGTGCTGAAAAATTTACAACATAACACTAGTATTCTCAAGCTTGAAAAATGAAGTACATGGTTTACCTATTTATAGACTTGTAAAGCTCGTAAAAGAAGATAAATTCAAACCCTAACTATTGTCTAACCCTAATCATAAGCCTAACTATTGTCCAACAAGTCTCCTCCATGATCCAATCAACTACTATCACGTAAACTTCAAAACTCTCCAATGGCATGGTGACATGTGTACAAAGGTCAGAGGTGTGCCAACCCTAACCTAACCCTAGGTACACCTTCTCCTATTTTTTCTAACCCCAATCTTGAAAATTTATACAAAATAAAAAAAATGCTATACAAATTTTATTGATACAAACTAGACCATTTTGGCAATATTTTAAGTCTGAGAGCATTTAAATCTCACTCATTATATATGTCTGGTATGACTCTTGTATTAGGATGTTGTTTAGGACTTCTTCCATCAATTATAATGCGCTAAAATCTTAAAAAAAAATAAAAATTGATATGATAAAGAAAATAATATAATTGTCACATTAAATTTAAATTTAAGTTGAAACTAAAAGTGATATCATAAGAGACTAAAATTAGTGACACAAATTTAGAACTAAGATGAATTAAAAATTTATTAATGGACTAAACTAATCAGTAAAAGTAAATTTTGTAAAAATTAAGAAATTAAAACAATTTCTTTTGATATAATAGTCACATCATACTTATAGTTTACATGTGTTAATTATATAATCACCTAATCATAATTTATAAGGAAAATAATTGAAAATATCTAAAAAACAAATTTAAAGAATAAAACTAATTAAATATTTTTTTTAAGAACTAAAGACAGACAATCATTTTTTAATTATTTCTTGTTATTGTAATAATAAAAACTCATAATTGATTATGAAAAATACTTAAAAATACGTATTATTTTAACAGCATAATTAATTAGGTATATTTTCTAAGTATTTTTTCTTTTCTCTCTTCAGCTATTTGTTATTTCTTTTTTTCTTATCTAAACCTTCAACTTTTTTTTCTTTTACAAATTTGCCCGTTTTCAACCGCCTTCTACCAAACTAAAGTGAATATAAAAGTTTTGAGAGGTTAAAAATATATTTTTGTAAGCAAATTATAACTAGTGAAGGTATTTATAAGCAACGACTAGTGGAAGCTAGGAAATTCTATTATTGTTGAAATGACAAGAGAAAATGAAATAAGAGAATTTCTTTTTTGTTTAAGGTTTTTATTGACACTAAATGGAAGTCAGAGAAATAATTTCTATAAATGAAATCATAGGCTCTCATATCTTTCTCCTTTCACGCGTGAAATGGTACAGGGACGTAAACCAATTCATTTGATACAATAATTCATACCATCCAAAATGTTTCATGATCACATGATTATTGTTTTGAGTAATTTAAATTTAAATATTTTTAGCATAACTAACGAATAAATATTTTTATGTTAGTAAAAAATAATTAAAAAAAGTTTAATTTTTTAGTTGGATTTAATTTTTAAATTAATTTATTTTCATTAATCATTCATCAATTTAAATAAGTGGAAAGAAAAACCTCTCCTATTTTTTTTTTCTTAACTTTCTTAACCCAGATAACAAAATCTCATTCAATTTATCTTTTATTTCTAACTTTTTATTTCCTTCCCTTTAATTATTTTATTTGATTTTTTTTATCTAAACAAACCAAGCATAAACAAAGGAAAGAGAAATAGAAAGAAGGCACTCAAAAGTAATTAAATAAATAGAAATAAATAAAATAAGGTCATATAGAATTATTAAATAAGTAATTAGATTAATATAATTAGTAATAGTATGAGAACAAAAATATTTAAGAAATAAAATAAATTAAAACTTTAAAATATGATAAATTGAAAATGATTTAATGTTATAAATTATATTTAATACACATTCACAGTAAATTTTCAAATATTTTGCTATAAATAACATTGATTAAGAAGTATCTCAAGTCATTGTTTCTCTTCATTTTCAAAAGTGTAACGTATAATTGTCCAGGTGTAAATATATGTTTTGTTAAATAAATCTTTCCACGTAAAATAGAGTTTGAACTTTGAGATTTCTTTATTCTTGTAACAAAATATATGATCAAAAGGAAATTGCTTTTTTAGGCAATGTTTGATTACTCGTAATCAAAATTATTCTTCAAACAAAAACTCTTTGAGAAAAATTAGGTTAAGGGATGAATTAAACTCACCAAAAATTTAGAGACATTTTTTAAAGTGAATAAATAATTAACTTTAAATCAATGAAAACTTTAAAGAAAATCATTTTCACTTTGAAGAAATATTATCTTAGACATTCTTTAATCTTTCATAACCATGCAATATAAATTCAATTCAGATATGAGTTGTAAGAGATAAGGGAAAGAGAATAACACCAACAATATATTGGTTTTCTCTCATAAGAAAGTTACATTTTGACAAAATTGGAACAAAATCACAAAGACAATGAAGTAGAAAGGTTAGCTCCTTGTAGAAATGATACTTGATGATTCATAATAAGAGTGAGATGCAAAAATTGAAATTTATTTTAACTAATTAAAACAATGTAAAATAAGTTGCTGAAAAAAATTCAATTGATTGAAATCACTTAAAATGACCCATCAATCGATTCACATTTTAATCAGTCAAAACAAAGCAAACTCAATTCTAAACAAAAGCTCTAGGATTTTATTCTATCAAAACATTGTTTTAATCGATAAAAATGTTTATACTTTTGTTTCTAGCATGGCTATGGATATTTAAATATGTTAAAGCGATTTCAATCGATTGAATTTTTTTCAAAACAATTTTACGAGAAGAAATATCAATATAAAGCATAACATACTCACCCAAACATAACTTAAACCTAAGAATCACAACTCAAAGACAAGATTAACTCTTCAACATATTCATAATCAAATCCAAGTGGTTGGTAGTATCAAATCAGCTCAATCAAGTTTGCTTGAATCTTCAATGTCAACAATCATATGACTAATTTTATTTCTAGTTAAAACCTAAGATTTAATAACATGAATTCTATTTGTAGTCCGGCCCCATTATAGAGACCATTTGATTAATGAATATTATGTAACAATGAAGGTTCTACCTTTAATTACAAGTGATAAAGAGGTAATATTGAATAATTAATTTGATAAAGCATTTCAATAGAAACATTTTCCATAGTTCTCTTTCATACACAAAGAGAATGTGAACTCATATTTTTTTCTTCATGATTTGTTCATGTCATTATATGTTTGAGTAAAAAAAACAAGTAAAACATAAGAAGGAATGGTTGAATGTGTTTTAATTTATTTTTTAAGTTTTCTAAAATATAATCTAATGGTACTCGTTAGACAATAGTTTTATACTTCAAGATGATATGTCAAAAATCTTTTAAAGAGTTAGTTTAAAAACTTCACTTTATTAAGTAAAGTCAGTGCAAATATAATAACATTCAATTTAAAGAGAATTAAGAAGAAAGGAAATACTCAGTAATTTTTATACTAATATGTATGATAGCTTAGACTACGCCTACTTTTAAATCAACTAATTGAGTCCACTATGTAGACTATCTTTCCACGATATAAACAAGTATTTTTTTTGGCTCATAATTGCTTCTAGCTAACATGCACAAGTATTGTTTTAAAACATAGCCACTTCAGGATAACCCATCAAATACTCTTAAACACTTAGTCACTTCTGACAAACACTAAGTATTATTTTAACACACAACCACTCCAAGCTAAGATAAATATTTTCCATGATGTATGTGGAAAACGCGAAAAACACAAAAGGGGGTTGAATTGTGTTTTTAAAATTTTCGTTGTTTTTCGCAAGTATCATTTGATACTACATAGATGATAGGTTTAATACTTATTAGACGAACTAACAGAGATTTTCACAAACTTAGTTCCAAAAACTTCACCTCCTTGAGTTAGTTGTAGGAAAATAACTTCCAGTGTGATAACTTTTTTTTTCTCTGTACTACCTGATACTCATCCCATCTAAAATAATCCACCCCATTACCAACTCTGCTACGTGCTAGTTATCCAAAAAAAATCACATGCCAATTTTATTTTTATTTTAAATAAAATTAGTTAAAAAAATTCTTTAAAGTATCAATTCAAATTAAAAAAATACTTTTAAAGTACAATTCAAATTAAATTACACCATAAAATATTAATACAAATAAATTTAGTCTTCCTAAAACACAAATTTAAATGGTAGCACCACAAAATATAACTTCTAGAAAACAATTTCAAATTCAAAAGTGTATATAAAAAATACAAATACATAAAATCAAATTCTAAACAATTGTTTAATAATTAATATTTCTTTTAATAATAACTTTATTTTTAAAAAACACTACAGGAAAATCCGTTAAGGATCAAAATCCATCAGTAAAGTTATATACTGAAGGAGGAATTGGAACCTAGATCATATCAATAACATAATAGAACCTATAACTATTACGAAAAAACAATCTATCATATTATGATTATTATTATCTTATTACGACTATTATTATTATTATTATTATTATTATTATTATTATTATTATTACAATTATTATTATTATTATTATAATATTTACCTAAAATTTACCTCTTTAGAAACTATATTATACAGATGATTGATAACTATAATATATACATATATAGAGTAATTCAAATTATATCTCTCCATCAGCTTACTGAGGAGTCCCAAATGAATCACATCAAAGTCATATGACAATATTAATCCATATGATATAGTCCACTCAATTCTTTTTCATGTTATGACGCACTCATATGAACCTCCTTCGACTCTCAGTAATCTTCATCTATACGATTCCAATGTACTAGTAGAGTCAGAATACCTTGATCCAATTTACACAAATATCTCTTTTCTTGAATCTTTCTATCACCATTTCACACCATTCATAATTTATCATAAATTGTACACTCTTATAAACTTAAAAATCAATACCAACACATTCATACTCATAAACATTCATCTTCATTTAAAACAATCCATCACATATTGATCAACCATTAAATGAAAAACTATAACTGAATATAAGTTATAAAGATTTGAGAAAAATAATCCAAAAAGCTCAAAAAGTTATAAAGATTCTTGTGTTTTCTTTGTCATGTTAGTGTCGATTTTGACCTGTTTTTCTTCCCTTTCTTCCCCCAGATCGATTATCTCGATATTTTCCTAATGTGGCTTTATTTCTCTTGTTTCTTGTTCCACTAACCTCAAAAGTTCTAGAGAGGGTTCACAGTGCTCTTCGTAATCATTTTTCCTATTATTGACGGGGAGTATGAAATAAGGGCATGAAGTATTTGTATTTTCAAAATATTTATTGTCATATATGCATTATTTGATTTTGTGGAAATAAATAGGTAAAAACAGAACATTAGGAAAACATGAACTATAGTGCAAAATTTGCATTAATGCCAACACTGAGTTTTTTCAAAACATTCAAATAGTGAATCACAAAGTTCTTAGCCAAACCAAAAGGCTTATTTGTAAGGAAAAAGAAAGAAAGAAAAAACATTAAAAATTACATTACACTACATGTAAACACCATAGGCAACTCTATAGACTCTCAGTTATTAAGTCACGCATCAGGAAGACAGGGGTGCACAAGATCCAACTCTCCATCTCCAATCATTTTTTCAATTATTGCCACTTGGCCGACATTAATCCATCCAACACTCCAGAAGGTCTGTCTTATATCAAATAAGACAATTCCTCTTCGCTTCGACTCCCGACTTTCTAGCTTAGCCTTGCTTCTCTCTTTTCTTTCTTTTGTCATTCTTTTCTTGTCGGCCTAAATGGTTGGTATCCCAGGCCAAATCTTCCCTTATTCTTAACCATTTCTAATGGAAATGCAAGTCCTTGACCATTTTTACCTAGTCAGCTACCATACTTTTAGCCTTATTTTAGAATGGTTCTTGCCATCATTAATGTCTTATATGAAAAGTGTGGGTTTACCCTAGGAGGCTCAACATACGTTGCGCTCATGATCTCTAGGGTTTGGCAAGAAGTTTCTAGAGCTTTTTCAGTGGCTTCAATGTATGGAGTGGAGAAGGACCCATTCACTAGTAAATCCTCCTCTCCAAAGACTATGATTAGTTTGTCATTAACTACAAACTTAAGCTTTTGTGTAAGGTAGAAGGCATAACGCGTACAATATGTATCCAAGGACGTCCAAGCAGACAACTATAAGCTGAGAGTATATCCATCACCTGGAACACTCTCTGAAAAGTATATGGCTCCATTTGTATAGGCAATTTTATATTCAACAATGACCTCTTTTATGCTTCCATCAAAGGCTTTTACGATCATAGCATTAGGGTGTAGATAAGCCCCATCACAGGGTAGCTTGTCCAACATAGGTTTTGGCATTACGTTTAGGGACGAGTCATTACCAATAAGCACTCGTGCCAGGACTTAATCCATGCACTTCACCGATATATGCAGAGCCTTGTTATGACCTCTCCCTTCTGAGGGTATCTCATCCTCAGTGAATGTAAGGTAATCGTTGGCTATAAGGTGGCTAACATTCCCTTCAAATTGGTCCAAAGAGATGTACTATTATACATGAGCTCCACTCAGAATTTTTATCAATAATTTTCGATGGAAAGCAGAGTACATAAGCAATTCCAACAATGAAATTCTTGTTGGCCTGTTGTTTAATTGATCCACCACTTTATATTCACTTTGCTGAATGAACCGCAAAAAATCACAAGCTTCTTCGTCTGAAACCAAGAAAGGAAGTACATTCTACCAGTATTGCTACACAACCCCTTTGTAATTCTAAGCTTTCTCAAACCCAGTATAGGCCCCACTCATGATATGTAATAATGTGTGTGTGCGTGAAGGGAGAAGGAATGCATACCCAACCCCCACTTGCAAAACAACCAGAAAAATTCTTAAGCAGAATATATATAACATGTCGCCTACCCTAGGGTGAAAATAATTTTAGGCTGAGTTCAAGAGGGGAAGTGAATTGAATTTACAAAGATTTTTTCAAAATAGTGGAAAGAAATAATAGAAATACTATAAGACTTTATCAAAACAATTAATTGTGGGAGTTTTGAATGAACAAAAAATCAATTAATTGAAGCACAAAATCAATATATTAAAATGTACTCACTGCACAACACAAAACAGATTCAATCAATTAAAAATAGAAACAATTGATTGAAATTTCTCGTAAAAAACAATTGAATAGATTCAATGAATTGATTGAAGAAAATAATTAATTGAACAGTAAATGACACAAGCACTGTAAAACACTCCAATCAGTTAAAGAATCAAAATAGTGAATGTAAAATCTTAAGATTCTTTAACAATAAATTTAATCAATTGAAACTGAAAATCAATTGATTAAAAAAAGACTTGAAAGAGAAAATAAATCTTCAAACCGTGATCAATTAAATAGCAGAAACAATCAAATAAAAACTTTCACAAAATGTAATCAATTAAAATGCACACTCAATCAATTATAGAAACTCCAAGAGTTGCAACAACAAGTATAATTAATTGAAACTGGAATGAGTATATGAGAAGGATGGTTAGAGGGAAAAAGGAGTGGTGTAATGTGTAGATGTCATTTTTGTCTTAAAACTTGTTGGGGTTGGGCTTTAATAAAAACATCACTTGTTTTTATACAATTTTAAACAATAAATGGGACCAAACTTTTCCTTTTTTATTCAAACTCTTTTTTTATTTATTCAAAATTTTGTTCTTTTTTCTTAAAAATGAAATGGAATGAAACCTTTTTTTAATTTAAATAAAAATGATAAAGCCAATGAATATATTTTATATGTATTAAGAACAATAAAATCCAAACTTAAATTAAATAACTATTTTTTATTTTTAATTATTTAAAAAAAATTAAGAAATAATTCTATTTGTCCAGACGAAATTAGGTGTTGACAATATGCTACTAAGAAATAATATATTTGGAAGATTGTGAATTTGTAAGTGATGGTGACTCTCGTTCTTCTCCTAGAGAAAAAGAAACTCTAGAATCTTTGGAGGAAGGGTTACCTTGCGATGGAGATTTATTGATGGTGAGAAGTCTTCTTGATAGCCAATCTGTTGAACTTGAAAAATATCAAAGAGAGAACATATTTTACACTAGATGTAAAGTTTTTGAAAACAATTATTCCTTGATTGTGGATAATGACGCTTGTTGTAATTGTTGTAGTTCAATGTTGGTAGACAAGTTATCCTTAATTGTTATTTCAATCCAAAAACCTTATAAACTTCAATGGATAAAAGATGATGACGGTATAGTTTTCAATCAACAATTTAGTATTGAAATTTCGATAGGCAAACACAAAGATGAAGTTTTATGTAATATATTTTTTGTGGAAGCTAAACATATTCTACTTGGTAACCATGACAATATATAAATAATCTATCCATGATTACCTCACAAACAAAATAATTTTTACTCATAAGGGAAGGAAAATATTCTCGTGTCCTTTCACACCTCAACAAGTGAGACCAAATAAAAATGAAAAATAAGCTTGAAGATGAAAAGGTAGAGAAAAAAAAAGGTCAAAATCTCTCTCAAACTTAAAATAAAAAAGTTGTTCAACAAAAGTCTTTGAAAAAAAATTCTCTTTTATTAGAACAACCTCTTTTGCTTCTCTATCTTTATGGTAGTAAACTAACTCATTTAATACCATGCCACAAAGTAGATTATATTAGATATATCTCAAGACTCTTCTTTAAAGAAACTGTCAGATTGCATGGTCTACCTAAGACTATAGTGTCTAATAGGGATGTTAAGTTCCTAAGTTTTTGAAAGACTCTTTGGAAAATACTGGGAACTAAAACTTTGTTCTCTACCAGATGCCACCTCAAGCTAACAGTCAAATTGAGCGTAATCTTAAAAGACAACAGGAAATCTTGGGATAAACATCTTCCTCGCATAGAGTTTACTTATAATCGAGTAGTTTATAAGACTACTAATATTTCTCATTTTGAGGTTGTTTATGGTCTTAAACCTATCACTCCTCTTAATTTAGTTCCACTTATGGATAGAACTTCCTTATTCCATAAGGAAGGAGTGTCTAGATATGAGTTTATTAAGAAGTATCATGACAAGATGCAAAACCATATTGAAAAACAAATTTAAAAATATGTTAAATACAACAACAAAGGGAGAAAGAAACATACTTTTGAGGAACAACAATGGCTACATCTTAGAAAGGAAAGGTTTCCCTCTCAGAGAAAGTCAAAACTTAGTCTAAGAGGATAGGGTTTATTCCAAGTCCTCTAGAAAATTAACAGCAATGCATATAGACTAGATCTTCCAATGTACTTTGGGGATACCTTTTCACCTCTCAATCATCCACAAAGGAAACTACATTCACACTAACTTACGAATAGATGTCATGGTTCTCATTAAACTAGGAGAAGCCTCTTGGTGGCAATATAATTTTGATTAGAGGAGTAATAATAACAATATTAAGGTAGAATTTGACCTCATACAAGAAATAAGAGAAGAAACACAAATAAGGGAAGAAGCTGCCAAGAATACGGCAACCCAAACATGCATCATGGAACAATTTTTCCCAAAGGTCACTTGGTAGTGTAAAGTCGATAAAGCCTGAAAAGACAAACATGAAGGAAAGTTGGCACCCAAGTGGAGCACTCTGTACCAAGTAGCCAATTCCTTTCAAAACGAAACTTAGAAACTCGATGAAATAAAGGAAAGATTGATACCAATAACCTAGAATGCAACTCATTTAAATATATTATAGTTAAATCATTGTGAAAATGAACATTGTAAGATAATTATCTACTCTTTTTCCTTAGCTCGATATTTATCCCTAAGGAGGGTTTTGCCAATAGAGGTTTTTAGATTAAAAGTTTCAAGTTGTTTTGAAAATAAACAACCATCACACTGGGTCAAAGTAATCCAATTTTGTGTTAACAAGTTGTTTCAAAATAAAAAATCATCTCATCGAGTCAAAGTATTATGATGTTGTATTCAAACAAGTTGTTTGAAAATAAATGATCATTACATTAAATCAAAGTAATTCAATGAATGCTTAAAACATATTGAGTCAAAGTAATGTGATGTTGTGTTTGAATCAAGTTGTTTAAAAATATATGACCATCATATCAAATCAAAGTAATATGATGAATACTTGAACTTTAAATATGTTGAATCAAAGTTATTTGACAAATAAAAATTGAATCCAAGTCATTTAACACACAATAAAATTGGATCAAAGCTATTCAATAATTAGTAATCATTCAAAGTTAATGTCTGATAAATTGTTCATAAAGAAAAATGATTCCATACATAGAATACTTAATATATTTCATAAAAATAGTCATATTACATTAATTGTTATCATGTTACATTGAGTACATAATACATAAGTTTTAGTTGTAGACTAGCTCCCCAATGACGATATCTTTAGCCAAGTTAAAACAACTTACATCAATCGAAGGCGCAAACAACATAGCTGGTTGCATAACCTTCTTGAAATTATCGACATACTCCTCTAACCTAGTCTTGCCAGGCTCCGTGTTTTTGGCTTTCGTATCACCTCATTCTTGTAAAGAGTTTCAATCTCTTCCTGTAAACTATTTGCATTGGCCTCGACTTCTTTAAGCTTATCCTTTACCGCATCCACCACCTCCAATCCTTCCTTAACCTTGGGTAATCTTTAAAGATTTGACTAACAAGGCAAGATCACGCTTGACCTTCACCTTCTCCCACTCTTGTTTTTTTTTTCATTCTTAATTTTTCTTGTGCAACTCTTGAATTTTGATAATCATCTGGGCATTATCAGCAGTCACTCCCTTCTAATAATGAATGATTGACATGCATCTTGCTAACATTGTTCGACAAAATCCAAATATCCAATTGGACTCACCATCTTTAGAAGCTCTACATTGTAGGAGATCGAGAACATGCCACTACCAGCAACTCTCACCTAGTTGACCTACGTATTGATGTGCCACAATGAATTGAAGTTTGGAACTAAAGTAAACACATAATCTACTTGAGTTAGAGGCCTTTATTTATTTTTTATGAACAACCTAGGTAGGGAGAATTGAAGGTGTTCTAGTTGAGGGGGTGGCCAACATATATTTGGCGCGATATTTGCTCTTGCAGATTGAATCGACGGAGTTTGGACTAAGGAGTCAACCGCTATAATGAGCATGACTATTGTCTTTGAAACAATAGTTAACAAAAGTAGTATGGTTGAACATAGACAAGGGGTTTTCTTTTGTTCTTCGTCTTATATGTTTTTTTCTTGGACATACAATAAACATGCTTCTTCTAATAGGCAATAAGCCTTGTGTTCATTGTATACCTTAAGGACTTATAAATTTTTATTCTCTTTGTTCGGAGAATGTTTGTCTCTTTATTCATTCAAGAGGATCTCGTAATGATATATATAAAAGTTGTATCGAGTACAAAAAGAATCCCTACTAGTACGAGATTCTATTAAGTGATATAAATGTAATATAATAATATTCCATCTTCTAACCTATCCCTGGATCTAGAAGCATCCCTCTCACCTATAAAAAAATTTCTCAAGTGCAACATAACATGACAATAGTAAGTCAAACACTCGACAAATATAGGGTAAGCTAATAATTCAAAATAACAACTCACAAGTAATATCATTATGTAAGTACACATAATCACATATTTTCCATGCATATTCATCACATCGTATATATTAAATAACATAAAATTGAAACATCTTTTAGAAGACACGACTACTATGTCCAAACTCAGAGACTAACACTTGTTTGTCACATTATAGTGGGCCACTCTACTGCTACCCTAGATCAAGCCAACTACCCTATCCACATGGTAGGACTATTGTTGACTCTACCTTAATATGGTCTACCATTATTGCCTCAAGCCATACTTAAATTACCCCTTATCGGCTCCTCACCACCTGACACTTTAGTCTATGTGAGTAAGAATACAGTGGAACTTGAGATCTCAATATATATGGGCAGGAACCCATGGCATTACCTGGCCTCTCACACAAACAGTAGATTATGGGCATAAACTCCTAACTCTACTAAACCTAACATTACTCATTTCACGGGACATTTGCATAACTACTCAATATTTGGTCAAATGTATCTTGAAAGAGGTTAAGAAACACCCAACAATTTCGGTTGAATTTCGCTTGCGCCACATATGGTCACATGAGCGAAAATTGACACTAATTGATTCTCTTTCCTCTTGACTATTTTCACTTGAGCTAAAAAATTTTGCTTAAGCAAAATGTCATTTTCACTTTAGCTAAAACAGACCCAAATTCTTTTGTGGAGCATTTTTCACTTGAGCAAAAATTTTCTTCTTGAGTGAAAAGGCTTCTCTTGAGAAAAATTGCATTGATTTAGGTTATATAAACACCATTATACTTTCCCTTGAGCAAAAATAAGCCTAGAACATACCTTTCCATAGAGGAAACCTTTATTTTCACCCCAACAAGCAAGTTTTCCCCCTTCATATCATCAACAAACAACTAAACTATGACTTAAACATCTAAAATAGAAACAAGGTTTCAAACAACTTAACACATTACAATCACTACAACAATTGCATACCATATATCATTGTCATTATCTTTGAATGTTAACTTTTCTAACCTGGATTTTGTTGGTTATTTCTCTCAAATAGAAATCGTGTAACACAAACCTTAGCTCTCCTTTATCTTTGAATCCTGGACAACATTACCCATGAACGAAATCCAATTAGAAAAATTCCTCATAAAATAGAAACCCTTCTCAGAGAAATTCTTGACAATAAATAGACTCAAACTTACCTTTTTGCAAATCTAATCGAGTAGAACTCCTCCTGTCTTAGTGAACTTCCTATTGCTTCTTTTGGATCTACAAACTGATAGAGTTTTAATGTGATTATGTTAGAGATAACTCAGAGAGAATGGTAGTAGAGATATAAAAGTTTTGTGAAGATGAACTATCCAACTATCCTATTTATAAGTTTAAAGAAGTATTTGCATAATAATATAATATATTTATAATATATTATATTATTTATTTTTTTCATACATTATAGAGTGTGCTTAAAAATGATACATGACAATATTTTATAAATTAGGTAGCTTCTTTCCTCTTTAGTGAAAAAATGCGACCTCACATAACTGATTAACTCTACAATACTAACATTCTGTCTTTTAGAATAGTTGTTTGCATGAATCAACTTTAAACACGTTCTTCAATAGATCTTGATCTAAACACATCATTACGAGATTTTATTAGAAAAAAAATCAAGAGTCTAACATTCTCCACACAAAAAGAATAAAAATTTTATAATTTCTTTGATGTGTATAATGCTCAACACTATTTTTTGTGAAATAAAGTATGTTTGTTATTTGTTCAAACAAAAACTTATGAGACAAAAGACATAAGAAGAAGGCTTATATTTGTTGAATCACGCTACAACATGTTTAGATTAAATATGTTTTATACTTTGATTGTTTAGACCCAATTAAAAGTCAAACAAATATGTATATCCTTCTTTTACATCATTTTTCGGACTTACTTTTTATCATGATATCTTTAATATATTTTTTCATATATTAATAGAAATTGCTGATAACAAATAAATTTAATATAGATCTATTCCTTTGTTTCAACTATTAATGTACTTGTTTAACCAGTAACACTATGAATTTGGTAACCAATTCTATTTTTTATACACTGCAGACATCTGAATTTTCTAACACTTTTCTCACTCCTTAGTTGGGGGAGATTCGGATCTGTATTTGAATATAGAATCAGAAAGAAAAACAGAAGAGGACAAAAACTTAATCACCACAGCCACCAACTTCATACATGACAGATACATTAGGCCTATCGTATTTCTATCATGATTAAGTGTTTATTTAACTAATGAAAAATAATGTAGCATGACGCACGTCAGTCGTTCATATGCATTTTAAATCTAAATATTATAATAAAACTTTATTTGACTGGAGTCACGATTTTTTTTTCTTCGAAATTAGATTATGAAATGAACTGGTGTATTTTTAACTGAAAAATAAGAAATTTGATTGGAGTTGAAACTATTAAAGGAAAATAGTTATGAAAGATTAAAAAGGACGTTGACTTCTTCTCTCCATAATAACATAAGCCAAGTTAAACACATTTTCAAGAAAAATAAACTCTTAAAATTATTAAAATCTCAATTTCAATAATATTTTAAAAAAATTACGTAAGCAACTTTAAAAAATAGCCCACTTAATCATTGTTCTTTATTATTCTACATCAAATCACCTTACATTAAGTTAAAATATTAGATTTGTCTAATGAATTGGATAGAGTTCTATGATTAAATCTACCAACACCCATTATCCAACACAATGTAATTATCTAACTTGCTTGACTAGAATTTTATCTCTTGAAAATTTACTTATAGTTAAAAGTTTTTATCTTTTATGATAAAAGTTAGGTTTTTCATATTTAAATATTAAAAGATTTTTATTTTTCATTTTTCTTCTATATGATTGGGTATTAAAGATTTCTATGATGTAATACTTAAAATATCTATTGAAATGTGAAATTTGGTGTTATTATAAATTTTTGAAATGACTTTTAGTGTTTCTTTAGATGTTCCTTCTTAATAAAGATCAATCTCTATTTTAAGATTTGTGAGACTTGAAATGAGAACACTTAGTCTTTATCATCTTCTTTAGCTGATTTTGTTAATGTTTAGAATGTGAGGAACATTATTATGTCTCAGGAAAAAATATGCCTAATTAGATGCTAGAAAATTTTGACATCTTAAATCAGAAATCTCTAGAATTATATCTCTCAAATGAGAATTTCTTGTGATTAGGACAACATTATTTGATCATCTTTCATTCCTCCTACCAAACTTTGGTTTTATGTCATTGTAATTGTAATTAATATTATATAAAATAAAGAAAATTACTATTTTATTTGAATTGATTTAGTTATTATATTTTTTACTACATAGTTAAGATTTTTTTAAATATTAAATTGTTATTTTTGAGAGAAGGAGTGATCATATTTAGTGATTAATAATGCGATAGTTAGAAAAGGGTACAATTATAGAAGAAGTTATCCATACTTTGTGTCTCTGTATACTTTTACTATAATAATTTATTTTCACAATATTTTTCATTAACGTTAGTTTTTAAAAGATAAAGAATAATTTATTTCATGTGCAAGTTCACTTGTTCTTCTAAGTTTGTTGGTCTAATTATACTTATTTGTGTATAACTTTTGCTATAACGGAAGTTATCAAACAAATCATCCTTATTCATCATCATCTTAAAATTTTACAAACTTTCTTTTTATTTTCTTACTTAACTTTATATTTCGTCCCTGTGTAACAATTTTTTTAAAATTTACATATAGTAAGGATAACTATCTCTTTATAAGAAAACTGATTTCATCTTTCTTTTCACTTTTCTTTCTAACAAAATCAAAGAAGAGAAAAGTCCATCTTTTGTCTCATGTTTTTCTCTTAGTTTCTTCCTTTGAAGAACCTAAAAATTTGTGCATTTTTCAATTGTTTTTCTTACTATTCTACTCCTTCCTTTAAACTTCTTTTTATTCAAATAAAGAATAAATTTCCATATCCATTATTGAATTATGTTAAATAGTTTAGAAGTAAAAGAGGTAAATTGAAGGAAAAAGTAACAAAATAAATCAATTTTAGTCAATTGAAAACTTCATTGTCCTCCTTTTTGAAGCAAGAAAAAAAAATCCAACTTGATACCAACTCAAATTTTTTATTCAAAAAATGTAGGTACAATCACAAGTGAGCAAGCCAGACGTAACAAATTATATTATGATATTTTATTTTTTCTTAAAAAGCTTTTGTTAAATATTCATAGTTGCACCACACAATTTCAATATAAGTGATCAATAAAGGGACTTGAGGTGGTAGAAAAAAAATATTTAATTTGATATCCATTTCAGTTTAACCTTGCTATGAAATTAAAATAGTTTAGAAGTTAAGTCAATGATCTACATTTTAGGCATATTGAAGTATACTTAAAGTTAAGTCCCTTGAATCGTATCTCATCTAAAAACAAACAAACACACCAAATACAAAAATAACTTAGATGGAAAGAAAAGTTGACATTCAATTTTATGGAAACATAAACCTCAAAAGTCAAATATCAATTCAACAACTATAATAAATATTGATGTCCCACAACCACCAAAATAGTGAGTTACATTATATGTAGAAGCCAATTGAAGATGTACTCATATAAGAACAATTAAAACATACATATAAACCTGACAATTATCATTTTAAAAAAAATTTGCAATTTGGAGAGCTTTCCGGGCACATGACCAGTTCTTGAAGCATTTCAAGTTTCTTTTGACGACTTGAGGAATAATTTAGACCAGTTGTTATACTGTGAATTATCATGGCCTGTAAAGATCTTGAATGTTTCATTATATATTTTGCAAATTGCAACTCAGATGTCCTCCCTGTATAATTAAAAATAGCGCACCTTTTAAGTTCTGAAGCAATGCATTCAAGACCAAATTGTGGGCAAATCCAACTTGTGCAGAAGTATGGTTCTAAAGGCATATGAACCATAACACTTTCAAGCTTTGGACAATGGTTGAGCATTTCAATCACCAAGTGCCACTGAATATTTAATCCAGGGTGGAGCTCCAAATGAATCAAATTTCTAAAAATCGGAAAACTCTCTTTCTTAAGCTGCAATAGTTGTAAACACATTACAATATAATATTGACAATATTTTCTAAAAGAAGAAGAATGCTAAAAACACACACTTTTCAAGTCTCAAATTTTGTTATTTGAAATTTATGTCAATTCCACAAAATACCTCCTTTATACCCTGTTAGGTGGATGTCATTCCCAAACTAAAATATGTTCCACATGAAAAAGAGTATATGTTATATGAGTGTGACTAGATATATAATATATAGATAGTATGCTATATTTAGTGGATCTCATTCCCAAGTGAATGATATTTACATGAAAATCAACAAAATGAAAGTGTATAACAAAAAAAGGAAGTTATTGTATATTATTAACCATTGAGTATTTATTGTATCATCAAATTTCATATCCTATGATGATTCATAGACATAAGAATGAATATAAAGCATGTATCATATAATATATTAGTATTTCCAGAATTTGAAAAAAATAGCAAATTAAGGGTTTTATTTACTTTCCATTCATACCTTGAGGAAGAATCTCAAGTGCTCCACATTAGACACCACTTTTAGAGGAAACTCAAAATCGTAATCAACTTTAAGGTCTGCCTTCACCAATTTGGGCATGCTCTGAAACTGTACACCTTCTATTTTGTTATCCAAAAATATATGATATGCTCGAAAATCCTCTAAATTGGGACACCCATGAAGAACCTCTGCAAGATATCGAGACTTTGATATGAAAAGGAAATCCAAATGTAGAGTTTTCAAAGAGGGCAAATGGACCTTCACAAAAACATTTATAGATAATCGATGCAACTTGAGAACCACAAGTGTTTTACAGCTCCAAATAATGTGTGGGACCTCATATGCACGAGGAATCTCGATGTAGAGTTGCTCAATACCGCGTTGAACAACGATTCTTACCCATTTCTTAAAGAGAGAGTAAGGGAAGTCGTTACCATAAACACATATGCGCGGGGTAAGGTGGAAGCGTGCAATTGTGAGGGGTTCCATGCGACGCGTGAGAAGGGTTCCAAAAGAAAATCTGAAAAATGAGGAGTATGAACTTCCCTTTTGGATAAAAGTTTGATCATCAAGATCAATAATGGATAAAAAGAGCCACAATGGTTGCCACCTCTTGGAAAGAAGGCTTGTAGCAAAAGAATCATGAGTAGAGAGAAAAGAAAGAATGTGACACAAGATTTCATCAGGTAACGCGCTGATCCTATCCTGGGTTTCCATTCAACCTTACAATGATAATGAGAACTGTAGAAAGAACTTGCTCTTGAAGTATTATTTACCCAATACATATATGTATACACCAGCTATTTGAGAATTTCCTAATAATTAAAATATTATTTCATTAAAATTGGTCATAATAATATAAATTTTCTTTTAATGCGACCGAGTTTAATATTATTATGTAACCGGTCTCATTAATTAATTATAATAAAATATTAAAATTCATTAATGAATTTTAATACTTTATTGTTTATGCATTAATATATACCCATAAGTCAATGTATGACTATTTTATTTCTGAGTATTCAATTTTTTCTACAAATTGTGACTTAATTAAGTTTTAAGTACCTTCTAAATTTGAATATCTTTAATTTAGTTTTTATTAAAGATTTTCATCTCATTGAGTATTTAAAATATTTTTTTTTATTTTTGTTTAAGTACATGTCTTTTTCTTTTCTTTCAAGATGATAATGTGATTATTACTTTCATATTTCTATTTGCAACTCACTAATCAACTGGCTTCTTTCCTTTCTAACCTCTTCAAACACACCAGTCAATTCATTCCTTCCCTTCCCAAGAGCTAGTTGACAAACAAGAGGAGATAGGAGGAGAAATGAGCAAATTGCAAATGAGAAAATAGAAGTAACTATCATACCATCCGTTGATGATAAAATTAAATGGCAAGATACTTAGAAAAAAATAAAAATAATTTGGATACTCAATAATTTTGATAGAGATTCAATTACAAAATTCTAAATTTATAAAGTATTTTAGACTTAATTAAGTCACAAATTGTATGCCTAATAAACAAACCTTTTTTTATTTAAATCGTTTATGTTATCTCTATCAGTTCTATTGTCTATTTCTCTTTTAAATTGAAAGAGGTGTCATATAATCTAGAGAGTTAAAGAAGGATATATCTTAAAGTCTCTTTATACTATATGCAAACAAAATAGTCACTATATGATAAAAAAAATAAGTTGAGAGAGGAAAAGAGATATCTAAATTAGTATAGGGAGAACATTAATAAGTCTATCACTACAAGAAAAATGAAAATTACATATAGCCAACAGTATGTAATATTAAAAATTCGTATGTAATTTCAATTTACCTATAGATTATATACGGCCAAAAATCCGTACGTAAAACCTTCATAGATAATTATTACATACAGATTTCAAAATCTGTACGTAATTATATACAGAAAAATATGTACGTAATTACATACGAAAAAATTTGTACGTGATTACATACGGATTTTTTTTGTATGTACCTATGAAAAAAACCATATGTAATTATACAGACAAAATTAATTACCAATTTTATTTACTAATGTCTGCTAATACACAATCAAAAACATCCAATCCAGAAAGTTCATATACAATTCATATGCAGTTCATAAACTATAAACTACTGAAACAGTTGTAAAATAACTTGTCATAATATGAGACAATCAAAATTAAAATCCAAGTATAGTCTACATCATAATAAAGAAATTCATACATAGTATTAAAATGACAACAAAAGCACCCTAAGTGGTGTCTCATTCTTATACAAACTAATACTTATTATAGTGATCATGGGATGAATTATGTTGATCACCTTTTGGTTCTTCATTCGGTTGTTCAGTTTGTTGGTCGTCATGTTGTTGCTGTTCGGTTTGTTGGTGATCATCTTGCTGCCAAATATTTTGGGCAGTTGCAGCCACTAGAGGGGATAGGTAATGGAGGACTGCACCAATAAATACTTAGAATCGAGAGCAAAATATAAATAAATATTCTTGGAACTTAACCCAAATATTTGTAACTTTAAAGTATTCAATTTGAAGGAAAATATTATTAGGTACTCAAAACAAAAATTGATCATATATTTCTGACTCAACTTATTTAGAGAGATTTGCAAATTTGTTTTTTTAAAATAAAAAATCTATCAAACAAAATATTTTGATTTGATTTTAAAATAATTATATTTATAATAAAATATTAATTTTATAATTAAAATGGTTTAAATTTATAGAATTATTCATTATAATTATAACATTAATTTTTTAAAATAAAAATATCTTTTTTAAAAATAGATAAAAAAATATTTTATCATAACGAATTTTAATTTAAAATTTATCAAATCCAAATCAAATATTCATTACTATTTTTAGAACCAAAAAAATCTAATTATTCTAAGGACACAAGACGATCCATCTTGGTGGAGTTAAGAAAACACCCACAATGTAGAAAGGTTATAAGATCGTAGTTTAAGAAAGGTTCAAACAACCCTCAAGTTAAAGAAAAGAAAAAAGATTTTGAGTTTGAAATTTTGAAATAAGAACACAGTAACTTTGAATAATATAACACAACTTTTAAGGTTGTCGCTCATTATTCTTTTAAGATATTTTTGAAAATTTTAAAAATTGTGAATTCTTCATAGGCTAGCCATACAAGCTGCGAAAGTTGTTAGTAATCACTACAAGAAAATTTGCAATTCTTTTATAGTCAAAATCTGCCAGTAAGTTCTAAATTTCATTTATAATATATTTTTTAATGGATTTTTTATGAAAAAAATTCGTCAGTAATTTTATTATAGGTAAATACTACTAATGGATTATTCATAAATATATCAGTGGGGAAATATTATTGATAATTACAAACAAAAATATCTGTCGAAAAACATAATAATATATCAACATTATTATACACAGACACAGATCAATCAATAATATTTCACTACATATCATAATATTTTTCACATAAATTTTGTTTGTAAGTGTTAAAGTTTTTATGAAATTGTTTAGTAAGTACTAAACATTTTGTTTGTCAGTTAGGAGATTTTTATATAAAGATGTCTTATTTATTTAAGCTTATAAACACTTGTTATATTATTAGTTAAACAAATCCATGTAGTACTAAGATTCTTTCATATAGTTTCAACCAATCGATGTTGCATCTAATCTAATCAATTATAATTAATAATTATAAATTAAATAAATAAATTCATGTTTGATGTAATAAAGTGAAAAAATATCAACAATCATAAACTAAGCAACTAAATTTCAGCTAGAATTAAAAGAAAATTATATAATACCTTTAATAACGATGAAAATCTGCTAACAATATGTTCATCAATAATTATCAACAGACGCATGCAACAATAAATTATGCCAAATTAAAATTCAACTTTCGATGGATTTATCCATCACTAACAACTGAACATGTATAAACATCAGTACCGATCGATATATATTTTTTGGTAATAACTTAATATATAAAAATCAATACTGATGGATTTCATCCGTAATCTACAAATATGCTTAAACAAAAAGTTTTACATTGAATTTATCGAAAAACTTTTTTTGTTTTATTATAACATATTTTGTTTATGTTAAGCTTGATCCCAATGCCTACTTTATTTAAAACGAAACACAACATGAGTAAGCTTGATCCAAATATTATAAACTAATCCACGTTGGATCAAACTTAATCAATTATGATTAAAAATTATAAATTATTATTAATAATAAAGGAAGCAACTGAATGCTTACTTACCTCAAATCAATCCAATATTATCAATAATCATATTTGATCCATATCATTCAAATTTCATAAAACTTAAAATAATATAAAATTGTAATGATATCAAGCTTTAGAAGAAGTAAGTATAAAGGAACATAGATATAGTCCAAAGTTTATTAGTTTCTCATAAGTATCTTAAGTTTAATTCTTCCTAACAATTTGATTAATAAATATAATGTTGTTGTGATTATGCTCTATGTGGTCATGTTCTTTCCATTAATTGTCATTTTATTGCTGATGAATAAGATCTTAGGAGTGGAAACTACATGATTACATCAACAAAGGATTTAAATTCATGACTTAATCTTTCTATTGTTTAATGAATCTCTTTCTCACTTGTAAAAAGTCGTTACCTAAGTTAGTTAATTTGTTTAGAATTTACTTAATATCAACACCCAATTTTATCCAAACAAATAAAATTATTTTTAATTTTTATTTAAAAAAATAAAAATAAAAAATCGGTAGTTTATTTTAAATTTGAATTTTATTGTTTTGTAGAATTTTTTTTTAAATAAAACATACAAAATAAAATATGGTTTAAGTTTTATTCTTTTAAAAGAAATATATTCATTGGATTTATCGTTTTCACTTAAATTTTTTTTAAAAAAATGTGTCTCTCCCATTTCATTTTATTAAATAAAAACAACAAAACCTTAATAAATAAGAAAAAAAAAAAGAAAAAATTGATGTTTTATTAAAGTCCAACTCCAGCAACATTATTAGAAAATTGTTTAATAGTGATCGAAATTAGTAATTGAAAAATTCGATCACTGATTCCAGCTACTGTTTTGATCACTGATTCGGTCATTGATTCGATTACTGATTTCGGTCATAGATTCGGTTACAAAATCGGTCATTAATTTGGTCATAGAAAATAATAATAATAATAATAATAAATATAATAATAACAATAATAACAATAGTAATAATAATAATAACAATAATAATAATAACACCACCCTTTACACCACCTATTTTCCCTCCATCCATCCCTCTCACATACTCATCCATATTTGTGACGGTGTTGTTCGATTTCTTTCTCTTTTATTTAGAAATAATTCACTATTTTTAGAAGTAATTGGAAACAAATTGATTTGAGTTTACTGTTATGATTTTGAAAATAAATGAAAGTAATTCACTGTTCTATTTTTAGAAATAATTGGACATAAATTGGTTTGAGTATACCATCCTGATTTTAAAAAAATTTGAAATAATTCACTATGTTGTTTTTCGAAATAATTGAAAATAACTTGATTTGAGCTCACCGTTCTGATTTTGAAAATAATTAGAAATAATTCACTATTATGTTTTAAAAAATAAAGCATTGCTCTACTTTTGAAAATAATTGGAAACAAATTAATTTGAATTTACCGCTCTATTTTTTAAAATAACTGGAAATAAGTTGATTTGAATCCATCTTTCTATTTTTGGGAACAATTGGAAATGAAATTAAGTTCTCAAAGAGTGCAATCCATTTCAGCCATGTGGCATGCAATTTTAAAGACTGATCGAAAGTTAATATAGAAACAAGCTGTCAGACGGAAGAAAATTGGTGAAGGACTTCATTTTATATATACCACTGTCTCTGCGAAAAAAGGGAACGAATGAAAAAGGAAAAACAAAAGAGGGGGTGCACGAAAAGCGATGAACGAAAGAAGGAGAAAAGAAGAAAAGGAAGGAGAGGATTAAGGATCGACATAAACTTCTCCTGCACAAAAATTTGGAGGAAAATAAGAATAGTAAGAAAGCACAATTTAATTTCACCATCACATTCTACTGCTAGGTCATATAACTTTTATTTTCAATTACAAAATTACTGTCATCCATGGTTTTCTTGTAATTATAGTCTCTACAAACAATGTCAAAATAATACTGTAAACAATATGAAATGATACATCTTCTTCTCCGATGGGTAATTGAAATAATAAACCAAAAGAAAAGAGGAATATTTGTTGTTTGGTCTAGACTCGTATTTTTGAATTACATCCAAATTTAAGTCTCAAGTCATATGATTGTCATGTTCCTCTATCTCCTTTTATGAGTCTACAATACTGTCATTGGTGCTTCTGTAGTGGTTATTGTTCTGTTCCTCTATCCCCTTTTATGAGTCAAATAATGCTATTGTTGGTACTTCCACAATGGTTATTACTACACATCTAAGTGCCCTTTTATGAGTAAAATAATTCCACCGTTGGTGCTTTCACAGTGGTTATTATTGCACATTTAAGTGCTCTTTTATGACTTAAGCAATGTCACCGTTGGTGTTTTCATAGTGTTTATTACTGCGCATATAAGCACCCTTTTATGAGTCTGCAATACAGCTGCTGGTGCCTCCGCAGTGATCATTGTTGTGTTAAAAGAGTGTCATTTAGCTTTGCCAAATGCCTAAGCACCAAAATCAAATGCCTCTAACCCAAAACCGAATGCCTTATAACCAAAACCAAATTTCTCATATCCAAAACCGAATGCCTTACAACCAAAACCGAATGCCTTTAATCCAAAACAAAATGTCTTAGAACCAAAACTGAATGCCTTTAATCCAAAATTGAATGTCTTAGAGCCAAAATTGAATGTCTCTAATCCAAAATCGAATGTCGCTCATCCAAAATCGAATGCCTTAGAACCAAAACTAAATGTCTCTAATCCAAAATCAAATGCCTTAGAACCAAAACTGAATGCCTCTAATCTAAAACCGCATTCTCGTGAACCAAAACTGAATGCCCTAATCCTAAATCGAGTGTCCCTTGCCCTTTTTCGAATGCCTCTAATCGAATATCAAATGCTCCTAATTAAATACCGAGTGCCTTAAACCCATACTGAATGTCTTTTTCAAAAGCCTTAGTCGAATGCCTTTAGAAAACCTTTACTGAAAGCCTTTACCAAATGTCTTTACCAAACACTTTGGTCGAAAGCCTTTTCAAAGCCCCTTTAGAAAACCTTAGCCGAAGGCCTTTCCCGAGTTCCCTTAAACCTTTTCCAAAACCTTCACGAAAAACCTTCTCTAAACGCTCTTTACTGAATGACTTTTACCAATTTGTTTTATTAAAAATTTTGAACCCCTTTAATTAGTTTCTAATTCTTGTTATTTGTAATACATATTTTTCACCTATGCATTACTTTTTCTCGAGCTTTATTTAAAAAAAAATAGGTTGATTAGATATTCAAATGACCACACGCATAAAGCAATATCTGATATAGAGATTACATGAAAGAAGTATTGAGCATGGTCGTTCGCACCTCTTGATACTTCTATCAATGAATCATAAACGTCTAAAAAATATTAAAATTTAAAAAAAAAATATAAAATATAAAATTAAAAAATATCAAAACACCAACAAACAATCTTCTATCTAGAACTACGTAAATTCTGATTTTCTGCCACGCATGAAAATACGTAGGAGAAAACTTGATCCTTATCTTCTATCTAGAACTATGTAAACCCTGATTTTCCATCATGCATGAAAATACGTAGGAGCAAGGTTGATCCTTGTAAGGCCCAAAAATAAAATAAAAAATATTTTTTGTATTTTTTACTTGCATTTTTGTTTCTTTTGTTTTGGAAAAATCATTTGATTAACGGCACAGTCTTAGGATAAACGATGTAGGGGTGCTAATACCTTCCCTACACGTAACTGACTCCCGAACCTTTTATTTTGATTTCGCAGACCATTTTTTATCTTTGATTTTTCCACAATTTTTCATAATAAACTATGGTGACGACCCCTCTGTTTGTTTTTCTTTCATAAAGACCCATCCTTTATTTCTCTATTATTTCTATAACTTTATCTCTTTCATCTTTGGACCGTTGTCCCCATCGCAACCCCAGTTGCGACAGATGACGACTTTACTAAGGACATTTTTGAGAGTCAGACCAATTTAATCAATTAAGTAAAATAAGTGTGGTTTTCTGAATGTTTATATTTTCCTTTTATGTATATATGTTTGTTTACTTTTTATGCTTTTACTATTACTGTTTAAACATTGAACCTTAAGGTAGACAACATGTTATATATTCTGCTTAAAAATTTTTCTGGTCGTTTTGTAGGTGGGGGTTAGGTATACATTTCTTCTCCCTACACACACACATTATTACATATCATGACTGGGGCCTATACCCAAGTCTAAGAAAGCTTAGATATAGAAAAGGGTTGTTAGCAATATCGATAGGATGTACTTCCTTTCTTGGCTTTTATGAGAACCCCAACTAGAGTCTTTTCCCTTCATTTGCATTCCCATAAAGATGTAGTTTATCGACAACTATGGATAATACGGTGGAGGAAGCCACAGCTCTAGTGACCTTAAATCTATAGAGATTAGGAAACTATCCTATATGAGTGTATTTACAGGCTTAGGTTTTAGTTGTTGTTATGTTGAACCTTGATTAGGGCACTAAGGGAGAGGTTTTTGTGTCTTAATGTTTCACCAGCTGCTCTTATACATAACTATACGCCATAAACATTGCATTTATAGGAAGAGGGGATGAAGAAATATAATCTCATACTTTCCTTCACCAATGCATTGCATGTGTTTCATAGTCTCACATGTCTATTCTCATTTTTTTAAAACATTAATATTATAAAGTTGTGTACATATCATCATGAAATTTAGTATGGCGTCTGAAATAAAAGAGAGTCTGAATTGCGAGGTTTGAGGAAAAAGATAAGGATCATAGTAATAGAGAATGATCTTACCAACCTCAAGGAATTAGGACAAAAATTTAAAGTAATACAGAGAGGAACTTTCATGAGAAAGTATGGGAATCTGTTAAGATAGCTAGAAGTGGAAGTCCAAATGCCCGCTAATAGTGTTATGGCCCAATATTATGACCTCCCTGGAGCTGTTTTACTTTTTAAGACTTTCAGTTTGTGCCAACAATTGAAGAGTTCGAACAAATATTGGATATGCCTTTAGGAGGGACAATTCTGTATAGGCATCTGGAGCAGCACGCCTCTATGTTCACATTCTCCACAATCATGAAGATAGATCCGAAAGGGTTAGAGGACAGGTTCATTACCATAAAAGGCACGAAAGGATTTCCCCAAGGATTTTGAAGACGTATCTGCATCAGCTGAGCAACAAAGAATATTGGGAGACGTTCATGGGTGTTTTTGCTTTAACGATCTATAGGGTCTTAATGTTTCCTACCTTCGAGAATTTTGTAAATCAGATACCGATTCGACATTTGATTGGTGCCACGAGAGAAGAAAAGGATAATGATATGTTGCTTGTCTGGCCTTTATGTTTGGTTGGTCTCTCTTATCGAAGAAAGAGTGGTCGGGATCAAATGCCCAGTTGAGTCAGAAATACAACGAAGACTAGAGATGAGGGAGAAAAAAATATTGGACACAACTTTTTGCTGGTCTGAATCAAATGAAAATTCCATAGCAATCGTCATGCCAGGAGCAATCGCACCTTATTTACTATTGCGTGAAATATCCTAATGTGCCGCTCATAAGGACTAAATGTTACATCAATTATAATCCAGTGTTGGCTCAACGACAATTCAGGTATCCAATGAAAAAGGCTCTAATACCTGCTGTTCTAGCTATATTTTTGTTTTTTTATGAGGACGGCCCAGTTACTGAAATACTACATCAGGTCTGAGAGGCTTGGAATAATGTAACTTATATGGAGGGAGATTCCAGACAATGGGTTATATATAAAAGGGTTACATATCACCAATGGATTATAGAAAGGGTCAAAAAGGTCAAGTTACCTTTCGAATTAATCTCTCCTAACCTTGCAAGTGAGGAGCTAACGTTGGACGTTGGGCCTAAAGAGGTGAAGCAACTGCAAGTAAAGGTCGAAAAGCTAAAATGCAAGATGTTATTACTCTCACAAGAATAAAGATTTGATAAAGCCAAACAAGACAAAACAAGCAAGACAAAGCAAGCAAGCAATTGGAGGAGATTTGGGATTTGGTCTTGTATGAGTGAGTGAGAGGTTGATTGGCAAAGAACCTATGCATAATTGAGGAGAATTCCACCAGTACAATGGTCTAAGGGTGATTAAAACTAATCAAAGTGAGCTAGCTAAAGTTTGGTGCAAACTGGTTTGAAATACACTGCACTGGACAAAAATAAATCGATTCCAGTTTTCATGAAATCGATTTATTCGTGTCTGACAGAACTTAAATAACTGATTTGTGAAAAATAGAATTGGGGGTTTTTCCTTTATAAAAACTGCAAGGTTTCTAACTTGCGCCAGAGTCTGAATTACAGAAATTGATAGTCAATTCTTGAGATCACTGTGAAAAAAACACTTTGGGTAATTGAGAATTTCTTGATCAAAAATCAATTGGGGCTTTTTCTTGAAGAATCACTCTTAACCAATTTACTATGTCATTGGAATTCTTCAAGACTATGCAAAGGCATCTTCTGCGCGCCAATCAGGGAGTCTTTCTTAACCTTTCTTGATCCCTTTTGTATCAAGCAATACGTTGATTGTTTGTAATTCTGTAAAACACTTGAATGTTCGTACTGTTTTAGGCTATAGGATTTAGCCTTGTTTGTTTGCTGAATTGATTGGGGGACTGCAGGGAG
>Ga0209489_102656_pt1 | contig 36046 bp, 13 predicted proteins | sample SiratrowhiteBW_FD_187527 | JGI IMG/M metagenome (GOLD analysis project Ga0209489, IMG submission 187527) | Root nodule microbial communities of legume samples collected from California, USA - Siratro white BW (SPAdes) (version 2) | ecosystem: Host-associated > Plants > Roots > Nodule | place... | reverse complement strand
AAAAAATAATATATATATATATATATATATATATATATATATATATATATATATATATATATATATTCAAAACATACTCTCAAACAAACTCTCACTGATAATTTGATTCAAACTATAGAAACCTAAATCAGGTATGAAAGTGATAGATAAATATATTCCATAATTATAATCTAAATAAATATAATTTAATGAATAATAATCCTACCACTCTTTATTACCACCATTTTTTTATGTTTCCCTGCACATGAAATGTTAATTATAAGAAATATAATTTTTCTTTGAAAAGGGAACAATTCGCACAGCCCCGCTGAATCCAAAAGAAAAAGGCAAAACCAAAATTTCAATAAAATCAGATTCCCATCATATCCGGGTAGAATTTTACTACAACGGAGAAATGTAATTTCCAAAATATTCGTATGATACTTAAATGAAACCATAAATTTTTGTACTGTGTAATTTTTTAAATTTTAATATTAAAAGAAATTATATTATAATATATTTCTCATATCTATTATATTCTCTAATGTTTTACAAAAAATATTTGGAGACTTGCGTATTCATATAGAACTTTATAAAATTGAATGGAGTTTCTTCAAAAATTTTCCCTTCCTCTGTTTTGTTTGTCTGCACCATGGTGTATAAATCCTTATGAAATTTTATCTTTTTGTGTTGTCCTCTGTTTTTTAAGTGAGCAGGAATTTTTAGATAACAGATAAAGTTAACAGATAGAGAAAGAAGTTATCTTTATATAATTTAATATTTTTCTTTAATAATAAAATTGTCTCAATGAAGTAAGAAAAGAAAGTTATATTTTAAGAACTTAAAACTAACCTCCAATAAATATAATATAATTTTAAGTCTAATCACTATCATATTATAAACATATTTCATTGAAGTTATTCTATAATTATATAAATCAATACTAAATTAAAATATTCCAACCATACCTATCCAAGTTACAATAAAGAAACATCACTAGTATACTGTGCAATACTACATAATTAACTGTGAAGAGGGAGAAACTTTAATTATACTATTTTTAAGGAATTGAGGTTTTTAATTGATTTTTGCACCAAGTTTTCTAAAGGTATTGACACTAGCATAGTTTTACATTAATTTACATACTAGGCCTTTTTACACTCTCATTTTCCACTCTCATTTTCCATGCTTAGAAGTTTTCAGACAACATCAATTATTCAAATTATATATATTTCTCATAGTTAGTATGTCCCCTAATTTAAAATGTAACCACAGATTTCAATTTCATAAAGTTTGTGAGTGATGTTACCATTTAATTAAGGAAAATAATATTTTGACACTGCATTTTCTCTTACTTCTGTTTGACATTCCAACATGGCATGTGTTGTCCCGCGTGACAATGAAAGAGAAAACGCAGTTGTTTTTGGCATTCCACCCTTGAGATCCATGTGTGTGTTCCAAAATTACAAACAACAAACCACTTATTTAAACTGAGCTAACCACTTAGTGTTTTCACCCCTGAGACACGTGTGTGTTCCAAAACTACACACAATGAACCACTTATTTGAACTGAGCTAACCACTTAGTATTTTCACCCCTCAGACACGTGTGTGTTCCAAAACTACACACAGCGAACCACTTATTTGAATTGAGCTAACCACTTAGACATTCCACCTGAGACACATGTGTGTTCCAAAACTACACACAGCGAACCACTTATTTGAACTGAGCTAACCACTTAGACATTCCACCCCTGAGACACATGTGTGTGTTCCAAAATTACACACAGCGAACCACTTATTTGAACTGAGCTAAGCACTTAGTGTTTTCACCCCTCAGACATGTGTGTGTTCCAAAACTACACACAGCGAACCACTTATTTGGACTGAGCTAACCACTTAGACATTCCACCCCTGAGACACATGTGTGTGTTCCAAAATTACACACAGCGAACCACTTATTTGAACTGAGCTAACCACTTAGTGTTTTCACCCCTCAGACACACGTGTGTTCCAAAACTACACACAGCGAACCACTTATTTGAACTGAGCTAACCACTTAGACCTTCCACTCCTGAGACACATGTGTGTGTTCCAAAACTACACACAGCGAACCACTTAGGTGAACTGAGCTAACTACTTAGACCTACCACCCCTGAGACACATGTGTGTGTTTCAAAATTACACACAGCGGACCACTTATTTGAACTAAGCTAACCACTTAGACATTCCACCCCTGAGACACATGTATGTGTTCCAAAATTACTCACAGCGAACTACTTATTTGAACTGAGCTAACCACTTAGACCTTCCACTCCTGAGACACATGTGTGTGTTCCAAAATTATACACAGCGAACCACTTATTTGAACTGAGCTAACCACTTAGACATTCTATCCCTGAGACACATGTATTCGAAAACAACTACGTTTTCTCTTTCATTATTATGTGGGACAACACATGTCACGTCGGAGTGTCAAACGGAAGTAAGAGAAAATACGGTGTCAAAGTATCATTTTCCTTCAATTAATTCTTAAAGATGTGAGCTTCCAAGATAACAAATTAATTGATCATGATTTCCATTTTTGTGGTCTCTTTTTTTTTTCTAGACTTCCATAGTTTTTTTTCCTATATGTAAGAATAGAAAAAGTCTAAATTATTTGAGTTGGAAACATTCTAAACCATATAATTTAACAATATTTTAGATTGTATAATTTAAAATACTTTTTAAATTTTATAATTTCGAAATTTATTATGAATTATATAATTTATAATTAAGAAATGTATTTAGAATTTTATAATATTGAAATATATCATAGATTATACTATTTAAAATATATTTTCAAATTTAAAAAATATGTTATGAACTATAAAATCTAAAAATGTATTTTAGAATGAATAATTCCTCTAGAAATTTATTTTAAATTGTAATTTAAAAATTTATTTTAAATTGTACAATCAAAATTAAAAAATATATTATTGATTGTATAATTTAAAATATATTTATAAATTATACATTTTAGAATGTATTTTTAAATTTAAAAATATATTTTAAATTATGTATTATCCTAAAATATATTTTTAGATTACATAATCTAAAATATATTTATAATTAAAGATGTATTCTAAATTATATATTATCTTAAAATATATTTCTAAATTGTGCCATTTGGAAAATTTGACCCATAGAACATTTAGATTTTTCCAGTCCAACACTCTAAGAAGGTACATAAAAAAAACTATGGGAAGAAGTAAGAAACAGCCTTTTTGTGGTGGGTATGGATTGACTTTTCCTTCTATACACTGGGCCAAGCCCATAGATTAGCTTTTTGAGGATTATTTAATTGTTTAGTTTTCTTTCTCATCCTTTTCACAATGAATGATTTACTTTTTCATGCATATATTTGGTATGTGGCTCAATGTGTTGGTAGGCGTTAAAATCCAAAATTTGAGCAGCCTTTGAATCGGTGAGCAATGTTTTCTATTTTTCAGAGTCTCTTTTTCATAATCTAGTCAGCCATTCGACCTGAGTATCCTAAATTTTTCCAGTGACTCACTTTCAAATTAGTGATTAGTTAAAGTGAACATACACAACTTTTGTATACAAGAATACTTACACAGGTATGAGCCTAAGGTTTGAAACCAAAAAGAGTAGTTAGGAAATGTACCTCTTAATCAATTCCCCAGAGTTAAATATACAAATGTAAGTTGTTTGTAATGATACTGCTCATTAACCCAGACATTTTTTTGAAAAAATAATGTTTTCCTAAAGACTAGTTGAGAACATGAATGATGGAAAGTGCAGAGCCTGAGATGGATCCTATGCACATTCAGGGATAAGTGCAATGAAACACCAAACAAACACTTGCCACTGAATTGTTTAGGAAAAAAATGGGTGTTATAATTGTGACACACTTAAAGTAATTTTATGTTGTAAGGATTCAAAGCACAGATGAAATGAGGGAATGCATTGAAAAGGTAAAATGGAGAATTTTAAAATGGATGGTGGTAATCTTGGTTTTGAAGGATGAAGCTACTGCAGCATGAGATCGTGAAAATGCGTTGTAGTTGGGTCCTACTGTTTTAATGCTGAGTAAAAGGGTAATCTTATTGAGATTCCCTAATGTTACTAGGCAAAATAATAGCTCTGGTGAGATTCCTTTGCTCAAAGTTTGGGACCCAGCTCTTGGTTTTCTTCCTTTTCAATTTTGGACAATATTTTTTTGCAGTCTATAATCATTTCATTGCACGAGTAATCAAACAAATCTAAGCATTGGACTCTTCAAATTAAATTATGTTGGTCTTATAAGATGTGCTATCTTTTTGCAGAGAAAAACTGAATATTTAACTGTTGAAGTGCGTCAGAGAGGGAACATTGTGCTCAAGCCTAAGTTGACCTATATGGATTTGTAAGTAACACATTGGGATAGTAGCAATGATGGCTCAAAGAATTATCGGAACGTACGTGTGAGACTGAAATGAATAATGTTTGGAAGAGACATACATTCATAAACACCAAGAAAGAGACGGAAAGGAGAAAAATAAAAAAATGGGACAGAAAAATGAACAAGTGTTTTATATTATTGAAGTGTTTTTGTATCGTTGTTATATGAATACGACTATTGTGTGAAATGCGATTCATGGTTCATGAAGCTTACTCAAATATTGGGTGTGTCCTATGGGGGACGAATAGTAAGTGGTACAATTACTAGAGTCATTGTCACTAAAAAACAGGGCATGTGTTCTTCGTGCAAATTGAACTTGAAATTTGTCCCTTACGCATTCGCGTTAGAGAATTTGGGGTTGTTGATGCGTGCAAGTATTTTTATTGAAACGTTGGTATATTGCTAATGGAATACTTGGACCATCTCTTTACTAAATAAAGAAATCCTGTCGATCTCAATATAAATAATGTTTCTCTTGTATCTCACTATAACGAAAACTCTTAAATCTAGAGCTACTTTGATATTTTAATCCAGTTCCAACAATTCAATTTTGAGATTTAGTGAGCCAAATTACTTGATGTTGCATATTAAAGTCGGTAGTAACGTATAGTATAATCTTCAATCTCTTAGTCTCATAATCTTTCTTTTAATACAAATAATTTCATTTTTCACACACACTTTTTGTCTCAAATCCAATCCGTAGAATTCTTCTTTAAAAATAAACAAAAACTAAGTGAATAAGAAAATAATGGGTGAAAGAAATAATTATAAATTTTTTTCATGTCGAAATCACAAGCTATAAATATATTTTGTGTTGTTCAATCTTTTCTTTCACGAAAACGAGGAGTATCCGATCCAAGAACTTTGACACGTTCACGAGTACCATCTATATCCCCTAAGCAATCCTAATATGAACAATAAGATTTAATTTAACAACCTGTAAAAGTTATATAATGAAACATTCATAATACATTGGTACCTTAAAGTATGAGTAAAATCTATTGTTGTTAAAGATATAAAGTGAATCTCGCTTCTAGAAGGTTGCTTTAGGAATTCTTCCTCAAACATCAATACCGTGTTCAATATATTACGAAAATGACAGGAAACTTTTCCACCAAACCGATGAAAAGAAAAATGAAACAGTTCGGTTTTTCACATTATGTGCAATGACGTGAAGAAATTTTGTCATTGTTCCTCCATTGTTGATCGAAATGGGCTCATTCGAATAATGTGGTGACATCGCTCAGTATGAACTAAGTATGACATGAACTCCTGCTGATGACGGTCTTTCTAGGGTACTAACCTTGCCATACTATTTGTCCTCCCATTTAATAGATTAAACGCATTCACTGGCCACGCTACTATGGTAAGAATTGTCATAGCAGTCATTTGGTTTGAAATTTTAATTATTCTTCTAAGTATGAAATAATTTTCATGTCCACACCATCATTAATACCCTTTCATGTCCACACCATCGTCAATACCTATGTTTGCCTGCCTCTTTCAAAAACATATACCACTTTTTATCATTGTCCATCTGAAAAATATAAAACCGTAATAGATCATTATTGTTAATTATGACATGAACAACAAGTTATGAATATAAATTATAACTCATAAATATATTGTAAAATACTTATATAATAATCTAAACCTATAACAAACTTAACTAATCACTAGTAGAAAAATGGCTATTGCACGTCGGTTATGCAACCGACATAGATACAGGCGAAGCATAAAGTCTTGGACATACAACATTGGTTATGCAACCAACATAATATGTATGCCACTACATCAGTTGAAAATAGAAACCGACATCATAAATCCAACTAAAATAACTGAAAGAGGTGGATACAACGTCTGTTGGAGCTGGAACTAACATAGAAGAGGACTTTTTACGTCGGTTCTAGCTTACAACCGACGTAAAAAGTCATTTTAAAAAAAAAAAATAATGGGTAGATAAATCTGTAACCGATATAATAAAACAACACAAAAAAATTTAAAATTTTCTACCAAGTATAGATATGTAAAATAAAAGGCTACAATCTAAAAAATTAGGTAAAAAATAACAAAAAAATAAAAAAGAAACCCTAAATGATGAAACTTTGGAATTTGCGGTTGGCCAACGATTTTGTTACCCTATTTTGAGCAACTTTTATTTTTGGAGCGTCTCAATCCGAACTCTCTATCAAAAGTTATAGACATTTGAAGTTTTTTCGTCCTAAATTTTTCAAACCCTAAATCTATAATAAACATATACAATATAAGATCTCTACCATCAAATATGCACTAAATCAAGATGCTGATAAAAAATTTGGGTCAAAAATAAATTTCTAACCAATTTTAATGAACTTTACAAAATTGCTAACCTCGTAAAGAGAAGAGGCAAGGGGTGTCGAACCAAGCATTCAACCTGCGCACACCAAACAAACATAGAAGAAGCTGAAAATGAAGTCAAACGAACCCTAGCAAAACCGTTTTACAACAAAGATGCAAATGAAAACCAGTGAGAAGAGAAAACGACACCACACGAAATACAAATGAAAACTAGTGAGAATAAAAGCGGCACCACGCGAAGGTTGAGAGAAGAAGGCAATAAGCGAGGGTGAGGAGAAGGTGAAGGAGAAGAAAATGTAAGCACAAGAGAAAAGTGATATCCAAGAGCTAATATCTCTCTTGAAATCACTAATTTTAACTCAAGGGACATATTACATCAGTTAGGAGCTCCTAGCCAACATAGTATCTGACCAAATTTTACCAAAATTTTCTTCAATATTCACTCGCGCGCTAAGAGGAGGATATTACATCGATTGGAAAGTCTCAACCTACGTAATATGGGTTACATACTACACACCTTTCAACCGACGTAGTATCTTCAGCAACATTACAAAGTTTTCAAATTTTGAATTTTTACTTTTTTCAGTCTTTTCTACGTCAGTTATAAGTGACAACTGATGTAGAATATGGTGTACTACGTCGGGTTTGAGTTAACCGACATAATATCTCTTCAAATATTTACAAAAATGCTACCACGTTTTTGTTTATATAGATTCTGTTTTCACTGACATATTATCCTGACATAGAATGCGTTTTTTAATTAATGAATATTTCATACAAAATTAAGTTCATTCGTATAAAATATTATTCAACTAAATAAAAATTGTTTCTAAATTTTTAAATATTTTTAAATTAATTAAATTATATACACAACCATTTTTTTGAAATTATTCATAATCCAAAATTAATTACAATGATAAAACGGATTTATAATTACTAATTATCCTATACAAGAAATACTGGCACATATATATTGTAAAAAACATATATAATAACTTAAACTTATACCAAACTTAAATAGTATTTAATACAAAATTAAATTCATTCATATAAAAAATTATTATAATTACTCACACACATAGATATTATAAAAAAACTTAAATAATAAACTAAACCTATAACATACTTAAATAAAATTTAATAAAAAATTATTCAATTAAATAATTTTTTTCTAAATTTTTAAATATTTTTAATTCAATTAAATTATACACAACTATTTTTTAGATTATTCATAATTCAAAATCAATTATAATGATAAAACGCATGTATAACTCTTAAATACACTATATAAAAAATACTCACACACATAAATATTATAAATATATATATATATATATATATATATATATATATATATATATTAACCTAAACATATAATAAAGTTAAATAATATTTAATACAAAATTAAATTCGTTTATATAAAAAATTATTATAACTCCTCAATACTCTATAGAGGAAATACCCACACACATAAACATTAGAAAAACCTATATAATAACCTAAACCAATAAACTAATAATATTTAATACAAACTGAAATAATATTTAATAAAAAAATTAAATCTATCTGTATAAAATATTATTCAACTAAATAATGATGATTTCTAAGTTCTTAAATATTTTTAATTCAAGTAAATTATACACACAACTATTTTTTAAATTATCCATAATTCAAAATTAATTACAATAATAAAATAATAAAATGTATTTATAAATATTAAATGTCTTATACAAGAAATACTTGCACATAGTAAAAAAAATCTATATAATAACCTAAACCTATAAAAAATTTAAATAATATTTAATATAAAATTAAATTTTATTCATATAAAAAATTATTATAACTCCTAAATACCCTATAAAAAAATACTCACAGACATAAATATTATCAAAAACTTATATAGTAACCTAAATCCATAACAAACTTAAATAAAATTTAATAAAAAATTAAATTTATTTGTATAAAAAATTATTTAAAAAACTTAAATAAAATTTAATACAAAATTAAATTTATTCGTATAAAAATTTATTTAATTGTTTCTAAGTTCTTAAATATTTTTAATTCAATTAATTTTTATACACAACTATTTTTTTATATTATTCATAATTCAAAATTGATTACAATGATAAAACGAATTTATAATTACTAAATTAATCCAAATCCTAATTAACTCCTATATACAGTAAAATGAAACAATTATTATTAGTAATAAGTAAAGATAAAGAACTGTCTAATTTAAATTTTTAAATTCGAATAAACACATTACTATGAATAATCAAAAGTTGTTTCTAATTTTAATCAAGCTCACTATTAAAAGTAATACTCCATAAATTATTTCTAAAATTAAGCCTAAATACATATAATAATATTTATAAATTAATCAAAATTCTAAGTTAATATCATTTGTATAAATACTATTTGTAAACTTATTTCATCAAAACAAAAACATACTACAACATTTTGATATGCATCTCATATTTACCTACTTGTCAAAGATGTTTACAAATTATTAACAGTAGCAAAAACTAGAAAATCTAAAATCACCAGTACACCACACGAAAGCCAAAACACTGAAATTATATATAACAAATAAACACATCTCAAAACTAAAGTAACCTTCACCAAAATATACACAAGGAAGTATTAACTTAGATCTGCATAAAAATAAAATACCATCTCAGTAAACATGGAAGGAGAAACTTACCTAAACACTTTGAAGAATTTAACCGAAAATAGCTATCAAAATGCATTCACAAACTTACCTTATATGCATATTTTTCTATATTTATTTTATACATGGTATGCAAATATTATATAATGTTTTTTCAATAAATATGTAGTATATTCAAATAAATAATAAGCTAACATCATTTTCTAAAATTAACTATTACACAAATTTAAAAAACACTTTACTTAATATTTTCAATAAACTATCTTAAATTTTTCTTTAAATAAAATAGAAAGAACAAAATAATTATGATAATTATTCTTGCATGACTTTAAATACATCATACTAAATGTCATTACTTAAACGTCTACTAAATTTCATTTTGAATTATTATTTTAAAATGTAAAATTCATCTGCTTACATAAATTTTGCTTATGCACACATTAATATTTACTATATACATTCAAAGTAAAACACTTAAAAAGAATTTTAGTCTTCTGTCATCACTTAAAGACTTACTAATTGAGTGATTAGCTTGAAAGTGAACTCTTAGAATTCAACTATTCTTACTAAACAATTTCTAATAGTTTCCCTTCAGGATAGATATAATGGCAACTTTTTAAAGGTTATAACTAATTTTTTTGAAAAAATTAATTATTAATAAGTGACTTTTGTAAATTAAAAAACACTTAGGTTAGATTATAATAGCATTTTTTATTTTTTGTTTGTCTTTTTTAAATAGTTTGACTACTTCCTAGTTTATTTCAAATAAGCTAGGTTATCAAAATAAATTGACTTCTGCTTAAAACATATAAAAATATATAAGAAGCATCTTTTTCTTTTAAAATAATGATTTCTTTCTCGAAAATAATGATTTTTTTTTTTTTCAAAAGAAAAACTCGAACAATCTCGCCCTTCTTCTAATGAAAAAAAAATAGATATTATATCTTAAAATAAGATAGCCTGAAATGTTCTTAAGTTAAAGAAACTCTTAAATTAACAGTTAACATTAGATTATATTTATAAGTTTTACTTAGAACTTATATTAGAAAGTAATTAAACTTGTTTAAAAATGTAAAACTATATCGACTGTTGACGTTTCAATCAGCCTAAATATTTGTTCTATTCTTCAATTTTGGAACATACTTCTGTTTTCAAAAATTAAAGTGGTCATTTTTGTTTCGGGTTTAAAAATTGTCAACATTTTTTTTAACATTACTTTATAACGGTGTTACTCCCTAAACTAAAAGTAAGACATTTTCACATGAAAAGAACAAACAATTACTTTTAATTTTTAAAACAAAATAAGACTCAATTTAAGAGATAAACAAGACATTTCATCCTTTGGTAGAAGGAAAGCATGGTCTCTCTTGCTGAGTAAATGAACAGACATATATTAATTTAAAAGAAAAGTACCTAAATTGATGTCACTGATTTGATTAACTAACTTGTTTGTTGTTGTAGTTGGACGTGGTGTGTGTGGGTGATTTGCCATTTTCCTTACATTTGGAATGCAACTGAACATCTCTGTCTCCTGGTTTGGTGGAAGTGTTGAGTCTGCCAGCCGCCCGCCATTGTTAACTGAATTTTCATTGTGTTCTGCCATGAGAGGGGTGACTGAATGACGTTGTCACGTGCATGTCACGTGATGAAAGAGAAGATGAGGTCATGCATAACGGAGTTCATGCAAATTACAGTGGCACGAACAAAATTTAATAATAATAATATAAGTATGGTTGTTTTTTGTTATGTGGTTGGAAGAGAGAGGAGGATGTTTTTTTTTGTTCCTGTCGAAAATTCCGCGTGTGGGGGCTCAAAGTTTCAACCAAAGGTTGATTGGATTGGGTCAGCCCGAAGCAAAAGACACACACACACACATCCCTTAATCACACACGCTACAGAGGGAGCTTTATAAACAAGACTTGCCTTCAACCTTACCTGCTCGAGGTGAGGGGTCAATGAAACAACAAAGCAAGAAAGCTCGTGGCAAAGAAAAAGCTAGGGGGAAAAAAGCCTTAAAGAAAGCTGATTACATAAAGCAACACCTTTTTCTCTCTCTATTATTTCTATCTATTATCTTTATCTCTATCTCTCTCTTTCTTCCTTCACTTGTGCCACTATCATTCCTCATCTTCTTTTCCATACCAGTAAAGCTGAAACCCACTATTGCAACCTCACCACTTGTACTACTCGTCGTGAGAATTAATCCTGCTAGATACATATAGGCCTCAAAGAACACGCACCAAAATTCCACCCATGTTAGACAACAGTGCTTCTTCTGGTGCACCATCTTCTTCTGATGCCGCCTTTGCATTATCTGAAAATGGGGTGGCTAACAAAAGGAAAAGAAGACCCGCGGGCACACCCGGTAAAGTTTTTTATCCTTTTATGGGGTTGAGTTTCAACTTTCAGGCTTTTACCTGAGACAGAATTCGAGGGGTTTGGATTTTCTCTCTAAAGTTAATTTCTTTTTCCTTGTTGGTGTTGCTGTTTATGTTGTTCCTGTGTGCATATGTATTTATTTATGCAGATCCAGATGCTGAGGTTGTGTCTCTCTCACCCACCACCTTGCTGGAATCTGACAGATATGTGTGTGAGATCTGCAACCAAGGGTTCCAGAGGGACCAGAATCTTCAAATGCACAGGAGAAGGCACAAGGTGCCATGGAAATTGCTTAAGAGGGAGACACAAGGGCAGAAGAAGAGAGTCTTTGTGTGTCCAGAGCCAAGCTGTTTGCACCATGACCCTTGCCATGCCCTTGGGGATCTTGTGGGCATCAAGAAGCACTTCAGAAGGAAGCACAGCAATCACAAGCAGTGGGTCTGTGACAAGTGCTCCAAAGGGTATGCCGTTCAATCTGATTACAAGGCACACATCAAAACCTGTGGCACTCGGGGCCATTCCTGTGACTGTGGCCGTGTCTTTTCCAGGTTTGTTTGCGTTTTGTTTTCCACCATGGTTCCACCTCAGTGGCCGTGTCTATTCTTTCAAGTTTCAACCTTTCTCTCTCTTTCTTGGTTTCTGTGTTTTTGGCTCCTCAGATTCAGCCCCTGCTCAGCAATTTGTTTTGCTCTCAGTAACGGAAAACCAAACTACTATTATTATTAATTATTATTATTTTCTTCTTAAATTGTTATATGATTATGGTCAAACCCTAAATTCTAGGTACAAGGATGGTGCAGAGAAACAAAAATTCTGAATCTCAGATACCTTTCATGTGAAAGATTTTCCATCTTCTAGAGCTTATTAAATATATTAATATTCTATTTTGGAACTCCTAAACCATATAAGTTGAAAATTTTCAAACTCCTAAGCATCATGTTATGAATATTAATATTGCACACATAAGCCTTCCACTAGGAATTCGTTCCTATGGCAGCTTTTATGTTTAAGGGCAGTCTATCTCCACACTACCATTGATAAGCTAAAGATCCAAACAAAAGTCCATATGTACAAGGGAACAGTTTATTTTCTTTTCATTCTTTATTTGAACTCTTGAAGTCCTCGTTAATTTGATCACTCTGTCTTATTTTATTTTAATACACTATTCAGTTTGAAACTTGTCCACTGAATCCATGGACCGGACCTTTGAATAATTAATTTTATAAGTGCATGTTTTTGAACCACTAACTAACAAGGTTTTCATCATACATATATATCTTTGTTTGACCAGGTTTTTTCCCCTAGCCAATTATATATTAAGAGACAAGAATATATGTATATGATAGTGTAGTTTATTTTAATTACCTGAACGTTTGTCCTTTTCAGGGTGGAGAGTTTCATAGAACACCAAGATGCATGCACTGTCCGGCAGCACCGGCCAGAGTTGCAAGCACTCCAACCCGCATGCTCTTCTAGAACAGCTTCAAGCGCAAGTCCCTCTAGTGAGGCAAATTTTAGCATAGCCCCACCATTGCAAGGACTTCCACTGCCAAAACCAGCTTCTGCTGATCAACCAGCAACAGTGTTATTAACCTCAGAGATACACAATAACAAGTCCACCACCTCAAGGAACTTAGAACTTCAGCTCTTACCCTCCTCAATAATTTCTCAAGAAAAACGAAATCCGAAGGAGAACTATGGTTTGAAACTTTCAATAGGGTCATGTAGTAATGACAAAGGGAATGAAGAGAGAGTGTGTTCAGAAGCACATAGGAGCCCACCTGAAAGGAATAATAATGTGAATGACTATTCCACATTGGAAGTGGCGAGGTTGAAGGAGTTTGCAACTGAGGAACTCAAGTTGGCCATGGCAGAAAAGGCTTACGCAGAAGAGGCTAGGAAAGAGGCCAAACGCCAAATTGAGATAGCTGAACTTGAGTTTGAGAATGCCAAAAGGATAAGGAAACAAGCACAATCTGAACTCGCCAAGGCTGAAGAGTTGAGAAAGCAAGCCATCAAGAAGATAAGCTCCACCGTTTTGGAAATAACATGCCAGAGTTGCAAGCAACAGTTTCAGTCTTCAACTCTTGGGGTTCCATCAGAAGAAACCTCCATTGTGATGAGTTACATGTCATCAGCCACCACAGAAGGAGAAGCAGAATGAATGACATATACTGTGACCAAAACCAACTTTGTGCTTGGAAAAGAAAGAAAAGACAAGCTTTATTCAGCCAAAGGGAAAGACATGATATGATATAAAGATATTTGGAGGAGTTCACAAGAAGTTATATTGTTCTTTCATGGTTCTTTTATGTTTTCTTTTCTCTTGAGAAGGTGAAATTTGTTTTATTTTAAAGAAAGTTCATATTCTTTATTATAATATTGTTGTTGAAATGCAGCAGTTAGGAATTTGAGAGTTTGACTATTGAAGGTTTGTTTAAAGGTGAGCTGTAACTTGTTTTTCTTCATTTAACACATTTCATTTGCTGTATGAAAATTAAAATTCAAGATCATGCAAAGCTAGTTTTAACCTTATAAGTATAATTGGAGGAGGGTACTCTAAATTTTTCTTCTTCAAAAAGTATTAATTAATTCAAAATAAGGGTTGGAGTCCTCACTTAAACTGTATCTAGAAAACAATGAGAAGTGAATGCAGATTCCAATTCCGTATTTAGAATACAAAAAAAGTCCGTAACAAATGAAGATATATCTATAACAAAAGAAGAACACAATTCTCGATCTTTCAGGGGTAGATTAATGATTATATATGGAAATAGCCGGTATTTGTGGATTTTACGGACTATACATTAGAGGCAATGCATGCATGTGGAGAGGAAAAAAAGGAAGAATTGTTTATAACAATTATTTTAGTTTTTTGACATTAATGTCATTAATGTTGTAGGAGTAAAGCATGATGTTATTGATGTGTCAGGTGGCCTTATACAGATGGACCCTTTAGGTAATATTAAATGAATGATACATGTGACATTCATCCGGGTGAATGATAGCAATGGTTGGGACCATTTTGTGTATAGGAACCAAAGGGGGGGCTAAATCTTCCTTTTGAGATGAAATTGGATGTGAGAAAACAAAAAGGAAAAGAGGGAGAAAAGGGTGAAAGAGGTAGGGGTCATTTTCCTTCAATTAGCGTTCCTTTTAAATGCAAATATATATATAAAAAAAAACATGCCATGTTTTTCAGTGCCACAGTTGAAATGGTAGTGACAGGCATTCGTCACTCTCAGCATAAACAAACGCACACAAGGGTCTAAAGATGCACATGCTTTTAACAGTAGAGAAGGGGGGAGGGGTGCAGTGTCAGCGCATAGGCCTCGTACAGTAGCTTTATCATTAAGTAAGGTGGAAAATACCATGGACTCCGTCGTATCCTCCTTTTCAATTTCACACGTATAATTTGTTCTACTATTTCTATAAGTGTGAAATATTACAACTTCCATTTTAAAACAATAGTTTGAACTTTTCTTTATTAGGATAAATTTATATATTGATATCTCTTTCTCTAACATACAACCACTTAATAACTTTTTTTATTAATATTATAATAATAACAAATATAAATAAACATTAAAATGAGAAATTATTATTATTATTATATTAACAATTTTTTTTAAAGATTATATTTTGAAAACAAAATATCAAAATATATTTTAATGAAAGTATATGACATTATTCATTTAGATTCTAAAAATAATATAATTAATGTATTGTACTTTTGATTATTAAAGTGTGAGTCTAAGTTGTACATTGAGTAAAAATGAGAAAGTTGAACAACATATGAGAAAGAAGACTCACAAACATGATGTCTTAATGTTTTGGGTTGAAGGTGGCGTCCCTCTTGTCTCATTCTTGTTTGTTTCCTCGGTGTTTCCCCTCGAATTTTCCCAGTATATACGGTCGACTATACACACTAATCAAACTATATTTGTATACCCTCTTTTCGGTGTTCCGAGGTAGCCGACTGAAATGTCCATCTTAATCGGTCGTAGGTAAGACGGTCATCTATGCGTGCGATATACGCCAATTGTATGCAACATGTGGTGGCCTCACATGCAAGACACGTGAAAAGGTAAGTACAGTGAATTCAAATTAGAATGAATCGTAATGGGCTGGGCCTTATGCTGGATTGGGCCCATTGGACCTAAATACTCCAGGCCATTACAACACCTATAAATATGAGCTCAGTCACTAAAAATAAGGTACTTCTAAACTCTGATCTAAATCACTAGCATAAAGCCCAACCCAGTACAATTTATTTTAATTCTAATTTAAATTCATTATACTTACCTTTAATGTGCCTTGCGCGTGAGGCCGCCATGTGTTACATACAATTGGTACGTATAACACGTGTAAATAATCGTCTTACCTACGACCGAGAATAGTATGTATAGTTCACCTTATAATATAGTTATGTGTCTTGTCTATTAGACACTTATTTAAGATATTTCAATCAATTTTACTAGACACTTTTCATACTAATAGATTTTATTAATAATATAATATAATATACTAACTTTTAATAATATGTGTTAGTTCTTTTTATTACACTAAAATTATTTTAATATTTTTTTACCTTTTTACTATGAAGTATGTTGCATAAGTTTTCATATAATAAAAATTACGCAATTTAAAAATTAACATTTCTTTTATTTTAAAACATTGTGTAATTTTTTTAGAGATTAATAATTATGTACCGTTGATATAAAATCTTTCATTTTGTCAATTAATAAAAATCAATCTTAGTACGACTTGTATAATATATAATAACTTGTAATTCAATAATAGTATAAAATTACTTTGATACATAACTTATTCTTAGGAATGCAATCTCTTTCAGAATTTGGAATCGCGTTGTTGAAATTTAAAGAAAGAAAAATTAGGTTGACCTTTCTTTTATACTCAATTATATCAATCCTTTTTTACTTTATTATAACTTTTTTAATTTTTAATCTCAAACTCATACTTTATGTACAATTATATACACGAGGTTGCTTAATTATTTGCACGGAAAAGTCAAAGTTTTCGCCATTATATTCCACTTTACCTTTGATTTAGTTTTTATGTCATTAATTTATTTATTCTAATATTTTTATAAACCATTGTTAAAAATATGACACTATAAAAATCTATAAATTAAATTTAAATTATTTATACTCTTAATTATAAATATACATACATACATATATATATATATATATATTATTAAGTCATAAATTATTTATACTCTTAATGATTTTATAATATATTACATATAACTCCTTCTCTTATACATGATAGTAATCCTTGTTATGCATTTCCATAAAAAATAATATACTTCACAATTTGAATTGATATTATGATAAAAGTTAGAATTACTAACAAATTAATATTATAAAATATAACGTTTTATCTATAATATTTAATAATAATAATAATAAAAGAAGTTATATAATTAATTTATACGTTTCATTTTCTAAAAATATGTTAACAATATAATTGTTACATCTTTGTCACGTTAAAAACAATTTATTTGTTTATTACTTGAATAATTACTTGTAACCTAAGCAGTTTTTTCTCCTAAACTTTTATTTAAACAAATTGTTTTTTTTGTGTTTATTTCACAAATAATCTAATATTTTTTATTATTATATAGATAAATAATACAATAAAAATGCAAAGACGCGCATTTACGTGAGTAATAATAATATTCATGACACTAGTCTAATAATAATTGGTGCTATATTTATATACATTTATTTTGCAATAAATACATAAGTATATCTTAACATGTGGTGGTAAATGACAACAAATACACCAATCCTATATAGGTAGCACTAGATAAATATATTATTGTTATTTCTTAACAGACTTGTCATACATAACAATAATTAGTATTTAAAAATAGTATTTATAATTAAATTCGATTAAAGAATAGTTTTAATATTTATTTTAATAAGTAGTAAAATAAATATATATATCAGCAATTAAATAATTTTAGTATTTTTGTTTATAATTAAATTAGACTACATAATAGTTTTAATATTTATTTTAATAAATAGTAAAATAAATATCTATATCAACAATTAAATATTTTTAGCATTTTTGTCCAACACTTATAATATGAATGAGTTAAGAATAATATGAAATGGAATTGTTAGGATTTGACTTCTCAAAATCTCATTATCACGTGTAATTTTTTTTTTCAAATTAATATCAATGTCAACTTATTAGAATACTGAAATCCTAATTTTTTAAATGAATAAGCTTATCTTATCGTCAATTTTTTAATCAATTAATAAAAAAAATTATTTTTTCTTACTAAAATTTTAAGACAACTAATGATTTAAATTTTATCTTAAATACAAGTGTTATTAGGTATTTTAATCCCATTAGAAATTATAAACGATATTTTCCAAATTTCCAAGAATCAAACATCAAACTATGAATAATCAACCTAAGCATAAAATCAAGATACTAATATTAAAAGAAAAGATATAATAAAACCAATATTAATTACTTGAAGAAACCTAACATTATGATAAACATAGAAGAAGATGATGATACCAAGAAGATTGAAGAGAATTTCTTGAAACCCTAGCAGTTCCAAGTTTAACTTTTTCTTTTACATGATGAAAAGTCTCTAATCCTAAAATAGAAACCTCTTTAAATATAATTTAGAAATCTCAAGTCAGTGACGTTCGTATCCAGTGCAACACTTTTGGTGCAGGTGCAATTCAGTCGAGAGCTCTCAGCCTTATCACCGCCCAATGCAATTTCATGATGCTGGATACAATTCCTCTAATTGATCTCAACCTAATTGGAACCGAGCACAGTTTTCTAACGGTGGATGCAATTGTTCTAATTCATATTCTTTTATATTCACTTCTCCATTATCTCTTACATTGCCCTTCTTTACTCAAATGATTATTCTTCATTTATTAAACTAAGTAATGAGATTGATGTAAAATTTGATATTCAAACTCGAATAATTAATTATTAACAAAATACTAACAAAACAGAGAAATGAATAAATTCCAAATTTAAAAAAAAAAAGTTCTATTAACTTTTTTATTTTGATGATGTGATTGCTATAATTAGAGAAAGTATATTATACATAACTCTTTTCCGAGCATATAGTACTGATAAATTATAACTCTTTAGCTATTTCTTACCCCAAACAATATATCAATTCATTTTTCATTATCTATTTGAATTATTATTAATAAATAATACAAATATCATAATAAATAAAAAACATTATAATAGTAATTGTTATACAATTGTTAGGGGTGACATTTGTGCAGCTAAAAATATAAACTAAATATTATTTTCATTCATTGTCTACTATACATTATTTGATAAAAGTATAATATTTCTTATAAATTTATTCAGTGAAGGTTAAAATGCAAGAGAAGGAGGAGGAGGGAAAAGTGGGAATGGCTTTTGGTGATTGTTATTTGACAATTGAAAGAGAAAAACAGGGTTAGGATGTCAGTGATATGTTTGTAGTAATGTGTCGGGGACCACCTTCACCTTTTAATGCAACTCTTCCCTTTTTGGCTCTCAATGGTAGATTTCTACGACCCAACACTTTGGCTCTATATTCTCTATAGATAGCTACGTACAACATTTCTTTTTCTTTCAATTACTTTTAAGGACCAACTCCCTATTTCAAGGGTTATCATTCTCCATATGCCGCTTTCAGTACCTTCGGCAAATGTGATCATACCCATAACCTATCTTTTTACCACCCTCATTTATATTTTTTTTTTCTCTCCACTTAACCTCAATTACTGAATTAAAACTTGTTTCATATTTTATTTTGATTAAAGTGTCCTACCAAAGTGAACTTTTAAATAGTTTTTTTTTTTTGTTATGTGTGAATTTGAGTTTTAGTTTTAAAAAGGTATGTTAATATTATATCATCACTTCTACTCTATTAGTACTGTTAGCATAATTATTATTTTTATTATGGTCTCAAAAACGATTATGTTGTGATAACTATTATCATTATAATTGAATATTTTAATTGATAACTGTTCTTACAAGAATTAAGATGATTCTATTGAATTGTCTTCTCTTCTAGTTTGACTAACACTTTCTTCTTTGGCTTGATCAAGACATTCTTGGATTATACTATTTAAATTGTGTTTCTCTCGGATAGATCGAAAAGGGGTGTGTGCATGCAAAAAAACTTCCATCAGTAAGTCAGTGAAAAGTAGAAAAGAATAATAACTATGTAATTTATAAATATTATATCTGAAAATGTAACCTATTTATATAGTTTTGATGATCTTTTAACTTAATGGGTTTTTCACCTTGATGTACCTTGGACAACCTGATCCAATAGTCTTAATAGATAATTAGTAGTTTATTTCATGATTATGCACATAATTTATATGTTTAATATGAGATAATGTCATTTTAGGTGGTTAAGATCATCTCAACATGAAATATACAATAATAATTATTCATGAAACTAAACTGCATCTTAGCATACATCAAGAAAAACATAATAATAAAATTAAAATAGTTCAAACAAGAAAACAAGAATAAAGATTGGCCATGCAATGCTTTTAAGATCAAATACCCTAAAGATTTACCAAGCAATTTTGCAATTGATTGATTCAAAGACACACAAGGTTATCAAATTCAAAATGAATTAAATCAGAACAATTAAATGACAAGACATACAACGAATTAATCGAAATTAAACATTTAAGGGATTCAAGCATAAATTACACCACAACCTCAATAAAAGAGGTTTAGCTATTCATGGGTAAAGACAACAAAAAGACACCAGAGAAATAAAGATGATAAATAAAAAAGAGAAATTCTTTACAAGAAATAGATCCTTCATTCTTCCTAGAACATGACCCTTGTTAACTTTCGTCTCCTCTTTCTAGTATAAAATAACTTATAAATATAAAATAAGTTAACAATACATATTTCGCTTATATATATATATATATATATATATATATATATGAATCTATAATTTTTTTCATAAGTCATCATCTTAAAATTATGACAAAATTTTTTAAATTTTATATTATAAATGAATGATGAAAATTTGATAATTTTGTTGTTCAATCTTCAAGATTAGCTATGAACAATTGCAGTAGTTTTTTTATATGCATTTCCTTCTTCTATATAAAATAAAATTATAATTGAATTAATTAAACTTATACCATTTAAAATTAAATTTTAAATATTTTAACTTTCTGTTATTATTTAAAAACAAAAAATAATTTTTTTATAATTTTAAATTTTATCAACGTATTTAAGTGACCATATATTTTAGCTAAAATTTAAATAAAAAATGTAATAACTAATTAAAATAGATAGTTTGAGATTAATTAAGCAAAATAATCCAAGCAGGTAGTATCAAATTTCACAATAACAAAGAAAATAAATGTCATTTAGGTAAATACACAGTGTAATAAAATAGACAAAGGGGTTTCGAAAATGGATATAAATTAAAAGGTAAAAGAAAGAAAAGGTGAATAACTTTATAAACTAAAATACTATCCATATACATAAGATAAAAGCTACGAACAAAAAACTTTTAAACTGCATATATACTTATTTCAGTAAAATCAATTTATTTTGAAATATTCAACAATTTTATATATACATTACTATTTCCGTTTAATAGTTTTACTGAGGTGCATTTTTGTCAGGTAACACTACACCATTTTTTATTTTAGGTGATGTCATCTCAACAGTTAAAAAATTATTTCTAAAATAAAAAGAAACAGCCATTTTTAGTTATGACTAAAACTTAAATTTTATTTACCTTTAAGTCAAACTGTGTAGCAAAAGTTTCGTATTTTCTTAATATGAAATGCCCATAATTTTTGTGGATGATTAATCTGCGTTGGAAAACCTAGCTTTCTACTTTTAATAAAACCTTCTTTTCTAACCATATCTCTTTTATTTACAAGACTCGAAATAAAGACCTTAAAGAATCTACGCAAGTAAACCCCTGTGTCCAGAATCCTCCATTGACAAGTTTCAAATTTTAAAAGTTCACAAATTTATAATAACTTTTTATTAAAGTTGTACTTTTACTTTTAAATATTAAAAGTAAAAGAATTTAATTTTCATAATTAAAACTGGTGTAAATTACTAGCATATTTCGTGGTAAATGAAAGGAAAAAAAAAAAGAAAAGAAATGGGTAGGTGGTTCGTAATGACAGAAACATAAATGGCCCGCTTGAAAGGGAGTGGTTACAACGACCATGAGTCCATACAAACCCACAGGAGTAAGATAATGTCGGATAGCTATATGTTGGTTTCTGATACTGGAACATATGTTTATGTAAGAAAGCAACTTCACAATTCAACCCAAGACCAAATTAATAATTATTTCTTGATAATAATCAATAAAAAAAATGGAATATGAGACCCTATATATTTTTTTCCCTTTCTATATATTTTCAGAAGAGATGATTCCTATTAAGCTCTTGTACGTGCAGTAAGGTAATTTGGGATTTGGCAATGGAATAAACTTATATACCAAATGGAAGTTTTTATCTTGTTTTAATCGCTAAAGAAACAACCATGCTAAGGAAGATTGATGGTATAAAAATAAACTACTTTTTAATTGTAATTATTGCAATAAACTTAGGTCATACGTGACATCATAAAAACTTGGTTCACATGGATTGAATACGTGGCTCGTTGATACTGGTTGTACTAGTCAAATGATAAATTGTTTTTCAAATTTTTCCTTCTTTGATAGGTCAAACTAATAGTCTAGTTGGGAACTCAATAAATTGTTCAAGCCAAAGGAGAGAGACAAATTTTATATCAACCAAGAAAGGTATGATAATTGTCACGTATGTTCACTACATTTCATAACTGGATAAAAAAATGTTGTTAGAATTGTATAATGGTTAAGAAGTTAATTAGAAACTATAATTATCATTAATGAGCATAAATGATTGAAAATTGTTTTCATTTAAAGTTAGATCTAGTTGAAGATCATGATTCTATTGTCAAATTTGGTGAAAGTGATGTTTGGAATGAAAGGTTGGTCACATAAACTTTAAGTCATTAAAGTTCATGTAAGATAAATTTAAGATGACAATCTTGATAAAATCTAATATCCTAGAATATAATATATTAGTTCTAATTATTTTATAATTTTTTTAGGCAATTGGTTTACTAGATAATACCTCATTTTCAATTTATTTTGACAACTTTGTTTAAAAGTAATTTAAATTTTCATAAATAATTTGTTCCATTTCAAATACATTTTCTTACTTTTTTATTATGATACTTTTTATAACAAAAAAAAATGTGAAACTTTATTTAGAGGAAAGGAAACTAACATATTTAAATGTTGCACAAGAAACCTAAATAATTTTGGTTCATATAAAAGGCATCTCATTCTGAGACTAAATCCAACATATCAAAATGGTTGTATTTTTAAATGTTATCATTTTTAATTTTTAGTAGTTATAATCTTTATCTTTAAATAGAGGTGAATAAGTTACTTATTTGTTCGGTTTTTTTTATTAAAGTGTTGTTGTAGGACCATGCTTATTATTTTGTAAATAACTAACTCCAAATGTTACCTTTATAATTAATTATTAGAAAAATTGTTGAATAGAATTGTAAATTCTTTTTTGAAAAAATTAGACTAAACAATGTGGTTCACATACAATATCAACAACACACAACAAATATATATTAATTTATCAAAACTTATGACTTATGTTCAATTCTTTCTTAAAATAACTTTTTAAGAGATTTCACTAATCAAATCAAATATTAAAACGAGTACATATATCACTCCTCCTTACAACAAGTATACAAATCACTTTTGATTATCCGTCTTAATTTTTTTCTAAAATTAAGATTTCAAAACAAAAAATAATAAATTCTAAAAAAAAGACAATTTAAGCTCGTAAGTTTTACTTTATAAAGAATTATATAGGTTATAATTCACTCACAAATAACACTAAAATATCATATAAATTCCAGAAGTCATATAAACAATTTGTGTTCTTTATCTTCATTTTGTGTTCTTAGTATAAGATCTTTAATATGATGATTGTTTCAATCTTTGCTTGGATGCTATGAGCTTTTTCTTTTATCATATAACAATTTTCTTATATTTGTATTAAACTTTTCTCAATTTCATATAACATTCGTCTTATCTTCCTTGATGTTTTTCTTGATTTTTGTCTAACAGTGTTTTCGTCTTTTTTTAACGCTTCTTAATTTTTGTATATTTTTTCTTTTGATTTTAATTTATGGATCAATTGGTTCCTTCTCTTTTCAATCTAAACCCTAACCGTAACTCGTTAACTCAATTTTAAAAATAAAAAATAAATTGACCAATAATTTAAAAAAATTAAAAAGAAAAAAAAAACTAAAAGTAATAATCATATCTACTTATTCATAATAAAATTCAAACAACAAAATATTAAAAAAAATATATTTTAAACACTATAGCCAAAAATTTAATAAAATCTCAACCAAACATCCTTAATTTTACTATGTCACATAAACCTTAATTAAACTTACCATAAATATATTGAAATAAATGCCAAAATCTGATTATTTATTTGGAACAGACAGTATGTCCTTGTAATATCCGAGATTGTACTGTTTATCTTTAATCTGTATTCAGAATCGGCATTTTTGTGATATGCATCCATTTCACGTTTCATTGAGTTGAATGGTAGATCACTGCATGTACCAGAGCTTTCACCGAAGAATATGATTTCTGTCTATTTTGGATGCATTATATGAGTGGGGTCAATCTCAATTCAATTCTTACTCATCATCATTCAACTACTTTTATCATCAAAATTCCATGTTTTATGGGTTTCAGGATCACCACCTGTTACTACCAAAATCTTCTATCATACCTATCAATAAAATAAATCAAAAATATAATTTATGTCCTTTATCAGATTTCTGCATAAGTATTTTTAAAATAGAAACAAATTATTTTTTCAAAAGAAAATTAAACTATGTAGAAGTTAAAAGTTAATTTTTTAAAAATACATAATACATCTTTATAAAATAATACTAATCTAACCTAATTTTAACTTATGAAAAGTCTATTTGTTTTTCTCTTCAAAGGGTGTTTGTAAAAAATTACATATTAGAAACGGTTGATAGTATTCTTTTGTTATGAAATATTTTAGGAGAAGAAGTATTGCCTCTTTATAATAATATAGGAAAATCTTTCAAATTGAAAAAAAAAGAGTTATAGAGAGACTTCAAACCTACAAGTTACTCTTTTGATAATCTTATAAACACAATTTCATAGCATTAGTATATGCATGCAGGAATTTTGCCAATATTATTTGAACGTTTTGGGTCATCGATCAATATGTATATTCATATTATTATTAAAAGGCTGTCTTATTTAATCTTTTAATTGCAATATTATAAATATTAATTAAATATTGAAATTAAAATAACCATAAATAATAGTCAAGTTGTAATAGTTATTTAAACTTTGTATTATATTTTTAAAATAATGATAAAGAAACTTGATTCCCGAGCACGTGATAGCCATCAAAACACTAGTAACAATTGTAGAATTTATTCTTCATGTCCCTACCTCTCTGTAAAAATAAAACAATTGATTGTGTCTTCATAACTTATTCTCACTTATTGTATTATCTTAATGAATTTATAGTATGAATTCGGCTTTCCATTTCCTTTAGCTCAAATTTCCTTTGGATATCACAATTTATTGTGCATATAATTTTTTTCCCCAAAAATATCATTTCCTTGTGATAGAGACCTAACTATGCATAATAAAAATAAATAATACATTTTTTTTTGTAAAGTAAGGTTGTTGCATATAAAGTACTTATACTAATCAATTATTTTTGTTACACATCATTTTTTTGGCGTAACAAAAATTGAAGAAGGATTTTGTAGTCTGTTTTCTTTTATTTGTTTGGTTCTTACTTGAACCTATCCAATTTCACAATAGAAATACATTTTCATTATTATAGATATTGAAATTTAATTCTCAATTAAAATAGCTCAACCACTTGATTAATTGAGTAAAGTGCAAGAGGCGTAAGTGAAAAATAAAAATTTGTTTGTTTAGTTTCATTTACAGTGGCTTAATCTGACTAGACGTATTAATTGGCTACATCAGTTTTTCGATGATAATCTACCTCCACTTTTGATTTTTCACGTACTTGAATTCTTCTTCAACTTTTAATAGAAAAATTGAATCAAAAATTATAACTTTACTCAAAACTACTACCCTCTATTCATATTTATCTAACAGAGGGTACTCAATTTTATATAAGTTTAAATGTTAACTATTTTTTAATAATCACAAGTTTTGTGTAAATAAAGTATTCTAGTAACAATTAATTTCTTTTTCAAAGTTCATAAATTTTATTGTAAATAAAATCTTCCAATCAAGAATGATTAGATTCAAATAATACTTGTATTAGTCAAACTGATTATATTCTAAAAAATATTCTTATTTAATAAAAAATGACTGTGTTCTAATCAAAGTGACTATATACTAAAGAATATTCCTATTTAATAAAAAATGATTGTGTTTCAAAATTAAAAGTAGTTGTGTTTCAAACAATATAAGTAATAAATAGTTATGTTTAAATAATACTTTTTATATCTCCCAACCTTAGTCTGAATAAGTAAAACCATGAAGTTGTCATTGACGACTCTTCAGTAGATACAATTCTTATATTTTGTATGTTTGTGCCTATCAAACAAAACTTTACAAAAAGTTTTTGAAAATTTGAAATGCATAATCCAACTCTCTCTTCTTGTGTATTTGACATATTTTTACTATGTATAACCCTTCTTTCTCTTGTTCTTCCTTTATCATCAAGGTAGAACTCTTCTCTTTCACTTTCATAGTAGGAGGAACCTTTATATTGTTCTCATGTAACATTCACTTCTTTTCTCTCCATTACCTTGTCTCTCCACCAAGTTTTGGAGTTCTTACATTGTACTTTGTCCCTTCTCCAAATTAACAGTTTCGGACTTCCCTTAGCCTTCTTGGAGAATTTGAATACATCTTATCAAGAGAAGAAGAAAACAACACAAAGAGAGAAAACTAGAAGTATATATGTTTTCCTACTCATTATTGTAAGTGTTTTCACTCAAAAGTATTTAAGCTTTTGACTTAAATTAGTGTAAAATTTCTCTATAGAAGATAGATGAGTCAACCACTCAAAGATGACAAAATTATATCAAAATTCAAATCATGAGTAATTACCTTCAAGTTAAAGAGACATAAATCCTTAAATCACTTATAGAATTTTTGAAAGGAAAACATACCAGATAAAACTCAAAACTCAAAAGAATTTAAGAAAGAAAGTTAAACCAAAAGTTAAAAAAAAAGTGACAAAATGACTAAAAAAAAAGTGTAATGAAAAGCTGGAAAAAGACACTCAAAATAGGCAAAATTAGAAAGTCAATTCCACCATTGAATTCACACTAAAAAGCACAAAATAAAGTTACCTAAATAAGCATAATTTTGGAGACAAAACTTACACAAAAATAGATGAAAGAATTTGGAAATTCTCAAAGGAAGAGAATTAGTCAAGTATGTTTAAGAAGATAAAAACAAACTAGTTATGGGACTTTTGTTATATAACTAAATTTTAATATTTTGTTTCTTTTGTGTTTCTTTACCCGTTTGGCTTCTCAAAGTCTCAACCACTTACCTGTCAATGATTTGTTTTGATTTCTATTTTTTTTTGACTCAATCACTAATTCAACAACCAACAAATATTAGGAACCACGATACTTAAATCTAATTATTTATAGGTTTCAATCAACCCAAACACATGTTCATTCTAGGAAAACTTTATAAAGATATTTCAACACTTTTAAACTCTAGAAAATAATGAGAATAAAGTTATAAACTTAAACATGAAAAATTAGACTTAGAACTAGATCAACCAAGCAACAATAATTTCATACCCACTTGATTCGGTCAAAGGAAAAATGGAAGGGTAAGAAAGCTTGATCAATAGATTATCATATAAAAAAAATCGTAACAATATATTTGATAACATTTATTTTTATCATATTTTGAATTTAACTTTTATCATGAAATTAATTCTTTTTAAACTTAAATTTTACTTATTTTTTCTTATTTTATTAGATTCTTGTTAATAAATTGATTATTTGTGTATGAGAATGGTAAATTACACTAAAATTTCTTATCTTCTTAAAAACAAAATAAAAAACACTGTAATAAAGAAAAGACTAACACACACATGAACTCATTTCACCCATTCCTCAACCTATTTCAAATTTCATTTTCCGCAACTTCTACCAATTCTGCACCCTCTACACCAAATGAATATCCAAAAGTAAAAGTCATTTATCTCTACTCACGAAAACGTTGCCGGAGAAAACGTTGCCGGAGAAGTGTACCTTGCACCACCCACTACCATGCTCATCGGAGATGTTACGCACCACCCAGCAGCCACCCAACATCACTCCTCCCTTTCAATTCTGCAAAGGACATTTGTGGTATTATGAAAAACCGATGGGGTGCAGGAAGCAATTGCCTTCCCTAAAATATGCGGTCCATTAATTATGGGTTTTTTTCAACTCAATCCACGTAACGAGATCTACCATGTTAACATTGGCATGTGGAGTTCTTTTATCTTTTCATATGAATCACATTTCTTATGCTTTGCTAACTATTATTTGTGTATTTGTTGTACTTAAGAGTTGAAATATTTAGTTCATAAGATTTTTTTGTATTAAGTTTATATTTGTCGTAATGTGTAAACCAAATGGAGGTATTCTCTTTTATATATATTGTTATATTAATTGATTTTTCAAAATACATATAAAAGTGGAAATCAATATTTATCTTTTATTTTTAATTTTCTAAAATGTATTTTGGAGACAAAATCACGAAGGAATCATCAAATACAAAAACAAACAATAGTTCTGTACAATTACAGATTTTTAGAAACGGGACTAGAAAATTGGAGATGACGATACTGGGTTAGTCCTAACAGTGAAAGTTTGGATCTTAGAGTTTATTGTTTCATCCCACCCAGTAAATGATGCATCAAAACAGTTTCACCTTTGTGTTTGATGAATTGCCTCAATGGATTGTATGAGAGCGGCTTAATGAACTTAACGCGTCTATTGGTTCTGTTTTCATATGCTATTACTGCAATGTCATGAAGTTACATAGTAACACTGACAATAAATACTAAATAAACACAACAAATGAACAAAGAAATTGAGAAACTAGGCACAACAAACTCAGGAATAACAGCTGTAGAGAAAATCTTGCAAGCCTCATTTCATATCTTCATTCATTCGTACCACTTGTGATAATTATGGACAATAACAAGGTTCAAGCACTGTTGCTGCTTCCGTCAGTTGATCCAGGCATAAGCTCTCTCAGCATAGCCACTACCTGCAACATGTTTGGCCTTCTTGAAGGCAAGTCATCAACACACTGCAAAGTAATCTCCAAATATCTTATCATCTCCTTCACTTCTTTGGCTTCTGCCTCATCAGTTCCTTGAGTGGCCAAAAGCAAGTCCTGGTCAATCACTTCCATTTGCTTCCCTTCACGGACCTTCATCTTGGCCCACCCAACCAAGTTGGTGTCACCAAAGTCCTCCTTGTCAGTAGGGCGTTTACCACTGAGCAGTTCCAACATCACAACCCCAAATGAGTAGACATCTCCCTTGGCAGTGCACCTGAAGCTTTGGTAGTACTCTGGGGGAACATATCCAGGTGTTCCTGCAAGTGTGCTCACGCTAAGATGAGTATCAAGGGCACTTATAAGTCTTGCCATGCCAAAATCTGAGACCCTGGACTCCATTTCATGGTCAAGTAGCACATTGCTTGACTTCATATCTCTGTGTATGATGTGAGGGATGCAATTGTGGTGCAGGAAACAAAGCCCTTTGGCTGCACCTCTTGCAATCTTCTTCCTTTCTTCCCATGTCAAAATGCGGCGATCACGCGTTTTGATTCTCCCATGAAGCATCTCTTCTAAGCTTCCATACTCCATGTATTCATAAACAAGGAGCCTCTCTTCCCCCACTTTGCAGTAGCCCAACAGAGGAACAAGATTTCTGTGCTTGATCTTCCCCAAGGTTTCCATCTCTGCCATGAATTCTCGATCACCCTGGCAGCTCAGTCGAATGAGCTTCTTTATGGCCACACTTGAGCCGTCTTTGAGTGTGGCCTTGAACACTTCACCAAAACCACCACACCCAATAAGGCTTTCTGCGGAGAAGCCATTGGTTGCTTCAATGAGCTGGGAGAACTTGAGCTTCCTCAGCTGCCTCTGAAATGTTGCAACATTGATGCTTAGAGGCTCTTTCTCTTTGTCAATTTTCCACGTTGTAGCAGCATGGCATGCTTGTAAACTATTCAGCATCTTGACTTCTTCGGCCTCCTTCCTCCTTGCTCGCATTGCAATTGCCCACACTATTAAAATACATACAGAAGCAACAGATATGAGAATTCCCATGACAATGCTGTTTGCCCATGTTGCAGTTGCTGTTTTATGGCCCCCTTTGACAGCATCATCAGTTGGATTTGTTGTGGGTTGGCTATTTTCATTCTTGCAGTCCGGCAATGGTACACCACAAAGGCCAGGGTTGTTTGCATACTGGGAAGCTGGAAGTGTACTCAGTTGTCCCCTAGATGGAATTTGGCCTGTTAACTCATTGTTAGAGAGATCAATTTGCACCAAGAATGAGAGGTTTGAGAATGAGTCTGGAATATGACCCTGCAATCTATTGTGTGATGCATCAAACACACCCAAATTTTTTAGCTGGCCAAGTGTTGAAGGGATTTCTCCAGATAGCTGATTGTGAGACAATTCTAGAACTTGTAAAGCCACCATGTCTCCGAATTCATCTGGGATTTTTCCGCGAAGCTCGTTATATGAAAGATCAAGATACTCCAGAGTCTGGTACTTGGTGAACAAGCTGAGGACAGGACCAGAATAGAGTCTTGTGAAGTCACAGCTCCTCAATGTTGGGACCTGCAAGAGTCTTTCAGGTCGAATACCAGAGAATTCTAGCAAACCTCCAACTCCTTTGCATGAGTTTCCAACATTTCTTACAAACACCAAAGTGTTCCCTGAAAGGATCCCAAACCAGGATTTTGCTCCCAGTTGTCTTCCAAGTCTTGAAGGAATCTCTCCAGTGAGCTTGTTGCTGTTCAAGTCCAACCACACTAAACTGCTGCAGTTCGCAAGCTCTGCTGGTATCTCGCCAGTCAAGCTGTTGTTTCCAAGCTGCAGAACTGCTAACCTTGTCAAGAGACCAAACTCACGCGGTATTTCACCACTAAGCTCATTGCTCGTCAGTGATATCCATTCAAGATTGCTGCAATTGAATAACTCAATGGGAATTCCACCAGTGAGATGATTATTATTCAGTATGAGATCCTTAAGATTCTTGCACTGCCCCAGCTTTGGTGGAATTTTGCCTTCCAAGCCATTGAACCATGCTATTAGCTGCTCAAGATTTTCAAGTTGTCCAAGCTCATCGGGAATTGTACCATTGAGATAGTTCAGACTAAAATCAAGTGTCTTCAGCTGTGAGCACTTTGACAGTTCAGCTGGGATTTCACCTGTAATAAGATTATCTGGCATTCTCAGCTCCTCAAGAGAGGCTGCCCCTGGACATAAATCCCTGGGGATAGATCCATAAATTTTGTTTGAGCTGAAGTCCGCAATCTTCAACTTTTTGCAGGAAGATATTGAAGATGGAAATTGACCACTGATAGCATTATTCCCGAGCCTCAGTTCCTGCAATGATCCGAGGTTCTGAAAGATTGACTCTGCTAACTGTCCTGACAGGTTGTTGTTAGATATGTCAAGAAGTTGCAGCCAAGTGCATGAGGAGAAACCAGATGGGATTGACCCGGAGATGTTGTTGAAAGAAAGTTTAACCTCTAAAAGGGAAGCACATGCATTTCCCAATTCAGAAGGGATCCAGCCTGTGAGTTGGTTGTGGGAAAGATCCAGAGTTTGTAGTTTGTTTAGCTGACCCAAAGCTCTGGGAATTTCCCCAGAAATCATGTTGTTAGCTAAATTCAAGCTTTTAAGGCTGGTACAGTTTGACAAAGAGAGTGGAATTGAGTCTGACAAGCGGTTTCCAGATAGATCAAGTTGCAACAAGGAAATGCAATCCATTTTCAGGCCAAAAATGGACCCTGAGAGGTTGTTGGAAGAGAGGTCAAGGCTCTGCAGTTTATCAGAATTTTGTAAGAAATTTTCAGGAATAGGGCCTGTTAAGTTGTTGTAAGAAAGATTAACAACAACAAGATTTGGACAGTTGGAGAAAAGTTTCTCAGGGACAGGGCCTGTAACCCCTCCGAAGGAGAGATCAAGCTGTGTCAAAGCATAGGGGAGCTGAAGCAAAGAGGTAGAATTTACAGAAAACGAATTCAAAGACAGTTTGAGAACAGATAACATATCTAAAGAAGACAAAGGGTCAAGAGATATAATCCCAGCAAGGTTATTATTCCCACTAATATCAAGCTGAGTAACTCTTCCAAGGGTGCAAGAGACTCCATACCAGCTGCATGGATTCTTGTTCAGCTTCCACCCCGACAAAACTCCACTTTGATCCTTCTGAATCATCCTTCTGAACATGAGAAGAGCCTGCGCATCAGTCTTGATGGAGGAAACTGCAGCACATTCAGTCACAGGAAACAAAACAGTGATCACAAGAAGTGTCACAGTGAGATGAGGCAAAAGCTGAACATGGTTGTTCTCCATTGAGAAAACAAGCCTTGTACAAAGCCAGAAGGGGAAGAAAGAGCCCTGCAAAGGAAATGCAGAGAGATATAGACTATAATGTGTGTGAAGAGGAGAGAGGAAAGAAAGAGTGGTGAGTATGATGGGAATTTGTTGTGACAAAAGGAGTTGCTTTTTGTATTTTATAAAATTGAAAGGAGGGAACATGAGAGGGAATAAGGTTGTGTTGCGTGCGGTGGGTATGTACTCGTAATTTTGTTGGTATAATTTTCTTAGATTTCTTGATCATGAATACAAGTTTTTCTTTCAACAGTAGAGTAGAGAAGTGAGAGAATTGAGTTAATGGATTGATTTGACTAATAGTCAAGGATGTGGGACCCACAGACAAAGGTCTGTGTCCAAAGATCGGCGCTAGAAAAACTAAAGAAAAAAGAAAGATGAGAGGTTGATCCAAGAGTCAGTCTGTCAGTGAGCGTGAGAATGTTTCCCCATATGTATATGACACACACATAGTACTACTCAAACCTTGGATTGGCACCATGTGCAACTTATGTGGTTGTTTTCTGATTCCAGCCTTTGTTTTGTTTCTATTTCTTTTTCTCCCTGGTATATATATATATATATATATATATATATATATATATATATATATATATATATATATATGTCAACAGGGGTTCTGCATTTCTCTTATTTGATAGAATCACGTACAGCTGCTAAATGGGTACATATTTGACTTGACATTTGAAATTTCGTATAATGTTTTACTGTAAAAGATGAAGCTAAACAAAATAGTTATAACTTATGTATAAATTCTGAATCTGCATTTAACTTACTACATTAAATTAAACGTACACTTATGTTTTAGTTAATAATATAATATTTTAAAGTTATTTGGGCTTTTAGTTTATTTATTTATATTATGTGAAAGTATGGTTTCAACTTTTTTTTCAAAATTTTTTCATTTTGAACAAATTTTGTTTAAAAGGAAAACCCATAAACTCAAACATTAAATTTAATAAAAATAAAACTCAAATTATACATGTTTTGAACTCTAATCTCACATCCTACAAAACTTTTCAAACTTATATTAAATTTAGACTTAATTAACTTTCGAGATAAATTTTGGTATTTTCAATTGAATTTTTATTATTTTTTCTATTAAGTACTAAAAATTTTATATTTTTCAATTGAGTTTTTGTTGTTTAATTTTTTTATTGTCTAAATGACATATTGTCACCTTATTTAGTTGTCACTACATGTTATTTTGTATTAATATTAGATAATATAGTTTTAGTTTTCGGTTAACATGACACATAATTTATTATTTGATATAATGTAATTAAAATTAAGATTTTAATAGTAAAATTCTAGCATCCTACAACCTTACATATATGCTATTATTCAAATATCACATATGGTCAGGAGAGTATCATCATCATCCAATAAAATCATAAAAAATATGTAGATCCTATTTTTTTTTTAATTATTCATAACACTAACTATTCAGCTTGGTAGCTAAATGGATTCAATTTAAATAAAACAACTTTAATTAAAAATTAGTGTAATTAAAATTTCACCTTATTATGTTGTAATTTTTAACACTACTTAATTAAAATTAATGCATATAAAATTTATCTCCTTGTCTTTTCTCCTAGCACACGTTTACTTTCTCTATGTTTTAATTAAAAACCCACTTAAAAGTTAAGAGTTTTTTTTACTATATCATTCCTCTTTTTGGCTGAATGTATTTTCATTAAAATAAAACTCAATTAATTTTAACATGCATACGTTCTTTTTCCTACCAAATTCAAAATTTACAGTCATACTCCCAATTTATAGAGCAACATGATTTAGTTAAAAATAAATAAAATCTACTATTTGTATTATGATTTTATAAACTTTATACTATATTTATCATAATCTCAATTTTAACTATATTGGTTAGATAAAAATAAACAAGAACGGAAAGAAAAACAAAACAAAAACTTAAATACAGGTGGAACCAAAAAGAAGTTGGAATAGCAGAACAAGTGTAGCTTATTAAATTTGTTTGATTTTCAAAATAAAGATATGAAATCGGTCAAACGAAAAACTATACATGCTTTACATTTAAAACACATGCTTTACATTTAAAAGATAAAAAATACACTAAAACTATCCTCAATTAATGTGTGATAGACATAGCAACATCGATGAATAAGCAAACAAAAATAATGATAAACAGGCTCCCACTATTATGCTATTGATGTTGCTACTGTAGTAATCTTAACCAGTTTCCAGTTGCATTTAAACTATACACTCTCCGGACTGTATCTGTATTTTGCAATCAAAATGTACACATGAGATACCTTTTCATTATTGTGATTATGTATGTGTACACATATAAGAATTAAAAAGTTTTTATGAGGGGCCCTCATGTTGAAATGTGAATGGGGGAAAAATGATGATGGTGTGTTATGGTTGAATGTTTCCTGGGAAAAAAAAAATTGTAGGTAGATTAAAGAAATGGAGGCCCCCACCCACCATGAAGCAACATCAATTAGGTCAGTGTTAATGGCATGGGAGGTTATGATGCCCCCTTTTGCACCTTTCACATTCTTGCTTTGCAAGCACTTTCATGCATCACACTATTTCTTCACTCTTCAACCCTCACTTGCTTCAAATCCACCCTCATCTTTTAAAGGTTTTACTTTTTAGCTGGGTTTGGGACCATCTCTTACTTTGCTACACACTCTAATTAGCACATTTTGCTTGGTCAATCACTGTTGAGTTGTTCTTTCACAACAAATTAAGATAGTGTGCACTAGTAGTGAATTCTTTTTTCTTCTGTACGAGAGCATATTGAGTCCACAGTTTATTTAATATCTCTTCTGTGTGACACTTGGGAGAAGGGGTGCAAACTAATATGTGTAAGAAAAGACATTTAATTATGAAGTACTTTTGTGCATCTTTCTAAAAGTTTAAAACCAATTTGATATTTATGTTGCTCAGTTGATATTAAAAAATATATAATGGTCAAGTAGGGATAAGTTCCACTTAAAAAAAGGATAAATTCCTCCTTCACATATTCTTGTACAAATAAAATAAATTACCTTATAAACTAAAATTACTGTACACAAAAATTTAAAATAAGAAACTTGAAATGTGGAAAAAATCTCTTAGAAGGATTGATTTTGTGAACAAGTTTGACAAGTCTGAGTATATCATATCGATTCTTCTATCATCTCATATTATATGTTTTTGCAAATGTGTATAAGAGAACTATATCAAATTATAACATTATTAATAATTTTATATAACATAAATTTAATAAAAATTGTATAAAATATTTATATTAACAAAACTTTTTAAATATTATTAAATATCAAGTAACGAAACTAGTTTTATAAAAAAAATCACTATTAAAAATGTTTTTTAACGAAAAAAAATCAACCACAAATATCAGACAGTTCCACAAAAACTATCTATGATGAAAGGTGATGTCAAAAAAAAAAAAAAAA
>Ga0209489_102655_pt1 | contig 36050 bp, 14 predicted proteins | sample SiratrowhiteBW_FD_187527 | JGI IMG/M metagenome (GOLD analysis project Ga0209489, IMG submission 187527) | Root nodule microbial communities of legume samples collected from California, USA - Siratro white BW (SPAdes) (version 2) | ecosystem: Host-associated > Plants > Roots > Nodule | place... | reverse complement strand
GAGTGAGGCATAGCAAGTAAGCAGTTATAAATGGATGTGGAAAAGTGGAATATTTGTTCCACCAAAGATTATGCAGCTAACCTTCCAACATGTTTTGTGTTGCAGTTGTGTCCACGTGCTTTTTTACGTGGACAAGTAGACCATGCTAGCATATGGTATCTGTATATTTGTACATCAAAAGATGGAATCTTTATATTGTCACCATTGATAAATAATTAGATGGCTCTCTCCAGTGTAGCAATAAAAAACAATTTTGTACCCTTTTGAAGGATTGGTAAGCTGACACTTGAAAATATGTACAAAGAACAAAGAATGTGATTTGTTCAAAATGAGAAAAACTGACCTTCCCTCATGAAGCAGCTGAAAGTCTTCAATGGACTGTTGGAGTTTAAGAAGAACAAAACAAACTAAAAGGAAAGAGAGTGAAAAAGAAAGAAAAGGTTAAAAGGGTTATTCCATTTTTATCCATTTTTCTCTTCAAAATGGTATGAATCAAAGATACTTTTTTTGACTTCCTTCACACCTCATAATTAAATGGGATGGTATAAAGTTTTTGTTTACAGCATCTTTATATTATAAATATTATATATATATTAAATTTACTAACTTTTAAAATAAATATCTCAAGAAATTATATTTAATATTTTTTCACTTTAATAATGTATATTTAATGTGGGTTGTTTTTGGAGGGGGATTTAAGGTCTTGTCTTTTTCCTCTAAAAGGAAAAATTGGGGTGTATGGCAATAATGTTTGTATTGCCAACATGTTAGATGCATGAATCATACATTATCTGAGTAATTGTTTGTGCATGTGATGCCATTGTTATCGATAAAAATAAATATTGTGTTAACATTGGTGTAAGACATTTACAGAATTTATTATTTTAATTCATTAACTTACGTTCCTCACTTATGACACAGTAACAAAAAAATATTTTTAAATTTTAATGTTTTGCTCAAGTATAAAAATTTTCCAAATTCATTTTGGATAAAAAAATTAAAAGATATTTTTTTACGGGTTTAATTTTTTATGTGTTGTTATTTGTAAGTGTAAAAATATTGTCAATAAAAAGTTTATACTATTAATCAATAAAAAATATTTTATACAAATTTTAAATAATTATTATCAAATTTATAGATTTTTCTTATATAACAAATCTTGATTAAATGATAATATAAAATGATTAAATAATGCTATTGTGTTTTATGACTTAAATATGGTATTAGTTTTCAAAATTTGAACGAAGTTTGCTTTTAGTCTTTTAAATTTAAATTTGAGGAAAACTATTTTTTATGACATCTTTTATTTAACACAATGTTAGAATAATTACTTTGGAAAAGAAAATAAACATATAATAAAAATATATAACATTATCATGTAAATAATTTGTAACTGTTAATAATATAAGTGAAATCTTTAATAACATTTAGGATAAAAAAATTTAAACATATTTTCCAAATCATAAAAGGATTCAGTATGTATCTTAAATCAAATTAAACTTATTTCTTATTCTTAATAAAGTAAAACAATGGTTAAATCTATAATATAAAAAAAAAACTTAATTTAAATCAAATTTTCAACATAAATCTATTTCAGCCTTTAAAATAACATATAAAATAAGAATGGATTAAAATCAAACCAAATATAGTATATTCAGATAAAAAAATTAAAAACGAAATTCATTTTTTAAAAAGAAACAATTTATTATATAATGTTTGAATATGAAATTTCATAAGAAAATGAAATTCTAACATTATAGAAAACTAAAAATAATTACTTCAAATTGGAATTTTCAAATATATTCTAAAATAAAAAAATTGAAAATTTTTATATTTTTAAATTCATAAAATTTTTATTAATGTTAATAAAATTTATTTTCATATTTAAATTATTAGAATTATTTTACTATTGTTAATTAATATTATTTTTCATTCAATATTAACTAGAGTTTGAGAAAGATTATTTTTTAAATAAATGTTAATTAGATTTTTTTTAAATAACACTGTTTTATTAATGCCTTTAATGATGTAAACTTTTTAACTTTTTTCTTAATAACAAAGCTTAATTATAAAGTTTAACCCTTTAATGTAATCTTACACTTTCCAACACATGGAATAAAATGTATAATAATTTAAATCAATTTTGAATATTTAACAAATGACTTATTCTCATCTATACGAGTACATGAGCCATGAATACTTCATTAAAAATAAATAAAATTTAATAAATTTAAATTGTCTTGACTAAATAAAACATTTAAATTAAAATAATGTAAAATTTAAAATATCTAAAGAAAAATCCCTTCCGTTTTATGCCCTATGTTTAACATAACAATGATCAAGGTGGATAACATTCATGCTTGTAAGAGGTCAACCAGTTGCACTATAATATAATGAGAAGAAATTTACAAGTTTACAGCTAAAGTGAGAAATTATGTACAAAATTTCAGAAACAAGCACATCGGCACACAAGCCAAGTTGAAGGCTCTCAAAAATATTGAATCAACGCCATCTAATCTTCCATTACCGGTCCATCTACAAAACTTCTCCAAGAGCGTTGTCAATTACATCAATTGGCATGTTAAGACTGCTGATAAAAATTTTACTTGTTATATACATCAGATAGCAATTTCTGTTGATCTTTACTCAGGCCAGAGAACCACTTCCTCAAAGATTCAGCGTTGTCAGAAACAGATTTAAAATAAGCTGAAAGATCGATGTTGGTATGAAAAAGGGATTCAAAATCAAGAGGTAGAAGGCCAAACAGAGTACTGGCAGTGGCAAATTGAAGAGAAAGGTCTGCTTTCACGGAAGAGGTGCGACAAAAGTAAGCAAGCAAATAACATCTCAAGTTCCCAACACCTTGATCTTCAAATCCACCAACATCAACTCCAGTCCTGAAATTTATTACATTTATCACCTTTTTAGAACACAAACTATAATTATGTGAAATAATCCTTCTTTATTGAAACAAATATGATCAAATAATATTTTAATTTCGAATATCAAGAGAAATCACTTATTTGTATCTTTAAGCCTAAGGCTGCTACCCAGAAATTGGGATTTAGTGTTCAGCAATAAAAAGTCATTATTTCCTTTAGACAACTCTAAATGGTCTTAATTGTATGTAACAAGCCATGCATATATCCTTTCAATTTCTCAGTCTCCTGAAACATACATATACCCTCTATTCGTACAAAAATATGTGTCACTTTATGCATGAGTGATTGGTCGCAATAACAATATCAAAGCAGACGTAATCAATTTACCTTCCAAGCTGACCTAGAAGAACAATTATACGAATAGCAAAGTTCTCCTCTACACATGAGTCGAGTATATTCTGCAGCGGAGGAATAAGTTTCATATCAACCCAGTTCCAGCTCTGTATTAGGAAAAGAAAACGTGATATCAGGATTGATCATGATAAAATCACCTAAATAATATGAGAAGTTGAGAACATTATAGCTCTCAACCACGCAAAAACTCAGGCCTTGTATAACATGAGTGACATCACATTCAAGAAAAATTATCATGGTCAATTTCACATGGTATAATTCTATTAATTTCAGTATGACATCAATTCTAAAAAAAGGTTGTCACTAATTTTAGAAAGGTCAATTACTCCATAAATTTAGAACTTGAAAAACAGAATTCATAAATCACGGTCAATAATGAGAATAATACCATTTTGTTTGCTACCAGTTCCACCAGTGACAGCACATCACTCAGGCAACAACAGTCGACAGTTTTAAGGGTGTCAGGTTGAGTTGCAGAAATCAGGCATTTTTTTGAACAGGGCACATCATAGTTCTTGTCAATTGCACATTGAACTGACATGAATCTAGATTCTGACAAATCTACTCGTTTTATCTCTTCCAAGAGCAAGCATGCAACTGCATCAATGGATTCAGCACCTTCCAAGAAAGGGCATTTAACATTCATACACAGTTCGGCATGTAGCTGATTTATTGAAGGTTGACAGGCAGTAGTAACAGATGGGCTCCCATCCTCAAGAAACATAATTAGAGACTTCAAAACAGTCACCGTTAAACCAAAATTATCCTTGTTAAAAAACTTCTCTCCGCCCAGATAAGAAAAAATATGGAGAATAGTCAACACCATCAAAGAATCCAACTTGCATGATCGAAGAATATGATAAGAAGCATCACAGATAAATGCAACATAATCAGTTGCCGCACATACTGATGCTAATATAATACTTGCTGCCACCAATTGTTCACTTGAAGCTGCATCAGATGATATCTCATTAACACAATTCAGAAAATCAGTGCCTCTCAATTCAGAAGACAGAGTTTCAGCATCTACTCTATTGTTTACTATAACTTTTCCCTCTATAAGAAAATCTTCAATGAGGCCAAGCAGATCATGCAAAGAATAATTCTCTAGAAACAGGATTCTTGTCTCTGCATCAGTCATAACTGGGGAAAAAATGTGAACTTTCGTCAAATTAAATTCAAGTTAAATGAAGTACAAATAACATGATATTAATATATATATATATAAATATATATATATATATATATATATATATATATATATAATTAAAAACATTATTTTAATGTTGAGCAAATGGAAGTTGATTATGACATAGATTAGAACACCTGTGTAAATATGTTCAGAATAAGATCGCAAGCAGTGGAATGATTTCCCATCCCAGAGTCTCCCAAATGTCTTTGTTGCCGTCATGGAAAAATTGAACAGCATAAGTGTTAACAGCACCGAAACCCTCTCCCTGAGAAATTAAAAAAGTAATAATAAAATTAATATCAACAAGGAAAGCAAAATACTCAAACAAAAACTATAGAAAGTATTCAACAGCATTGACCTCATACGAGATACTTACTTCTGTGTGAGCTTTTCTTCCATTTTAAGTGCAGTTAATATGTTACTAACCGCCCAGCCTGTTTGAGTAGCCAAATTGCACCGAGCTATACAAATTTTTGTAGCAGTAAGTATCCTTGATATGATATTATTGTCCGTAACATTTGAAAAGAGAACACAAAATTCAGGAAGTATGTTGTTTAAAGATCTAATTCCACCCTCCACCGGAAAAGCAGTCCTTGAATTTTCTGTGGTGTGCATATGTGAATAACAAGAAACTCCACAACCATCATATTTTTGTGCACTAGAAATGAATTCAACATTAATTACTTCAGAGAGGTCTGTTCTTGAACTCAACACGTTCTCTGGGAGTGATTTATGTAGAGAGGGAATCATCAAATTATCCTCTTCAAATATTTCATGCAATTCAATGTCAGGAAGAGATGGAGACAAGGGAAAATCCATTGCTTTTCTATAGCAGTCCTCACTGAAAGCATTATCTAATTCTAATAATTTCATATAACTTTCATCAGGCACTTTATCAAAATTAATTATGGAATCGAAATTATTTGCAACATCACATAGTCTCTCCCCACCTGCTTGAGTGGTTTCTAAAGGACGTGGAGGAGGGCAGGAAGTGTGTCTACAGACATTTGCATCATCATAGACCACACTGTTGGTCTCTGCCGTTGCTTTTTTCTCATCCCTGTTAATCCAAGATATCATGTCCACTTTTTCCCTCTGAGATTTCTTTCTCCTCTTGAGGACCCTTTTATTCTCTTCCTGTAAATTATTAGGATTATGATGCCCCTCTTTTCCTCCTAAGCATTTGCCAAGTTTTCTATACAACAAATCATGAAAATCAGAGAGTTTCTCAGAAGACAAATTTGCAATATATTCAACTGCATCATGCATTCTTTTCCTCTTCCTGTGGTGCACATCAATAGATTTATCAGATGGGTTGCACATGTTTTGTTTAGCATTAAAGATCTCCTGAGTCAATTGTGCTGAAGCAGTAACTGGAAAAATGCTTGCATCCTGTGAGCCCATCAACTGTCCATCAGAAAAAGATTCTGTACTGGAATTTACAGCAGAACTCTGTAACTTTGTTCGGTTGGATCCTCTAACAAGAGGCTCCAATTTAGAACCAATACCTGTGATAGACTCAGAGCAATTTCCACCAGGAGTGAGTCGTGGAGTGCTATTCTGCATGTTCTTCCTTAATGGATCACTTGCATCCATTGTTGTGCAGCAAGGCTCCGGAACCTCATTATCAAATTGGCTAAGAATCTCAGACAGATTTAGCTTGCCAATTTGTCTAATGACATTTGAATTCTGCATTTCTAGTATATTCTCATACTGCAAAAGTGATCATCCAACAAAGATAAAAAATAGTTACGTCATGCATATACAACAAAAACATGAAATAAAGAGAGCAAAAAAGAAATTTAAAACAAATCCCTAATTATATGAAGTCAGACATGTAACCAAGTAACATCCATAACTACTAAACAATTATTTAGTTCTGATATATAATATATCAACCCAAATAATTATGTATTGCTTTCAGAGGATACCGAAAACCCCCATTTCCCAAAGTTAACTAATCTTTTAGTGCTACTGTTATATGATCATAAAACCAAAAATTGCAATAATTTAGGGGACAACAACCAATAAGTTCATTAGTACACTTTAATCTGCATATGAGAGTAATCCAGGATGAGATCATTAGCTTCAGAAGTGGTCATGATTTCAACCGGGAGATGAGATAAAAAATGGCAAAATAACAAAAATACTCAAACATCATACATAACCAAAAACAATGTCAGTGAAACTAACCTTTGTTTGGTCACCCTTACTTCCAGCAACAGGTGAAAAGGTTGCATCAAGCATATCAATGCGATGTAGAAATTGAGTGAAATGAATCTTTAGACGACCTAATTCGTTCTGTAAAATGCCATATCGACTTGCTTCTAACTTATATTTTTGCCTGGTATGCTTTGCTCGTAGCTTTTCCAGCTTGAGTTTATTTTTCAAAAGCTTCATTTTTGTACTTTCAGCTTTAACCTTGTCAGCAGCCATATCAACAGGCTTTGTCAAGGATGAGAGTTCATGGATCTTCTGTTTGAAATCCTCAATTGTCCGCTTATCCTCTTCTAACTGCTGAGACATCTGATCAGCAAGACATTTCTCTTTCATGAACTTGTTCAAGTTATCCTCAGCAAGTGCCTTCTGCTCCTCTAGTTTAACCATCTCTGCATCTGCACGCCTTTTTTCCTTATCAACCTTTTGTTTTTCTACCTCTAACATTTCATTTGCTCTTGCCATCGCTGAATCAGCCTTTCTTTTTTCTGCTAATAGTTGGCTCTTATCAGCTTCAAACTTTTTGGTTGCCTCTTTAAACATAGATATCTCAGACACCAACTTTGTTTTTGCTTCATTAACCTGTTTCTCCAATTGACCAATTTGAACCCTATACTTCTCCGCCTCAACTCTGGCAATCTCCCCCTTTTCAGAAGCCTTCTTCTTCTCTTCTTCTAGTAACTTGCAAGCCGCAGAAGCTTTCTTCCTCTCAGAATTAGCCCTTCTCTTCTTCTCCTCTAGAAGCTCCTTCAATCTACAGATTTCTTTTTCCTTTTCAGCAACCTTATTTTTCTCTTCTTCAAGTAGCTTGCAAAGTTCATTGTCTTTCTTCATCTCAGAATCAGCCCTTCTCTTCTTCTCCTCTAGAAGCTCCCTCAATCTACCTATTTCCTTTTCCATTTCAGCAACCTTATTCTTTTCTTCTCCAAGTAACTTGCCAACTTCATTGTCTTTCTTCCTCGCAGAATCATCCCTTCTTTTCTTCTCCTCTAGAAGTTCACTCAATCTACCTATTTCCTTTTCCATTTCAGAAACCTTATTCTTTTCTTCTCCAAGTAACTTGCAAACTTCATTGTCTTTCTTCCTCGCAGAATCATCCCTTCTCTTCTCTGCCTCTATAAGCTCCTTCAATCTACTAATCTCCTTTTCCCTTTCAGCAACCTTATTCTTCTCTTCTCCAAGTAACTTGCAAACTTCATTGTCTTTCTTCCTCTCAGAATCATCCCTTCTCTTCTCTGCCTCTATAAGCTCCTTCAATCTACTAATCTCCCTTTCCTTTTCAAAAACCTTATTCTTCTCTTCTTCAAGTAACTTGCAAACTTCATTGTCTTTCTTCCTCTCAGAATCATCCCTTCTCTTCTCTGCCTCTATAAGCTCTTTCAACCTACTAATCTCCTTTTCCTTTTCAAAAACCATATTCTTCTCTTCTTCAAGTAACTTGCAAACTTCATTGTCTTTCTTCCTCTCAGACTCATCCCTTCTCTTCTCTGCCTCGATAAACTCCTTCAATCTACTAATCTCCTTTTCCTTTTCAAAAACCTTATTCTTCTCTTCTCCAAGTAACTTCCGTAATTCAGCATCTTTATTCCTCTCAGAATCATCCCTCCTCTTTCCTGTCTCTATAAGCTCCTTCAGTCTACTTATTTCATTTTCCTTTTCAGCAGCCTTCTTTTTCTCTTCTCCTACCAACTTGCACGCTTCAGCAGCTTTCTTACTCTCTGAATTAACCCTCCTCTTCTCCACATCTAAAAGCCCTTTCAACCTACCGATTTCCTTTTCCTTTTCAGCAGCCTTATTCTTTTCATCTTCTAGCAATTTGCAAGCTTCGGCAGCTTTCTCCCTCTCAGAATCAGCCCTTCCCTTCTCCACCTCTAGCAGCTCCTTCAATCTACCAATTTCCTTTTCCCTATCAGCTTGTAAGGTCCCATTCTCATCCCCACCGCCCCCGCATCCCTGATGTGTTTTGGGAGTATCAATTTGTGGCTCAAAGCTCGAAGTTTCACTCCCTAGGGGTACCCTAGCAGCATTAAATTCCCCCAATTTATCCCCTCTTTCCACTTTGACCCCACATGCTGCAGAGAATAACATAACATACATTACTAGCTTGTTCAACATTCCCTCAAATAAACTAAACTGATAGCATATGCATACTACGAACATAACTACATGATTTCTGATACCCCAAATCTTAGAAATATAACATATTACTTACCGTTGGTGCTGCGGGACTGGATTTCGTTGATTTTGATTTCTAGAACCTTCACGGCTTGTCGCAGAGCATTGCGCGATTCTTGCACCTTCGAGTATTTCTTCTTCCACTGCGTATAAAGAAAGAAGATATACGGTTAAAATCGAAAGTGTAGCGAACAAAAAAAAAAGAGCATGTGTGAGAAGGAAGAGGTAGTACGTGGTCACAACAGGGATTTGTGGAATCAGATTTCAGTGTCATCTTCGCAATGCGGTAAGATGAAATGAACGACACTAAGAGCCGGTGACCGTGGTGACGGTGGATGTGGCGGTGAAGTAAACCCTAAACCCCATAGCCGAGACTGTTACTCTGCTTCAATATTGAATCTGTAGAGTTGAATTCCCCCTTATTAATGTGAATTTTTGGGTTGCAATTAAAAATACAAGAAAAAACAAATAATAGAAAAATTTCCATTTAAATCTTAATGTCATTGGATAAAAAAGTGGATAAAAAATATATTCTAGAAAATAAATTACAAAATCGAATAAATTTTATTCTTCTTTTATATTGAATAGGTCATACTATTTTGTAAATCTAATCAAATTTGCTTAATTTTAATTTATTTTGTAAAAATATTAACAGTAAACACTAAATCCTAAAAATATTATCATAATAATATTATAACAACTCACACGAGATGATTAAATGATTATTGTTAATAGACATTTATAATCTTTGTTAACGAGGATAAAATAAAATGTTTTTTTTTAAAGAAATTGGATCGTGGGATGTGAAATTTTTTCCTGATAATATTTTTTATAAAAGATTTTTTATTATAAAAATATTTTTTTAAGAGATTTTTTTATGAAAAACATATTTAGTAAGAGATTTTTGTAATATAAAAAATATTTTCTATAAGAAAATTTTGTATTATAAAAAATATTTTCAGTAAAAGATTTTTTTATTATCATAAAAAAAGTTTTGTATTATTGAAACGGAAATATTTTTTTTAAGCATACGATTTCCCATCCTATCCTCGTAGTCTCCTATGATTCACTTATCTCAAAATGCTGCCAACCGTCACCGGAAAATGCAATTGCAACAATTTTACCTTTTCCATGAGAAGGGCAAGCGTGCAGGAAGCAATTGGAGGGTGCAGGAAGCAATTGCCTTATCGTTATCATATCAGCCCACACTACTGATTATAAATGTATTTATAATAACTCATATTTTTTTCAATTAACTGAACTATTATCTAATTATTATATTAGCTGTATATTTTAAAATTTATTTGGTGAAATTTGTTGTGACTAAATAAGAAATCATATTGATAATATAATTATGAAATTAGATTGATTCTTGGTTGAGAAGTTTGAGAGATTCATGGCGATGCAACCTTAACATTAGCATGCTTGTACGATGTTGCTGCTTCTGCTTTCCATTGAAGAGGAAGGTGTTGCTGTCACTGTCACCACTCTCCAACCTCTTCTCTTCTGCGGCTTCTTCTTCTTCTGCGGCTTCTTCAACTGCAGCCATCAGAATCAGACCTTCAATCTTGAAACAATGCAAGTCTTTAAGCCATGCCAAAGGGTGGCATCAGCAGAGCATCGTGCAGGGCCTTCAGCATTTGCTCACGGACCTAATCGGCACATACATGGCCTGCAATTCCGCTGTCACCGCCATTCAGCTTCTAGAGCGCCTCCCTCCATCACCATCTTCCGTTTTCTGGTGGAACCAACTCATAAGGCGTGCCCTTCATCTGGGAACTACTCGCCAAGTTTTTGCTCTCTTCCGTCGGATGAAGTCTCTGGGGTGGACCCCTGACCACTATACCTTCCCTTTTGTCTTCAAAGCTTGCCCCTTTCTCTCCCTGGGTGCTTCCCTCCATGCTATTGTGGAACGATCTGGCTATGCTTCCAATGTGTTCGTTTGCAATGGGTTGGTCTCCATGTATGGGAAGTGTGGGGCCCTCAGCCACGCACACCGTGTGTTTGATGATTTGTGTCAGCGGGGTATTCAGGACTTGGTGTCCTGGAATTCTATTGTGTCTGCTTATATGGGGGTCTCTGATGCAAAGACTGCACTTTTATTGTTTCGGAAAATGACTAGACTGAATTTGATGTCGCCGGATGTGATCAGCCTCGTTAACATACTTCCTGCTTGTGCTTCCCTGGCTGCCTTGCTGCATGGCAGAGAGGTTCATGGGTTTGCTATCAGAAGCGGGTTGGTGGGTGATGTTTTTGTGGGAAATGCTGTGGTTGATATGTATGCTAAGTGTGGGGAGGTGGAGGCGGCCAATAAGGTTTTCCAGAGGATGGCGTTTAAAGATGTTGTTTCTTGGAACGCCATGGTGACTGGCTATTCTCAAGCTGGCAGATTGGAACATGCTCTTTCTTTGTTTGAGAAGATGAGGGAGGAAGACATTGAGCTAGATGTTGTGACTTGGACAGCTGTTATCACAGGATATGCGCAGCGAGGACAGGGTTGTGAAGCTTTGGATGTGTTTAGACAGATGTGCAGTTGTGGTTCTCGTCCAAATGTGGTCACTCTTGTCTCGTTACTTTCAGCTTGTGCCTCTGTTGGAATATTGCTCCATGGGAAAGAAACTCATTGTTTTGCCATCAAATCTATTCTCAGCTTAGATGGACCTGATCCTGGGGATGATGATTTGAAGGTGATTAATGGTCTAATTGACATGTATGCTAAATGCCAAAGCACAGAGGTGGCTAGAAAAATGTTTGATTCAGTGCCTTCAAAAGATAGAGATGTGGTTACCTGGACAGTGATGATTGGTGGGTATGCCCAACATGGTGATGCCAATCATGCTCTACAACTTTTCTCCGAAATGTTTTATGAGTATATAAAGCCTAATGATTTCACTTTATCATGTGCCCTTGTGGCCTGTGCTCGTTTGGCAGCATTGAGGTTTGGAAGGCAAATCCATGCTTATGTGTTGCGCAATTGCTATGGTTCTGTTATGCTGTTTGTGGCAAATTGTCTTATAGACATGTATTCCAAATGTGGAGATGTGGATACCGCTCAGATTGTTTTTGACAACATGCCACATAAAAATGCTGTCTCTTGGACCTCTTTAATGACTGGATACGGCATGCATGGACGTGGTGAAGATGCTGTCCAGGTTTTTGATGAGATGAGGAAAGTGTCTCTAGTGCCTGATGGCATAACCTTTCTTGTTTTGCTTTATGCATGTAGTCATTCGGGAATGGTGGATCAGGGTATTGACTTCTTTAGTAGAATGAGGAAGGAATTTGGGGTAGATCCTGGACCAGAGCATTATGCTTGCATGGTTGATCTCTGGGGTCGTGCTGGTCGGTTAGGAGAAGCTATGAAGCTCATTGATGAAATGCCTATGGAACCAACCCCAGTAGTGTGGGTGGCCTTGCTCAGTGCTTGTCGGTTACATTCAAATGTGGAACTTGGGGAACTTGCAGCAAAGCGTTTGTTAGAATTGGAATCAGGGAATGATGGGTCATACACATTGCTTTCAAACATATACGCCAATGCCAGTCGCTGGAAAGACGTAGCTAGGATTAGATATATGATGAAACATAGTGGAATCAAGAAAAGACCTGGTTGCAGCTGGGTGCAAGGAAGGAAAGGTGTTGCAACCTTTTTTGTGGGAGACAGATCTCACCCACAGTCTCAACAGATATATGAAACACTTGCAGACTTGATTCACCGTATTAAAGCCATTGGGTATGTTCCTCAGACAAGTTTTGCTCTCCATGATGTTGATGATGAAGAAAAGGGTGACCTGCTTTCTGAACATAGTGAGAAGTTGGCTCTTGCCTATGCCATTCTAACATTGCCACCAGCAGCACCCATTAGAATAACCAAGAACTTACGTATCTGTGGTGATTGCCACACTGCCATAACCTACATATCCAAGATTATTGAAAATGAGATCATCCTGAGAGATTCAAGTCGCTTCCATCATTTCAGAAACGGATCCTGCTCATGTAAAGGCTACTGGTGACAATGGAATCAACTCATTCCATTTTATTTGTGACATTTTTGCTACGAGAGAGGTAATTATAGATGTACAATGGTCTTTTGTGTGATTAGAAGGAAACTGTTAGAATCAACCTCACAGTAGAAAATTTAGTAATTTATATGAATTCTTACATTCTAATTTTATCGTCGCCATTACACACGAAAATCTTTGTATTTAGATCTTCTTTCTTAGATAATAACCGCAGCCTTTGTGATTAGGATTTATTGTTTAATACCATATATCAGGGTTGTGTATTGAGATGGAAAATTTGATGTAAAGTGAAATTTTAAAAATATTAATCAAAGAAACTAATTTTGCTATAAGGAATATGAAATTCTAGAAAAATTGATATAAAGAGATAGAGAGAAATTAAAATATATAGAATAAATGGAGAAACACAAAATCAGAACTGATTTCTGTAGTGTAAATGCAGTTTGTAAGATTATTTTCATTCCAATAAATATTGCAACTCATTGTCTGGAATTGATAGTGCGTATATTAACGCGAGAAATTATGGATTTTGTATGTTTTTAAGGGGACATACCCTCTTAAAAGTGACCAGTCTATCATTATAATGTGTGTTCCATGGAAAGACTTGTGGGTGAGTTGAAAGACAAGCCTTAAAGGTCTGTGTTGAAACAAATAAGAAAATTGAAGCACGTGAAAAAGGGGAAAATATAAAAGTTAAAATAAATACTCGAACTAAGAAACTATGCGTAAGGTCTTCTTAAAGGAGAAACTATAATTACGTTAAAATCAACATTTTTATCAGAAGTATAGTAAATTATTGATTAATCTATGCCTGAAATGCAAAAATACTGCAATTTAAATTTGACAACTCCAAAAAAAATTCATTTGAAATGTCCTTTAATACAATAATAAATATTACTAATGAAATTATTTGTTCATAAGAAATATTTTATTAAAAAATTGTTATTTTTATCTTTTAGACGTCAAGTTGACGAAAACTTGTCAAAATGGAGCAACAACTAAACTCCCAAATTTCGATTGCAAGAACTAAATAAGAGATAACAATTAATTAATAATTTCTATAAACAACTTTTCAGAATAAGAATGCTGGACCTATCTATACATAAGGAATTTGTAACAAAAAATCCTGCCACGACAATTTTCAACTAACATTCCTTACATAGGAGAATGCCCTAGTAGTGAAAAGACCCCGTTGACACCATGCCATTTCTTCTGGAACTTCTCAACTCTTGTTGACTAACACAATTGCCAGAGGTAGAAAGTTTGTGACCTGGGGCAGAAGGAGAAGGACTAACACTGTTGCCAATTTGCTGCTCTTCCAGTGGAGACAGTATTTTTATGTACCACACATTGTTCACAAAACCCCTGCAAAATTATCAAATGTAAATGATTCGGTGCAGAATCAGGAATCACCTAAATCTAAATTGAATTACTAAACCTTTAGTCAGGAATCAGCTCATTCATTGGTTAAATGTTGATCGAAGTGAAAACATTTAAGTAACAATTTAAGCAATTTTTGTGAGCCAATCATTCGTTGGTTTTGCTATAAACAACTGTCGAACATGATATGGATAAGGATCTTCAGGAGGGGTGGAAGAGCCAGAGAGGATAATTTGTATATGATTAAGGACTATGCACTCAACCCTTGTAATGATTCTTAACACAGCTTTCATATTGTGCATGCAAAACAAAAAATTAGACCGACCAAGGTTGACTAAAATTTAAAAGTTACAACAGGTAATGCTACGTTGAAGACTAGAAACAAATTTGACCAAACAAGCAAAGAACAACTAAATAAGGATGTGACGGTATGCAATAATACAGAAGTAGAAATAGCACAGCCACCTTATTCATATCATAATGTAATTAAATCACTGCTTCGAAACCTATGCCCTGCTTCCAATGCTACTCCAATTAATGTTTTGCATGATAAAAAGAAAGTTCACTGATTTGAGTATATCAAATATGCAAGACTATCAGACTGTTATCCTTTACCAGTAATTATGTGCAACAGCATAAAGTGGACATAAAAATGTAGACACAGGGACCACAAATAAATTATATAAAAAAAAACTCACTCAAACAAACCTTGAAATATGAGCAAATTTCTATTCATTATCATGAACATCTCTAGCTATTAGTTCTTGAGAAGGAGGCTGCCGTGAGTAATCCTGAGAAACAAATTCAAGAAACATATAACAGACAATATCACTATGTGAATATGACTTACAAGAGGAGGGGAAGACTTTTCAGCTGCTCTTCGAGGAAAAGAAAATCCTCCATGAGTGCTGCTGGTATTGCTTGCTGGGATTGCTTAATTCAGCGGGCAGAAGACACACCACCCTCTTGCTCTTGCTACAAAATAAATAATGCCAAGACATGATACAAAAATTAAAAATAAAAATAGAACAAGGTGGTAAATAATAGAAAAGTACAGGACTTAGAGGTTGCAATCATTTGCACATATACTTCTCCTGCTTCAGCATCAAGATGCATGTTTTAAAGGTTCAGAGTGCAAGCCCATAAAAATGTTTCAGATGCAGATTTAAACTTAAGTTCTGAACTATTTGTTTTATCCTTACGTGCATGGTCACATTCTGAAGCTAACAGATAAGTTGCCGTGGCAAGTTAGGGTAATTAGGAATATGTGCATCTACTTCCCTGTTGGTTGAGGCGGCAACCTGTAAAATCAGCATCTACATTTGTCAAATGACTAAAAAAACAAATGTAAATAACGAGAAGCAATCAGTTATTTGGAAATTTTAATTGCAACATTAGTTTAGAAAAAACAACCATCAACCTGTATGACTTGTATTTTAATTTCCATGTTACAAATCAAAATACAATGATGTGAAAATTAGCAGCTATCTTTCTCTCTTGTTTGTAAAGGACTTGAGTATGTGGATGAGCATCATTACTCCTCATTCTTCAAATGTACTTCTGAATGTAAAATTTGGCTTGAAGACTCAAGTGTACTACTCATTCTCTCTTGGTAGGTTAGCATTGTGAAATTCAGTATCACAACAATAGGTATCTACTGGAAGCTCCAAATATCTTGGCGAGTTAGAACTAAGCAGAGGGTCATGAATGATCACTTTTCGAAGATATTATCTTCTAATCAACAGCTGGTAACCTGGCCCCTCGATGAAGAGAATTCACATTTGGGAGCCTTTTCTTGAGTATCTTTTTATCTCTAATACCATCATATAGTAGTTCGTAAGTGTGATAAGTTATGTGACCCTTTTTCAACAAATCTTCTACAAGAATCTTAGGAGCTGCTACCACCTTTTTATCAGCTTCAAAAATTGTATTTACAGTCTCTGGAATGATGCCCTTTCGTATCATACAGTGGATGATACTAACTGCTTCTGGAACCTTGTCCTTTGCACACAGACAATTTAAAACCCGTCCAAATGTTGTCATTGATGGTGTAAACCCCTTTTCAATATTTTCCAAAAGAAAATTGAATCCTTGGGAAATATTTCCTATTTTGCAAAAGCCATCTATGACAACCCGATAAGTATAGTTGTCTGGGTCACAGCCATTGCCTTTCATCTTAGAGAAGAGCTTCATGGCCATATTCATATTGAGTTGTTCAGAAAATGCACTGATTATGATGTTATATGTTGCTGTTGTATGACAAACATCATATTGTTTTTCCATCCTTCTAAATAACTGGTAAGCACCATCAAGATCCCCAATCTTACAGAACCCAGTGATCAATGTTCCAAAACTAACAACATCAGGTTTCAAACCCTTGCTTTTCATTTCCCCAAGCAAATCTACAGCTTCAATAACTTTCTTAGCTTTACAAAGGCTCTCTATAATAATGTTGTACGTAACTATGTTTGGAGCACATCCCTTCTCCTCCATTGCCTTGAAAATCTCCATTACTTCTTCAGATTTTGCAGCCTTGCAAAGCCCATTCAGCAAAGTGTTGTATGTGATAACATCGGGAGTCATGCCCAGACTCCACATTCTATTTACTACCTCAGTTGCATTGTCTAACTTCATCTGTTTACAATAGCCATCAATCAAAGTATTATAGGTAAATATGTCCGGTACGCACCCTTTGGCAATAGCATCATCTATAAGATGATTAGCATCAGACACACAACCCATTTTGCACAAGCCATTTATAACTAAATTATAAGTCCATATATTGGGTTGACAACCATTTTCAGCCATCTCATTCATCAATTGCAAGGCTGGCAAAATAAGACCCTGCTGAGACAACCCTTTAATCAAGGTATTGTATACAACAATGCTCGGCCTCAAACCCTTTCGCAGTCCATCCTTAAAGACCGCCATGGCTTGATCAGGGTCACTATCCCGGCAAAATCCATTAATTAAGGAACAATAAGTAAACTCATCAGGTTTAAAACCCTTAAAAATTGCATCCTTCAGTACCCTATTTGCACATTGCACCGTCCCCTTCTTGCAGTATCCATCAATAATACTATTATACGTAAAACCATCAGGCTCCAATCCATCATTCACCATTTTCCGCAAGTAATCCTCAGCCTCAACAACGCACGAATTCCTACACAGACCACATATCAATATATTATAAGTGACGACATCAAGACTCAATCCCTCCCTCAACACACTATCCAACAACCCAACAGCACGGTCAACAGCCCCTTCCCTACAAAGCCCTTGAACAAAAATATTAAAGGTGAACAAATTGGGACAAACCCCCCTCTTCAAAACCTTGCCGAGAAGCTTCTCACTTTCAGAAACAAGACCCTTTTTGCAAAGCACATGCACAAGCTTATTAAACGTGACAACATCGGGACACAAACACCGCTGAAGCATTTCATCGAACAGAACACGCGCATGACCATGGTCACCAGAATCATACAGCCCAGCAACGACAGTGCAATAGGCAACAGCATTGGACTCACACCCAAGCTCAGGCATGTTACGAAGGAGTCTGAGAGCAGCGTGAGGCCTGGAAGTTCTGCAGAAGGACTTGATCCTCACGGTGTAGGTGTACACATCAGATTCCACCCCTCTGTCTCTCATCCTCATGTACACTTTGTGGGCTTGGTCATGGTAGCCGTACTCGACCAGAATGTTCATGATGGAGTTGTAGGAGTGAACGGAGGGGTCGCAGCCGTAGAAGTCCATCCGTTCGAAGATGTCCACGGCTTCCTGAACCTTCCCCTTCCTACCGTAGTTTTTCATGGCCTCGATGTACGCGCCTTCCAGAAGCGCGTTGTCCACGCACTCTCTCATCTCCGAAAGCACCTTCTCCATCTCCTCGAACTCGCCGTGATGGCCCAGCTTCTGGACCATGCACTTGTACGTCAGCAGCGTGTGCTTGAAGCCGGACTCGCTTTTCGCCGAGTTGAACATTTCCAGCGCTTTCAGAGGGTCCTTTTGCGCTTTCACCACCGCGGCAACGTGCTTCGGAAGCAATGCACGATTCATCTCAAAATCAAGAGCAAGAAGAAGAAGCGTGTCTTTGCTCACATGGATTCGGAATTTCAAGGTTTTCCATGTCTATTCAGAGAGAGGGTTTGGTTCCGCCATTAAAGGCACAAAACTTTATGCTTGAAATGATACGAGAGAGACGATGAAAATATATTCTCTTATATTCATAAAATATGTATATTTATTAATTTTTATAATTTTTATTATAGTAACTAATATTTATGGTGAATCATTTTGTACTGATTATTAAGTCAATAAAATTAATTATATTTTTAAAGATAGAAATGGTAATATATAAATATGCATATGGATAAACAAAGGAGAAAAAATGTACACATAAGTAGCACCTCTAAAACCCGATCTGTTTATATGTAATTATGGATTATAGATATAGATGATAAATACTGCTTAATGAAATTATTTGTTAATCTTAATTTTTTTTATCCTTTACAATTCTATGGGAGGCTTCAAAATCTCGATTTGAAAAACTAAATAAAAAATAAGAACAAGAAAAGAGAGAGAGAGAGAGAAGTAAATAAGAAAAAAATAATGAAGAGTAAGATTATTTACACTAGAAAGGTAAAAAATAAAAGAAAACAAAAAAAATTATAATTGATTTGATCTGTGACAAAATAAAAAGATTCAATTAATTGAATAATATAATAAGTTATCAAAATACGTTTTATTAAAGTTTAGCATATATGAGTACGAGTTAATACTAAAATATGATTAATTATAAAGTAATTATCTTATAAAAGTAAAAATGATATAAATGTTTTTTAAAGACTAAAATTTAATTATTTAAACAATTAATCATAAATCATAAAACAAATTCACATACCAAAATTTAGAAAGTTAAAGTATAATAACAATTTGACGAACAGAAGATGCTAACTACACATTAGATTGACCGATATAAAAATAAAATTAACTTTTTAACTAATTTACAATATTTAAGTCAAACTATAGGTAATATTTAAAAATAATTTGAATTTTTATCAGAAATAACTAAAACGAAATTAAATTACTATGATAAACATACTTAATTTTTATTTTGAATTATAAACAACGTTTAAAAACAAGTATTATATGTCCAATGTCACATGTTATTTCTATTTTTATCTACTCTTGTTACTTGAATGACTATAATAAACATACCTTCTTTTATTTATTGTTGAACTTGTTACATATACATTAATTCTTTATTTATATTTAGTTAAATATTATGTAGATTTATGTTTTTCTTTCTAATAAAATTCAAGTTATTTTTAAATATTACTTATAATTGACTTAAATGTATTCTTGTTGGAGAGTTAATTAGTTTAAAATTGTTTTATTTATTATATCTATCTATTTAATGTGTAGTATCCATTTCCCGTTTGCAAATCTTTTGCTATACTTCAATTTTTTTTAACATTCGTATGTGGAAAAAAAATTGTCCATGATTTGTAATTAATTATTTAAAAGATCAATTTTTAAATAATAATTTATTTCAATTTTATAAAATAATTACGTCATAGTTAATTACACTTATTCTTATTAAATTTTAACAAGAGTGTTTCAGTCCTTTATTGTATTATCCAATTAATTTAATTTTTTTTATTCCATCACATTAATCAAATCAACTACAATTTGTTTTTCACTTTCTATTTTCTTTTCCTCAATTTAAATAATCTTACTTTGTACTCTTTTTCTCTTCTTTGCTTTCTATTTTCACTATCTTCCCAATATATAGTGTATAAAATGCTGGGTTAATCCATACATAAGAAAATTGTAACAGAAAATTCTGTCATATACTTTTCATGAAACATTCCTTAGATAGGAGAATGTCCTATTGTTGAAAAAACCCTATTGATGACATGCCATTTCTGGAACTTCCCAACTCTTGTTGGCTCACATAATTATCAAAAGAGTTGCCAGATCTAGAAAGTTTGTAACCTGGAGCAGCAGTACAAGGGTTTACACCTCTGGCTATTTGATGTTCTTTAGAGGAGATAGTTTTTGTCATATTGCTCTCAAACTCCCTGTAAAATTGTCAAATGTAAATGTTTCTGTGCAGAATCAGGAATCAGCTAAGTTCTAAAATGAAGTGCTTATATATTCAAATTTTAGTGAGCATCTTTGTTCTAGCCTTCTGCTATTTGGGAAGACATGCATGCAATTAAATACTTCTGCATTGACTTCAGCTTCGGTTGTCTCAAAGCAATGAACATGTACTCAAAGTTAATGAGCAATACTGATTGAATCATGTGAGGTTAAATTTAAAGGGTCCAACTAACACTTTCAAAACCCGAGAACAAGGAAAAAAATGAGGTATGAAAAGAAGATATTAAGATTTCTTTGTTAAACATGGCATACTTGTTTGTAAAGATAAAAGCAATGAGTTCTTTCAAAGAGAAACTGAGATACTGACAGACAAAAGATAAGGAGTACAGAGGAACTCACAGAGTGGTCCTTCTACAAAAGATAATCACAGTTCCTTGCACCAACTAAGCGCCTGTGACTATAATTCAAGCTAGTTCATGGGGGCAACCAACTACCAACCCTGTGACTTCTTATCTACCCTCACCAGGAATTGTTCCTACAACAGAAAACACCAATGCTCAAACCAATTCACTACAACAAGACCTACTAGCAATACGAGGACAAGCTAGAAACACAAAAAACAAAACTAAACCAAAAACCAATGTTAAACCTCAAAGCAAAGTTTCACAACCATATCAATCCAACCAAGTAATCAGAGAAGGGGATAAACAAATTAAATTAGAATCATCAAAGGACAGACAACAAACATGTCCAGTTCTTTAAAGCAAGAAAAATTATATAAAATCAATCTGTGGGGAGACAGTTCGACATAGGAAAGGTTGCTTGTAATTGTCTGTAGTGTGTATACAAGTGTATTTCTATTTACAATGAAAAATAAATACAACAATAAGAAATAAAAAAATAATTAATATTGAGAAATATTTGCCAAAATATTTTTTTATTTGATGTGATCAAATCATATCTTTAACATATACCTCTTAACCAGCAGTGGAACCAGCCAACTATCTCTCCTTCAAGTGATACTACATAATAAGCGAATGTTTATGCTTCAGCTACAGAAAACTTCGATCAGCTTGATGAGATTACTCAATAGTCTCTCCCCATTCTGCACTTGTGCAAACTCCAAAATCCAACCAGCAATGTGACACAGTAAAATGCTGGAGTCCCAATTTCCCATGAGAGTAGAAAATGGACCAAAATCCAGAGACATTAGCTCATAACCAGAATGCCAAAAGACAAATCAAATGAGATTAAGACTGGATAAAATATGTTGGCTTCAAGAAGAAGAAGCTCCAAATTCCACCATGTAATCCTTAGAAAGTCTTGCACCCGGTGGTGTTTTTTTTACAAAATATTTTATCAGTGTCGACCAAGTGATTTCATTGGGAATGAACCCATTATCTACGCCCCTATATAAAAGCAGACAAGCATCATTAAACATATCCTCGTCACAGTGTCTACTGATCAGTGTGTTGTATGTAATATCATCAGGACAAATTCCTTCACCTTGTAACCTGTTAAAAATGTTCAGTGCCTCTTGAACATGACCCATCTTGCAAAGACCATTGATCAGGCAGTTATAAGTGACTATATTTGGTGTCAAACCGCGATGAATCATATCCCGAAGAAATTTTAGAGCGTCATCTATTTTTCCAATTCTACACAAGGCACTAATAAGAATATTGCAAGTTATAATGGTTGGAAAAATGCCTTTCCCAAGCATTTCTTCAAACAATGCCAATCCCTTTTCAACTGATCCAGTTTTACAGAGAACTTTAATAAGGCCATTATACGTAATACTGTCTAGAGGACACCCTCTAAATAGCATTTCATCAACAAGCTTAAATGCTTTTTGAACTGAATCTCTCATAAGAAATGCACTAATCAACGTATTGTACGTTACAGTGTTAGCAATGACACCCTCCAAGAACATGTCATGATACAAACTCAAGGCATGTTCCATCTTATCATTCTTGCACAGTCCATGTATTAAAGAATTAAACGTATAAATGTCAGGTTTACATCCTTTGCTTGGCATGTCGCGAAACAGTTGCAAAGCTTCTTCAATCTTCCCATCCTTGGACAGTGCACAGATCAAGCAATTGTACCCAACTGTAGTCAGACTCAGACCCTTGGCTGACATGCTATTCACAATTCCAGCCGCTTCCTCTAATCTGCCTTGCTTGCAGAAACCATTTATCAATATGGTGTAAGTGATCACATTGGGCTCAAAGCCTTTTGCTACCACCTCAGATAAAAATCCAAGGGCAGAAACCAAATACCCCTGCTTGCAAAGTCCATCTATCATTATGTTAAACGTGTAGGCATCAGGTTCATAACCCGCAGTTACCATGCTATTGTACAGAAGACCCTTGGCTTCTTCAAACCTTCCACAAGAAACATATCCATTGATTAATGTATTATAGAGCACAGTATTGGGACTGGGAATTTTGTCCAGTAAGGTCCTTGCTTCATCAACTTGCCCCATTCTGCACAACCCATGCATTAAATAACCATAAGTCAGAGCATCAGCACTGAAACCTCTAAGGAGCATTCGATCAAGCAACTTGGCTGCCTCATGAATCCGACCCGCCCGGCAGAGGCCGTGGATGACATCATTGAAGCTCTGAACATCAGGCTCACAGCACATCAGAAACATGTCCTCCAAAAGCCTCATTGCTTCAGTCACTCTATTGTTTTCACAAAGAGCATGAATCAGGGTCTGGTAAATGACCGAATTTGGAACACACCCGTGCTTCCCCATGTCCCTGAGAAGCGAGCAAGCCGAATCAACTTCACTAACCATACACAAGGCTTTCATGACCAAGCCAAAGGTATGCACAGTGGGAGAAACACCTCTACTCAACATGTCATAGAACACATTAGGTGCCACCCTGGGACAATTCCCATCAACCAGAATCTGCAACACAACATTATAGGACTTAAAAGTGGGGTCACAGGAATAAACACCCCACATGTCCAACAAAAGCCTAGTTGCCTGACCAGGCAACCCTGCCTTCCCATAATACTTCATAATCAAAATAAAGAGTGATTCTTTAAACACTACTCCTTCATCTTTCATTTGCTTCAACAAGTTTTCAACAACTTTGAAGTCTCCAACAGCCCCAAGCTTATCAATTAAGAGATAGTATGCATCAAAGGTGTGGGAATACCCCTTTTGGGCACCTGCCCTTTGGAACAGTTCCATTGAAGTGGGAATGTCAAGAGGAAGCACCAGCAATTTACACAGCTGGAAAGGGCTAATTGGGGTCAGTGACCTTCTGAGCTGTTTGAGGTCAAAAGGTTTGAGCAATCTCTCCCACTCTGTCTCAGTGTCACTGCTCTCACATTCATTATCATTCAAAGTGTTTGTGCAAAGTGGGAAAAAAGGGATTTTGAAGCGAAGTAAGGTGACCCTACTCACATTGGTTGAGGATTTGAAAGGTTTCAACATGAAGGTGAGAGATTGAAGGGGAGAAACTAACCCCAATGGAGCCACCGTGATGAATAACGATTCTGATGATGCAGCGTTTGTTTACGAATCTCGATGAGAGAGATACAGAGACAGGGTTTGGTTCAAGGTTTAGACGCAGAAAAAGTAACCCTCGCCATTTCAAAACTTTATTTTTATAAATTGTGTTTTAAATTTACAATCAATGATTTATATTATATTACTCAGTTTTTTTTAATTATTGATATGTTTACAAAAATTAAAAATTTGGACATAAATAATAACGAGTAAACTAAATAATATGTGATTAAGAAAATCAATTACATAGATAAAGATAAAAATATATTGATTTGAGATAGTTTTGTTGGACGAATTAAATGATTGTTATATAAGATTAAGATAAAAATTAAATGATTATTATACAAGATTAAGATAAAACACGTGATTTAGAAATAAGTTCTAAATATGAATTTGCTCAATAATTATTCCTAAAAGCATTTTTATTTTTTAAATAATTGTTGAAAATATTTTGTAAAATAAAAGTTCACGTTTTAAGATGAAAAACTTCTTACATATCTCATTCTTCCAAATATATCTTATTTATTTATTTGTGAATAAAAAATTATATTTTATGACTAAAGTAATCATAGGCAAAAGTTAGAATCTGTTTTACTTTAAAAAAGTGAATGAATCCAGGGTATAATACAATTAAACTATATTTAAAAAAAATTTAAGTACTTGTAGACAGAAATTAAATAAAAAAATAAAAACTCCCAAACTTAAAACAACTAAGCATGAGTTTTTATTTTCAAATAAAAAACATAATGTAGTTAAAATCAACTTTTTGAAAGAAACATGGTAAATTATTAATTAACCTAAGCTTCAACTGCAAAATCTACGGCAAATTATATATTCGACAACTCCAGAAAAATCATTTTAAATGCTGTTGATTACAATAGTAAATATTCCTTCAATGAAACTATTTGTTCGTAAAAAAATATATCAGAAATTGTGTTCCGTTTTGTAGTTTAGAAACTCACTTCACAAAAAGTTGTCAGAATGTAAAATATAAGGGGAAATGACACTAGTGCGCACACAAGGGATAACGAAGCTCCCAAATTTCGATTGCAGGAACTAAGTAAGAGATAATAATTAATACTTGCTATAAGCAACTAACCATTACAGAAACAAGGTCACCTATTATAATTTACAGTCATTTGCTGTTGATCTGTATAAAGACCTTGCAAAATCACTACATCTCAACCATTAATGTGAAGTATAAGAATGCTGGACCAATCCATACATAAGAAACTTTGTAACATAAAATTCTGCCACCACAATTTTTCAACTAACTCCTTACACGGGAGAATGTCCTAGTAGTGAAAAGACCCCATTGATGCCATGCCATTTCTGGAACTTCTTAACTCTTGTTGACTCACATAATTATCACAAGAGTTGCCAGAGGTAGAAAGTTTGTGACCTGGGGCAGAAGTAGAAGGACTAACACCTTTGCCCATTTGCTGCACTTCTAGTGGAGATAGTATTTTTATGTACCACACATTGTTCACAAACTCCCTGCAAAATTATCAAATGTAAATGTTTCTGTGCAGAATCAGGAATCATCTAAGTCTAAATATGAAGGGCTTATATGTTCAACTTTTAATCAACACATTTTTCCAACGTTTCGGTACTAGGGATTACATGCAAGTAATTAAAACCACTTATGCATTGACTACGATTACAGTAGTCTCAGAGCAGAGCATGTCCTCAAAGTTAATGATAATAAAAAATTACTAGAAGGAACAAGAAAAAATGTAGAAAAATATTATTCAGATCCACAAAAATTATTTTTGCGAAACCTAAACATGTTGAAGTGTCAAATACACAAGAAACATCAACTATACCTATGCCACCTACGGAATTAACATCAATGAAGGACGTAGCAATTCATAAGATAATATGCTATAACTTGATCATAAATAACAACTGCTATAAAGCAACTTACTGCCAAGGATCATCACCAACAAGAAGAACATCATTCTCCCGGTCAACAAATACAAGCTGCCAGCCTGATCTCTGAGTCTTAGGGTCCTCTAGTTGGCCTTCAAGGCCAAACATTCGAGCAAGTTCACTACGCAGCTCATCATAGCTGCTGAACTTAGAAATGTCCAGTGACCTGCCAAAGGACCCTGACTTGTGAACCTGTAAAAATTACACCACATCCACAATAAATAAATTTAGATAGTAGTCCTAGACAGTTGATAACATCCCCGTACTAATTGTAGAAAATAGTAGTCTTCTAAAAAACAAGAGGAAACAAAAAAAAAAGAGAGATTCCAGCAAAACCACAATTTACTGTTTGCATAAATAGGGTCCCAATATCCCTGTACAGTAGATCCAATTCAACATTGAACATAACATTATATAAATATACTTGTATCTTGAACCAATTCTTTAACTGATAAACTGTTGCTTAATTTTGGTAAATTATATCAAGAAGTGGCTGTGCATAAAATATATAAACGTAGGCATACCACCTATAAACAAAAATACATTAGCTATTACCTTAACAAAGGTTCCAGATGGTGTGTTTGCTTGGTCTACATTTTCAGAAGACTGCAAGAAGCCTGATTCATCCACACAACTCGAAGTTGTCATGTTTGAACTTAAGGGGAAATCAGTGCCTGTAGCACCACCACAACTTGAAGCAGAAAATGGCAATGATAATGAATCATTCACATTGCCCATATTTCTCAGGTTTGACATGCCATTTTGCAGCATAAGAGAAGAGGGATCAATGTTAATCCCAAATAAAAGATTGCTATGAGGATCAGCAGCGGCATGGTATGCAGAATGTTCTCTTCCAGGAAATGGAGGCAAAGCAGCAAGTTCAGACACATTTGATTGTGATGTTCCCAAGTTTTCCACCTGAGGCAATACGCACTGAGGAGCAGCAGAGGGAAGCTGAGATTCAACTGTCATTTGCTTGGGCAGGATGGATGCAGAAGATATAACGGAATTGGATCCATTCAAGTTAAGTAACTGGGATGTTCCAGCCTGGGAGAACGAACCTAGTAGACTCTGGATAGGGGAAACATCAGAACCAGAAATATGATTCCTGATAGGTTCAGGAAAACTCTGCTGCTGGCAATGCGTAGCAAGAGCTTGCATGGGAGGAGATTGAGACTGGGTACCTGATGCAAAATTAGACAAAGGAGAGATGACGTTTGGTAACTGCTGCTGAACAGGCAAATTTTTAAGTTGCTGCTGCTGTTGCCGCTGATCACTATATGGGTGGTAACGATGCAACTGCTGTTGCAGAAGTTGTGACTGAGGAGGCACTTGGTTTTCTTGAAAATTTTGTAGAAGGGTGCTTTGAGGCTGAGACTGTGGTAATACTTGCCTCTGTACCTCAGAGGTATGAGCACTGGGAACATTTGAAGTCTGCTGAAACTGCAACAGAGATTGGGAAGATTTTGAAGGATCCATTGTCCTCATTTCCTGGAATGCAGCAGAAGTCATTGCTTGGTATAACTCTGGTTGGAGACCTGGTATAGAAGAGTCAAGTTTAGGTTGCATCCATGGTGTAACACCAAGCCCCTGGAAGTTTAAAGATTGCATTCCCTGATCCCCAAGTCCACCTTGGAGCCACATTAATGGAGAACCAATGCCCATGTCATCTTTAAGACCTGACTTACACAAATGGAAGACAGAAATAAATTAAAATGAAGATGCTGTGTACATCGCAGGACAATAAAATAAATCACATTGTCAACAGATCCCAGAGAATGCCATGAGACATTTTAACAGAACCACCACATACCATACAAAGAAGGTAGGCCCGTTGGCCAAGGACGCCTCAACCTTAAAGGGAATGGAGATGGATACATTGGGAATGTTGTCAAAGGTTCAATCTCCCACAAGGAAACTCTTGGCTGCCTCTCCCCTGCAGTGGACTCATCCCAGCCAACCTACTCCAGTAAACAGTTAAGAAAACAAATTATAGATCATCTGTAAACACAGTCTCAGATATTTCTATAATAGTGCTAAATTATATCACGACAGAAACATATGGTTGCTAGATGAATCAAACGGTCATGACAAACCTTAACAGAACGCCAGTGTGAATTTGGCCAGCGGACCGGATCTAAATCACTAATACCAGTTATGGTACCCATGTATCTGGACAAGAACATGTTACAGTAAGTATAGATTCAAATGTTTAAGAAAAAACAAACTTAGAAAAGACTATTGTTCTGAAGGCAAAGCAAATATTGTTGTGGCTAATCATTCAAAACTTCTATCTTTTGGAAGCATACATTGCCATGGCTAATCACTCAACAGAAACCTTGGCCTTTAAAATATGGACGCATATAATAAGGCGTCAACAGTCAGGAACAGGAGTGCACTGCAGAGAGCAGCAAGCATTGAATGGCATACAGAAAACTATTAATGCAAGAATAATGTTTACAAATCAACAAATCAGTAACATAAAAAGGCAAGATCCGAAATCAAGGAAAGTTAAAGGGAAAAGAGGGCAGTGTTTAATAGGATAAAAAATCCACAGCACATTTGCTACTGACACAATTGTTTTAAGTCACAGTCCCACAAAGATCTAAATTTAACGGGGTCAATAATTTCACTGTTAAAAATGGGGTGGAATCATGTGCAGTTACCAGAAATGCTGATTGGGAAACTGCAGTGTTCTGTGAATAGCAGTATATTTGTTTCTTTATTGATTACACGTTTATGATGAACCACAAAAAAAGAACATAAATTGATTGGGAAAGTAAAATTAAAGGTTAAATTACATAGACGCTTATACTTTTTGAGAGAATTCAGATATCCCTTATAGTTTCAAAAAAATAGTCCCATAATCCACCACCCTACCATTAGAGGATTATAGGGACCATTTTAAAAATGAAACTTTAATTCAAACTATCAGAGAACATTATGAATTTATCCAGAAAGTACAGGGACCTAAGAATTAATTTAACCAAATAAATTGTCTCTCTTAAGTCACAGGACAAAAACATAAAGTAAAAACTATGTTTAGCATGGGAGAAGGGAAAATTTAAGACAATAAATACCTACCGACGAACACTTGATTCTTCTGTCTCAAACAGCATCCTAAATCGCATGCCAACAGAAACTCGTGTATGATACACTGCTTTAACATACTTGGCCAAAGGAATGACAAATTCAGATGGGCTTGCCCTATTAACAAAAAAAAAAAAAAAACAAGCAAGTTTGGTATGATTTGTAGGGCAATAATTTTCATCATTTGCATTAAAGTTACAAACCTAGGATTATAGAATATAGTAAAGCGACTGTTTGTTGCAGCTGCATGAGCTGCAGCAGCAAGAAGACCAATGTGCATGCTATCACTTGACAGAACTGATGATGGCATGATAGTCTGTGGACGATTTGCCCGCCGTATGCCCAAAAGTAATTGATTTTTTTCATTCCTGATAAAAAAAAAAAACAGGAAGAATGGTTACAACCATATCTTAATAGTTCCTTGTAATAGATTGTGGTCATGCACCCATGGTCTATATAGATGCAACTACTGGTGATATTGTTCTACGAGCAGGCTAACAAGATAAACATATTTATCAGATCATAAAGCTCCCAAAGACAGACATATTTTAAAATAATGAAGAAATAATACAAATAAGCATGACTTCTAGTCTAAGCTGTCTAATAATTTCCTTTCGGTTTACAATACACCTATAACTAAAACTAACACAGATGGAGAAAAAACAAATTGAATCTCCAATTGTATCAGTCATTGAAAATATCAGAGTTATATGTACCAGATGAAAAGGACTGAATCACCGGCAACAAGCCTCTTGGCACTGACAAAGACACTCCAACCAGTAGTGAGAAGATGCCTTTTGGGCTGACCTGAAAGTGAAGATATAACGTAGTTAGAATTAGAAGTGAAAACATTTAAGAAATAATTTAAGTAATTTTTATGAGCTAATCATTCCTCGGTTCCACATAAACAATTGTCAAATTTGATATTGAAAAGGATCTTCACGAGAAGAGGAAGAGCCAGAGAAGATAAGTTGTATATGATTAAGGAGTATACACTAACATTTATTTCGTATTGTTCTTGCTAAACAAAAAATTAGATTGACCAAGGTTAAGTAAAATTTTAAAATTACAAAAGCAATGCTAATTTAGAATTAGCAATGCTAAGTTTAAGACAAGAAACAGATTGGACCAAACAAGCCAAGCAGCCAACCAAATAAGGATGGAATGAGTATGCAATAAGACAGAAATCGAAATAGTACAGCTAATTTAGTCATATCATATGCAAATAAACTACTCCTTAGAAACCTATGTCCTGCTTCCAATTCTACTCAAATTATGTTTTGCATAATAAAAAGGAAGATCACAAATTTGAGTACATTGAATATGCAAGAACATCAGAGCTGTTTTTTTACCAGTAATGGAACAGCATAAAGTCGACAGAAAAAAGTAGATGTGCAGACCACAAATAATTTTATACCAAAAGCTTAAAAAAAATAAACCTCGAAATATGTGTCTAAACTTCCATTCATTATCATGAAGATCTCTGGCAATTAGTTCTTGAGCAGGAGGCTGCTGTGAGTAATCCTGAGAAACAAATTAAAGAAAAATATTAGTCAGATCAAGAACTGACAAACTAACTACTGAGAATCAAATATATCACACAGTCAATATGACTTACAAGAGGAGGGAAGACTTTTTCAGCTGCTCTACGAGGGACAGAAAATCCTCCATGAGTGCTGGTATCACTTGCAGTTAATGTTTTGCAGAAGTAGTTTGTTGGTTGCTTGCTGGGAGTGCCCAATTCAGCAGGCATAAGATACACCTCCTTTTGCTCTTGCTACAAAGTAAATAATGTCAAGATATGCTATCAAAATAAAATAAAAAAAAAAACAAGGTAGCAAATAAGAGAAAAGTACTGGACTTAGAGGTTGCAGTGTCATTTGTGCATATACTTCATCTGTTTCAGCATCCGCCTGCAAGATGCATGCTTAAAAGGTTCAGAGTGCAAGCCCATAAAAACGCTTTCTGAAGTATATTTAACCTGAAGTTCAGGACTATTAATTTTATACTTACATGCATTGTTACATTGTGAAGCTGACAGATAAGTTGAGGTGGCAAGTTAGGGTAATTAGGAATATGTGCATCTACTTCCCTGTTGGTTGAAGCAGCAACCTGTAAAACCAACATCTATATTTGTCAAATGACTAAAGAAACATATATAAATGAAATACATGAACGGTAATCAGTTTCTTGGAAATATTAAATGCAACAATAGTTTAGAAAAGACAACCTTTTGGCTGGAACCCCTTCTGCCTCAGAAAAAAATATAAACTTATATTAATCATGATGATACACGAAAGATTTCTCTATCTGTCAGTCACTCATTCTTAGCATAGCAATTATACAAGAGATTCATACCATAATATTCAGGATAACCAATGTTCAAACTATTCCAGAACTGAAACCATAAATTCAATAAAACGTTGCCCATTTCAAGCATAAAGAAATATCACATCTGTTATGAGGGATTTCGCTTATGAGCTAGAGCGGTAGAAACAACAGAAAGCATAAAGTCAAAAGATTAATGGAGCATCTTTAATTTTCTCATCACTTAATTAACCTGTCATCCCTCCTTCCAGTCACAATGACTTAAACACTAATCTGTGAAGTCTGCTAACATGTAACTCACAGCTTACAGCACTTCATACTTTCACAGTATTGCTGAAAAATTGTGAGTCCCAGTGCTATCAGATCAAATACCAATTTTACCTTGTCTTAAAATTACAAGCTTGAACCGGCACAAGCATAACTGATTTCACCATACATACACAAGAAACAATAAATTGCAGTCTACTCCACTGACTTCAGAAGATAGATCAAATATTACAACTGCCCTGCTCACTGAGATCGTAAGGATATACTAAGTGAGATTCTAATTTTCTATACAACCTTATGTGCTTTTCATGAGAATAGCAGATTCACCAAATATTTCACAAAATGTAAAAAAGTTAAGGATAGTTCCATAAATCCAACTTATAGATACAAGCAGCATTACTGACCTGCTCACTGTGACCTTGGGGAAAGTAGACTACACGACTGCCAACAGGAGGCAGAGAAACCAGAGGACCAGCACATGCATGCCAAAGCTCAGAATTCAAACATTTTTTCTCCCCTGCAATATCAGGCTAACATGAGTACATACACATGAAGTAAATCATTTCACACGAGTCAAAAGGAGCTATAGTCCAGTCTACAAGTGGCATATTAGTAATCAACACATTAAGTCCACTGCATATTTACCAATCAAAACAACATACCACAATCCAAACTCCAACCACATAAACAAACAGGCAAACAGAATAACCACACATAAATAGTAACACAACACAACCTTGTCACCTCAAACTTAAAATCACAAACTGCACACACAAGCAGACTAAGCACCACCGACACTTAAGACTTGAAACAAATCAACACAAATCAAATCAACATGACCCTAAGAAGTTGACCCTGACCTGTACATAAATATCAAAAACAAACAAAAACAGACCACGGCAAGTTGTTCAACCTCACTCCATGCCATGTAATAATGACAAACAAAACCTACAACTAGTGTACTTCTAGTGTATCCCTGTCCTCTCCCTCCAAACCCATGCAAAGACAAAAACAACCACCAACACAAAAAACACATAACAAAGGCCAAGACAAGACAGGATAAGTCTCAAAAAGCGGGGGGACAGCCCAGAACATAACACAAAACAATTTGCACAAAACGAAAGAATCAAAGAAGCTACCACTACCTTCTTCCTCCCCCGGTTGATTAAATCCAGAAGAAGAAAGCTTCATGCTTGGAGCTACAACAACAGCTGAGGTTCCAAACTAGCAAAAACCGAAGCACCCCAGGTCGAATAAAAGCATCATTACAGTTGCTATTATCACGCACGCAAATTTTGCATGTCCCTTTGAATCAGAAAAATGGTCCTAAGTCACAGTCCACCCACCCACCAAAAACTAACGGCACCCACAGACCCCCATCATCCGAAGCCACTTCCAGTGCAACACCCGAACCTCCTGGTTCTCATACCACGCCCAAATCCAACCCTAATTTGGAAGCTGAAGCTGAAACCCTAGCTTGGCAGATCTCACAGAAACGGAGGTGAACAGTGGAATTAAAGCGAGTAGAGGAGAGAAGCGAGTGAAGTGAGAGTGACATTCATGTGGATTTCAGTAGAAGGAGAGAATGCGATGTGTGTGTTTGAGAGAGAAAGAGAGAGAGAGAGAGAGAGAGAGAAAGAAAGAGAAAATGGCTATGTTGTTACTCATCAACAATAATGCACAGTGACTGGTAATAATTGATCCATGGCATGGTATGTGTTGTGCTACTATACGAAATGGTAACGACGACGGAAAATACGGAAACGTATCTACGATACGTAGAAAGATACTCATTGATACTATCAACCCAGAACCTCCCAAATTTGATTTTACTTGCACTTGCCAACGTCAACTTCTTCTTTTTGCTACTATTTTTGTATTGTTGAGAATTTTTTTTAATTAAATAAAATAATAAGAATATAATAAATGTTAGAAAATGTTTTTTTTTATTTCTCTTGAAATATATGTCTGGAAGTAATTCAAATAACGTTATAACAAACATAAGAATGAAATTTTTTTTCTTTAATATTCTAAAAAGATGTAAGAGGATTATGCTACACAAATGTTTCTTTATGTGTATTTAGAATTTAAACTCGATATCATTTATCAAATTTAAAGCAAAGATGGATATTAAAGAAAAAACTGTTGAGAACAAAAAGTAGTCTCATATTTTGAAAACGAAAGTATAAGAAGGTTTTGGAAAATATATAGTATTAACAATTTTTAAAAATGTTTAAGTTTTTATAAATTTCGATTATTTTCTGTGTATTTTCTTATTTTTTTAATATTATATTTTTTTTCTTTTCATTGTCAATGCGGTCAAATGTAGTATTTTTAATGAATGAAAATGAACAGTCATTCAATCATAGTCACTTGTACAACTCAACATTTATGTATTTTTTTCTATATAAAATTTTCAAATATGCATCTTGTTATAATACGAAATGAGGAGGGATATTAGTTTTTTTACAAAGCTTTTTGCATTTTTCAAACTTTTTTTGCATACAGAGCTTTGAATAGAGATAAAGAGTTTTTGTTAATTAGAAAGTTGAAACAACATTTATTCCAGCAATTTCATCTTCATGTTCTTTGAATTTATAGCACATAGTTGTGTTTGTTAAAGATAGATCACTGATATAAAGAAAATAAATATGACTTTAATTTTACTAAGTATTTGCATACTGAATTATACGGGCTAACTGTATTATGGGCTAACCGCACTATAGAACGGAATCTATAACTCGTGACTGATGGATCAAACATAACTGAATATCTTATAATTAATTATTATTATTATTATTCTGTTACCAAAATCATGATAAGAGATAATGGGCCCAAGTTTATCAAGCTCACTACCGTGTCTATAAATACAGGCTCATCATCTTAAGTCAGGTATCTATATCCATGCACACTCTAATCCTAAATTGACTTGGGAGTCAGAATGCCTGCAGAACCTCCTCCCGAAATGGTGGAATTCGAAACATTCGGCACACTAAGGAGCAGTTTTGAGAGATGCCTGCAGAACCTCCTCCCGAAATGGTGGAATTCGGAGCATTATCCGGAAATGGTGGAATTCGAAACATTCGGCACACTAAGGAGCAGTTTTGAGAGTACGAGAAGATATTGTTATTGCTAGAGCCAACCGATCCTGTGCGATAACACATACGCTTTCATTATTCTATAAATTTACTTTTTTTATATATTATGATATGGTTGTCATAGGTTAGAAAAATAATAAATTTGATAAATCTTTATTAAATGATATATATTACATAATTTGTAAGTTAAAAGTCAAGGTAATATGTATTTTTTTATCTATAATTGATGTAATATTTAAAATAAAAAATATATCTCATTTTAAAACTATCTATTAAAATATTATATATTTATTAAGTTAAAAAAAAAAAAAAATTGGCAACCAACCCAGGCCTACTTTTGTCCGACCATGTGCGGGTCAAGAGGAACCCACCCCTGTACGTTCCCATCTCTGTTCTCTTTTTCTAATTTGAAACGGTTACAAATTATCTTCGTTTAAGTATTTAATTATAATTTGATAATATAGTAATTAAAAGTATACATTAAAAAATTATGTCTTTTAGGCAGACACACAAGAAATATATATATTGCAAGGGTTGTGACATTTATTATTTATTATTTATTTTTCATTTTCATTCTCGTCACATTAAATATACATGTATAAATATAATCAATTAAATTTTAAGGGAAAATAAAAATATAATTAATAAAAAACAATTTACTACCAATTTGTACAATTGAAAATTGTGATACAAAAATTATCCAAACACACAATAATTAAATAATTAAAAACGGGATTAAGTTTATTTTACACATTGATAGAATATTTGGATTGCGTGGCATGAATTTATTTTCTGAAAGTTTTGGTTAAGTTTTGAAAATCTCCTCTTATTGTACTAGTCTTGTCCTTTTAACAATGTTGAAAAATGATTTCCCTTGAACTTTTACTAATGAGTTTGTCCTAAGAAAATTTTTCCCTCATATATCATGTAATAAACCCTGTCAGGATTCATAAATTCATAACTAAATTGAATTATATGTTGAAAATTAAATACAAATTGTTTCGAATTCCAAGTTTTTGTCACACTTATTCTTAAAAAACGCCTTAAAAAATGTGAAAAAGGTATATTTAAAAAAACTGACTCTAAACTATACAAGACTATTTGGTATACCAATAAAAATAATTAAATAAATTGTGAGAAAAGATGAATGGAGGATATCACCAACATATAAAAAGACATTTATTAATCATCACTTCTGACATAATTGTTTCTTTCACTCATCCTCAGCAAACAATCTATGTCTTAAAAAATAAAACAACTTTCAAACTCATTTCACCATTTCTATCGTCCCATTTTCTCCTAAGACCTCTTGCTCAAATGAGTCTGCAGAAGAAGAAGAAGAAGAAAAGAAAGAAAAAACATTTAATATCAAAAAAAGTGAATGAATGAATACTATTAACATGAACAATATATATATATATA
>Ga0209489_102654_pt1 | contig 36056 bp, 24 predicted proteins | sample SiratrowhiteBW_FD_187527 | JGI IMG/M metagenome (GOLD analysis project Ga0209489, IMG submission 187527) | Root nodule microbial communities of legume samples collected from California, USA - Siratro white BW (SPAdes) (version 2) | ecosystem: Host-associated > Plants > Roots > Nodule | place... | reverse complement strand
TACATATATATATATATATATATATATATGCATTTAGCATCTCTTACCCAAATTCACAAAAAAATGTCACACATCATACATAATATTCACTATTTCAAAATAAATTAACATTTATAAAAACATACTATTAGCTTTTCTTACCTTTGTAGAATGGAGATACTCAAAAGAGTTCCAAAAACCTTAAATCACAGGCAACCTAACTATATTTAAGAATTTGATCAAGCACTCTTGCTCTACTCAATGCTAGGAATCTAGGAGTGATCTCTGATCGTCAGTTTGATAAAGAAGGAAGGTGGAATTCTAGAGAGAAGGCAAAGAAAAGGAGAATAACAACTTTTTAGAGAGAGAGAGAAAGAGTTGGTGATTGTTATAGAAATAAAAACTAAATAACTAATTTTTATTTACTTAAAGAACTTTTCTATTAAAAAAATATGTGTTATCTTATTTATCTCTAAAGCTAAATTTTAGGTTGTTTTTTTTTTATTCTGGGGTTATTTTCTAAGGTATTATATATATAACCATAGCTAATTATTTTGCCTTTATTTTTGTCACCATAAGTGACAAATCCACCATGTTTTATAACCAGTCCAATGAGCTCAGATGCATCCCTTGTCATATGCTTAGAACATCCACTATCCAAGTACCAAAGCTTCTTGTTGTCTGCATCTTTAGTCTGCAAAATAGATTAATGAATAAAGGTTGGTACCCTGTTAACTTAGGGTCTAGAGTTTTTATGATCACCTTTTGGTATCCACCTTACTAGGCCATTTGGAACATCAAAGAGTCTAACTCTACAATTTATAGCATAATGACCTTTATGTAAACAATAAAAGCAAGTTTGAAAGGGTGAGGTGTGTTTTTTTGCTGTATTTGAAAAAGATGATGAATTTTCTAGTTTTCTTTTGAAACTTTGGTTTATATCCAATTCCAGTTTTATCGAACACGCAATTGTGGGAACCTAAAACAACATTAAATTTGCAGTCCCCAAGGAAAGCTTTGAAGAAGTTTTCACAAAATATTTTACTTTATCTTGCAGCACCTCACAGTTTTCGTACTTGGCTAGTTTGCTGGATTCACCCTCAAGGTTAGAAGACTGGAAAAGCATGTTCAAGTGTTCAAAATCAGTTTTAACAGTTTCCAGTTCTTCAACCTATTGTTTGCAAGTGCCAATCGGTTTGCTTCATCATGTGTTTCAAAAAAAAAAAAATTGAACCAAGGTAATGTAGTTTTCTTGATATAAAGAAATGGTTGAGCTGACACTGCTTACCTCTAATTGCTCTTTAGCCATTAAACATAGATTGATCTCCTATTCTTTTTTGATGAAGAGCTGGTTGTTGAATCATATTCATCCCAGGCTATGTAGGCTCTTTTTCCTTTGTTGTTTTTGTTGAATTTCCTCTTTTCCACAACATTTTCTTTATGAACCAGATTTGGATATTCCATTTTGATATGTTCCTGTTTTCCACATCCAAAACAAGTGAAGTTAGTAGCATTAGAATTAGTTTTCTTAATATACCTTTTAGACTATTGATTCTTCTCTTTTCCCATCTTCCTTAGGAATTTGCTGAACTTTGTTGTTAGCATGTTCAAGGTTTCAGCTTCACTATCCTCACTAGAATCAATTTTAAGTGTCACGCCTCTTGCTTTCCTTTCTCCATTTTCTTGCTCCTTGAATCTGTTCATTTCAAGTTCATGCTCCCTGAGTTTTCCAAACAATGCCACTGTGCTCAACGTGGTAAGATCCCTTGTCTTTGATATTGTAGCGACCTTGGGCTGCCAAGATCTATCAAGACACTTCAACACTTTTATGTTGAGCTCTTCCTTGTCAAAGATCTTTCCTAGTCCAACGAGATGATTCATTATATGTGTGAATCTTTTCTACACATCTGCAATGGTTTCTCCATCCTGCATTCTAAACAGTTCACACTCCTGGATTGAGGCATGCTTTCTTGCCCTCTTCACATCATTGGTTCCTTCATGAGTCACCTCCAAAATGTCCCACATTTCCTTTGCGAAAGAACATTGAGAGACACTGAAAAACTCATCTAAATTCAAAACTGAAGTTATAATATTCTTAGCCATACAATCAAATTGAGCTTTCTTGCTCTCAGAATCACTCCATTCAAACCAGGGCTTATCAACAGTTTGACCTTCAATCATAGTTTTAGGCACATAAGGACCATTCACTATTGCATCCCATATACCACGATCAAGAGATTCAATGAAAATTTTCATTCTGATTTTCCAAAAGGGATAATTGATCCCACTGAATAAAGGAGGCTTGTTTATATAGGCACCCTATGCAAAACCCAACTTTACCTCAGCCATAGGATCGAAACTTGAATAACTTTCAAGACTTAGCTCTTGATACCAATTGAAAATACTTTTAGGCAGAGTTCAATAGAGGGGCGAATTGAACTTTACAAATTTTTTGAGTTTAATAAGCAAGGAAAACATTTTAAGCAAAATGAAAGTTTCCAAGAATCTCAAAGATCAATGCTTTAAGGTGCAGTAGAGAAAATCAATCGGTTTATATTCTGGTAGCTTCAAGAAAATCAATTTTCACACAATGAGTTCTTAATTAGGCAATGCAGAATCAATAAGTAGTCGTGAATTAAGCAACGTCTCAATCTAGTTAATCAATATACTATAAAACTAGATTTAATTAAGGAATCAATGTAAAGTAGATATCAAATCAATCACCCACAGTATGAAAAATAATGAACAATTATGCAGAAAAGCTATTAAGAGATTGTTTTGATCCAACCAATTTTGATCCCAACAAACTAAATTAATTGAAAAGAACATAATTGGCAGAGTAACACACAAAAAAATTTATATATGAATTAAGCAAAGAATATAGTCAATGATTAAAGATTGTGATGTTATGCAAGCACAAATGATTTAAACAATGGGCAACGAATTAACTTATGCATAAATGAATGGAAAACACAATAACAAAAATGGATGCAGAGAAAAGGGTCAGAGAGAATCCACACAAAACAATTATACTGGTTCACCTTTTCTCAAGGGCTATGTCCAATCTTTCTTGCAACCCTAGCAAGAAAAATTTCACTATGAAATACTCAATTGTACACGCTTACAATCAAAAACACCTCTTGCACCCTACAAGATCAATACCACCTCTAAATATTCAAGCTTGCACCCTAGACACCAAAATTTTCAGATTTCACCAATAATAAACCCTATAGTATTACCAATGTACAACTTGAAACAAAAGATTACAATTTACACAACACTAAGCAACACTTGAATCAACACAGGTTCAAGATTTAAGATGCAAAGAACTCTCTGATTTTTAGTAAAGATGAAACAGTGTAAAACCTTGAAGAACACCAATGACACCTTGAAAATCAAGTCTCGAATTCTTGAGAATCAAATCTTTGTTCTTTGAGAAACCAAATTGTTTTGTTTTCTGCCTTTGTATTCTCGTTTTTCTCTCCTATGTATTCATTCTTTTATTTCTTGTTTGTCCAGGTAATTTAAAACAGATGATACCCAAACAGTTTTTGAAAATAGTTAAGTCAATTTGACATTAACGTGCAAATAAATCAATTTCTTAAAAGTGGAATAATTTTTTTTGTTAAAAACTCAATTTTTATGATTATGCTAAAAAACTTTTTACCGAGTTTGATTACTTTGATTTTAAGTTTGAGTTAACTATGCTAAAGATTTTCCTCTCACCTATGCACATGTTCGCCTTAACTTTGAATCACACTCACTCACACCCACTGGAAAAATAACTAAGTCTTCTTCTTCATCTTCCGTGCTTGGCTTTGCTTTTGTCCAATTTCTTAACTTCATCAAATATTGAATCCTGTGAGATTCTTAACAAATTGCTACCAAATATTTTGAGCACTTCTACTATTGTCAAGGTTCTCTCTACACGAGTCTTACACAAGACCGTTTCCAGACTTCCTCCTAAGTGTTGGCCTAACCTCACTTTGGGAATTTCACTTCTAAATCCATCTCACATGTCCAAACAACAATTCTTCTGCTGCATCTATCTCAAGTTACATCCACAACAACAATCCTCCAAGAAGAAGCACATTGACGCATGCAATTGAAGCTAGAATTGCATCAAAGTTTCTCAAACTAAATTAAATCAAATCACATTTTTTATGATTTTCCTATTTTTTACATTTTATACATAAAGATTTTTGAAGGAGCCATTACAACTCCTTAGTTAGCCGTTGTGAGATAAAAAGGTATCCTTTCGTTCTTATGTTGTGTCTCTCCTTGTAGGCTTGAAGGAACATTTTGATACTTCAAACACCTTATTAGGCCTAGGTCAGATTACATTTATCTGAACTAAAGTAAAAGTTAGAACTACATAAGATGGATGGACTATGCAACAATAACAAAATGTCCTTTCAATGAATATGTTGCCAAAAAGCAACTTTGACACATTTCTTGAGAGATCTTATGATGTTAACAATCTTTATGAGATCCACTTATGGTCAAACATAAGAACATTCTTTGCAAACAAAGTTAAAACATTTATATGAAGAGTAGTACTATGTGAGCTTTAAAACACATATCTTATCTTTTATCTCAAGTAAAAGCTTATCAAAACGGAAATATGTACACAAAGTGTTTTGTATTTTGTTGTCGTTGGACGAAATATATTTGTCTATAATCATTAGATAAAACATTGTGTCTATCATGATATGATACTAAGACAAATTCATGTTTCAACATTTTGTTGTAAGGACTTAACAAAAATTACATTGGATACTAAGACAAATTATAATGGAATTGATTACTCTTCAAGACAACAACCACAAATTGTCACTACTCTTAATGGACATAGGAGTTTATACTCTTAAAGATGAAGGCTCCTCTAGTTTAAGGGTCCAATATACTATCATAGGTCGAGATTGATAAAAATCGGCTTTGGCTCTTTGCTTGATTTGGAGTTTCACATTAAATGGAGTATAGAGGAGGCAATGAAAGTAGTGAATGTAGTGTATAATTCAGAGATTGAATGAAGTAATCTAGAGGAAAAAGGAGATATGAGAAAGGTGAGGCTAACTCTCACAAGGTGGCTAGGCTAAACTCAAAAGAAGAGTTAACCTAGAGGTGATCACATAAACAAGTGAAGCTGAATTTGTACAACATTTCTTTACTCATTACATGATCAATATACAATAGGCTAGCACACTTATTTATGGTGCTAGGGTCAACCCAAAGTGGAGCCAAATTTAGAAAATTCAAATTAAAAAAAAAAATCCTCAATCTAGAAGAGCCAATAAAAGCATGACATGTGGCCTTCACACTTCCCATGCACATTCTTCACATTTAGCACATGTTTAATATGTTCCTTGTTTTGTGTGCAACTCCTTGTGCACCAACTTCAAGCCTTGGACGTTCTAGGATTTGCATTGGACTTTAGAAAGCCCAAATAATGAACCCTGGACTATATTATCCTATTCTAACCCTTTCTACCCATGACCCAAATACAAGACTCAAAACGCATTTCATTAAAAACATAAAAATAAAAAAAATCTATTTTAAAATTAAAAGGTGGGTGCTATTTAACGTAAACTTAAAATAATTATTTTCACTTTATTTATAATAAAACAAGAAAAAAAATGCATCTCACACACAAATAAAATCTAACTATTTATAAAATTGAGGGACTTAACCAAAGCTCATAATTTAAATTAAAACTACTATTTATGAACCAAAATTTAGTAAAAGAATATTTTTCGACATATAATTTTATTTTATTGCAATAACATATTTTAATATATGATTTATATTGCATTTAAAAATTATAATAAACAATTTAAGTTATGATATGGATTTATTTGTATCCATAATTTTTTTAGAATATTAAAACTTAATTTAAAGATAAAATAAAAGAAAATATATATTTAAGCACATTCATTGAACCAACAAAAAATTAAACATCAACAATTCGAATTTATTGAGAGTTAAAATTTCTAGTTAATTATATGGTACAAAATACGGGTCTAAAAGTGAATATTAAAATATTTAATAAATAAATAAAGAAAGTGGGTCTATTTTTAAGTTATATATACATATTAATTTTTAATATGAAAAATTAATATATCCTAAACTCAATTCACTTTGACTAAAATTTAAATACTTCATTATCTTTCCAATTCATGTATTTTGTAAAAGGAATCTCCATCCTTTTTATTTTTTATTTTTTATTTTTTTTATTTTTGTCTTGGAGTAATGTGCAGTGTAGTTAACTTGAGCCGATCAGGTCGAGTCTTGTCTTCCGGAAACCACAAAACATGCCCATAAAATAAAACATACTTTAGAAAATCTGTGTTAGCATGTGATAAACTTTACATTATTATTATAATATTATATAAACCCAAATCTAAATACACTTGCTTATTCACACACCTTTTCACGCTCCCTAGCTCCTTTCTGCTCTGTGCTCCTCTCCCCCAATGCTAAATTGAATCAAAGCTTGCAACTTGGTAGGGGCACACATACTTGAAGAATGAGGGGTCCTTTGGGTGCAGTCATAGGTAGGTTCCCATCAAGTGACGGAGTTACCCAAATGGGTGGAATCATAAGACACAACAGGAAATGCAGGGACATCACTGTTCTTGTGATCTTCATAGCTTTTTGGGTAGCAATGGTTGTCAACTCCAGTTTTGCTTTCAACCAAGGAAACCCACTAAGGTAGTAATCTAAAGTTTTCAACTTTATCTGTGTGCTTGTTGTTTGATGGAATTTGTAACGGATGCCTTTTTGTAGCTTGTAGTCTGTGACTTTTCGCTTTTGTTTTTGTTTTGAGGCTTTGATTAGTTTTCTCGATTAAGATTTTATAAAAGGTAATTTCATTTTCTTGGTAAATGGGTTTTCTCATTTCTTTGCAAGGCATGGTTCAGATTGCACGATATTCTGATTTTGAGATAACAGGTGGGTGAAATCGTTAAATTTTGATAACTGACACTTGAATGTGTAGCAGCATTAAGTCCATAACTTTTATTCTCCTTTTTGCTGTTATGATCACGTAACTTGTGATTACTGGCACTGTGACTTGCCAGGCTTACTTATGGACTAGACTACAAAGGGAATGTGTGTGGAGACAAGCATGCACACCCTGGCCTTAGTGAATTGGAGCTCAGATATTGGCAAAATCCTAATCAGGTTTATGAGAGTGGATTGAAGAATAGCAAATTCAAACTGGGGGATGCCCGCAGTATATGCTTGTCTGAGTGCCCTATACCTTCCGAAGATTCCCTTAGTTGGGTGTGTGATTATCCGGAAGGAGATATTCGTCTTTCCATGACAGATTGGGCTAATAGGAACTATGATTATTTCGAGTTCCTTACACCAGAAATGAGAAATTCCTCTCTTCAACTTCAGGGTCCATGTTATCCTGTCATATTTCCTAGTGTAAATGGTGAGCAAACTATTCCATTTTGATGCATTCATAAATTAAAATGTTGTTGTATGCTAGCAAATGGTTGTGTGAATGCATTGCTTTGTTTTTTTACCATCGATGTATGTTGCCCCTTGTACGAAAGACACATTTTACTTTTTCTCGCTTCTTCTTTTATATGCACTTTTTGTAATTTTTTTGTGGGTTTTGGTGGATGGGTTTGGTAAAGAACTGTCAATCTCCTATATATTAAATTTTTATTTTTCCTGGTTCTTAATGCTTATTTCTGTCTAGTTTACTGGAGTTGCCAATTTATTGCTCGAGCATCAAACACGTCTTTGAAGCATTGGCAACAGATGGGCGGAGTTAACATCAATGAAGACATTGTTATTGATAAGTCTATCCACAAGTCTATTAATTCTCGGTCCGCTGTTTTAAAGGTTAACACTTTTCTGCTTCTACATTTTTATTTATTTATTGGTATTATGATTGTGATTTGTTCATAGAGAGTGCAACCACTCAAAATCCTTGTTACATCTGTGTGCATATTGTATTATTGGCATTTCTCCATACTAGTTCGGATGACAGCTGATCTGCGTAGTTCATTGACTACAATATCATCGCCCTTTGTCTGTATTAGCCAGATGGGCAATGCTTAAATGGAAAGGATCTGGGTTGGTTTGAAAATGCTAATAGTTTAGTGATGGGGTAAAAATTATGATGCTTGTAGATATGTATTATGTACGGAATCTGGATTGCACATCTATTTTCATCTCTCCTATTTTCTCAATTTTATTCTCCTACTGTGATCCCTACCAAACGTTGATTATCTGTATTTTGAATGTTGTGTCATTCCGTATCTTGTGTGTTAATGTGCTGCGGAATTTGAATGACATGACCTATATTTGCAGAGATACATGGCAGACATAGGAAAGGCATGGCCTGTGCTGATTGTTTGTGGAGGGATTTTGCCTGTTCTTCTGTCTGTGATTTGGCTGATGATGATTCGACATTTTGTTGCTGCAATGCCTTGGATAACAGTTGTTCTCTTTAATGTTCTAATAATATCTGTCACAATGTTCTACTACCTAAAAGGTCGGTAACTCTTTTTTGGCTGTTTCAGTTTAATTGTTTCTAATAAAATATCGATGCTTTTATGAAATATCATTAAATAGATATTTAAATAGTATGAATACTCTTTTTGGATTAATGTCCTTCTATTCCTACTTCATCCATTCTATTTGTTTAATGCTTGCTCCTTTCTAGCAGCACAGCCTCTCTTAAATTTTGAGCTTGCTGTCACATGAGGTCCTTGTATCAACTGTACTTTTATATCCTATCAACAAGAAATTTCTCTGTTGGATTTTGTTTTAGGCATGGGCAAACCCATTGTTTAGCACTTTGTACAGATATTTTTAGTTTTATAACTTACAATAAACTAAAAATAGCTTCCCAGGCCAGACCAATTCTACACATGTTTTAGTAAAATACTTAGCATTCAGTGTACTGCTTAAAAACACATCAAATTTATCGGGATGCATATTTCTTATGAAATAAATGAATATGGAGTTCTGAAAGTGCTATATTGCTGAGTTTTCTTGGAGATATGTTTGCTGAAGAATTATTGATTATTTATGTTTTATTGGTGATTCTAGTTGGCACCTATTCTGATATTACTGTTTAGCCAATATTTTATTGTTTCTTTATTGGGTTGTTGGAGAAATGTCTGTCAATAGTACTGAATTATTTTTTCTTAATCATCAGCTGGATGGATTGGAAGTGATGCTATTTCTCCCATCATTGGTGAACATGACCCTTACATTAGTGTATATGGGAGGGTAAGTAACATCCTAATTGAGTCTTCTTTGTCTCTCTCGAGTGATGAATTTTACTTGTAGATCTAATGAAATTGTCACTTTTAGGAGCTGACTCATATACGAGCTGTAACCATACTTATGACCTTTATCATGGTTGTTGCCTTTCTTACATCAATTGCTATTGTTCGACGCATCCTTATGGCAACATCTGTCTTGAAGGCAAGCATCACTTTATGATATGCAATTATTTAACTATCTATGATTGCATTCTTTATTTTTATTGACTGAATTTATATCCAATAGCAATTGTATGTAACTTTTAGACCTTCTCAAGTACCATACACTATGATTATTGTGTTATTGGCTGTGGACGAGCATTGGGGTACATTTATAGACATGTTCAAGGAAAATAATACTTTACATGAGAATAATACAAAAGAATTTGAAATTTAGAGTGTCTCTTTCCCTCTCTCATGATCTCATGTTTTTAATTCTTTACATAGAGAATACTTTAGAGAAGAGAATCTGAAATGAAATAAATTCTATTTAAGACTATTTAATCTAATCTAATCTAATCTAAATTCCCCCTCAAGCTGGAGCATCCAAATTGTATGTGTCTCATAGCAACATGCTAAAGAGATAGGAAAAAACAACCGATTTATTAGAAGCAGAAAATCAGACTAGAAAAGCAGAAAAACAGAGAAATTATGAGCAATGTAGCAGCTCGACTCTCCCAACCCTAGCCTCCCAATTCAATCCTCCCCTAGTCCTCCCACTCATCCTATATTTATTCTTAATTTCTAACAAAATATCCTAACAAAATCCCCTATCAGAATTTCCTTAATTCCTTGAATCGTTTTAGTTCGATTCACTACCTATTCCCATCTTGCCCCTAAACTTTTTTCTCTTGCACACCTTAAGCTCTTTCGGAAATCGGTCTCTAAGAATACCGCCTCTTGAACAACCACCTTGTCCTCAAGGTGAAATTCAGGAAAATTGAGTTTGATGTCTTCAGAGAACTCCCGTGTGTTCTCAAAATCTGGCATGTCTTTCCATCTGATTAGAACCTCCTTGTCTCCTTGGGAAAATTCCTTTACCGCCAACACTTCGGTAGGTTGCAACTTCAATTCCCCGCTTTCTATCTGCCCTTTGGGTAATGGTTGACATTGCACTTGCTGAGTAATGCATTTTTTTAAGTAAAGAAACATGAAACACTGGTTGTATCTTCGATTCTTGGGGTAGCTGCAACTTGTAGGCCGCCCTTCCCACCTTAGCCAACACTTCGAATGGTCTACAATATCTAGGACTTAGCTTCTAGTTCATTCGAGTTGCCAAGGAGTTCATCCGGTAGGGTTGGAGTTTAAGGTAAACTTGATCCCAACCTGAAATTCTACATCCCTCCTCTTCTTATTTAGCTTGTCCCCTCATCCTGTCTTGAGTCTAATTTAATTGCCATTTCAATTCATCTAGAATCAGGTTCCTCTCCGCAAGCATGTGGTGAACCTCTTCCACAGCAGAGGGGCTCATCTCAAGATACAATCTTTTCATCAATGAAGTGTGAACTTATCTCAATATGTTTGGTCACCTTGTGAACTAGTAGATTTGAAGCAATATGAAGGGCAACTTGGTTATCACAAATGAGAGACATTTGCATGACCTCTCCAAATCTTGGATCTTTAAGAAGCGGTTTAAGTCAAATAAGTTCTCAAATGGTACAAGTCATAGCTTTATACTCTGCTTTTGCTCTAGTTCTTGGACTAATTCTGCCTTTTACTTTTCCAAGATATGAAGTTGTAACAAATAAAGGCACAATATTTGGATGTGGATCTCCTATTAGAGGTCCATTCAGCATTTGAGTATCCCACAATCCAAGTATGATTCTTGTGTCCATATAATTAACCTTTTTTGGGGTTCTTTTTAATATACTTTAGAATGTGAATGAAAATACCTATAACATCTCATATTTTTCATATAATACCAACTGAGGTTATCAAACTCGAGAGTCTATGTAGACTCGTGGAAGGTCTGTAAACTCGACTAGTAAACCCGACTTGTAGACTCATAAGAGTCTGTTTCATATGAAAATTAAAAAAAAAAAAATCACAATATTAATTACATAATATTAAAATAAATAAATTCATTAAATACACTAACAATAATGTAATAATTAAATAACTACCAACATTTCCATTCTAATTTTACTATCTCCACGACTACACTCCAAATAAAAAAAGGCAACTAAGTAAACATAAACCTACTTTAATAAAGCAAACTCCATTACCCAGCGAAACAGACCTCCACTACCCGAACGAAACACAACCTCCACTACTCTAGGGAAATGCAACTAGAAGCAGAGCACAACAACGACGTGAGGCAACATGATGGCGACGGGAGGTGATGCGGCAACGACACAAGGGACAGCAACACAATGGCGAGACACTTAAGAGAAGACGATGATGCGAGAACTACAACAAGGCAAGAATGATGATGACGATCCGAAATCGAAACCCTAAATTGAACACGAACATCACAGGTAAATCGGAACCCTAAATCGATACACTAAGCACAACGACCCATGTGTGGGTCATTTTTGAGCTTTTCTTCCACACTCATTCACTCAACCTTTAACTCGCGAGCGAGTTTGTACCGGGTCTACTGAGCTCATCCGAGTCTGGTTCGAGTTTGATAAAAAACGATTCTACACACGAGTTCAGTGATCACCGATCAGTGGACTCTTAAACTCGGACGGGTTTACGGATTAACTCTAGAGTTTGATACCCATATATTATGCAGAAATTCAATAATAGACATGTATAAATATTTATGCATTCATTATAATTTTTCAAACTATTCTTCTGCACATTTAATAGAAATATAATCATATAATCACAAAATAAAACAAAGTTTCTCTATCAGCTCACTAAGGAGTTACACCAATTGCCAAACCATATGCTCACGTCTAATACAGGATCATTGCAAATTTAGAAATAAAGCAATCACTACATAAAAAGATAAAAAAGATGGTTAAGCTAAAGAGTTTTAAAATATATAATCATAAATTAAATTTCTATCCCAGCCAAACTACAATACGTTAGACTTTCATAATTCATCTCATACATCACATTACAAAGATACTTTACTCTACGTCGAAAGACTCACATTGAATAAGATTCAGAGGTTTGCACTTGTCACATGACTCCTAGTTGTGAAATCCACACAACCCTCAACCCAAAATGAATCACATCACACTCATATGATAGGTTTAATCTATATGATCTAGTCCAATCAGTTCTTTTCCACACCGTAGCGTAGTTATATGAACATGTTATTCCATATGATCTGGTACAATCGGTTCTTTTCCTCACCATAACGCAGTCATATCAACTTTCTTCGACTCTGACTACCTGAATATCTACATCTATATGATTCTAATATACAAGTAGAGTCAAGATACATCCTTATTGCAAATCCACAAACAATGCACATCCTAAACAATCTCAACACAGGTATCTCCTTTCCTGAATATACTACGTCTCAATCACCATTTTATACCACTCATCATTACACCACTCTAACAACATCAGCAATCAATTTAATTACAATCCTGCAGAAGAAATTTGGAACTTGGTGACCACGTCACCCCAACATCCAAGTCTTTGGTTCTATTTAAAGATAAAAATAACAATTAATAAAACATGCAAATAGCTTCCTTTACCTAATTCACAAGAGCTCCAAGAACTTAGGGATCTCAATGATAGCCTAACCTGTACCATAAAATCCTGATCCACGATTGGAATATATCATTAGAACCTTAAATTAACAAAGACTAATCCTGATGATAAAAACACTACGTGCAATCACAATCTAGACTCAGGTGACTAGACAGATTGGAAAACTGACTCAAATGAAAGAGAGGCAAAAATGAACTTACTCAATCTAAGATTATGATAAGACAATCTTACTCTAATCGCCGCATGAGTCTCATGACATCGTCAATCTGATAATAGATGATATCAAAAATCTAGAGAGAATGTAGAAAACTCTAAAGGAAAACTGTTTTAGAGGGATGGTGGTTTTTATAAAAAATAAAATTTGAATATTGATATTTCTATTTATATAAACTTTTCTCTTTTAAAGCATATATTTAAGTGTCATCTTATTTATATTTAAAGATAAATTTTAGGTTATAATATGTTTCTATTCAAAAACTATTTTCTAGGGTATTACAATACTCAAATTCATGCATATGGAAAATTTAGAAATTGGCTTACCACATTGATCGCAAAAGAGATGTCAGGGCAATAGATTTGTGAAAACCAAATGCATCGGAGAGAAGGTGTCACCGTACTTTAGGCCAAAGATCTCAGTATAAACTTCAATCATAGGAATACCCTACCCTACACTATGATTATAGTGTTACTGGCTACGGAGGAGCAGTTGGGTACATTTATAGACCTGTGCGGGAAAATAAGACTTCTTAACTAGTGCTAATTTTGCTTATTTTTCATCTTCCAATGGAAATATTGACAGCTTTCTCCAACTATGGCCATATAGATTTAACCTACCATTCCTCTTATTTATCAATGAATAAATCCTACAACTTTTATCCTCCTTTCTGGCAGCTGTACTTTTCACAAACCGTAACACTTTTTTGTGTAGATATACTATAAAACTCATCCTCATTGAATGATCTCTATCCACCTCACCCACGCACTTTTGTCACTTTTACTCCCATATGATGTGTTATGTTAGTACATTCTGTTGTCATAACGCCTAGGCTACAAACCAGTAAGCCTGAAATTATAATGCTTAATTATTTGCATAACAGAGTCAATCAATTTAATTGTTTTAATGCTTGTTCACAGGTTGCGGCAAAAGTGATAGGAGAAGTTCAAGCCCTCATTATTTTCCCACTCATACCATACGGTATCCTTGTTGTGTTTTACATGTTCTGGATTTCAGCTTCTCTTCATATGTTCAGCTCTGGCCAGGTTGTTCAGAACAATTGCAACTCTAACTGCTGCACATATGATCTTACTGCAAAACGGGTAAACTGTGATCGTTGTTGTGGTTATAGCATTCATTACACACCACATATTGGGGTTGCCATCCTTTTCCACCTATTTGGGTGTTATTGGGCTACACAATTTTTCATAGCTTGCTCCTCAACAGTGATTGCTGGGTCTGTTGCGTCTTATTACTGGGCCCATGGTGAAACATCTGTAAGTTGTATGCCTTGTCCAAAATGCATAACGCAATTTAGAGAATCCAATGATTTTCTCTTGCAGTCAATAGAAGACCAATTTTATTATATTGAATGAATTGTGGTCGTGGCTTAAGTATGGCCACAGTTAATTGTTTGAGTTCAGAATTGGTTCCTGATCAGTATAAGAAGTAGCGTAATGAATTATTCAAATACGACTCAGTATTAAATAAAACAATAATATGGTGCAGGATTGTGTTTAACTATATGTTTCAAATGTCAAGAACTGAAGGTGGATTCACTTTGTAAAAGCTTAATTCTGACTTAACTTGCAAACCTCTTGTGCTTTCATGGTTTATGTATAGGAATGAGATCATCTATTAATTAAGTATTCTGGTTTTCACATACAAAATTCTTTTATCTATGCTGCTAAATATGATTCACATTTCACAATGCAGCCAGAAATTCCTTTTCTTTCTGTCTTTTCCTCCATGAAGCGGCTTATGCGGTATAGTCTCGGGTCTGTGGCCCTTGGCTCTCTGATTGTATCATTTGTAGAATCAATACGCTTTTTGCTTGAAGCTATTCGTCGCAAACTAAAAGGCTCAAGTGATGGGCACGACAGTTGCATTGGCAAGGCTGCATACCAATCTTCACAATGTTTCCTCAAGTGTATCGAATGGACCATCAAATCAGTAAATCGAAATGCTTACATCATGGTAAAATTTGTTAATCTACAGTAAAGAAGATTTTTAATTCATGCATTATGATGGCATGTGTTTTGTTTTTGTGATGCAATACATTATTTGAGAATAGAGATATAGTAAGGGAAAATGCAAGTGAAAGCTGATTCGCTTGTACTTGTTGCATTGTGATAGAAGTATCCTTAGAGGCAGAATTTCATTTCCCTGCTTCGGTTGTGTTTCGTAAGGTGTGCATAGTAGAAAGCATAACATGTCCTAGAGCTCTGTATGCTAGTAGGTTGCATCGAGAAAATGCTATTGTAGTTCTGCGAGAAAAGTAAAACGTGATGATACAAAATGTCTTGACAAAAGTTATTTACATTAAATTGTCTTATCTGATGCTGACTCTTACATGTATCATCAAAATATTTCTAATTGATATCCTTTACATAGGACAATGCATCTTGCTTTTTCCTGATTGTGATTCTCAAGTAACTTCCTGATGCCTGCTGATTGCTATAATTGGCAAAAGTTTCCTCAGACTGTTACCTTTCTTTAATTGGTGTTTAACAGTGTCTTTTTGGCACCTGCAGATTGCTATAACAGGCAAAAGTTTCTTTAGTGCTTCTTCTATTGCGGCAGATCTGATAATGAATAATATTCTAAAGATTGGTCGTCTTAACGTGATCGGAGATGTCATTTTGTTCCTTGGAAAACTGTGTGTCAGCCTCTCATGTGCTCTGTTTGCTTTCCTCATGTTAGACACTCACAAATACAGATCTGCTCATAACAAGACGTCGTCTCCACTCTTACCAATTGTGGTATGTTTTAGTTTTGGGACTAGATGCCTAGGATCGTTAGTAAGCAATTCAATATTTAAACATAACATTCTTCTTTGCTCTTAATAGGGGAAAGTTTCTCAAATTGATTATTTTCTATTATTAAACTTGATACCTCTCTGTGCCAATATAGTCGTCTGTTATTATATACATTTCTCATATATATATATATATATATATATATATATATATATATATATATATATATATTTATATTTCAAAATCATTTTGTTTAGTAACAGTGTTGCAGCCTATAGCTAGAAATTGTATATATCTCGACACTATACATGAATCCATGCCTATTCAGCTGCACCACTAATTGCAAGATACGATACGCATTAGACTCAGTAGGCTCATGTTCCAAGGCACAATTTATGAGAAGCAACCTATTGTCTGCCTGCTGGATTGAGAACCGAAAAATTAAAAACACAGTACAAGTGACTAACTCCTGCATTCAACATTACCATAGATAAAAGCATGTGCAGATAAATTTGTCCATAAATATTTTTAAGAAATGATACAAAAGAAGATTGAAATACGTTTATCTATAATCTAAAAATTCTTTATGTATAAGTTAATTTATAGTTTCTTTCATTTTTACTTCTCAATATACTTATTTTCTATTTGTGCATAAGCTAATCAGCTTATCGAAAAAATATTTTATTATTCTTATTTTGTTCTCCAGTAAGTATCTATAGACAAGTTTATCCAAACTGACTTCAAATTCTACAAAGGGACCAAGAGCTGGGAAATATTTGCCAAAATTAAAGTCTAATAGTTCACCATCAAATGTGAATTTTGAACAATTGTCCTAACCTTATTTTGTGTAATGCAGGTTTGCTGGGCTCTTGGATATGTTGTTGCAACCCTTTTCTTTGCAGTTGTGGAGATGTCAATTGATACCATAGTTCTCTCATTCTGCCAGGATTCTGAAGAGCACCAAGGGACAGCCCAGTATGCACCACCCCTTCTCATTGAGACTCTAACTGACCAGAATGAAATGCAGAGACTCACACAAGGACCCTAATGAAACACCATATCCGTGTGTAATTCTGCTAAATATGACGACATTTAGATATTCTTATTAAGGAGCATATTTTTGCCACTGTAGTTGTGTTCCATCACTTGTATATATGCTTAATTACAATGATGGACTTAGATGGGATTGATGAGGTTGTCTTTTGACAAATGAGTTATTACGGGGCACAAACAATACACATCCATTATCCATTCCCCATATAGTTATAATATTTTCTCTAAAGTGCATCATCTCATAAATTACCGAATGTTATAAGTCGTGGCTTGTTGGTTCTTTACAATGCAAAATCCCAATTATTTGATTTTAGCTTTTAATACAATCAAATCAATTAGGAATTATTATTTATATTAATTTTAAGGTGATTATTGTAAAACTTAATGTTTTTTATGAAAATGTGGAGTGTTGTTGAATGAATGTTTAGAAGGTAAGAGGTCCTTATGTCGAGCTTAGGAGTCAGATGAGATAGTTTCACGTGGATAATATCAAATGATTGTAAAAGATATTTCATTTGTTGGAGTGAATATTCATAGTGTAAAGAGCGAGTATTCGTTGAGATGATTCTTCATTTGGTGGAGTAAATATATTATTTAGCACATGTTTGTAAAGATCGAAGCTCGGGTATTAGTACTTAACCCAAGAGTTATTAGATTATTTTTATAGATAATGCTTCCATTTGGTGTTGTTATAATTACTTAATACTTGTTTGTAAAAGATCAAAGCTGGCTATTGTACTTAATCTTAGAGTTAGATTATTTTTATAGAGATTAGTGACTAATGTTTTGGGCTTTACAGAGTTTAATACACAATAGTTAATGCATAAATTGATGCATAAGGGTTATAGAAGAAGTTGGTGCACAAATATTAGTGCTTAACTATGAATAATTTGATACAAACTTTTAATTGTTTGACCGATTAGATAGTGCATATCTTTTAGTACTTAACCAAAAGTGATTTTTATGAATTGTTTTATTGCAGTACTGATTAGATGGTAAATGTTTGATACTAAATCAAGAAGATAGCAGCATGTTTATCGTAGTTTGACTAGATAGTGAACATTGTTTAGGATTAAACTAAGAGATCACTGCAAATTGTTCGTTGTAAGCTAATTAGAGCAACTCTTCAATGCTTTGGAATACTCTTCTTTAGACTCTATATATTATGGTGTACAATTTTTAGTACTTGTTAGAGCTTTTAAGCTCTTGATGTAATTTGGTGTTCAAGTGATATATGTAAAGATGGAACACTTAAGGAACAAGAGGAAGGGAAGACATGAATAAATAAAAGAATCATGACAAAATAAAGGAGCATGAAGAAATAAAAAGGAGAAGTAGAGCTCTTGGAATTTGAAGGAATTTGAGAGAATCAAGAAAAAAAAAGGAAAATAACTTGAGAGAGAAAATCATTATTACTCTTGGAGCTCTCCACCAATCAAATTGAATCACAAGGATGACCACATCATCAAGAAGTATCGGTACACCTTTTAACTAAATGTCACTTCCATCATTATACCTTTTAACTAAATGTCACTCTCATCATTACACCTTCTAACTAAATGCAGCTCGCATCATTACACCTTCTAACAAAATGCATCTACCATTATTACACCTTCTAACTAAATGTAACTTCCATCATTGCAATCAAACTATCCCATGCACCTTCATGAATCTTTAAAACTGCCACTTCCTCATTCATGCACCTTCCTAACTACTTCGTGTAGTTATAAGAGATTAGCTCTTAATCCTAGTTAACTCTCTTAATCCTTTTGACCTTTGGATGTCCATGAACTACTATAAATAGAACAACAACCTCTTGTACAAAACATGAATTAGAGAGTGAATGAAAGTACCTTTGAAGGTGTTTCTTGAAAGTTGAGTTGCTCCTTTCTCTTGTTGTTTAAGTTCTTATTGAGAAACTTTCTCAAGTGGTGAATCCTCTAGCACTTATCCATAGAATTCCTTCCACGGATGGCGTGTTCTTCTTTTCATCTTCTTCCTTATTTTAGTTACGATTTCATTTTGCATTGACAGTTACTTATTCTATTGTTTTACTACATTGGTGCATCATATGCTAACCATTGCCTTTTGTACTACATTGGGTTTTGTTCTTCATCTTCCAAGAGGTTTATCTAGATTCTAAACACCCTCAAGAATCCATATCAAGTGGTATCAAGAGCCAAAGGATCAACCAAACCCATGGAGATGTTCATCACCACCAACAGAGTTGTTATTCAAAAATAGGTTTGAAACCATCCATGGTGTAAGGTGTTTTCATTTGTTCTTTGAGTTTTCTTGATCGCTAAACTGTTTTTGGGTTTGTATACATCATGTTCTTTTGTTTTATCTGAAGTCTCATCCATTAATCAAGTTGTTGTATCCATCTTCTTCATTAGGTTTTGCTAATTTTTTTTTCTATCTAGGAAATGGGTATGATGTTGATGTTAGGTTAATTTTGTGTCCTATAACCTATTAGAAATCTCACAGATTTGGTATTTTATGAAGTCAAGCAAAAATTAAAATCAGTCAAAGTATAGACAGAGAAGAGATGAAGGCTTGGTTCTAGTTTAGTGTGTGTATAGGGAAGTTGATGAGATCAAGTGCAAAGGTTCAAATATCAGTGGAGACACTCAAGAAATTTTAACATAGTTAATTAGAATTATTTTTGAAAAAAAAATTGAAAATTCTGACTTTGGTAAAAATAAACCGATTTAATAAATTTTAAATCAATTGATTTGTACCCGCTAACACGTTAAAAAATAACTGATTTTTAAATTTGTTTTAAAACGTACTGGAATAGCGATAAATACACTTGTTCTGTACAGTTTTGAAATACTTAGAATTTACACTAAATACAGAGAGAGATTTAAAAGAGAATTTACACTGCTGTGATTTTTTCAAGAAAATCAAGATTTGCTTTCAAAGAGGATCTTTGATCAAGAAGGCTTTCTTGTGTTGATCTCACTATTTTGAGAGCTCTGCACTGTTCAAGTCTTCTTGGAAAACAGGGAAGAGTTCTGCAATTTCATCTTGAACCTGTTTGTTTCAAATTAATTGCAGGAACATCTTAGTTTGAAAAAATTCATTCGATTGGGTATTGTTTGTACTGCTATAGAGGATTGTAGCTTGGTTGGTGTGTGTGTGTTTGTAGTGTATCTGGTTTGCAGGGTGCAAGGAATAAGATAACAACATAATTGTAATTATTGCAGGGTGCAAGAAAGTGTCTTGATTGTATAGGGTGTATAATTGAGTTTGATTAGTGAATTCTCTTTGTTTGTTGGCAAAGAATGTCTGACTACCATTTAAATTATTTGTTATTTAATAAGAATTTGTGAGTAAATTTTTATTTTTTATTTTTTAAAATAAACTTTTTGTATAGAAAATATAACTCATGATATTATCTCACTAATATAAATGTATACATATTTTGTAAATACTCGTAGTATATTACAAATAAGTTTACAACAAATTGAGTTCTACATCAGAATATAAAACTGTCTATTTTAAGACATTAAAACTACGTTCTTCATAAGTCAATCATCCAACAAATCTTCCAAAGATTCTTTCCCTACAACTCTTATTAAGTAGGTTCTGCATTTACTCGTACAACAGACATATATTAATGAGAAACATGAAAGGAGTGAGGTCTTTACAAGCCTTAAATATTAATCTTAATAAAGTTAACAAACAATGGGGGCCTATAATCACAACCACAAGTAATAAGGCATATAACTTGACCCAAAACCACAAGAATTACTCTCACATCGTTAGACATATGGATCCATATTTCACCACTTTTGATGATCCAACCCTGAACATCAAAAGTCTTTTTGGAAAGTGATTAGGAAGTCTGAGTATATCTCATCACAACATTGGTACAATCATAATCATTTTCTCAAGAATTTTGGCCATTTGCCAAAAAATGAGACACACACTTGATTCATGCTGCCGAATGCGCCCTAAATTAAACTAGGAAGCTAAATTTGTAGTACAGCTAACCTAGGTCATTCTTCCCAAAGACTACTCAATCGTTATCTTAAAAGAACTAAGGGGTTTTAATGAAATAATTAAATTTAATAAAATTAAATCAGAATTTTAAATAATAAAATAATAACAATACTTTAAACAGATTAAATAAATTCAAGTAATAAAATACAAACAAAATTTTAAACAGATTAAATAAATTCAAGTAATAAAATAAAAACAGAAATTTAAATAGATTAAAGAAATGCAAGTAGTAAAATAAAAAACAAAATTTTAAACAGGTTAAATAAATTCAAGTAATAAAATAAAAAAATAAATTTAAACAGATTAAGTAAATGCAAGTAATAAAATAAAAATAGATTGGATAAATGCAATAAAATAGAAACCAACCCGACCTCTCTTCGGCTCTCCCAAATCCCTCACTCACTCTTAAAGAAAATTCTAATTACATGTGTGGGTTAAATAGATTGAGATTTCTACCTCTATTTAACATTCTGAACACCCCACAATCGTGGAGCATCTCGCCGAATACACAATATGTTGAATAACTGTAATCGCCCACTATGAACAACAATATTTTTCCGATTTGAACATCAGTTCAGAAATTCCACAACACAATCCAATCAGTATTGATTCAATTACTAAATTAATCCAATTATTAAATCAAATGATCAAAGTAAAATAGCAATTGAGCATGTAGTTTGGAAAGAATTACAACACATGAACTTTAGGATTAAGAAACAGGAGAACACTTGGAGATCGGATTGAACAAAAGAGAAAGAAAAGAAAAAGAAAAACTGTATTTAATTATCTACTATCTACTGTGATGTGATATTTTTTCAGCTCTACCAAGAGAGCTTTATTATATAAAAAATTTAACCTAAAACATGAAATGACTAAATAGCCCTCCATAAAGAAAAATTTGTTCAAAATATCCAAGTGCTGCCTTGCTACGAGCATTTGTGTACCAACTTCAAGTCCAATTTTAACCACATTCCAGTTTGAATTTGATCCCCGCATTTGAATAACATTTGTAGATCTTTAAGTTATCTGCAAAACAAAACAAGAATCGAGTAAATCTGGGTTCTTTGCCAAAAGTTATGGACAAAGTACGAAACACACTCAAATCTGTTAATATTCCAAAAATAATAACAAACTTTTAATTGTAACCTAATTGACCAAAGTACACCAAAACGGTGTAAAACCCTAATAATTACCAACTAATTTATCTTTATTGTTATAATTATGCAATCGGAAAGCGATAAAAATAAATAATTATCAATACTCGCTTCCTAACCTTGGCAACTCAAAGCAGGTATCAGATAGTATCAAGTTTGGCCTGTGAACTATCCTAGTCAAGGGCGCTACCCTGACTATCCAGATATTCACCTAATTGGTCGCTGTCGTTTATCCGTCAGTTGTACCAAACTGTGACTTCCCAAAAACAGACACTAATACATTACCCTGGTTTCAACTTTGAAACCCAGGATTCTTTCACCACAAATACACACATGACTTTTTCAACAATCACATAAAAAATTACCATCAAGTTATGTAATATGTTTCTCAATTCACAAATTGTACACAATATTCAAACAAATACAACCAATAATTAATAAAATAGTGTACAAGTAACTTTCTTTTATCAAATTCATCAAAAATTCATACCTTTACTTAATATGTATTTATATATAAAATGATATTTAAATTATTACAAAATAGAATAAAATAAAGATTAAAGCAAGAACTTTAAATAAATATAAATTGGAGATGTTCTACAAAAAATAAATAGGACTAGTGCTGAATTGGAGTTGAAGTATATCAAATAAATAGGACCAGTACAAGACTAGATAAAACAAAATAAAATAAGTAGAATCAGTGAAAAGTTTAAGAGAAATTAAATAAATTACAAAACTTGATATAAAAAAATAATTAGGAACCTACAAAATTGGGGATAAAATAAATGAAATAAATGGGAGCAATGGGTAACCGAAGATAAAAGAGTTAGAGAAACAAAAGAGTAAAAAAATATATAGTTCAAGATGTTTAAAATAAAGGATTAATAAAACACACATAAGTTTATTATGATTAATAATAGATAAAGCTTAACCCCACTCCCCCTTACCTTTAAACGGAGAATATGAAGAATTAAAACTTCAAATACTTTAAAGATGGTTGTTCCTAAAATCTCTCTCTTTCTCTTTCTCTCTCTTCTACCCTTGGAGAGTTTGTAAAGGCTCACATGAAGCTTTCTTTGTGTTTCAACTTATGATAAAAAAGATCACCTATTTGTAGTGTATTTTGTAATCATTACGCAGTTACAATTGAATGGAATCTATTCAGACTTAGTTTGTTAATGTAATGGTAAAACTAACGTGGCATGGTGACGTGGTAAGATGAAATGATTGAGAAAAAATTCGAGTTTATCTAACCTTATTTGAGCATTAAAAGTTGATTTGACATTTAAGTTTACTAAGCATTAAATGCTAATTTGACGTTTAAGCTTATCTGGAATGGATATGGAACCAAGAGTGTTGCAGATCCGAGAGATAAGGAATCAAAAGGTGATACTGATCTGAGAGAGATAAGGAACCAAGAGGTGATACTGATCTGAGAGTGATAAGGAACCGATAGGTGATACTGGTCTAAGATGATAAGGAACCGAGAGGTGATACTGATCCGAGAGTGATACGGAATCAAGAGGTGTTATTGATCCAAGAGTAATACAAAATAAACAAGTCAAAGTTGAAAGGCTTACTGATGCGGTAACCATGAGTCAACCCAAAAGGCTTACGGATGCGGTAACTGTGAGTCAAAGTTGAAAGGCATACTGATGTGGTAACCATTAGTCAAAGTTGAAAAGCTCATTGACACGGTTATTGAGACGTGATAGGGAATTGAGAGTCTCAAACTGAATTCTGAGATTATTTCTTCCTAAATACAAACCAAATAATTAAAACCAATGCTAAGATTATTTTCCTAATCTTCAAAACTGTATTTCTTAAATCTAAATCCTCATGACTTATTCCTATTATCATGAATCCCTAAAACCATTATGTTAAAATCATGAACTTAATCCTCAAAATAATATTGCTAAGACCATAAACTATATCTCTCAAACCGAATCCTTAATATCGTATCCCTAAAACAGTATCCTTAAGTCTCTATCGTATGACGTCATACAATGTCATATGATGTCATGCAGAACCTCAACCGTTTATCCTTAACCCAAAACCGTGTGACGTTATCAACTACCTAAACACCATATTGTATGACGTCACCCACAGAACCAAATGACTTTATCAACTAACTAAACACATTCTGTAGGACCTTAGTCCATTCCACATGACCATATGACATCACCAAGGCTGGATGACGTCACTTAGATCTCAAAGTCGCGTACTTAGAGCCTTAATACGTAAACCGTATCTTCAAAACCCAAAGCCGCAAGATTAGAACCCCAAAGTTGCATCTTAGAACATCAATCCGTATCCTTAAAACCCCTAAACCGCATCTTAGAACCTCAACCTGCATCACTCTAGCACAAAACCGCATCACTCAAACATAAGACTGCATCATTCAAAGGCAAAACCGCATCATCCTACTCTAAACCGCATCACTCAAACACAAAACCGCATCCCCCAAATACAAAGCTGAATCACCATTGCCTCAACCGCATCATTCAAACACAAAACCGCATTATCCTAGTCCTTAACCGCATCACCATAACACAAAATCGCATACCCTAGCCCTTCACCACATGCCGCCTACCAAAACCGCATGTCATACTCCTAAACCGTATCTCCATAACCCTTTAATTACCGTATCATCATAACCCAAAACCGCTTCTCAATAGCACTTTACACCAAGCCTCTTACCCTTTGCCAATACCTATAACTTTTTTCCACATGTCTTCCAAATGACGTCTCCAAAACCGCATGTCATACTCCTAAACCGTATCTCCATAACCCTTTAATTACCTTATCATCATAACCCAAAACCACTTCTCAATAGCACTTTACACCAAGCCTCTTACCCTTTGCCAATACCTAAACCGTATGACATCATTTGGAACCAAATGACGTCATTTGAAATAAATCGATTTAATTTTTCATATTCAACATATTGTGTATGGGAATTGTGCTTACTGTGTTCATTGAACTATCCAGTTCAATTTATCGGATTTCTTTTGGTTCTTGAATTGTACAAACAATATTTCGTAAAATCTGATTAATTTTGTTAACTTTTAGTTTATTCTTAAAAATATTGTTGATTAAATTTGTATTTCAATTGATTGTTTCTCTTCCAGTGAGGATTATAAAAATTCACATTCACAAGTTTACATATTAAAACTAATTTATTGGTATTTGCAATTGATTAAAAATTTGCATTAAAGTTACTTGTCGTTATTTCAATTGATTGATCTGTAATTCAATTGACTAAAATTTTTAATAGTTAAATTCACCCCCCTCTTGAACTGAGCATAAATTGTTTCCAATTGGTATCAAGAGCTAAGTCTTGAAATTGATTTAAGTGTTCGATCCTATGACTGAGGGAAAGCTTCCTTTTGTAGGGGGTGCATTTATGAACAAGCATTCTTTATTTAGTGGGGTCAATTATCCATTTTGGAAAGTCATAATGAAAACTTTCATTGAATTTCTTAACCGTGGCGTGTGGGATGCAATTGTGGGTGGACCTTATGTGCCTAAAAACTATGATAAATGGTGAAATTGTTGATAAGCCTTAGTCAGAATAGAATGATATTGGGAGCAAGAAAACTCAATTTGACTACATGGCAAAGAACATAATAACTTTAACTTTGAATTTGGATGAGTTTTTCAGGGTATCCCAATGTTCTTCAGCAAAGGAGATGTGGGACATTTTGGAAGTAACCCATGAAGGAACAAGTGATGTAAAGCTTGCAAGAAAGAATGTTCTCATCCAAGAATATGAATTGTTTAGAATGCAGGCTGGAGAAACCATTTCAAATGTGCAAAAAACATTCACATACATAGTGAACAATCTCATTGGCCTCGAAAAGATCTTTGATAAGTAGGAGCTTAACATAAAGATCTTGAAGTATCTTGGTAGAACTTGGCAACCTAAGGTCACTACAAACTAGGGATCTTACCACCTGATGGAGTACGCCCCAGCAACATTAACCAAAGAATAAAGGGGACAAAGAGCCAGAGGGAAAATTAAGAGCTTTCCAGAAGATTGGACCCATCTCATCCTATTTGGGCTTTTAATCAGCTGCTTGGGCCCAAATACAAACATGAAAAAATCCCTTTGGAGAAAATAGAGTATTAAGGAGAAGTCCTCTAACTTGTATAAATTGTTTAGAATAGTTTAGAATAATTTGGGCCTTGTATTTTTGGGCCATGTAGTGTAAGTTTGGGCCTTGAGGTCCATAAATAATGTTGGGCTTGATCAAGGAGTCCAAGTAGCACAAGGAGCTCTCTCCTTGTGCTACTTGTCACCACCTTATGAGAGCCTTGGAGTGCAAGCTAGGTTTGGGAAGGTTGTCATAGAAGCTAGGGTTAGAAACTTGTCTTATAATCTAGGGTTAGAAACTTGTCTTATAAGCTAGGGTTTCTAAATCTAGCTTCTCTCATACCCTACCTAGATAGCTTACATGGGAAGCTAAGTAACTCATCCTTTCTTCTATAAATAAGAGGTCTAGGAACCTCTCTTGTAGACTTGATTTGAGTAATGAAATGCTACCAAATTTTCAGCACATTGCCTCAAGTTTCACATTGAGTTTCTTCTCCTAGAAGCTAGAAGCTAGAAGCTCTTACCAATCTTCACCTTCACGCTTCCTTCCATAGTGAATTCTTCCACATCCATTGCTTTCGCATCATGAGGAGCTCCTTCCATCCAATGTGTTCGGTACAAATGGCTTGAACATGCTCTTCATCCATTGGAGTGTGAGCTAAAAGCTAAAGCACCAAGGAGCTTGTCCATCACCACCTTGAGTACAGGTGCATTGTTAGGAAAGCTCAAGGAACATAAGCTTGAGATGAACAAATTAAAAGAGCAGGAAAATAAAGATAGAAAAGCAAGAGGACTAGCACTCAAGACTGTCACTTTAAGGTGAAACAAGTGAGACTGGATCCAGTGAGGCCTGTGAAACAAAAACCTTGAACATGCTCACCAAGAAGTTCAACAAGTTTCTAAAAAAGAAGGGAAAAGAGAAAAACCAATAATCAAAGAGGTAACCCAAGAAAAATGATTAAAGTTCTGCTAGTTGTACCTGTTTTGGCTTTGACAAACAAGGATGCATCAAAATGGATTGTCCTAATCTGGTGCAAAAAGAAGAAGTTGTGGAAAAGAAGAAGTCCAGCAAAAACAGAAGACGAAAAAAAAACCGACGTTGCAGGGATGAAAATGATTCTACAAGTAGCTCTTCATCAAAAGATGATGAAGAAGTCAACCTGTGTTTGATGGTCGGAGATCAATCTGAAGTAAGTAGTGCTAGCTCTAACTTTTCTATGAATCATGAGAACTATAACACCTAGTTTCAAGCATTTTTAGAAACACATAATGAAGCAAACAAATTGACCGTAGCAAAGAATTCCATTGAAAGACTTAAACAATTGGCTGGAAGAAAAAGTAAACTCATTGGAAGAAGAACTAAAAATTGTGAACTCTAATTTTGAACATCTTAACATGATTTTTCAGTCTTCAAATTGTAAAAATATTAAATAGAGATGGAGTCGTCACCGTAGTTTATTATGGAAAACTATGGAAAAAAACAAGAAAGAAATGTTTTCAAACCAAATACAGATTCGGGAGTCGGTTACATGTGGAGAAGGTATTAACACCCTAACAACCCGTCCTAAGACGGTATCTTTAATCAAATGAGCAAGATAAGTATGGTTTATTAAAAAGAATTTTCTTTCCAAAAAAAAGAAGTATAAATTGAACTAAAAACAAAGAAAATATTCTTTTTGTTTTTTGAGCCAGACAAGGATTGACCTTGGTCTTACGTATTTCTATCTGTGATGGAAAATAGGGGTTTACGTTGTTCTAGTTTGAAAATATTTTTTTGGCGTTTGGGTGTTTAGTGCTTTTGTATTTTTTATATTTTTATATTTTAGAGAATTTTATATTTTTATCTTGTTTAGGAAATCTTATATATTTAAAATTAAACTGAATATGGCTTTTGGGATAACACCCTCGAAAAAGAGATACAACACCCTCGACCATGCGTATGGATATGACATTCTCGATTGTAACATATAGATACGGTTCTATCAAATAAAGACTATCGAAAAGGAGATACGACAATCTCGGCCATGTGTATGGATACAATATTCTCAGCCACAGCGTATAGATACACTTCTCCAACTCTCGGATAAGAGATACGGCTTATAAATATAACACTCTCGCTCGGGAAAGAGATACGACACTCTATTCTCGGCACAACTTATAGATACGACACTCTCGGCCACGCATATGCATACGACATTCTTGATCGCAGTGTGTGGTTACGATTCTCTCGAATACAACTTATAGATACGACACTCTCGAAAAAGAGATATAGCTTATAGACACAACAATCTCACTCAGAATAGAGATACAATAGTCTCAGCCATGAGTATGGATACGAAATTCTCAACCGCAGCTTATAGATACAACACTCTCGATCACATGTATGGATACGGCATTTTCGGTCACAACGTATAGTTACGGTTCTCTCAGATACAACTTACAAATATAACACTCTAAAAAGATATACAACTTATATACACGACTTATATAGACGACACTCTCGGCCAAGCATATAGATATGATATAAGGGTTCATACGGTTTTGGGTTCCTAGATACAGTTTTGTATGCGGTTTGAGGTTCTGAGATGTTGTTTGATCCTAAGTTTTGTTGTTTGGGCTTATGATGATATGGCTTGGTTTCTAAGCTATGTGGTTTTGGCTTCTAAGGATACGACTTGGGTTCTAAGCTATGCGGTTTTGGGTCTTAAGGATATGACCTGGGCGTATATGGGTGTGGTTTTGGTTTCTAAGTTATGCGGTTTTGGCTTCTAAGCTATGCGGTTTTGGTCGTAAGGTTATGGTTTGGGCTTATGGCCACTGTAGAAGTACCAGCAGTGATGCAACATAGAATGTCCTTTTGGGTGGTATTGACATTAATGGGTTTATTTGAGGCATTGAGTTTGGCCAGTAAATGTAGTTGTGATGACAAGGTTTTGGTTTTTTCGGGTTTACTATTTTTCTTTGGAGGACGTTGTTGGTTAATTGGTGTTAGATTATTCTTGGGTTTATTGTTCATTACTGAATGAAGGTGACCCATGTCAGAAGACAACGGTATGGCCAATATAATGTAATAAACTAGTATACAGTATAAGGGGCTTCCAATAACCAAAACAAGTGAAAGGATACTTGAGGAGAATCATGCAACATCAAATTTCGAAACATAAATTAAAATTGTTTGATAAGTTTCTATATTTACCGCGAATCTCTTATTATGCATTTCCATTTGAAGTGTTTAATTTGGTAACAATAGGGCTGAATAAATAAAACACAAATGCAAAGAAAAATACATTACATAGTCATTTATAAAAAAACAACACACATAAACAGAATGAAAACACATACCCGTTGCAGAACCTAGCTATTTGTTACATCACGAGCTCTCAATTTTCCTTCTTCTGATTTTCTTATTCTATTGTTTACACTTTCACAAGCAAGAACATACTCTATATGAACTCAGTATAGTGTGTAGTGTATTGTGTAGTATATCGCCTCTCTGTATATATATATTTTCCCCTGTGAATGTGCATGTCCTTTTTATATATTTTTTGTTGACCTTTTATTTCTCATCAGTCTCGTTTTCCCATCATTGTTCTTTATTGAAAATGAATTATCTTAACTCCCTATTAACTTCAATTAAGAAAGAGGGGACAAAGTTACAGTACCAGGATGGACGAGGATGCAACGTGAGAAGAAGGAAGATCAATTGTAGTTAGGAATGCGAATGGGTAATAGAGAGCATCGTGGAGAAAGAGAGTTATGGGAGTGAATGAGTGTACAATTATGGTGATGTGGGAAGAATGAACGTGTAAATGGAGAGAGTGAGAAAATAAGAGTGAATAACATTAAGAGAAAAGAATATGCAGGGTCGTGAATGGTATGTATTAATGGCAAGAGTGAAGGTGGACGTTAACCATGGAAGAGAGAAGAGAGTAAAAATTAATGTGTGAGTGAATTAGAGTGAATGTTTCAAAGGAGGGAGAGCGTGTAATAATGAAAGCAGAGAGAAAGCATATGTGAATTTATGAAGATGCTGGGACGTGAATAGCAGGAGAGAGCTGCATGGGAAAGAGAGTGAATGTGGTAATCTAATTAATAGAGGTGAGGGGTGTGAGTAGCAACCCCACACCTTCTTTTTCTATGTTTGACACACTTAATGGGTTGGGCTTAAAGCAAAACATCAATCTGTTTTGTTTTCTTTTTTCATTATTATTTATTATTATTTTCCTAAAAACATGAAAACATAAATTATTTCAATAAACTAAACTATTTGAAAGATTATTTATTTACTTTTTAATTTATTATTTATTTTTATTTATATTATATTTTTTTATTATTTATACATTTTTTCTTTAATTTTATTTTCCTGAACCAAATTGGATGTTGGCACTAACTATGAGGGTGAGTCCAATAAACCATCCAAATGTGAGAATTGTGAGGTTCTGAAAGCAAAAAGTAAAGTATATTGTGAAAACCTCTTCAAAGCTGGCTATGGGAACTGCAAATTTAAATATTGTTCTAAGTTCCCAAAATTGTGTTTGACAAAGTTGGAATTGGTTTTAAACCAGTTTTTCAAAAGAAAACCAAAAAGTTTAGTAGCTTTTTCAAACACAACGAAAACCAAGCTTCATCCTTTCAAACCTATTTTTATTGTTTGTGTAAAGGCCATTCTGCTAGGACTTGTAGAATTAGACTTCTTAATGTTCCAAATGGCTTAGTAAGGTAGGTACCAAAGGGTACTTTTAACAGTTATGGACCCAAGTTTAATAGGGTATCATTTTTTAAAAATTAATCTATTTTTCAAGAGAAAGGTGCAACCAAGAACAAGCTTTGGTATATACATAGTGACTGCTCCAAACATATGACACAAGATGCATCTTTGCACATTTATTGAAAAACATGGAGCTTTTGTCACCCATGGAGACAACAACATGGGCATAATTGTTGTAAGTGGAAACATAGGAGTCAAAGGCACTTTACTCATCACGGATGTGTTGTTAGTACAAGGATTGAAGAACAATTTATTGGCATCAATCAACTATGTGACAAAAGGCTTTCAAGTCACATTTCAACCTAGAATATGTCTCATATCCAGTGCAAATTCAAGGGAAACACATCTTGTTGGTAAAAGAGTAAATAATGTACACATGCTAGACATTGATTCCATTGATTCCAACATGAATTTCTTATTGTCCACTAGTGATGAAACTTGGTGCTGACATAGGTGCTGTCAACACCCGATTTCATCCTGGCAAATCAAATTATTTAAAAAAAAATTGAAAATTTAAAGATGTATTTTTATCATATGTTATCATTTTCAAATAAATAAAAAGCTTTAGTTTCATTTTAATGAATAAATTTTTGAAATAAAATTTATAAAAAAGAAAAGGAAAAAGCAACAAAGTAAAATAAAAAAAAGAAAGGAAAATAATAATAAATAAAATAGGAAAATAAAATAAATAAGTAATAAATAAAATAAAAAATGGAAAGTATAGAAAAATAAGAAAATGAAGTGTTGGGTCTGTTTTAAATAAACTGCAGAAAAACAAAAAGAAAAGAATAAAACCCATTAAGAGATTCAGTCAGAAAATAATTTGTCTTTGAATAAAGCCCAAATTAATAAAGGATTCATGTTGAAAAAAATAAATAAAGTAAATTAGTTTACTGAGGTCCAGTCCATCAAAAGTGTGTTCAAAAAGGAAAATAAAATTGATATTTTGTACCCTTTCTTATTAAAGTCTTGTCACGTCACACTTTCTCTCTCCACTTAATAATCGGACTGCCTTTTCAAGCACCCATTTTTAATGCACGAAAATTAATTTAAAATTAAAAAAATTAATTTTTGGATATTTGAATAGATTGGCTGGGGAAATCTAATAATAATTGGTGATTATTCTGCTTAATTGCAAATAATGATATTAATTGGATATTATTCCGATTAATTGCAAATAACTCTAATTAATTCTGATTTATTCTTCAGCTTTATCTCAAGGCATTAAAATGAAATTAGCGGGCAGATTCATTGGGATTAATGGGCAGACTCATTGAATTGATGGAATAGAGCAATTGAGGGGTCTGAAGAAATTTTATAAGGAAAAAAGACCAGAATAAAAAGACACACGTTTTTGGAGAGAGACAACAAAAAAATTACAGTGCTGAAAAAATTAGTGTGCGTGTAGAGTTATCAAGGGCATAAGGAGAAGAGGAAAAAGTTTAAAGTTCTCGATTAGTGCTTCAACGGATAAGTCCAGTCCAATCGCTTTACTCTTGTATGTTGTTATACGTAATGTGATTATTTTGATTGCTCACTTGATTCCTTTACTCCTCTACGTAATGTGATTGTTTTGTTTGAGAGTTACTATGGTATCTTGAGATTCAGCCCTTATGTTTGAGAGTTACTCTAATTTCTTTAGATTTTCTCTCTCTCTTATGGTGGTGATAGGGCATAGGTTGGTAATGATCAGTTGCTCTCAAACTATTCCTCTCTGGTCTTTCATCCTCACTACTAAATATTTGTTTGATGAGCTAGCTTTGGATTTAGACTTGTGATCCTTCTTCTTTAAGGTCTTGATTTCTTCTACCATAATAGCAAATTGTACATCAGTATTGAATTTCATAACCCGAAGTTCTTCTAATATTTTTTGAAAATTTGATGTATTGTCTTGCGACTCATTGCTACTAGGGTGAAAGGAATGTTTAGACATCTTAAATTTTGTGAAGAAGTGTTCTCAAGATAAGACAAACTAGTCTAGCATACTAGGGGTTCTCCCAGGAAAGTGAGGTGCGTCACTTGGACAACTTAAGTACCAAGACTTTCCTTAGCTAGAGCCTTGCCCAATGTACCTTTCTAATTGTTCTTACAATGAGATCACTAAGTCCCAAACAACGAAGGTGACTCAAGAAAGTAAAACTAGTCGGTTTGCAAAATTGAAAGAAATTAAAGAAGTAAATCAAAGCTTGGAAAACTTAAACTAGTCGAATCCTAAGGTAAAGTTCTTTGGTAGCAAGGACCTTAGAAACAATCCACCGTCTACACGTAATGCTTAAACTAGCCGAATCCTAAGCTGAAGTTCTTTGGCACCAAGGATCTTAGAAACACTTCACCGTCTACACGTTTGAATTATTCCACTAAGTATAAGGAGTTTTAAAATTACAACTCTAATGAATACAATGAAAAGTGTTGCTGAAAATTTAAAATTCCTATACTATGCACTCCTTGTGTCGGTTCTTTGCCTCACTAGTGTGTCACTCTTTTCTCTTTGTGTGCTTGTTCAATAAGCTTTTCTGCACATGACCGTCATTTCACATTGTGGATCATTCTCCAATAGTGCTTGGGAGTTTCGCCCTTGATGTATTGGCTAATTCAACTCAAGTGGTTCACCAAAGTACTATTTCACCATGAGGTCACAAATACAAAGCAATAAAAGCTAATTTGAATAGCACAACTCAAAAGGATTATACAATTGACAAATTCAAAGAATGCAAATAAAATTGACAAACAAGAAATTAAAGCTTTAGAATGGAGGTTTAACACTCAAAGAGATGATCTAAGAATGGCTCTATAGTAGATTAAAAAAAACAGCAAACAAAAACTAGAATTCCAATTCTAACAACAGTTCTTGCGTGATTTATGATTTTATCTATAGTTCTTCTTTTGTCTCCAAATTTTGACCACAATTCCACAACAGCACAAGGATCATCTACACAAAATTTCAAAAATTTAGGATCAGTACTGCCTTCAGAATAAATCCAGTACAGAGAGCTTTTTTTTAGTTCACTAATACGTTTTTCCAGTTTCGGTCGTCTTCGGGCAGTAGTGTTTGTAAAGTTTATCACAGTCCGAATTTTTGGAATTAGGTCATGAAATTTTTATCATATGTTTCCAACACATCACGCTCAAGTCATAAAAATTTTGAGATCCAAAAGGTCTGGAATTGTTCCCAGTAAATCAAAAACAGAGGCGTTCTTACACTGTCTTCAGTAATTTAATCAACAGTGAACATTCGGCTTTTGCAATTTATCATTGTTTTTACAAATTGAATTAGAATGCGCCTTTTTCACAATATTTTCTATACATCTCAAAGTAGCTTCACACAAAATTTCAATTACAAATACACAATAGTCTGTTTCTAGTAAATTAACAAAGTCCAGTGACCTTAATCAGCAAATAACAGTGCAGGAAAATGAAACCTAAGGATTCCAACAAAGATTAGAGCAAACTACAAAGATTTGGCCAAAAGAGATGTTATGTTCAAAATTGGAAAACTTTGGATGGAGTACAGATGCAAGCTTTGGAATGAGTTTTATGGTCCTCTGCTGACCAGAAATGACCTTATTAAGAATGTTCCAGAAGGTCTTAACATGGAACAATGGGTTGTGTTTGTTGATTATCGACTGAAGCCTTCCACAGTGGTAAACACTCACTTTTGATAAGTCTGCTTGAGTTAAATTTGTATTGCACTAATTACGTTTAATTTCCATTTTGTAGACCCTGTGTAATAGAAATAGAGATATAAGGAAGAAGCAAACTATTCCTCATACTGGTGGTGCTATGTATTTATCAAGAAGAAGGGATAATTTGTTATATTTGTACATTCAATTATGAATTTTGAATTTCACTATATACATTAACTTTTGAATTTTCTTATATAATCTTTCTTGGAACATATAGAAAATTGAGACTGGTAGGAATATCGGAAGAGCTGAAATGTGGAAGATCACACATAATAGAAAAAATGGCACCTATGTCAATGATGAAGCTTTGGACATTGGGGTAAAATGTCAACCTGATGAACTTTTTTAAATCACCAACTGCTGATTTAATTGCATATTAATGTTGTTTAGTTGTTGTTTAAGTTCTTAAGGATCACATCTATTACATATGTTGTTTTTGCAGGAAAAAATTGATAGTTAATGTTGATAAATCCAAAAACTGCATCAGATATATCTCCAAATAATCCAGTTGGTGTTATATTTGGTAAAGAGCGTCCAGGTCGGGTTAGAGGATTGTCGTTTAGAGCTTGTTCTACTCCTATTTTTAAGAAGACTACAACAAGAGTAATTGGTATGAATCCTGCTTCCTCAAGTACACCTTCAGCACAAGTTGAGGATAAGGTAGTCAAGATGGAACTGAGCTTGCAACTCTGAAAGAACAAATGAATTCCTTGCTTGCCTACATTGCTACAAGATCGGATGTTCTTAAACATGTTGCTGCCATGGCACCTAGTTTGGTAAGTGCCTCAAATACATTCTGCTATAGTATTAACATGTACATCCTGCTGTAGTATTTAATTTTCTTTGTTGTCATTATTTCAGGCATCAGATGTTGCAAGTGGTGCTCCATCCCTAAATCGCATTATAGTATCAAGTGGAGGCTGCAAGACAGATTAAATATATATGTTTTTTTTTGTATTTCATAAGGGAAATAGGTTTGAACAATTAGAAAGTTGTAATAGTGTCTTGGAACATAATATTTTGGGAACTGTGTTAGAACATATAATATGTTGGACTATAAATTATTTTAATGTGATATTTTGTTATTACAAAATTTGTGTTATTTTAGTTCTGTTCTATTGGATATGTATGTAACATGTAATTATGAAATCTAATACATTATGAAATACTACTGGATATAACTACTGGATATATTACAACTGGATATATAGTTATAAAATACTGAATATATATTTTTTATTTAATATTAAAATTACGACAGTTTGAACTAACGTATTATCATTCAACATTAATGTTAAAGTAAGTATTTGGCCTAAGTTCAAGAGGGGGGGGGGGGGGAATTGAACCCTTTTCAAATCTTTTCGCAAACTTAGTTTT
>Ga0209489_102653_pt1 | contig 36057 bp, 11 predicted proteins | sample SiratrowhiteBW_FD_187527 | JGI IMG/M metagenome (GOLD analysis project Ga0209489, IMG submission 187527) | Root nodule microbial communities of legume samples collected from California, USA - Siratro white BW (SPAdes) (version 2) | ecosystem: Host-associated > Plants > Roots > Nodule | place... | reverse complement strand
TTTTTTTTTTTTTTTTTTTTTTTTTTCATCAGACTTATTTATAGCCAATTTTTTTTCTTTTGGCTGGTAAGATTCACATTCTTTTTGTTTCTGATTTATTTTATTGATTATTATTATAGGAAAGAATATATTTAACTAGACTTATATTTAGTATTTATATTCACAATTTGTGTTTTACCGACTAAAACCATGTCAATTTTCACTAACCCCTAGAATACCAAAACTTATCTACAATTTTACAACCCATAGTTACTTTGTAGAGGTTTTGTATCCCATATTACTTTCAAGTGACTTTTTATCCCGTATTACTTTCTAATAGTTGTCTATCCCCTGTTACTTCTCAGTCTCATTATTTGTCGATAGTTTGTAACTCTCGTAATGTCAATAACTGGTCTTGAGATTTTTCCTTGGGGTTTCAAAACCTTATTAATTTCACTTTGAGTTTGTTTTTTTCAATGCACATAAATCCTGAAAAAAAATAAAGAATAATAAAAGAGAAAATTTTTAAAATTTTAATATTTATAATTGAATTATTTAACGTACACAAAAAGAATAAAATCTACAATTTCAAGATAATATAATCAAATTGTCTAAGTTAAAACTATTAAAACATTATAATAACATTTTTTCTATCATAAAAGTAAACATAATGATAAATTAAATAACATTCTTCAATTATGTTTCTTGGATATTAATTATTTTTTTCTTTGTTAAGAATAAATCTTTAATCATATACGTAATGTCAACATATAAAAAACATTATAATTAATTACATCAATATATATTAATTTAATCAAATTTTAAAATACTTTTTTTAGATAATTTTGTACAAAAGGTCATCATTTTGTGATGTCAATGTAGAAACATTTAGAATATACAAAATCAAATTGAATCTCATTAACTATGATGTCAATGTAGAAACATATTTTATAATACACAAAAAAATAATCAAAATAGTCAAATTGAATAACATGTAAAAATACCTAAACGATTATCTTGTATCTTTTAGTTATTACTTTAAAAATAGATGTAGATATGCATAAAAGAGTATGAAGACTACACTCTTAAATGCAAGTATACATATACTCATGAAATTCAGGTGATAAGACATCAAATGTATATTCCTAATGAGTGATGAAAATTGTAAAACATATGAATATGAATCCTTATCAAAGTTAGTCGAAGAAATCTGAAACTTCAAAGAAATAGTTGATGTCTTTAATCAACTAACAATGACAATGGTCCATCCTTTAGAGTAATCATTATGCGGCAGCAAATATTGAAGTTTGGACACAGGTTGACCACGATATTGTGTGCTACTATCTCATGCAACATCTACCATAGATTTTAGCTTAACTTAGCTATGCAAAAGAAGTACTTCTAGATGGTTTATTTTTCCTATTTTTAGCTTTTATATTCTAGTCCTCAAATGCAAACAATGATGTATCTTTTTTCTTATGCTAATTGCAGATTTTTAAGAAGAATCGAACCAAGATCAAGAACTGTGGAATTTAGTTGCGATATCAGAGCCGGACTTATCACAACATGTACAGGAATACTAAGATAAGATACAATATGTACAAAGAATATCAAGATACCGCAGTAAATATTTGCCTACAATGACTTCACAAACTACTAGAATCAATCTTTCTCATTCAACATCACATGTAATTTACAGTGTTCATCATAACTGACTGAAACTACACGTACATTACAGTGTTCACCGTAACTGCCTGAAACTGAACTAATGCAATTAAACAAAACAAGAAAAACCCACAAAACCTAAAGAAGTAGCAACTTAATAAAAAAAATCATGAAAAAACAAATTAAACTGGTCAAGTGAACCAACCATTGACTACAAGTATCAGTTATAATTTTATTTTTTAAAACAAGGTAATGCAATATATGATTAGAACTAAAAATTAACCTAATTTTGTAACTGTGTATAACAAAGAAAACTTCAAGATGTCTACGAATAAAAATATTAAATAATAACAAGACAACATCACTCAACAATTTATGTTCTTGATTAGCTAGAAACTTGAGCACCTACTCCTGATGAGTCATTAGATAAAAAGCAAAATTTAATAAAGGAAAAACAAGCGTAAATTCAAAAAAGTACTATTAAAAACAAATAATTTTTAATTAAATTAAAATAAAATTATGATATATATCATTTAGAATTCTAAGTCGGAAGACGAAAAATCTATGATTTGAAATTTGCTCTTGAATAAGTAAAACCATTGAGGATGAGGTGAGCTGCAGAAAACAGCTGACAAACAATAACATGGCAAGGCAAGAGGAAGCATGGACCACATCACACCCCATGGTTCCAAAAGCACCACAACTTTCCCCCAAAAGCCTACAAATCAAACCATTTCAGGAATAAATGAAACCATTTCAGGAATAAAATAGCAATAGCGACCAAAGCCATCTTACAACCTCTAAAATAGAAGTCCAGTAGTTGTAGAAAGCCGGACTAAAAATAGGATTAACCTCCAAAATAGACTCTGGGATGATGTAGCAGATATTAGAATCTCGGGTATAACAAGCAAATTGTGCAAGTTACCAGTACAGTACAAGACTTAGGCTAAAGACAGGAGATAATGATAGGTTCCTGGTGGTTGCATTGTCAGCACTCAGCAGTGACAGCAGTGATTGGAAGTGGGATGGATTCGTCATCACAATAGCGGAACTTGTACAGAAAAATAAATGAGATATCAAAGATTCAAAGATCTAGTAAACTTAAGAAAATATTGGGATTGGGATAATTCAAATATCCAAAGAATTGGGTTGAATATAATGAACATAATTGGAGACCTTGATAAGTGTAGACTGATGATAAAAATGTAATAATAAAGTAAAAAACAAAGAAAAAAAAGCGATGAGTATCACAACAAATCTCTGATCCAAAACAAAGAATGTGGTCAGTGAGAACCCAGGAGTTGCAAATTTCGATTTCAAATAAAGAACAATTCTCGAATACTCTTCCTCATATGATAACTTATTACAACCAAAAAAAAGGAGTAATGCCTCTCACCTCTAAAGCACAAGAAAATGAAGAGAGAACATACTATGTAGCTACAGTAACTTTTCTCTTTCCTTCTCTATTCACAGGACCTCCATCTGTTCCCTTGAACATCCTTGACAAAACATCTGCTTGCTTAGTGTTCCCCTCCTGATTAAGGCTCTTGATCAGCTCTTCACGGCTTCTCCAATCTGTTGATCCTCTTTTCTCCAGAATTTTACATAAAATGGAATACGCATTGAGGGTCTTCCCTACTGCCAAGAGAGCATCCAAAACCTTATCATATATTGAAAAATCTATGATACAGTCTCTCTCAAGAACAAAATCTAACAGTTTGAGAGCAGCAATTGTCTTTTCTTTCTCACAAAGAACAGACAAAAGGTGGTCAAAATCAGGCTCACAACCATTTTGCATAAGCAAATCAATTCTTCCCAAAGCTTCTTCCACATGACCTCTCATTAGAAGGGCCTCCAATATCTTAGAAACCAAGTCCATATGCTCCTTCACCCCCTTCTCCACCATACTCTTCATTACTCTGCTTGCAGTTTGAACCCTGCCATCATCAAACAAACTCTGCATGACCAACCTGTACAGTGAGGATTCCGGAAGATGCCCACTCTCAAGCATGCTATCCAATGCTGTTTTAGCATCAGCAGGCTCTCCCTTTCTCAAGTAACTCTCAATAAGCAACCTGTAAGAATCAGCTTCTCTAGGAACCCCTCTCCTTCCCATGATCTTTATAATCTCAAAGGCAGAGTCAGGGTTGCCTTCCTTTGAATGCCCCCGGATCAAACTATTAAAAGCAACTGAATCCTGCACACCCTTTTTCAACAACTGACGGAAGAACGTTTCTGCCTTACTAGTCCGCCCATGATCACACAGATGCTCAATCATCAAATTATAAGCACCAGCCTCCATTTCAAAGGCATTCTGCGGCCGCAACACAATTTCCTTCTCAATCAACTTGTCCAACAACTTCTCCGCCTTGTCATACTCATTCGCCTTGCAAAAACTCTCAATCAACATACCATAGTGGCCAGCCTCGGTGGGAATGCTCAGCCTAATCATCGCCTTCAGTACATCTGCAGCCGCATCCAAATCCCCAGACTTACTCTGAACACTCAGCAGCTTCATAAACACAGAATTATCCTTCGGCGCAATGTACCTCTCCACCATCTCCCTCAAAACATCCCTCGCCTCCACCGTCTTCTCAGCATCACACAGCCCCGGCAACAGAGTGGAGAACGTAACTGCATTAGGCTTAATCCCACAGCTCTTCATATCCTCAAAAACATTCATGGCATCATCAATCCGCCCCGCTGCAACATACCCTTTCAACATGGTTGTAAAACTGATCACATTGGGAGCAATGTCCTTCCCCTTCATCTCCACAAACAATTTCTCAGCATCCTCCACCTTCTTAAACCGAAAATATCCATTAATCAAAGTGTTATAAGTCACAACATCAGGCAAAACACCCCTACTCTTCATCTCCTCATAAAACCTAACAGCAGTTTCCAATCTCAACGACAAAAACATACCCCAGAGCAGAATATTATAAGTATGGCGCGTGGGCTCCACGCCCTCCCGCAGCATCGCGTTGTAGTACCTCTTCGCCATCATGTAGCGTCCGCGACGGAGAATGACCTTGAAGAGCGCGTCGTAGGACTTAAGGGTGCGTTCCACGCCGAGCTCCTTCATCTTCTGGAAGAGCTTCACGGACTCCTGCACGATCCCGGCGCGGCCGTAGCTGTCGATGAGGGAGACGAATGCGTCCTCGGTGGCGACCTCGCGGCCGCGCTTGTTTTCGAGGAGGATGCAGCGCGCGTGGTTGAGTTTGGAGTAGCGTCCGAGGATTTGGACGATCTTGAGGGTGGTGTCAGGGGTGTGGGCGAAGAGGCCTGCGCGTTCAACCCAGCGGTAGAACTGGAGCGCGTGTTCCGGCGAGGCGGCGCCATGGAGGACGTTGTAGACGAGGGAAGGATCGAAGTGCGGGACAAGGGAGCGGATCGAGTTCTGCAAGCGGGTGGTCCAGGCCCGGTTCGCCATCATTCGGCAAATCACGAGTTCTAGATTCTTCTCGCTGGGGGGAACGGGTTGAGATTCGGGTTGGGGTGACCCGTGAGAGGGTTCCGGGTCGGAGAGAACTTCGGCGGTGGAGAAGGTGGAGAAAGGGTTTGGTTGGAGAGCGGGTCTCCATCGGAGAAGCTTGGAATTGGAAAGCAGAGCCATGAAATTGGAATTGGGATTGGGATTTGAGAGGAAGCGGAGGCGGAGCTCAGGGAGGGTCTGATGTAGCAGCGCCACTGAAGACACTAGGGTTTAACGGTTAAGAAACAAACCTCAAATGAAAATAGCACCACACTTTTTTTTTTTTCTTTCTTAATTATTAATCACACTTGTTTATTTTTAACCTGTTATAAATTATAAACTGTTAATACGCTAAAATTTATTCATTTATTTCTAATTTGATACTTTATTTTCTGAAAATTCTCTTTATTTGTTTTATATTTTATCCTTGTCTTATTTTAGAACTAACATAATAAGTTAATTAATAATTTAATGTAATAGTAGATACAATTTACACGAAATAATACTTAAAGGCACAGGTGCTTTCCTATTTGTTTGATCAAACAGTTTTAATAGATTTAGTGACAAAAATTTATGGGCATGCACGATATACGCAAATAAAGTTACTATATATTTTATTGTGAATATTTAGGTAATATTTTATTGTATTTATATATAATTGATTAAGTTATATTATGTTTTAACATAATTAATTATTTTTTATATTTTATTAATATTTATTATAATAAATAAATAATTAAAATGAATACATTAAAATAATAACTAAAAAAATAATTAATTTAAATTTTGGTATTTGGAAAGTAATTTAATATACTATTATTTTGAAATACAACTTTTTTATTTATTAAAGTTTTACAATATTTTTATATTAATTTTCTTAACTCTGTTTTATACTTTTTTTAAAAAAAGTTTATATCAAATTATTTTATGTATTTTATTTTACAAATTATTTTTAGAATATAATAATATTTTTTATATTAATTAAATTAACTAAATGATTTTTTAATTCAAATAATCTTACTTTCTATTCATTTCTTTCTTTTTATTATTTTCTTATATATCAAAACAAAACATAAAAAAAAAACATATTATCTACATATATTACTTGCTCGGTATAATGTTGATTATGATTTTCAAATTTATAATTTTATAGATATTAGTAGATTATATGAAAAAAAGATAAGTAAAGATTAAATGAATAAGTTAAATGGAAATTTAAGTTAAAAGACCGGTGAATGAAAAGTAAAAAAGGTTTACAAGTTTTATGTTTGGTAAACAATTTGATAAACTATTTATATCTAGTAAAATAATTTTGATAGAAGACAGTTATGTATCATTATAGATCCTCGTAATTTTGAGTAGTATTTATGATTATGAATATATTATAAATTCAAATATTCCTTTCATATAACATTTAACTGTATGTGATTCTAGGAGTTTTTAGAACTTGAAAAATGTTCATTTCTCCTTATTGATAACATGTCCTATAAGATAATGGTGTTGGAATCCTTAGGTTGCGTATGCATGAGGAAACTAAAAAAGTGCTTGAAGAAGTTAGGTTTGTTCCTAGCTTGAAACACAATTTGATATCTCATGGAAAGCGTATTGAGTGGATCTATGATAATAACAAAAGGGGTGAGCAATAATGACTTGTATGCCTTAAAAGGTGTCATGATATCATGATCAAAGTCTATTATTGAGAACAAAGTCTTGTCTAAGAATGAAATATGATATAGGAGGTTATGTCATATAAGCGAGAAAGACTTAGTGGAGTTGAAGAAGCAAGACTTATTTGGGAGTGAAAAAAATTGATCAATTAAAATTTTGTGAACATTGTGTCCAAGAAAAATCTTACAAAATCCATTTTAATACAGGACGGTAGAGGACGAAGAGAACCCCTTTATTACGTCCATGTTGATCTATGAGGATTGTCTTTAACTCCAACAACCTGTGAAGCTAGATACTTCATGTTGATTGTTGAAGAATACTCTAGGAAGTTACGAGTCTACCTTTAGAAAACCAAAGAAGAAGTATTTGAGAATTTTAAGAGTTGGAAGTGTCTAATGGAAAACCAAATCGATTAGCCAATAAAGAGGTTCATAACTAAAAATGGTCTTGAATTTAGTTCAAATTGTTAAACTTCTTTTGTTAGGATAATGACATATCAAGGCACTATAGGGTTGCAGAAACTCTTCAACAAAATGACTTAGTAAAGAGATTCAACATGACCATTTTAGAATGAGTGAGGTGCATGTTGTTGAGTGTTAGGGTTCTGAAGGTTTTTTCGGTAGAAGCTACTACTGCCACTACTACCTATTTGATCAATAAATGTCCCTCAAGTGTATTTGATATGAAGACTCTCAAGAAATTTGGTCAAGACACTCTCTTAACTTTGAAAATCTACAAATCTTTAGTTGTGTTGCCTATGCTCACATAAGGCGAGGTAAATTGGATGCACGTGCTATTAAATGCATTTTTCTTGGGTATCCAAAATGTGTGAAGGGATACCGTCTATGTTGTATTGAGCTAGGATTCAAGAAATTAGAAGGGACAATGTCTTCAATAAAACTAAAATGGCTCAACGCCAATAGTTTCAAAATGTCTATAAGTATGAGTGATGGGGAAAAGGTGAACATTGAGATGTAGTTTGATAGTGTCTAAAGACAATAAACATTTTGGTGCATCTGATGAAGATAGATGCTTTGTTGCTATATTTGATAAAGATAAATATTCTACTACGTCTGATGAAGATTAACATGTTATTACATACCTGCCACAGATAGAAGAAAGAGCATGATAAGAGCTTCTAAAATGTATGGTTATGTAAAGCTTATTACATACTTCTCAGTAACAATTAGTGAGGTGTTAGAATATAAACCTTCTAGTATATCCTTTACTTTATCATGTAAAAAGATGACTCAATGGCTAGATGGCATGAATGAGGAGATAAAGTCACTTCATCTAAACAATACTCGGGCTCTCGTTCATAAACTTGGAGGTTCTAGGTTGGTCAGTTATAAATGTATTTTCAAACAAAAATATGACAATCCAGAAACTAGTCAACAAAGATTGAAGGCAAGACTTGTGGCTAGAGTCTTTATTGAGAGAGAATGAGTTTCACTATATGGATGCTGCTAGCCATAGTTGCTGAGCCTAACCTTGAGCTATAACATATGGACGTTAAAATTGCATTCTTATAAGGAGACCTAGAAAAAACCATTAGAAGAGACCATTGACATGAAATAACCAGAAGGATTTAAGGTAGAAGACAAGAAGGATTATGTTTTTGAGTTAAACAAATCTTGTATAGTTTGAAATAATCTCCAAGGCAACGAAACAAGCAGTTTGATGAGTTTTTATAAAGTTATTATGAAGTCGAATCTAGAGCCTTAGCTACAACCACTTGTGAATTACAATGATTGACATACCTTCTTGATGATCTAAAAGTCAACTACAAAAGTATTGTGACAATATTGCTTCTAATCAAGTCTTACATGAAAGGACAAAACATATTGAAATAAACTGTGACATTATCTAGAAAAAAGTCAACAATAATCTACTGAAGCTTCTTCCTATATCTTCACAACTTCATATATTCTAATTAAATCTCTTCTTCAACTACTTTTAAGGGCATATGTTCGGGCATGTTTGATTTGTATTCCCAGCTTGAGAGAGACTCTTAACTTATGTATAAAATTATTTTAATTTTGTTCAAGGTAGGTAGTTTGGGATTTTTCTCTTTGTTTTTTGTTTTAAGGTTTAGTTTGGGGTTTCCCCTTTCTTTTATTTTCTTTATGCTTCTATACAACACAATAGCGCACAACAGTGCACAAGAGTTTAACTTTTTGATAATAAATTTTCATTATCTCTGTTTTCAATTCTTTCTTCATCTATACACATGAAAAATGTGGTTGAAGTTCTAATTTTCTTAACTTATATATAAAGTCATTTTAATTTTGTTCTGGGATAGTTTGGGGTTTTCCCTTTATTTTAAGGTTCAGTTTGGGTTTTATCCCTTTCTTTTATTTTCTTGATGTTTCTACACCATACAATAGCACACAAGAGTGGACAAGAGTGTAATTTTACCTTTGATAATGAAATTTCATTCTATCAGTTTTCAATTCTTTCTTCAATCTTATACACATGGAAATTGTGGTTGAAGTTATGATATTCTTTAACTTGTGTATAAAATCATTTTAATTTTTTTTTTGGTAGTTTGAAGTTTTTCCCTTTGTTTTAAGGTTTAGTTTAGGGTTTTCTCCCTTTCTTTTATTTTCTTGATGCTTCTATACCACACAACAATCTACAAAAGTGTAACTTTACCTTTGATTATGAAATCTCATTTTCTTTGTTTTCAATTCTTTCTTCTTCTACATGGAAATTGTGGTTGATTATTCATCCTTTAGGATTTCATAAATAATTACAATAAACACACTAGTCGAACAATAACTAAAATAACAGAAAAAGAAAAATAGCAAATCTTAAGGAAAAAACCCCACTAACAAAAGCTAGAAAATATGTATACAAATAATTATTCAATACTTAACCTTGAAAGAAACCATTTTTATGTCATATCTATGAATATGAGTCCAGTAACGTGACATAAAATTTATTCTTTAAACAAATGTTTTAATTCAAACTTAATCAACACTTCCCAAGAGCACTACTCTCCTGCCAAAACTTAAGATGCACAACTCTTTCCTCTAGTATCTATCTGCTCAACTTATTCCATTGGAACTCCTTTGCACAAAAATGAGAACAAAGAAAATTCCAAATTCCAAATTCCAAATAATATGAATAAGGATAAGGGTTGATCTTGTTTCTATATATTTTTATTTATGATGGAAAACAGGGTTTATTAGTTCTAGATAGAAAATTGTTTAATATCACATTGATATTTTTTAATTTGAAATTTTTATATTTTTTAATTTTGATAGATTTAAAAAATTGACATTTGAAAATTTGATATTTTTAAATATTTATAGTTCGTTGGTAGGAATATAAGAAGGTAGGAACCACCGTATTCAATATTTCTATAAACCAAAGACGAATAAAAGGTATTTTAAAAATTGATAATAGATATCGTCTGACGCGTGTATTCAATCGAATATTTAAAAAAATAGTAAAACTTTTTAAAATTAAAGTTCGTATAACGTGTTTGATCATTTAAACATTTAATCGAATTATTTATAGGTAACAAAATGTATGCTTTTCTTTTACTATTAGTATATTATTGTTTTTAAAAAAGTAAGGGGTGTAAATAGTAAAAATGGAAGTGCAAAAGTGATCAAAGCCAGACCCATCTTTCTTTTACTTAGAATGGACTGGTTCTTCCTGTACCTCCAAGTGTTTCTTGAGACACCTCCAAATTTTTAGAAAAAGTCAAAATTGTCCTTCATTATTACTGTGCACACCAAAATACCTTTAACCTTAACCTTAAAATAAATAAGAATACTTTTGGAATGGATAAATTTCGAAGCCAATTCCAGATCCATAAATAGCTTTTGGATTTGCCTATTTCGGAAAAGGAGGTGTAATTAAAAACACTCCTGAAATAAGCAAATACAGAAGCTATTTTTGGATCCAGCTTCTAGATTTGCTCATTCGGAAAGAGTTTTTCGTAGAAAATGAATTTCGGAATAGATAATTTTGAAAGTCAATTACAGGTCTAGAAATAGCTTTCGAAATTGCTTTTTCCAAAATTGAAGGTGTCAAAAAATAACTATATCATTAATTATCTTATTATATTATTCTCTATTCTGAAATTGCCTATTTCAGGAGTGAAGGTGTCAAAATAATTATATCATTGCCTATTTTAAAATTATATTAAAATAATTATATGATTGTCTATTGTGAAATTATATCAAAATAATTATATGATTGCTTGTTCTGTAATTATATTAAAATAACTATATCATTGTCTATTTGGGAATTATATCAAAATAATGATATTGTCTATTATAGAATTATATCATTGTCTCATTATATTATTGTCTATTTTGAAATTCTTAAATAGGAAATGATATAATTATTTTGATATATTCATTTTGGGAATATGAAATTTTAAAATAGACAATAATATAATAAAATAATTAATAATATAATGATTTTTTTACACATTCAATTCTAAAATAGATAATTTCGAAAGTTATTTTTATATCAGAATTGGCTTATGAAATTATTTATTCTAGAATTTATCTTTTACGAAAAAATATTTTTGGAATGGATAAATCTGAAAGCCAATTTCAGATTCAAAAGTAGCTTCTGAATTTACCTATTCTAAAAGTAATTTTAATGGCACCTTCTTTTCGAAATAAGTAATTTTAAAAGTTATTTCTGAATTGGCTTCTGATTTATCTATTCAGGAAATTTTTATTTTTTTTATATAATAAGAGGCACGTTGGTGTCGTTTTTAAATGGGGCAGTTTGGAAAACATTTAAAAATTTAGAGGTGCCCCAAGAAATGTTTTGAGGTGCAAGAAAAAGCAGTCCTTAGAAAGATGGTGCGAACAGCGGGGAGGCCCAAATTGAACCGCGGCCCAACATCACACACTTCTCTTCTTTGCTTACTTGAAGTGTGAAGTCAGTGTTGCTGGCAAAGAGGTAGCGATAAGAAGGAAGAGTGGCGGAGTTGACATCGACGGTGCATGGTGAGGGTTTTGAAGAAGTGCCGGAAGGAGGTGCCATCGGTGACATTGGGCGGTGCTGATGGCGGGTAACGATGCTGATGCGGCAGAGACTTGCGGCGGTGCTGATAGGGTGATGCTACTTTGATATAAGTTCCCAAAACCCATTTTTTTCCCCCTGAAACAACGTTCTAATGCCATATCCCAAGCTATTCCTTTTTACAACTATTTTAAAATTAAATCAAACAGAAGAAGAATGACCAACCTGCAGACAGGGAGAGGGGTTTGAGGTGTTATTAACACTTTATACTTTAAAAATGTCAATGATATTTTTACTATTTTAAAATTTTCAATGATATTTTTGGAATTTTAAGAATTTGCAATTGCAGGTCAGAAATTTGTATAATGAGAAGTGGATGCGAACAACATTTTACACATTTTTTATTTTTAAAGTTTGATGGGTTGGCCTTTAATCATAAATACTAATTTTTGTATTTTTTCACTCTTGTTTTGCTATCTTTTTGTAAGATTGGATCGAACTATTTTTTCTCTATTTTTTTTTCTTTTCTATTATTCATAAAAATGTTATAAAATGAAAAATTATATTTTTAATTTCTAAAAATAAAATAAAATGATAAAACAAATAAAAAGACCAATTATATACTTTTTAATTTTTTTAAATGACAAAAAAGATAAAACCTGAACCATATTTTTTGTATAATTTTTTTAAACAAAATAAAAACAACAAAACAAAAGACAAAAAAAAGCTATATTTTTATATTTTTTCTTGAAAATAAGAGAAAATAATAAAATACTAAAATTAATTAAATTGAACAAGTTTCTGTGAAACATATTGATTATGTAGATAAATGATATTGAAAATACCTTACTAGTAAAATAATTAATGACAAAAGTAACTTTCAAAATCAATTATTAAACCAATATTGAATGCGTCAACTTTGAAGTATGTTTTATTTAACATAAATTATTAAACTAGTATTAAAAAGTTTAAATAATCCATAAATTTTAAATTAAAAGACTATTTTATAGGACTGAGAAAAGAAAGGGAGCACCGTGACAGAAGTAAATAATAAAATCCGGAAGTGAGAGAGAACGAGAGACTTCATCTTGCATGCAAATAATAAACCTTCAATTTGTTCTCTAAAACATTATCCCTACGAAGTGGTTTTAAATATTGAAATGTGAATGTGAATGAGAAGGAAAGAGGGGTAATCAGGATGAAAGCGTTTTAAGTGGATTGTAAAGTCTACATAGTACTGAAACTCCTTTTTTCTTACAAAATTATAAATAGTTAAGATTAATTTACATATAAATTGTTGAAGATTTTATAAAATTAACGGTTGAGATTTAATAACTTATTACTAATTTAAGGATTATGCACTAGGTTATCATATTTTAACATTTTGGTTCAACTTCATTATATAGAATAAGATGATTTTTTTTACTTATTTATCAATCTCATTAACTCGATTTTTGCTATGTTTTTCTATTGATTCTCAAAATGTCAAAATTTAGAACTTCCATTCACATCTGCAAAATTAAAAATTTGTCAGTACTTGAATTGAATGCCGTAGTGAAATTTTGCACAAGGAAACATACAAAAAAATGGATCCCACAACATAATGCTGATGACTGAACACTGATCATTAATAAAAAGAAGATATTCATTCTTCATCCTTAAGGATTTCATAAATAATTCCAACAAACACACTAGTCAAACAAAAAATAGAATAACAGAAAAAAAAAAAAAAAAAAAAAAAAAAAAAAAAAAAACAGCAAATCTTAAAGGCAAAAGACCCCACTAACAAAAGCTAGAAAATATGTATACAGATAATTCTTCACTACTTAACCTTAAAAGAAATCATTTTTATGTCATATCTGTGGATATGAGTCAAGTAACATGACATAAAACTTATTCTTTAAAAATGTTTTCATTTTTTGATTCAAACTTAATCAACCCTTCCGAACAGCACTGCTCTTCTGCCAAAACTTAAGATGCACAGCCCTTTCCTCCAACATCTGCTCAACTTCTTCCATTGGAACCCCTTTGGTTTCTGGCACGAAAATGAGAACGAAGAAAATTCCAACGAGGGCTACTATTCCAAATAACATGAATGTCCATGCTGTCCCAATAGCCACGGTCAAAGATAAAAAGGTCTGGGAAACAACGAGATTGGAAACCCAACATGTTGTAGAAGCAATTCCTCCACATATTCCACGGTACCTTAGAGGATAGATTTCTGAATTGACAACCCAGGGAACAGTTCCCATCCCTGGTGAGAAGAATATGATATACAGTGCAAGTCCCACTATTGCAAGCCAACCCATTTTGCTAGGACACCCTTTTGTGTACCATTCTCTATGATCTTTGCCACACTTAGCCTTTGTGGCATCATTAGATGCCAAACATGCCCCAGGTAAGAGCTGCATGCACATACAATATAGTGTAAGAACAAGCACATATAGAGAGATTCATTGAAAATTAAAGGTACGGAGAGACATTGTATTAGAAGTAGGTTTCAATGGCAACTCTAAAAAAATATATGTAAGATTTACACCATTGAGAGTTAGATCTATACCAACTTCTATACTGTGGTTATAGCATTTGACTTACTTTATTAGAGCCGGATGCACAGAAGCCACATTCTGCCTTTAGACACTTCATGCAGTCCCACCCAATAGGATTCACAGTATGGCTAAAAGCAGGGCAGGTGTTGTTGAAGTAAGAGGTCTCAGCAGCACTGATCATTGGAGAATGAGTTGCAGTCTGGCGGAAAGTGGCGGTTAAAAGGGCCAAGGATAGAACACAGCCACACAAACTCAACAAAGCAAGTTTCTTTCGCCCAGTCTTGTCAATGAAGTATATGCTCAAGATTGAACCAAATGCATTTAGCCCAGAAGTGATGAGGGACAGAAGAAGTGCAGTCTGGTTGGATGCAAAACCAGCCAACTGAACAATTGTGGGACTGTAGTACATCACAGTGTTGATACCCGTAAACTGCTGGAAGAATTGAAGTCCCATTCCGGCACACAAACCTCTCCTCACAGTTTTAGTTTTCAACAGTTTGATTATGCTGATTTTTTCTGAAGATTCTGCTTCCTTCAGTTCCATAGCAACTGAATCCCGCAAAGTTTGAATTTCAGCTTCCACATCATTAGGTGGATAAATTTTCCTTAATATTGCTTTTGCTTCCTCTTCCTTTCCCTGTAGGTTACATAATAAAAAGATATATTAGCCCATAGAAAGATACAATTATCACAGAGGAAAAAAATAGTATAGACTTAAAAAAATGTATGAATGATGATTGAACCTACCTTTCGGAACAGCCAACGTGGTGATTCTGGGAGTGTAAACATTAACACTATTTGTATTATAGCAGGTGCACCAGCCACTCCAAGCATCCACCTCCATGTACCCGGAGCCTGAATAGAAAATTAACAAAACTCTTTGATCACGTTTACCGGAAAACAATGTCATAAAGAAATTCAACCACACACAACATGGATTATAATGCAACTAACACAACGTAATGCAATTCCGTTTATGATAGGTTAAAATACAGATTTATATTTTTACAATAATTGTTTAAAAAGTCATATTATACCAATGATAAATTTCACCAGTTTAATTTTTTGATTGTAATACCATAAAACTTTTTGTAGCATAGTATCTTTTATGAAATACGGCACTAAAAAAAGTAGTAGTGAAAGAGCAGATTTTGCTGACCTTAGTGAAAGCCAAGTTGATGAGGTAGGAAAGAAATTGTCCACCAGTGATGAGGAAACTATTGAGAGCTACAAGTGCTCCGCGAACTCTGGTGGGGGAAGCCTCAGAAATATAGAGGGGAGATGCCATTGAAGCCATTCCAACGCCGAGGCCAACAAAAACTCGACCCACGATGAGAATAGCAGGGCTAGTCGCAGCAGCCATAATAATTGCCCCAAGCAAAAAGAGGCCATCAGCTATAATGATTGATTTTCTTCTACCAAAACGATCGTTCATCCATCCACCAATTGCAGCACCTAAAATTGCACCCGCGATTGCTGTACTCACTATAGCTTCCTGAAATTTTTACAAGTATATATCAAGATACTGTTTCAACCGCCGTAATAATTAATATTTGTACAATAAATGTTTTTAATTCAAATCTCAACATTGAAAGAAGATCCTATATGGTCTCACAAATTTGTATAACTAGCTAGTTCTTTGTCCCATGATAATTTCAAGAATCCAGAAAATGGAAGGGAAATGCTGTGTTGACTTATGACCCATTTTAGCCGTTTAAAAGTTTATCCAACGTATTATGAAATAAGGAAAAATTAATTAAATTTTCGGTTAATTAAAACCTAGTTAGTTTTAATTAAAATTAAGATTATGCCATTATTAATAATAATGAATTGTAAGTATAGATAAAGGTATTTAAAGTAAAAATATATTCTCAAGAATCTCAACTCCTCTCCAAAAGTGGGAAAAAATAAAGTCACGAGTCCCTTATTCCAATTAAAGTAATTGTTTCTTCTATCTAATTTTTCTTCTGATGGATAAACCTTCCTCCCATAAAAAGAGAAGAAAACAAGAAAAAAATCATCCTAAGATTTTAGTTGCATTTTCTATTAGACTATCCATTAATTTCCATTAATTTATACGCTTCAGAATAAAGCTATCGGAAGAAAATTTTATAATCTTTTTTCAGATATAAAGATAATTTCAAAAATATATCAGGAGCAAAAAATTCTAAAAATATCGCAAAACTACTAAACAAATTTAAAATTTTCAGAAACAAAATATAAAAAATTAGGACTTAAAAGCCAAATTGGACTGTTTTTCAAATCTGAAGAAGAGAATAAAAAGAAAAGTGAGAGAATCACATGCTATTATTAATTACAAACTAAAAGGTTTATAAGTCTCTCGTGAAGATCGACAAAAATGCAGAAGAAGACAAACTGAAGTACATACGCCAAACCGACGAGCAAACAAAAATCATAACTGACATCAGAAAATAGTTAAAGTAATACATCAAATCCTTAAATAAATTCCAAATAAAATTTATAACTACAAAATGAAAATAGAAGAGAAGTACTATAAGATAATGACAAAAAAATAAATAAATTTTTAAAACAATGGGTTGTCAATCGATATTCTATTTTGTAGAAAAAATAAAATAAAAATAATTTGTGTTGCTGAAGAAAACTAATAAGTAAATATATGTATTGTTTGTTTATTAGATATTTTCTCTTTCTTTTCTCAAAGTCAACTTTTTATAAAAAAAAGTCTTCCTTTTATTTATTATTTTCAAATTCCAAGATAACATAATATGGAAATAATATCCTTAATTTAATTAATTTAAAGAGAGGGAAAAATTAGTCATAATAATAGAAAGAAAAGAATGTTACCATATAAATCTAACAGCAGATAAATATATATTAAAATAAAAAAACTGAACGAAATATTATAGATAATATATTTGTAACTGCATTAAAAAAAATCTTTAATTTAAATGAAAAAACCGTACAAAAATTATATAAAAAAAGGTGTAACGTAATCATTTATATTGTGATGAGTTTTTTTTTTTTTTTTTTTTTTTTTCTATTGTAATCACTTTTTCCCTCTCTCACTTCTCTTCTCTCCAAACCAAACCCACGATTTCAGAATGGATAACAACATCCTCGAAAAACATGCAAATTCTCAGGGATAAAGGTGAAGATATTAAAAATGCACACAACCATATGCGTTTGTGTCTGAGTGCAACTCTGCTTATTGGTAACAGAAGAAAGAAATAGACGAGGTCATTAAATGAAAGCACAGAATTCATAGAGGTTTATTTTAATCGATGAAAGACAAAGTTTTCATTTTTTATTTTATGATTTTGGTGTGATAAGAATCATGCATTCAATTACCTGGAGCCAAGTCTTCCTATCAACGGCTTTGAAATCATCTCTAATATACAGCAGAGCACCAGATATGACCCCTGTCAAAACATACACCAACCGATCAATCACCAATCCCAAACCAAACACTTAAAACTAAACATTGATACTTGTTCTAAAGAAATTTCAACGATTAATTCGCCGGTTGATTGTGTTAAAATTACAGTAGAAAAAACAGAGAACAATGTTGGAATCGATTTGATGTGGTACCGGTGTCGTAGCCGAAAAGAAGACCACCGATTCCTGCAGAGAAAGCGAGACGAAGAACGTAGGGATTCTTCCATGAGAGAGAGAGACATTCTCTGAAGGCAGAGACATCAGCCTCTGGCACTCCTCCTTCCATCGGAAACGGTGGTTATGAACAGCAGAGAGAAAGAGTTATGAAGAACAGAGTGAAAGAAGTGAGAGGGATGAGAAAGAGAAGGGAGGTACTCAATTTATAGAGAGAGAACCTGGTTTGGCTGTTACTTCATAACTTCACTCTTAACAAGCTAACTAACAATTTAATTTATCTTTTTTTAAAAAAATAATATTCAATAATTCTATATTTTCTATTTTAATATAATCAATATTATTTGTTTCTTAATATTTTTTATTGATTACTCCCTTCTCTGCTTTTCCATTTGAAAAACTGTTGTTTTTTTTAATTTATCGAGAAAAAATTAATTATATTTTTAAGTATAGCCTTATTTTATGACTAACGTATATAACGGACATAAAGTATATAAAAAAATGATTTATTATATTATTAATAAAAAAAATACAGAATGAATTTTGTAGACTAACCATTTAGTGAGAAATAAGAAAATTTATTGCATTTTGTTCAAAATACAATCAACTTTTAACCATAAATTCAAAAGAAAAGGAAGTAGTAATATTTAGAGTTTAATGTGAATTCATGACAAATGTAAAATAAAATGTTATCATTCATTTGTATACCATTACTAGTACGATTATATGAAAATAATTATTGCAACAGTCTATCTGTTTTTATATGATTATTCATAATTGAAGAAATAATTTATATTACAGTTCGTATAATAATGTTTTCTTAACATATATTAAAAGTTATAAGGATGAAGATAAATATAAAAAAATATTATTGTATAAGTTGTTGTGTATTTGTTAATGTCTGTGCATTTTTTTTCTTTTGTATTTATTTCCCTTTTAATATTGATTTTCTTAATTAGTAATGGAATTGCCATTACACATAAGATTTCATTAATGGTATATTTTTCGTGTGAAAGTTTTGCATTAAGATGCTCTGATTCAGTTTAAAGTTTGACTTAATTGGAAATACTCTCTTGTCTTTATTACGGTCACATTCTCTCTTATCTTTATTGGTGTCACATTTTTTTAATAAAACTATTGGTTCTAAGCATTTTACAATTTTTATATATTTTATAATTATTTTTTATCTATCCTATTAAATATTGCAAGTATTTATGTTTTCTAGGAATTATTAGAAGTCATTGTTATTAAAAACATATTTGGTACATTGTTGATATTTTAAAAAAAGTTAATTCAATTGATTGGTTTCATTAATATGTATGATTATGTTAAAAACTACCTTATATTTTGAGGACCAGGAAGAATAAGAAATTAAAAAAATAAAAAATAATCCAAAATGCTAGACTTAAAAAATGCATGTCATATTAATTGTATAAAGTTTCAAATTTATAAACCTTAGTACCAAGTGCCAGTGGATTAGTATCCCTTGAAAACAAATACTTTTATATTTAATTAAAAAGTATATTTGACATAAATAATAGTTACCAATACTTTTCTTAAAATAAAAGTACAACATGTGACGTAACTTTAATGAAAGTATTACGAAAAACACCTTATTTCATGGTTGAGAAGTACATTTGGATGTAACAAGGAACTGAACTAAAAATAAGTATGTAATATATGAGTTTTGAACAGTGACATAGGGTCAGTTTCTTTATTTAGTTAAAAAAAGGTGTTTTTGAACCAAAAGTGTATTTTATTTTGTATGGTACATAATTCGTACTGTTACGATTTAGAAAAAGACATCCGATTTTAAAAATAGTATTCGTAAAAGCATTTTTTTCTAGATCTAGTGAAGAAGCATATTTGAATGGAACAAGATATTGAAAACTGAAAATAAGTTGTTAAAATATGTGTTTTGACTAAGATATGTGATATAGGATCACTTTGTTTTATTTTTAAAATAAACAATTTAAAAAAATCATTTATTTTAAAAGACGTAATTTATTTAATTTTGAAATAAATAATTTTGATGAGAAAAAGTACATTAAAAAGTATAGATATGTTTATTTAGGAAAAAATAGTAACATTCTTAGATTTTATCCTCTAAAGTTATATTATAATATGCAAATTAATAAATATAATATATACATATCAGATTAAAAAATAATTCAAAATACAAAATCTCCTCCTATGAGTTTTATATTTACAATGCAAAACAAAAGTAAAACATGCATAATAATATAAATAGATCATGCACTTCATCCACTCATAAATACCTATCAAATTCTCTGCTCAGTTATAACACAGGATCATAATAAATTTAAAAACAAAACAAACAACATACAAAAGAAAAAGGTGATATAGAGACTTCAAAATGTATAATCATAAAGTTTAAATCTTCTATATTAACCAAAATACTACAACTCGAACACTCATCAATCATCTCATATATTACTCTACATTTTTATACATCTCATACAATTTTCATACATTAACTCATACAAAAACATTTGACTATATTTCCGAAATACTCGTGCATTGAATAAATCCAAATGTTTGCACTTGTCATACAACTTCAAATTGTAAATCGACATAGTCCCCAAATCAATGAATCAACAATCTTGTATGACAAGGTTAGTCCACCTGAGTTTGTTCTGACAAGTTATATTTTAAACTACAGTCACTCAGTTTGAACATCCATCAAGTCTCACCACCTAGTAATATTCATCTATGTGATTTCAATATACTAGTAGAGTCTCGATACCTCATTCTAAACGAATCTCAAGACAATGCACAATCTTATACATCTCAACACGAGTAACTCCCTTCCTACAGATACTATGTCTCAATATAATATCATACATTATGTGCACCATCAAAATAATTCAGTTCAAGCTCAATTCAATGACCATTCTCAGAGGATTTAATTTCGTCATCAAGTTTCGTCACCTATCACATACCATGACTCTATCAACGTCATATTAACATAAAATTCTCCAATACATCATAACTACTAATTCTATACAAATCAAGTATAAGGATTTAATTTCAAATAATTCAACCACAGGCCTGTAAGAGAAATTTGGAACTTGATGACCACGTCACCTCAACATCCAGGTCATCTACCATAAAATGCTATTGGAAAATAAAATTATCAACTAATAAAACATGTAACTAACTTCCCTTACTTGTCTAAAGGGAGAATCACCTATAAAAGACTCAAAGCTACCGCTTGTAAAGATAACTCAACCTAAATCAAATAGCTCTAATCAATTATATGAATCTACCCTAAGGATTCAAAACAAACAAGGATCATTCTCGATGCCTCTAAGACTACATGCAAGAGAGTGCACACATATTTTTTTTCTTTTCGAAAATCCTAAACAACCCAAGAACATGGAAAAATTGGTACTTACCTAAACTAAAATAGTAACCCACTAAACTTATTCTACCCTACACCAGAAATTGGATGGGGGCTTTAGATATTCAATTTGAAGCAAGCGGAAAACTAGATTTTTATTTTCTGAATCCTTACAATAATTGGTTTCTCTCATGTTTCATTCATCTTTCAAGATGAATCTCCAGACTTAATATAAAAACATTCTACTCAATGTAAAGTTTTATCCTAACTGCTCAAATAATCCAAGAGGTAGTTCGAAGCAAATCCTTTGAGGGTTGAATAGTTTGTCTAATTTCTAAAATATCTAGAATCGTATGTTAAAACTAGAAGTGAAATGAAATTTCTGATTGATATAGGCGGCTAAAGGATACACCATGTAATATGGCTATTACGTGGATAAATATGAATAACTTCTATATAGAATTCTCTCGATTCAATTGTGTACGTAGTCTTAGTTAATCCCTCTATTATTACTCATACTGAGTCATATTTCTTCTTATTATAATTTGACAAAAAAAATACAAAACATTACTAATACCACCATCACATACATAATTATATATACCATATTTGTTCACTAATTATTTAATTACATAACTTTTAGCATTATCGTATTAAAACAATGCATATAAAATTAAAATCTACAGGATTATTACCTTTCACAAATTATACATGATAAATCCAAAAATTAAATGCGAATTTTCAAGAAGACATCATATAGATTACATTGGATTAACAAAGGAGAAGGTTTCGAAAACTATGAGAACATATCATACAAGTGTTGAATAAATCAAATATCCAATAACCATAATTAAAACACCAAATCATATAGTTAATTACATAAAATAACAAATTAAGGAGACAACACTTTAGAAATGATTATGTGCAATCCATAAGAATATTTTTACTATATTTTCATGTCATTCAAAAACTATTGCATACACATATTAAATTGCCTGGACACTATTATAAATCAAAACCATTTGACAAGATAAAACATTTGCTAGATTCTTAGAAGATAAAATTTCATATGAAACATTTCATTTCCTTCCGCTCTAACAAAAACAAAATCGAACCAGTCCACCTTAAAATTTATATGCTTTTGAAATTTGTAAAAACTTGAGGTTTAAATTAAGAGCAGATGCTAATAACAACATTAGTCAAAATCATTCAAGGTAAATAGCCAGATGATCACAAATACGAATACATTATTATAATTCTACTTATCCATTAAGGAAAATACCGGGAATCAAGTTCCTCTAGACAAATTACATAGATTTGAAGAAGACACCTAAATTATAAGTTATCATGCAATATGATATATACCAGTCTTGAGTCATCCTAAAAATGGATAAAGTCATGACATGTTCTCTTAAATAAATTCCAAATAATAGGATTTTCACATCAAAGTAATTTCACAACAATACGCATAACATCATGCTTTCCATATAGGATTTTCTGGAAGTGTGTATTATTCTACTTACACAACTTTATTTGTAATCAGACAATAAAGTATAGTATAAAAGAATCCCTAACTAGTGGCTAAAGTTTTATTTGTTCTATTTACATATAGTTGATATGATATGATAATCCACACGAATTAAATCTAACACTTTAACTAAACTAGAAGGTTACATGGAAAATTGGTGAAAGAGAGGGTCTCTGAAAACATCTTCATAAACGAACAATGTGAGAATCACATAGTTTAGACACACAATCACCATCAATCAGGCACAAGAAGAGTATAATAATACAAAAAATGAAAGATGATGGTTAAGTTAAATAAAACTTTGCAATTATACCTCGGAAACTCTAAGCAAAAATGTTGTTTTAGTGGTATAAATAATTTGTTTTATGTTTCTACCTAAATCATGATAGCACTGCCATAACATGTGAAAAACACTATTTTACCTCTTATTGAAAACAATACTGCTTATTGTAGTTCTACTTATCCATTACGGAAAAGACCTGAAATCAAATTTTTCTAAACAGATTGCACAGATTTGAACAAAACGTTCACATTATAAGTTATCATACCATCTGAAAAAGGATAAATTCATGACATTTTCTCCTAAATAAATTTCAAATAATAGGATTTTCACATAAAAAATAATAATTTTTCACATGAAGAACTGGTGAAGTAGCACAAATATGCACAACGTCATGCTTTCCTTATAGAATTTACTGAAATGTCCACCAGTGACGAGGAAACTGTTCAGACCTACAAGGTTTCCACAAACTCTGGTAGGGGAAACCTCAGAAATGTACAGAGGAGATGCCATGAAAGTCATTCCAACGTTGAGGCCAACAAAAACTCCACCCACGATGAGAATAGCAAGGCTAGTCGTACCAACCATAATAACTAACCCAAGCAAAAGGAGACAATCAAATGTAATAATTGATTTTCTTCTACCCAAACGATACTCACTCGTTATAGCTTCTTGGAAATCTTTATAAGTATCAAGATACTGTTTCAATATACCGTCATAATAATTAATTTGTACAATCAAGAGGAATCCTTTTAATTCAAATATCAACATTGAAAGAAGACCTGGTACGGTCTAACAAATTTGTAGAACTAGCTAGTTCTTTATGTATTTGAGTTTAATACTAACAAATTCCTCCCTTAAACTCAAACATTCTTGCTCTTTTATTCTAATAATCTCATTCAAGTTACAGAACTATTGCTATTATAACCAGTGAGTAAATCTCACATATCCATAGAGTGACCAACTGAGAAATCATGACCAATGGTTTTTCTCACTTTCATCCTTTTTGAAAGATTTTCACAAAGTACTATTCTTTATAGTCAATGAATGCTTACCATTTGAACATCATAAGCTGAAGTTTTATTAATTTAGTAGTCACTCTCAACTTTTCATGCCTTTTTTTGAAATTAGGTGATTCAAACAGTAGAGACTCTTTATCCTTGGAAACATTAAGTGACAAGTCCTTGTTCTGGTTCCCAAAATCTTCGAATTGAACTTCTATAGTTTGGCCTACTTTAAAATTTCATCCATTTCTTCTATCACTCCCTTATTTCTTTATCTTGTAGGAAGAATGCTTGGAAACAAATTAGGCACAAATAAATCCACAGTATGTGTGGCATGCATATCTTCTTTTGAAGTAACCACACCACTTTCTTCAACTAGAGGAATGAAAAATCCATCTTTTATTACACGAGCCATAAACTATGCTTTGTTCTTTGCATCTTCTGTCTCTACCATTTGAACTTCTAATGCTTTGGACATTTTAAAAACTTCTTCTCCATCCTTAACTTTTGATTTACGCCTGATAGAAAGAGAAAGGGTCTTTATCTTTAGGTTGAGTTTGAACATCCTATCCTTTGTCATCTCCACACGTGCAAGCAATCTATCACTTTTGTCCTTCAAGTGCAACATCGTATCTTTCATGAAAATAGAATATCCTTACTCCAGTGATCGTCCTATAATGAGAATATTATTTTTCAAATCAGGTACATAACAAACGTCCTCCACAGTACCTGTTCTTCCATTCTTTTGGAAAAAAACATATTTTCCTCTGCCTTTTATTGGGACCTTCCATTGAGCCTCTGAAAGACGCATGTTCATCTCCTATCTCTTGTATATCAAGAAAGAGACGTTTGGCCCCACGCATATGATTGCTAGCACCAGTGTCTAGATACCACACCACGTCTAGAGTGATGCCTTCATTGTCGATCATGAGAATCCTTCATCTGCCTTGACTAAATTTGCATTTTCTTCCGCTTTCTTCTTGGCGTAACAATCCTTTGTATAATATCTATATTTTCTACAATTGTAACATTCAACATTTAAACTATTAGAATGATCACCCATTCTACGACCACGACCTCAACCATGCAAGTTTTGTTGGTTTATTTGTCCTCTCTTCATTGTTGTTTCCACTATCACGAGCGTAACTGTGACCTTCGCATTCTCGTCCTCGATTGTGTTGTGCATACATTACCTTGTCCTCCCTGATGGTCATCTTTGTTTGTAAGACTTCCTTGATGGTCATTTTTGTTTATTTTTCTTCTTCCGTTGTTCATGTGCTTCAAGAGAACCTTCAAGATATCATCGATTGTTATCTCTTCCAAATTTCTTGACTCTTCAATCGCACAGACAACATTTTCAAAGTCATCAGTCAATGATTGAAGAATGTTTTCCACAACCCTTGCATCCGTAAGGGTTTCTCCTTTGCGTTTGAGTTGATTTGCTATTATTTGCACACAGGTGATGTAATTAGATACATCATCTAAATCCTTCATCTTCATGGCCTCCAACTCACCTTGTAGGTTGAAGACGCTTCTGCTTAACTCGGTTGACACCCTTGAGAACACTTTTTTCGAGAGATGTCTCACGCTTCCTTCGAAGTTGATGCACTATAAATCTTCTCAAAAAATGGACTCATCAACAACTCTATACAACATATACAATGTTGTCTTATCTTTTGATCGTGTCTATTTCAACAGTTTGTTTTGGGCCCCAGAATATCCCGTGGTATTCTCTAACTCTTCAAAATCTTCTTGCACCACCTCCCAAGCATCATGAGATCCAAGAAGGACTTTCATTTAGATGCTCCAATTGTCATAATTTGTCTTCATATATTCTTTGTCAGTCGAATAATAAAGAACAAAAGATATTTTAATTGTTTTTCTTGAAGAGAGAAAGAAAATAAGAATATAATAAATTTTTATTTTGAAGAATATATCTCTACTCTCATTTTTTACAATAGATGAAGTATAATATATAATGTCAGAATATACTCTTCAAATTTATCTCTTTATTCATAACAACTATAATATAATTATGATTAAAAATATACAATTAAAAGTAATAATTATTTACCATCTAAATCCTTACCGAACAGAATTTCACAAAACTATTGTATTTGAATTTAATACTAACATTTTATTCCTTGAAAATGTTGTGTTAACTTATGACCAATTTTAGCCGTTTAAAAGCTTATCTCACATCACTATGGTTTATGAAATCAGGGAAAATTAATTAAATTTTCGGTTAATTAAAATACGAGTTAATTTTAATTAAAATTAAGATATTTTATAAGAGAAACATATATTTAAAATAAAATATTATGGTCAATAATATTATGTCATTATTATAATAATGAATTGTAAGTATAGGTAAAGGTATTTAAAGTAAGAATATATTTTCAAGAATCTCAACTTTTTTCCAAAAGCGAGAAAAATAAAGTCAGAGCCCCTTTTTCCAATTAAAATGGTTTTTTCTTTTATCAAAATTTTCTTCTTATATAAAAACCTTCCTCCCATAAAAGAGAAGAAAACAAGACAAAAAATCAATATAAGGTTTTAGTTACAATGTAGACTACCCATTAATATATGGGAAAACGTTAGTTTAGCATCATTGTTCATAATTTACTTTAATTTGACACTATTTTTGTTAATAAAATATTATATAATAATAAAATAATATATATATATATATATATATATATATATTACTTTTGTTTAATATTAAACTCAAATTAAAATCTGAATGAACTTTATATATATATATTAAGTTAAACATCGTTAGTTAATTTTGGAAGGCATATTGGATGAAAAACTTATAATTTTTTCATATATTATTATGTAAATAAATGTAAAAAAAGTTATAATTTGATATTACTATTTATCAATTCCTTTCATTTAATATTTAATAATAATTTATTTAAGTATAAAATAAATGTACAGTCCCCTTTTCATAGGAAACTGTGGTTAGCAAGAACAAAGAGTTATAAAATAAGAGAAAAAAAAAGTCATAGAAGTGAAAGCAATGAGAATGAGAAGGGAGACACTAAAGTATGGTAATATTTTGATACTACTATTCATTTCTTACCTTCATTTAACATTCTTATATATTATTATTTTATTATTTATATAATATTTTATTATATAAAACAGTATCAAATAAGATACAAAAATAAACAGTGGTATCAAACAAATATTTGTCCTGAGAGACTCTTTGGCCGTTACTCTCTAACTTCACTCTTAACAACTTAACTAATAATTTAATTTACTTTTTTAAGAGATAATATTCAATAATTTTCTATTTTCTATTTTAACGTAATCAATAAGATTTGTTTCTTAATATTTTTTATTGATTACTCCCTTCTCTCTTTCCCATTTGAAAAATTGTTGTTTTTTAATTTATCGAGCAAAAATTAATTATATTTTTAATTATAGTCTTATTTTATTACTACCCTGACATATATAAGGGAAATAAAGTATTAAAAAATATAAAAAAATTATTTTATTATATTATTAATAAAAAATTTGACATAATAAAATTTTGTAAACTAACCATTTAATGAGAAATAAGAAAATTTAGTGCATTTTGTTCAAAATATAATAAACTTTTAACCATCAATTCAAAATAAACAAAGTAGTCATGCTTAGAGTTTAATATGAATTAATGACAAATGTAAAATAAAATGTTATCACTCAATTACATAGCATTAGTAGTACATTATATATTACAAAAGTCTATCTGTTTTTATGATTATTCATTATTGGAGAAATAATTTATATTACAATTTGTATAATGAAGTTTTCTTGACATTTATTATAAGTTATAATGATGAAGATAAATAGAAAAAAAAAATATTTTTGTATAAGTTGTTGTATATTTATTAATGTTAGTGCAATTTTTGTTTTCTTTTGTAGTTATTTATCTTTGAATATTGGTTTTCTTAATTAGTAATGAGATTGCCATTACACACAAGATTTCATTGATGGTATATTTTTAGTGTGAAAATTTTGCATTAAGATGATCTCATTCATTTTAAAGTTAGACTAAATAGAAAATACTTTCCTGTAATACAGTCACATTTTCTCTTGTCTTTATGGTGGTCACATTTTTTTAATAAAACTATTGGTTCTAAGCATTTTATAGTTTTCATATAATTTTATATTTATTTTTTATCAATCCTATTAAATATTGCAAGTATTTGTATTTTTTAGGAATGATTAGAAGTTATTGTTATTACAAAATATTGCAAGTATGTATTTGTCTTTTCTATAAATATGATTAGAAGTTACTGTTATTTAAATTATATTAGTTAAAATTATTAAGGTAAACTTATAAGGGATCACAAATTAAAATAAATTATTTTAGTTCTACTTATTTATTGGGAAAAACACATCAAATCAAGTTCTTTTAGACAGATTGCACATATTTGAACAAAATACATAAATTATAAGTTATCATGGAATATGATATCTTTAGCCATTCTAAAAAAAAATAAATTCATGACAAGTTGTCTTGAATAAATTTCAAATAATAGAATTTTCACATCAAAAGTAAGAATTTTCATAATGAGAACTTGTGAAGTAGCACAAATACGCACACCATCACTCTTCTTATAGGATTTACTGAAAGTGTGTATTATTCTACTTACATAACTTTTTGTAATCAGACAATAATGTTGGAGAGGTCCCACATAATTTATAAGTGAGTGCAAACCTCATTTTATATTTTGTAAGGATGAGTTAAGCTTAAAGTCCACACTTGTATCTCATTAACATTGGAATTTTAAATGTTCAGTTACAGGAGAAATCCGAAACACATAAATTATAGATGAAGCATTTTTTATAAGTTGGTGCAAACCTCACCTTACCAGCTGGGTTTATAAAGATTTTGTAAACAAATAATGTGACAACCACATAGTTTATTTACACAATTAACATTAATTAGGCAAAAGAAGAATATAATAATAAAAAAATAAAAGATAATGATTGAGTTAGATAAAACTTTGTAATTATATGAAAAATTCAAAAAGTTAACTTTTTAATAAATGTTCCTTTTTATTTATTACCAGAGGGTTTTGTAAAGATTCATAAACAAATATTGTGACAACCACATAGTTTATTTACACAATCAATATTAATTAGGCAAAAGAAGAATATAATAATAAAAAAAATAAAAGATGCTGATTGAATTAGATAAAACTTTGTAATTATATGAAAAACTCAAAAGTCAACTTTTTAATAAATGTTTCTTTTTATTTATTATTTTCAAATTCCAATATAACATAATTTGGTAATAATATCCTTTAATTTAATTAATATGAAGAGAGAAATCAGTCATGATAATAGAAAAGAATGTATAAATCAAATAACATATAAATATACGTTAAAATAAAAAACTGAAAGAATTATTATAGATAATTCATTTGTAACTACATTAAAAATAAAAAAAATCTTTAATTTACATAAAAAAAGGTAAAAAAAAATTATAAAAAAGAAAACAGTTTCAATTTCTTTCGGCCGTTTTCTAATTTAGTCCGCTAAAGATGGTCCCTTAACGTTGATAGGTGTGTTACTCGGAAAAATAAAAAGAAAATTAAATATCTTATTTTGTAATATCAGAGTAGGATGACAAATTTAATCAAAAAATATAACTTATAATAATAACTTTATTTATATTTAATTTTTATATAAATTCTTCACATTAGAAAATTCTTTTAAATCGGGCGGTTGTAAAAAATTCTAATTGTAAATAATGTTAGGAATAGTTAGTTAGATATCTTTGAAAATTTTTATTTATAATGTGATTGATTGGTTATACTTTATAATAACGATTGAAATAATAGTAAATCAATTTAGTTTCATCTACTTAAAAAATTAAGATTTAAACAATTGGATGACTTAATATATAATAGAGATTTAATAAAAAAAAACTATTTTTGAGCAATTTTATTAGAAGTTAATCTTAATATCTTAGTTTATCATTACGTGTGATTGTTGATCAATCGTCTCAATTAAGAATTTTATTTTTTATTTTCATATTTTATCTTTTTATCTTTATGTTTAACAAATTATTTTATTTTTATCTTTATCTTTATTTCTTATCTCTTTATTTTAATATTTTTTACTTCTCTGTTTTTTATTTGTATCTCCATCTCTTTATTTTTTTTAGTATTTCTTTTATTTAAAACAAAATATTATTATTGTAGAAATTAACGAACAAATGGTATATAACTTGAGTATTGGGCTAGTTTTTTAATATTTGATACTTGGACTTCAAAATTCATTTTAATACTTGAGTACTTCACTTACCAAAATCTTTAATAATTAATAATAATAAATTAAACTTAATATAGGTTAATATTTAACTAGTAAATAATTAAATAATTGTAACTAAAAAATATATAAAAAGTAAAAAAAATTAACCTAAAATGTATTCTTGATTAGTTGGGAGGAGTGTTAGTTGAGGAGGTGACAGAAGGATGAGTCTAGGCACATGATAGGTGATATAAGGAAAGATGTAAGGACTTAGAAAATTGTTTAATAGTAGAAGTTGTATAACCGAGATGAAGTATGAATATGTTATTATTAAAGTGTAAAACCCGTAAATAGAAAAAAGAAAAAGTTAATTATTTAAATTTTATTTCAAAAGAATTGTCATTTCTATAAAACTCTTTTTTTCTTTATCTTTTTTGACTTCTCTATAAAAAAATATGACTAATCTGTTTATTCTTTTTTGAAGATTGAAGTAGGTTATAATAATCCTAATGGAGAATAAACAAGTCCATCTAACTAGTTTTTAATTTAGAATAAATTTCTCTCTATCTTTTTCTTGGGTTAGTTTTGAGAAATTATACATGCTTAGGGATGAGACTTTTTGTATGTGGCATTTTTAGAACTAGGATGAGTATATGTTAGTCTAAAATCATAAATGTATGTTTACATTATTGATTAAGACTTTCTATATACAAGTTTAGTCTTCTTGTGAGTTGTTGGAGTGAGAGCTTGGTTTTGTGTTCAGCAAGCTAAACAGCTAAGGGAATCTAATTTAGTTTTCAATAGTATCTTAGGGTAGAAGATCTGGATCTGAATTTGGGATGGTCACATTGTTTTTAAACTCTTGTAGACATTTGTGTGTGAACTGAGATTGAAATAAGATTTTATTTCATTTTTTTAAACTTTAAAACATTGTGTGCATGTATAAATTTTATGTTAGAATACTAAACAGGGACAAGTGATCCAAGTTGGGATTAGTTAGAATCAACTTATTCAAAGATAGGTAGAAAAGAAATTGAAAAACCAGCTTGAAACACAATGAACATGTGTGAAAGTTTTGCAGAAAAAGAAGATTCAGGGAAGTAGGAAGAAGTCAAGAGAAGATGATAAAGAGTATCACTAGCTTCAGGTAATGTTAGATGCCAAACTATAAAGAATAGACGAGTCTTTAAGGAGAACCAAGATTAGTCAACCCTGATTCGGTGCCTATTAATAGAAGTCTCCTATGCTAGTATCAATCATTAGATTAATCAAATAAAGTGGAATAGATGAAACCTAAAGAGTGCTTTGTAGTAGATGCATCCTTATTACATCTAATTGACTCACAATGGCTATCTCACAAAGATGATGAAATAAGTACCAACTACAAACATGTGAAAGTCTTTTTTTGTACTTTTAGTGGCACAAAGTTAATCATAAAGATAAAAGTGTGTGTTTCAATCACCTCAAAGTACTTTTAGAAGAAAGTCATGACCTTATAAGAAAATCTCTAATAAAAAATGACTTTATATCCTTTAATAGTCCTTTTGGACACCTATAAGAACCCACCACCATGCAAGAACGTTATGGAGAACAAAAAGAAGAAAAATCTTGTACATTATCAATGTTACACGTACAAGTGATAAAGTGTTAAAAGGCTCAAGTGCAGTAACAATAGTTCATCTACTAGATAACTTAGTTATAGAGGGAGATCTAATTGTCATTTTCTCACTTGTATGTGAAATTATTGTCTAAGAGCATGGAGAGATTATATTTCATATTCACTATAGAGAGTGTAAACCTTCTTATGAAAATAGGTTAAAACACAAAAAGAGATGGTTAAATTGTGTTTTAAGACTTTTTAAAATTTTGGTAAATCAGCCTTTGTTGATAAGTTGACTGATTTAATTTTCAATTGTGATAAATGTTCTTTTATGTTTTCCTAATAACATTACCTGATGATATTTCCTTAATCGTAACTTACTTATTTAAACCATATGTATAAACTTGTTAAAAACTTAGTTTGATGAAAGCTTTCCTTCTCAGATAAAGATTAAATAACTTGCAATATAAAATGATAAGAGGTAAGAAAGATTTACACTACATTTTTATATTAATTTGTCTATAAATAGTAGATCGTCTAGTTCTTAATCAAATGATTGAGTTTCACTACAACAACTAATCCTAACTGAAACTTTGAATGGAATTGAGTCACTCCTAAGTAACCTACTCAGTATTGTTTGGAATGCAACCATTACTAACTAAAATCTTGACTATTATTTAGAACCTTATGACTCCTGACTAACCCACTAAGTATTGCTTACGACACAACTACTCTTGGATAAAGCACTGAGAAGTTTACAAAGACAGTGATATAAAATATCACTAGATTGCTCACTAAAAGAGAGGTAATGTCTTATGACAAATACAAAATTTGGTTCACTTTTTAAGGTTGCTCGTGAAAACAAACAATGTTCTTTCTCACAACTACAAAGTCTAAGGATATCTTGAAAACTTAAACTTGTTTTCGCTGCAAGACTTTTGTGAACCATCATTCTTTAAAGATATTTTTCTATATGTAGATATTGAGAAGAAAAGAGATATTGCACATCCTTTGTAGCTATTGCAATGGTATTGTTCTATTGTGGCTTCTTTGACAACACTCTAGAGCATGGCTGAGCTTCACATGCCAAGGCAGGTGACTTCTCTTCATCTTTTAAGCAAAGCACAGAGCTTGACATAACTGAATGACTTTGCAACACTGATATCTACCTTTTTCAATAAATCTATTTGCAAGAAACAAATCTATTTGCAAGAAACAACTTTCAACATATTCTTCTTAAAATAATAAAGAAGCTTATTGATATGATCTTCAGGGTCAATATAATTTAGGATTTTCTTTGTAGTTTTAATTATGTATTTCAATTTAATGGTTGAATGGTAACATAGGAAAGTTAAAAAAAAACTACAAGAAGGTGAATCATTCATATTCTCATTGTGAAAAATAATGATGCATTTGGTGAGAATTAAATACCACATTAGTAGGAGTTAATTACTAGTAATCATTAAAGGTTACTTAGTGAAGATTAATGTGAAATTTAGAGGGCCTTATGTAATTTGACCTATAAAAGGATGTACTTAAAAAATGTAATGGAAGATACATGAATTTTGGAAAGAAAATTAAAAATGTAATGGAAGACACATGAATTTTGAAAAGAAAATTAAGTTTTCTCTACTTTATGGAGTTGAGTTATAAGAACCCAAATGTGATCTTATCAGGGTAGCCAAATGCTATTTTTTCATATCAATTGGTATCAAAGCTTCGACTCTTAATGTTCAATGAGATTTCCTTTTACTTTCAAATTAATTTTATTTTACTTTTGTCTTGTGGTAGATATTGTTGTTTTCTTCATTCAACAATGTGAGGAAGAATTTTTCATGAGAAGTCTTAACAAAACGTCATTTGGTATCAATCAAGGATAATCTTTGATCCTGGAATTATGTTTGTTTTGGAGGAAGTGTATTAATGACATTACAAATGTCTTTGAAGAAGGAGTGAATGATATAATCTTCAGGGTCAATATAATTTAGGATTTTTTTTTGTAATTTTTATTATGTATTTTAATTAAATGAATGAATTATCACATGAGAAAATAAAAAGAAAAAACTACAAGAAGGTGGATCATTTATGATCTCATGGTGAGAAATAATGATGCATTTGGTGGGAATTAAAGATGATAATTAATTACTAGTAATCATTAAAGGTTACTTATTAAAGATTAATGTAAAATTTAGAGGATCTTAGTTAATTATTAGTAATCATTAAAGGTTACTTACTAAAGATTAATGTGTCAATATCCTTCTCCTTTATCCAAACTAAACATAATAACAGAAATAGGTCCCTTTTGTTTTTTCTAATCATGTATAGACTAGACCCTATAAGTAAATTAAGCATTTATAAAAGTTTGACATGTATTATAAAATGTCTTTTAAAATGTTTACATCTGCACAACCACACACATGATCTTATATACATAAAATTATGATTTACACTTTGTTGGTTAAGCATACAATCAAAATCAAACAAACGGTATGTTAAACTTGGATCCAACTTACTCTCAATAATGAAAGATGATTGATGAAACACTTACAGGATTTTGTGTGGAGTCAAGAAACTTACGAATTGGATTAGCTATGGATGGAATGAATCCTTGTAGGAACTTAAGTTGTAAACACAATTTATGGTAAATTTTGTTAGCCATTTACAATTTGTCTCCTTGGTTATATAATAAAAGAAAAATATGTTATGTTGTTTATGATGATTTCAAAACTCTTACAACTAGAAAATGAAATAAATCTATATATCACTCTCTTGATTCATAATTTGAAGATGTTATGAAAAATAGTTGTAAATGTCTTTTATGCATATTGAACATAATATTAGAATAAGTAAACATTTAAGTATATGAAATAAAAACAAAACATAAAGAAAACTTAGGAATGGAAGAACATGATGCTAGAATATCATTTTCAAGATAATACAACGAGAGAATCATCATTTGAAATTTACAATATTAAGATAAAATTGAAAGAATAAAAATCACTCTCACAGAAGGCAATGGTCGAAAACTTTCTCAATTTTTCATATATTCAAAAATCATTTTCAAAGAAATAAGATATCTATTTATAAATGTGTTGGTTCAAAATTTGAATAAGATAAAAGGGGAGAGTTAACAAATCAAATTGAAATTGAGATTATAAAATATCCTAAAGTTGGGGAATTTAAGGTTTGATTTATTTCATACTCACTCTTGTATTGCCTCCTATGCACATGCTTCTCATGTCGTTCAATATTATTTCCTCCTCTTTGGTAGAACCTTATGTACTCCAATTAGGCTTAATTGAGTTTAACTAAAGTTCAAAAACTCAAACTGTACTTACAGATGAAATCCAAATTTGAAAAAAAATAAATAAAGCAAAGAAAACTATGAACTATGAAGTTTATAAACTAGCAGAAAGATAAAATAAAGAATATTTTTACGAGGAAGAGTATTATTACTTTTTTTCATATTCCTAGTAATTCTCCTTGAAAATATTGTTTCCTTTTTTTTATTTCTCCATCTTTTAGTTATAATAACGTAACGAACAAATATGAGAATCATGATAAAAAAATAAGTTAGAAAAGTTTCAGCTAGGCTTTTCTTCATTTTTTTTTTTTTTTACTTGGACATATTTTGCTATTTGTGACTTTGCGTGTAGATTTCAAGATATTAATAAGGCATGAAAGGGACAAATATATATAATCTGACTTTAGAAAAATATTTAAAAATTTGAAGTAAGATTATTACATATTTGATTTGGTATTAACTGATATTTCCATTAAAAATAATTGTGTCTCAATTTTATATTTATTTTTTATTCTCATATTGTCATAAATATTTATATCGTATATTACACGTCTATTAGCTAACTTATGATGTAAAATTTTACGAAAAATGTAGAATGTAATACAATTAAACATGTTAAATATTATTTTTAATTGGCATATTAGACTAAGAAAAATAATCTGAATTTTTTTATGAAGAAAACTTGATTACAAATTAGATTATAAAAATTGTTCCCTTATGTTATGAAGACGAAAATGTAATAAATTAAACAAGTTAATCAACATATTAAATTAAGAAAAATAATCTATGTAATTATATAT
>Ga0209489_102651_pt1 | contig 36072 bp, 18 predicted proteins | sample SiratrowhiteBW_FD_187527 | JGI IMG/M metagenome (GOLD analysis project Ga0209489, IMG submission 187527) | Root nodule microbial communities of legume samples collected from California, USA - Siratro white BW (SPAdes) (version 2) | ecosystem: Host-associated > Plants > Roots > Nodule | place... | reverse complement strand
TTTATATATATATATATATATATATATATATATATATATATATATATTTATTTATTTATTTATTTATTTATTTATTAAATATGAGGATCGATAATTATTTTTAAAATATTATAAAAATCATACTTAAGATTTTTTTAACTATTTAACGATGACTGTTTTTACATACATTATAATTTAAATCGTTCAAATCAATTATTTCAGTGTTTCAATTTGAATCGTCGCAATCAAATCTTTTACACTCAAATGTAATTTAGATTTAATTTCAGTTTCTCCCTTTAAAATCATTTTAGTGACAAAGACTAATATGATATTGTTATTTCAAACACTAATAACTCTAAAAGTAATTTTTATTGAAAAAAATACTTTTTTATAATATGATATTTAATTTACCTTTTTCAAGGTTTATATATACATATTTGAATTCTTGCACTTAGAAACTTAAAATGCGATAAACTCTCATAGATAATAGCAAGATAAACACAAACACAACACCAAAAGAAAAGAAAGTAGTGATTGAAGAAAAATAATTTAATGAAGAATGGAAAAAAAATATGTTAAGTAATTAATTAATACAATGATATAAGTTTTTATATATAAATGTTTTTCTACAGAAAAATATTCATGGGGAAAGAAAAAGATACTATTTGTCGAAAAAATCATTAAGAAGAATTTGCATAAAGGAGTAGTAAATAAATTCATATAAGAAATTGAAATATTATTTTAATTTTAATTTTAAAATAATAAAGTTACGAATCTTTCTTTATTCTTCATCTTATTATTTTTATTTATTGTGAGATTTTTAACTCATATTGAACTCTTAATAAGATGATGTAAGCAGCTTTGTAGGGTTGTATCCATATAATTGTTTGCAGTCTCTATCATAAAAGCCGTGTTAAGTTATGGAAAGAAGCAGTGTACGGTTGATGAGACCAGGTGCGTTCTTACAAAAATCTTCTATTGTCTCCATGTTACTGATACTGAAATTTATCAGATAACATATTTTATGAATTTTTATGTTGAGATCAAATACTGTGTTTTTCTCTGCAGTAATACACAGTGAAGTAACGGTTGGATTTGTTTTTATTTTACACGAATCTTTTTCTAAAATGATCTTTTTTGAGTAGAGATAAATATTAAATGTGAATATTTCTCAGTAAAAAACTGAACAGTAATTTTTGGCAATTTTTGGTTGAAAGCTTGATCAAACTTAAGCTTAAGTTATATGAAACGAAATTATGTCAATATTTTATTTATTATTTAAACCTTCGAAATTTAAAATTTAGATTCAATTTATCTGTTGATATGTAATTTAAGTTTACTTTGTTGATGTTCATATTTTATTTTCCTCCATTTTCTTAAAAACGCTTTTAAGATGTATTTTTAGAATTTAATAAATAACGTATCTTAGAAGTGTGTAAAATATATAGTAGTTATATTGAACTGGGATTTGAGAATATTAATGTTGCGTAAAAAAGTCTAGCACATTTTAGAAAGTTATGTAATAATACTATAACTTATCAGAATTGTCAAAATATTTTTTATGATTACGCTTTTATAATGTGCATTTTAATGGACTTATATATAGAAAGTATTTAAAAGACTTGAAAGATTTCATGAATTTTTAGAAAATAATTAAAATTACAAGACACAATAAAAATAAAAAGGTAAGGTCAATATTATTTTTAATCTTTTAATAGGTAATTATTTGGATCTAACTTTCATGTTCTTCTATATTAACTCTTTATCCATTAGCATTTTTTTTCTTGATCTGAAAAATAAGTTAAAATTATAATCTTCATTTTCTAGTCATTTTAAAGATAAATATCTATCTATTAATTTAATTGAAAAAATATTAATATAATATTTTTCACAAAGAAAATTATTAAGTACCATCCTCGACAATAAGAGAATAGATTATTGATGGTAAGAGAGAAAAAAGGTCCAACGATCAATAAGAGCAAAGAGATTTTATGTTTAACATTTTGAGACACATTGAAGGTAAACTTCGTTTTCATGTTATTGTCATTCAATGTAACTAAATGTAAAATCAAACACAGACTACACCATATCGATAACTGATGCAAATTTTCCTGTCACAATTATTTTTTTTTATCAGAATTCTTATTCCAGTGAGAGTGTTTTTAAATTTAAAGTGAAACCATGTGTTATCCAAAACAATCAATCCACTAATAGAAACAATCAATACACATATGTTTGGTAAATGTGATGTAAAACCAAACAACAACTAAGGTAAACTGGAGTATGCTATATACTGATATTTTGGTTTGTAGATTGTCAATTTCTGATTTATATGTTTTATTTGTGTTTCACATCATAAAATGACAACCATCGTTAATTTCTAATAAAGAAAAGGAAACAAAATGAACCCACAGACCAAATGAGAGGGAGAGAAAGCATGTCAAAATAGAAGAAACATCAATGCAAAATGAACAATGATATAGGTCCTCCAAAAATTCCATTCTTTACAAAAAAAAACTGAGGAATAGAGAAACAAAGTGGATGTCACACAAAATACCTCAAACCTTCTAGTTTTTCTACATGTGAGTGATGAATGTGACATGCAATTTGGTCGGAAACGAAAGGAGGTGATGATTTCGAATAAATACGTGATCGTAGCAAAAAAGCTATGGTGTGTCAAAACTGGAATCAATGGTTTTGCCATGCCATTGTGTAGCCGTTGGGCGTTTGCAACCGAAACCATTGTTGGGTCAAGAACTTCAACCTCTGGTCCCTAACTTCACAAAATCTGTGTGTCCAATTCTTGGGTTCTATGGGTCGGAATCCCAACCCAGGAGTTCTATCCTTAGAGTTGGGATTCAACTCTTGTTTCCAATCCACAACATACGCAGAAACCCTCCTTCGGAACTTGTTCTTGAACTCATCCCAAGCTTGGTACTTGTAGTGATTCACCAACCCCTGCTCCACGCTAACTTGCTTCGACACAAACCCTTCCTTTTCATTCACCTGAAAATGGTGTATCACGTTCCGCAAACCGGGGTCCACCGCATCCACCAACACCATCGACTTGTGTCTTTGCTCCGCCCTCATCCGACACGTGTACCCCTGCGTCACACCTTCCTCTGGGTGTCTCCGTTGACCCGAAGGCCCAAATTCCAAACACTTCATCGACACTTGTCCCACCCTTCTCTTTCTTCCTCCTTCTAATGGTGGCAGCAACGATTTTAACGAAGGAGAATGATCTCTTTCATGTCCCCAAGAGGGAGAGAACACGAACTCGTCAACATCCACGTACAATATCCACCTACACAGTCCCTTTGATTTGGAGTACACAACACTGTGAGAAAACCCCGCTTCTTGAGTCTTTGGCCAAATCCAAAACAATGTGCTGATGTTGTACCCTTCTTTTCGGAGCTCCTCAATCACACTATACAAATCATCCTCGCTTGCATTGTCGTATAAGATGAAATTATCCACGCCAACTTTCGAATGATACATAACCCATTCTCGTAAGAATTTCGCCACGTTGTAAACCATAGTGCATGCACATAAGAAATATTTGGGTTGTTCTTGTACAGCTACAGCGTTGAGCTTAGGTTTAGGTCTAGGAATGTAATACGCCACTGAGGGGATAATGATGTTTTCTGCAACAATCTCAAGGGAGATTCCGATTCTCTGGGACAACCCATAATAAGAATCTAGACCCGGCTCAAAGTCTGGGTGGGGGCAACGGAACACTTCTTGCACAGAGCTCGTGACGGCGCTACGAACTCCGTTTCCAAAGTCAAACACGCAACGGAGTTCCTTCGGAGACCTATCGTATCCGTTACGATGGTTGACCCCTTTGGCGAACACAACAACGTCGTTCTCCGTGGAGAAAGACTCGTACACGAGAAAGTTCCACTTCATGAGTTGAGGCATTGGTTTCAGGAGCTCCGTTACCGACGATGCTCCTCCTCTCACAAGCGTAGGCTGGGAGAACATGTGACGCCGCCGAAGAGACTCCGGAAAGTCACACTTGAAGGTGAGGCGGTTGGTGAAAGGTAAGACGCCGGAGAATCTGGCCAAAGAGTTGGCATTGTTGGGGAAGAGGCAATGATATTGGTCGGAGGAGGAGAAAGGTGTGTTTGTCACAACGATGACAAGAATCTCCCAATCGGGGATGAGAACGGAGACGGTGGATAAGGGGTCCTTGATGGAGGATACACGGCGTGTTTGGCGGCTGAGTTCGTTGTTGTTGTTGTCATTGTCGATGACATTCTTGTTGTGGGTGGTGTGAAGAAGGAAGTGATTGTTGGCGTTTTGTTTGGGGAGGTCAGAGTAAGGGTGCCAAGTGGAAATGGCATTGCGAGAGAGGTGAAGTGAGAATGAAGCGAAGGTGATAATGGAGAGGACGGAGACGATGAAGGTGGCGCGTGGTCTCCGCCTCATGGTGTCTCCAAGGAGAGAGAACCACGAGGACAAGGTGTTGGGTGTTGTTGGTTTGTTAATATTGGGATCGAAATTGAAGGGACGCAAATGTTGTGGTGGAAAAAACAAGAATAATTTGAGGTGGGTGAATGGCACTGGAGATGGAAAAGGTTCTTCATTTTCTTTATTAAGAATCATGTTATTCTGTAATGTGAAAAGCTTGTTATAAATAGTTTGATTATTAGAGAGCACCTTTTGTGTATATATATATAGAAACTATATATAAGTGCCTCTGAAACTCAGAACCAATTGAAGGGATGAAGGAAATGAGTAGGGCTATAAGATGGTGAGTAACTGATAGAGGGTGTGCATGTTGTGTTGTGGATAGAAAGATAAAAAGAAGAAAGAGAAAGAACAAGACAGAGGTCAAGTGAAGAAATGGAGGGGACACAAATGTTGTGGTTGAAAAGGTGAAGTAGAAATCTTGTGTTGTGTGTTTGTTTTTGTCTTGGTCTAGGGCACAATGCAGTTGCAGCCATGACATGTGGAGGTCAAAATGGCTAACCACAAGGGTAATAGTAAACTCAAGTTTGTTTTCTTCACGTTGCGGACTTCTTGCACATGGAATTCGCGACAATACTAATACTCCTTTGTGATTTTGACCCTCTTCAAATATTGAAAGATGTTGACCATAATTAGATTTCATAATTCTAATACTTTTATTCAACTTGAATAAATTTGTGTCCTGTATAAATATCTACAATGTTGCATGAAAATAAATGTATTATAACACGAAAGTAGAGCTGATCAGATTCTAAATATAGTTGAATATTTTTCAGCTGAACATTTTTAAAAGAATACACTGTGAAAGAAAAATATGACCAATTTATTTATAAGTTAAAATTAGTTAATAAACTAATATTAATTTATAAAAAAATATTTCACTTTGTTGTTCTCATTTTCGTACTCATGTTAACAACTGTTCAAACGCTAAAATATAGTTATCAAATAATTAGATATAAAATTAGACTAGTCATAAAAATGTGAAAATATATATATATATATATATATATATATATATATATATATATATATATATATATATTTATGCAAATACGATTTATCCTTTAGGTTTAGGATTTATTAAAAGTGTGATGTGATATAATAAAAACTTACAAAAATAAATTAAGAGTTCATCAAATATCTTCTCCAAGCAAATGCCCAAACATCTTTTATTGGATATTAAAAATAAGTAAAACTTGAATATTTATTTAAATCTGTGAATACTTAATGCACATCTAATTTAAATAAATCAATTACCACTTAAGTAATTGTTACTATATCATTAATTTAATTCAAATAATAAATAAGGACATCTATATTGTAGGAATTACATTTAGGGTGATCATAAATTTAAGACTGAGTCTTATAAAATCTTTGCATTCAAGTATGTCAGACAAAACAATAAAGTTAAGTTAAGACCGTTAGTCTTAAATAAGACTGAGTCTTAAATAAGGTCTTATATGACATTCCAATGGTGTGTGATAAAAATAAAAATAAATTATATTAAGAGCGGTCTTTGTTTCAAAATAATATCTACAATGATAGATTTTTTTAGCATGAAGTATAGATAATACAAAATTAAAATGAGGTCTTATAGGACGTTCTAATGAAAAAAAAATATAAATGAGATCTAAAAAAATGATATGACAATAGTAGGACTCTCACAAATAAAACTCATGTTATAATCTCTAAAATGAAGATGCCGTAATTACAAGCTTAACAATCCATGCAAATTAGCAAATCCTATTAACCAGTAATATATTATATAATATTTTTTTCAAGACTTACCAAACGTTTTGTAATATTCCAAACATCAAAACATTAAATAATTAACATAAAAATATTAACCACAGTTGTTAACTTTTCATTCGTAAACTCTTTATACTCATATGACCTTCCTAGAATCTAGATATAACATTTAGAATTAAATTAATCTCATGAAGCTGGTATTTATATTGATTGAAAATTAATAAAATATTTACAACTTTATGTTGATCTATTTTCTTTAAGATAGTGCAAAATATACTTAAATAATGTAACAACTTTTTAGAAATAAAATACAGTATACGACGTATATCTTTCACCTTTGTGGATTAATCTCCTATACAAATATATGTATATTAAATAATGTTAATTAATAATAGATTAATCTTTATGTTATTATCATATTTATATATTTATATCTTTTTTTTTTCTTCTATATCTAAATTGTCAATTTCGAATTTGAAAATTTAAAAGTTTAATTTACTTTTGTAACTTTGGGACTGAAAAATATACCAGATTTTGTTTTCTATGACTTTTCTTTTATTATTATTATTCTTATCATATGTTTGATTACTTAGATATTGGTTCTCTCGATGTCTTGATTTTTTTATTTGAAATTTTCAAGTATTTATATTTTTTCTTTTAAAAATATATTCAAATACTCCATTTGGTAACACAGCTGTGTCATCTAGTATAGAAATATCTCTTTTATATATTTGTATCAACGTTACACTAATACTATTAAATGGTATGTTCATATTTTACAAGTTTAATATTTATTTTCTTAAATCCAATTTTTTTTGGAGCTAATCTTATTGAATAAAAACTCATGATATCAAACCTATACGTTTTTTTTTTTTTGAAAATTTAATTTTTTATTTCATATCGTTAGAATGGATTTTGATCTGTTTAAATGAAAGAAAAAAGAAGTAATGAATTGAAGTTAATTTCATAAAGTAAATTATTTTGAGAAAATTATTTTAAAAATTTAATTACTTATAATAAAACTACTAGAATTATAATTTAAAAGGTTAAAAAGATGTTTTTAAACAATATGTATCAGTGATAATTTAAACCGTTCAAACGTATTTCAAAATAATTTAATTCTGCTCCATTAACTTAAATTAAAATTAAAATATTACCTAATTCAATTCATTTGACCAAATACACAATTTAGTTACTGGGCCATTTTAGAGTTCAATTAAAGTTTCGTTCAATTTAATTACATTATCGATTTAAATATCTCTTACCAATATTATTTAATTTAAAATTTTTATAACATAATAAAATTATCTAATTTTGATATTTTTGCTAGACACTGCATGTGAAATGTAAGACTTTATGGAGAAAAATCCATGCATGTAACAGTTCAACTACCCAGCTCTGGGTTCACAACATTGGTAGCTAACAATTATGTGAATTATTATTATCACCATTATTATTATAATCATTCCCTAAAATATCAAATATTTTTAATAAAAAATTACATCTCTCATCTGTTTGTGAATTTTCAAATAGACCTTTAATTTTTGTTTTTTTAATTAGATTTCTAAACTAAAAAAGTATATATTTATAGAATCTGTTTTTGAATGGCATAAAAAATTAGAAAAAGATAAGTTATATTTATATTTTATAACAATTTAAAAATTTCTGGCCATAAAAAAAGGTGAACTAAAACGCCTAATTTCAAAACTTCCAACTTATTGAACCACCCGTTTAATAATATAACAATTTAAAAACGGTGGAAAGTGGCAAAAAGGGTTATTTTGAAATGGTTTTGACGGAGTGGCGTTAAAAAGTTTTGGCAACGGTTGAACGGTGATAGCGGAACACAACGTTGCAAAAGCAACGGAACAGTGAGGGTAGAAACGTAAAAGCACAAAAGAAACGATGATGACTGGGACCGTAACGTTTATAAATGCGCACTAGATTGAAAGAGAAGGATGAGAGCGACACCCAGCAATCACGCAGCTACATAAATGCAACCAAAGTGGAACTCAAATAATTCAAAATAAAACTTCAAAAACAAAGAAAAGGCCAAGACTGCTAAATATTATATTTATTTTTCACCTTAATTTCAAATCCAACTTGGAAAATAATAAAAATAAAATTAAAAAATGCTATCCAGTAATATAGATACAGTGTTCCATCTAGTTCCAGAAGAAGCCTGAGCTAACAGACAAAATAAACCCAAATTCATATTGTTTCCTATGCGTCTTAAATTTTATCTTCCAGAAACCGCATTTTGAATTTTGCGCATCTTCATTTAATTATTTTTATTATTTAATATTACTACACTTTCCATTATTATCATTTTAGGGACTGGTCTCAGTGATCCCTAGAGAGGGGTATCAGAAATGCAAAATATCCTCTCTCTGATTCAGGCATTCGGATCTTATTTCTACTTAATTAGTATATATTTATTATTTATTTAGTTTAAACGAAATTGAATTGAGTTCTCTGTAGCTATGAGTTGTTTTTCGTGCTTTGTTTCTCGCCGGAAAGATGTGAGGAGGGTTGAAATTGACAATGGCGCTCGATCTGCTAATGGTGGTTCCTCAGGTTCGTTACGAGATTATTTTTTTGGTTTGGTTTTAGTTTAATTTGTTAAATTGTTTGTTTAATTGTAATTGCAGAGGGTGAAAGGAAGAGAGAATCCACAGAGGCAAAGGGGAAGAGTGTTGGTAGTAGTAAAGGAAGTACCGCAGCGGCTAGTTTTGGTTTTCGGGAACTCGCTGCGGCGACGAGGGGTTTCAAGGAAGTGAATTTGATCGGGGAAGGTGGTTTTGGAAGGGTTTACAAGGGTCGGCTTTCTACCGGCGAGGCAAGTTTTATTTTTACTATTTTTTTTCATTTGTTTTTGAAATGTTGGTTTCTGATTGTTGGATCTTGGACATTTGAGTATTTCGGCTGTTGTCTCGGGATTGTGATTTTCTTAATTGAAAAAATTTTGCGCAGCTTGTTGCCGTGAAACAGTTGAGTCATGATGGTCGGCAAGGTTTTCAGGAATTTGTGACGGAGGTTCTTATGTTGAGCCTGCTGCACCATTCTAATCTTGTGAAGTTAATTGGCTACTGCACTGATGGAGATCAAAGGCTTTTGGTTTATGAGTACATGCCCATGGGTTCACTGGAGGATCATCTTTTTGGTAACCACGAGTGGTGTACTTTCAGCATTTGGAAGTTGCTTTCTTATATCATGTTTTCTAGTTCGTTAATTTGTATTGTATTTAACCTGCATTACCAATTTGACTGCGGGAAGTAATACAAACTTAATGTGACTGGATGCATGTCTTCTGAAGCATAACAAAGGTGTTTCTTTGGCTTTTTAATAGTTTGATGCTAAAATGTGAACTCATACGTGTTCAAAACGCCAGACCATACATGCTGTTAAGTTTTCTGGATAAGTTGTCTTCCGAGTATTTTTTTAGTCAAGAGTCTAAGCATTACAAGATGATTTTTAACCTTAGGTATACATCATTTGTTTTCTGTTGATATTTTATTGCTATTAACTCCACGCGTAGTATTTCTAGTTTTTGTCCACTTCCTTCTTCATGAAAAGATTCTCCTTTACTGAATATAAATTGACTATGAGACTGACTGGAGCTGGTTTAAGGAGAGTTATACCAATCAAATTAGTCCACTATGGAGTTCTAAGTTTTGTCAATGACTACATCGACTACATAACGACAGTGTCCCTGATTCAATAGTATTGATGCAAATATATGAATGAGCATAGGCCTTATGAAGAAAAGGTTTTTGCTCGCTCTAAATAAGGGTGTTAGTTGTTTTCTTGTTCTGGGATTTAACTATTTTAGTGTAGAGGCCACAGGCAGCTTGTGGAGGAGAGTCTCGTTAAATAGCTGCTATATGGTGTTGTGAAATTCTTCACGCCTTCCATCACAACTCCATCCACTATGGGTGTCGTGGTTGTGGCAAGTGTCCTACATCCTCTTGTCATCTCTGGCGAGTCACCAGCCAATTGATCCTAAGTTGGCAAACACACAGCTACTGCAGCGAATAGGAAATAGCAGTAGCGAATTTGACTTCTATTTGACGCAAAAGGGAATAGTGTTGCAGGTTTGAAGAAGTGGAATGCAGCTGCTATTTCACTGCAAATGTCAGAGGTCGTGTGCTTTAGAACCTGTGATTTTGAAGCAGCTTTGAAAACCAAACTTTACCCCTATTATTGGGATTTTAATATTTTTTCTGTCTTTTCGGCACCCGTTTTAGCTTTATTAGGTTGATCCTTCTCCCATTTGAACAAATAGTCAGAAGCGAGTCTTTGATTAGTGTTGGATTTGAATGCTAGTGACAATGACAATGGATTTTGATTATTAGTTCTGACCATGTCTTCAATTTTGTCTACTTTTAGTATTTGTTTATGATATAAATTATGTTATTGTTTTCTAGACTTTGCAGTAGTGGTCATCTTACTTCGTGGTATCCTGCTTTAGAAATCTCGTAGTTGGCCGTTATGTGCCGCTATCCGGGTTGACTACTTAAAATTTTGAACTTTTTAGTTAATATCATGACAATGGTGTGCATTTTATGTTTATTTGCACACAACTTACATTTTTTTCATTTCAACTGCTATTTGCTCTATAGCAGATTATTGGTTTTTTGCAATCTGCAATCGATAACACACCTGGTTTTTCAGCAGGGGTACTTTTGTGCTTGAATTATTCAGTATTTACTAAGAATAGATCACGGTTATTTTTGTGTAGGTCAATGTGGTAATTTTAAGATAACAGAACTTGGCCTAAATGTGAAGTTAAGAAGATCAGTATAATTTTGATTAGGTTGCATGGTTATGAAGTCCTCTTCAAATATATCCCTAAAAGTTTCTCCTTTATGTGATTTTTACCTCCTACTTTTAATGATTAAATATACTATTACTAATCAGGTTATAACGTTATCTCTCTTTTCAGATCCTACCCAAGACAAAGAACCCCTTAGTTGGAGTTCTCGAATGAAGATTGCTGTTGGAGCTGCTCGTGGCCTCGAGTATCTCCATTGTAAAGCAGATCCACCTGTTATCTACAGAGACTTAAAATCTGCTAACATCTTGTTAGATAATGAATTCAACCCAAAGCTGTCAGATTTTGGGCTTGCTAAACTTGGACCTGTTGGAGACAATACCCATGTTTCAACCAGAGTGATGGGAACATATGGCTACTGTGCGCCTGAGTATGCCATGAGTGGCAAATTAACTCTTAAATCTGATATCTACAGCTTTGGTGTGGTTTTATTGGAGTTGATCACTGGTCGCAGAGCAATAGATGCCAGTAGAAAACCAGGAGAGCAAAACTTGGTTTCATGGGTAAGTGTTTAATTTGTACAGTTTCTTTTAGAAGAGATCCCCCTTTAAGTTAAGCATGTTAGTTTGTCTTGGCTTTGCATGTTAGTGGTTCCTTTTAAGATTTTCATATTTTCACTACGTATTGAGAATCCTCACATCATTTTATATGGAAAAGTGTGGAAGAACTAGAAAGTAGATCATGTCTCATTGTGAAAGCTATAGCGTGTGATCATAAGATGTTTCTCCATTAACTATGATAGATCACTGGATTAATTGACGTGTCAAATTTCTTTTTATTTTTGTGGATGACTTCACATATAGGATTACTTCTTATACTTGGTATTTTTTTCTTCAGTCTCGTCCATATTTTAGTGACCGGAGAAAGTTTGTACATATGGTTGACCCTCTTTTACAAGGCAACTTCCCCTTGCGCTGTTTGCATCAGGCAATTGCTATAACTGCTATGTGTCTCCAAGAGCAACCAAAGTTCCGTCCACTTATTGGTGATATTGTTGTTGCACTGGAATACCTAGCTTCTCAGAGTATTGCTGAAGTGCATAGACAGGGTGGGCGCAGCTCACCCCAACAACCATATTCTGAAATGAACAGAAATTGACATTCACAGGTATCTGATTCTAGCCTGCGTTCCATTTCTGTATGATTTTGCGTACTGATTTCTTTAGCGGTTTGGTCAGCGTAAACTACCAACTTGGCTATTTAAAGTGTCGTGTTATTGCTTCAATGAACTTATTGGCATAGCAGTAGTGAAGATAAACTTGGTGATATAGCAGTAGTAAACATGTGGATCGATTTAATTACAATGCGTATGATTTTATTCTTGTTTAGGCTTAAACTTCCTCGAGTCCCTCTGACACTATCTTGTCTTTTCAACCAAATGAGAAACGGTGGGGGTGAAATGTTTTTACTTATTGATTTGGTGTTTGGTTTTAGCGAGATTGGCTGGAGCTGGAGGGTTATTGCGTGACGGTAGCGCTGGTATAAAATGAAGGGTATTTAATTATTTTTATATATTTTAGTTGAGGGAGAGGGGATATAAATGCTTCCAAATACATTCTTCTTTATTCTTTGGTCTTGTTTTTAGGATAGATAGATTATCGAGAAGGATGGATGCAGCTTGTACATATTCTTCAGATAGTGCTATGTTGGTCTTTTTTGCCCCTCTATGACGAAATAGTGCTGTATTTGTCTTTAGAGTATTCTTGGTCTATGATCATTTCATTATGTCTTTTGTGAAAGAATTGCTCTGTGAAAGAACTCATAGAGAGGTTTTTGCAATGTGTGCTAAATGACAGCAGCTTTTATAAATTTATCTTTCATTCGGTCTCTTTTTTCCCCACCCAGGAGTGGTGAAGGGTTATACTTCTAGTACCATAATCTTGACTAGAAATCTCAAATGTGGTCACAGTCAGGCCACATTTTATCTTATTTTCTTTTCTAATTGTTGAATTAGTTTATCTAAGCCCTAAATCTATTATATAATATCTAATATTTACGAATATCTAGTTTATTTTTTAAAATATATTCAGTTATTTTATTGAAAAATAATTCCCTTCCAATAAACTATTTTAATCATTATTACAATTTCGAAAGTTATATCGTCATCTATAGATTATATACTATTTCTATTTAAATTATCTTTTCTATATTTATAAAAAAAGTTGTCATAAAACTAAGATAAATAATTGATTAAGCATTCAGTGTTTAAATTATAAAATTCAAATATATTTATTTAATATATATTTACATTTTTTACTTTAGACTTTCTTTTATATATTAAGTGTGTTTTCGTTGTCTGGTGGTGATAAGTATTTATTATTGACTTTTCAGTGTTATGCTTTCACTTTTCAATTCTTCCTTGTTTACTTCTTTATGTTAATTAATTAATTTGATTTAATGTGTAATTATAAAAGTGATATTAATTTTGGAGAGAAAAAACATACTTCTTTTCTATGATATACTAAGATATTTTGAGATTTGTCTTTTGATTGTTTGGCAATTTACGAATGTTTATTATTAACTTTTTTTAAATTCTTTTAAGAAACTATTTACTTCAAAGTGTCTGCATATATAAATTTTTGTTTAGTTTTTAATATTAATTATTAATTATTTAATGGGTATTTACATAATTAATCATATATATATATATATATATATATATATATATATATATATATATATATATATATATATATATATATATCTATATATCCTCGTACCAATTAGCGAGCTTGGGTGATTTGCCTCGAGTTCTCCCTTGCGAAGGGTGAAATTTATGAATTTTCTTGAATCTGAAACTGCCAAATGGCTCTCAACTCTCAAATCGGAGACATTTTTTTATTACCATCATCCATTTTCTTTTTGAAAAATATTGTATTTCCATAATATGCAACAAAATTAATATTCACTGGTTACAAATCACCCAAATAGATTTTATCTTTTACAATAATTTTTCGTAACAACACTGCAAACTTGAACCTCTATGGATGATTAAAATGGAAAGTTGTTTTTTGATAAGCAAGTTTGCATAAACCATCAACTTTACTTTAATAATAAAAAATTATATTTAAGTAAGTCAGCCAGCAAATAGAAAACATTTTTATTTAAAATCTAAATGCGTGGTATAATAGTTGTATAGAATTGATTGTCTCTCAGTTTAAGAAAAAAAAGAAAAACAACTTTCTATCAAACTATATCTTTAAAATCATTGTTAGTTTACCAGTCATTATTTTTTACTCTATCACATGCTGATAACTCTAACGCATACTTATTTAGATTAAATTCAATTATTCTAAGGTTAACTCCAATTTCGTATTAAAAACTAAAACAATTAATTATTTACATTTTCAAAATTAAAATGTAATTTTAGGTCTGCATATATCCAAATAAAAAAACTTCAAAAGTATAGCTAAAATATGATGACTGCAAAGTTTTTTTTAATATAATTTTTTTTTTATATTCATGTTGTAGAAATGATTTAACTCAACTTAATTTAAATTTAACTTAACATAACTTGACTTTAATATGACCTGACTTGATTATCTTGAGTGCATTTCAATCCAAATTTCAATACATAAGGCCACACAACTCAATATTGCATGAAATAACTCAATTTAAATTGATAATACCTTATTTAGACGTGATTGACCTAATCTTTTAAATTCAAGCTCTTTTTGATTTTTGATTTCTAAAATTTGAAATATTGTACAATTCAATATTAAATAGATCAAATTTAAAATCCAAAAATATAGATTTAAATTTAAATATATCCATTAAGATAAATTTAAATTATTATAAATTTGAATAATTAATTGAATTTTTTCAAATAGAAAGAATGAAACTTAGTATGAAACTACGCTCTTCTTATTTTTCTGCTGCTGCTTGATGTTTATATTTATATTTTGTTTTTACTAGCAAAATTATTTGATTTGATTGCATTGATGGTGGTATATATTTCAATCAATTATTACGTATATGTAGTATGTCCAAGGAATGGAGCAACACATGTCAGTGAGTGATTCGAAGCGTTCACACGGATTCAATGATAACGCGTATGAACGTAATCTCAGTGTCATTCTCATGTCCTTCTTCTCTTGCGTAATAATTTTGTAGGGTAAAGGAAGAAAAAAAAGTTTCATAACTAAAACCACCACTTAATAATTATATTATAATAATATAATAATAAAAATAGATAATTGACGAATAAAAGGGAATTATGATTTGATTGTATGTTTAAATGGAATTTTCAACATATTATATATTGGTAAAGTAAGCTATTTAGTTTCTAAATTTTGTTATCCTATTTTCGTATGTTTAATCGAGTTATAAGAGAGGACAAACTGATCTATATTTTATTTTTATATTATATGTATAAAATATTTGAATTAACTTATTAAAATTAAAATAAAAGAATTAGTATTTGATAAAAAAATAGTTTATAAATTGAATTCAATCAAAATAAATAAGGTTGCGAGCTCTTCTTATTTATTTACATTAACAATTATAAATTTTTGAATTTAAATGATGATATAGAATAACAAATTTTACACAAACAATTGGGGTGAATGATTGAATGTTGGAAAGATGAAATTTAATTTTCATAATTATTAAGAGTGATGTGAAATAAAAAAAAGCTTGAAGTTGTACATTCTTACAGAATTGTTACTTGTAATGTTTTAGAAAATAATATTTGAAAAAGGCATTAATTGGTAAAGACCGATTTGAAAGAAAATAAATTAGAACGTAACGGGTACATTGTTAAAGAAAATTTCAAACGATTTGCATGAATTATCTACATGTTACATGTTAGTTTAATGGTATGGGTTTCACAACTTAGGTATATCAACAAAAAAATGACTATGTTGAGTTAGAATTCTTATTTGAGTTAATATATAGGTGAAGAGATAATATGATATACTATTTTTTTATTAAGTTTAAATCTTAGTAGAGACGTCTCATAGTCTTATATAGAGATTAATCCTCAACATAGTAACAGTGGCGGCTCAAGGCTTTAGGAGGCCTAAAGCGAATAAAAGAATGAGGCCTTTTTTAAATTAATAAAATAATTAAATTATGATATTTTTAATATTAGAACAATTTTATCTTGCAATTTCATTCTCGTTATCCTGAGCTTGTGTTACTATCAAAATTATTATCTTCGTTGACTACTTTATTATTGTTTTCACCTATATTTATATTGTTATGTTTTTCATTTAAAGAAGACTGACTGCCTGCATTTTCTAATTCATTGTTTTTATTTATTTTTATAAATTTATACATAGTCCCTTTTTGTGATTCAACAAAAAGTTAAACTCTTATTTTTTTTTTTGAAGTTTTGAATAATCTTATTTAAATTTTCTAGTTGACATATTTATATATTTTTACATAAAATTAAAAATGATAATATATATCACACTGAATATAACTTATAAGTTAAAAAGATAAAACCTGATTGTCAAGACAATAAACTTGATCCTAGAGTCTCAAGTCTCCTATTATGATTTGATCATGTCCTTTGGTATGTCTTTAAATATAATTTGTAACTTCTATTATCTTTCAATCTTGTCTTGTCATTTGGTATGTCTTTAAATATAATTTGTAACTTCTAAATTCTCTTTCTTAAATATACACAAATTATTTTAAGATTAATTAAACAATAAAGAAAACTTAAAAAAAACTGGGATCAATTGATCAATCTCATATTATCATATTATTTTTACCTGAGTTAAAGTGAACACAAATTCTTCCTCAATCAATCTACTGCTCAAAATCTCTAAGTGAAGGCACACATATAAATGCACAATAACAGAATGATTAAATATGAAATGAAAGAAATTTGAATTGAAAATAAATTGAAATAATATTATGGAAGGAACAAAGAGACGGAGGAAGAAAGAAGAAAGGAGATAAGTGAAGAAAGAAGGAGAAAAGTGAAGGAGTCAGACAATGATAGGATATATATAAAGAGATGATATCAATCTGTTGAAATATAGGAAAGAGATAAATTAGAAAGTTTTGATAGGAAAGATTTCTTGCCTGTTCAATTTTTTAAAAATATTATTAATTTATTAGAACAAAGTTTTAAGAATATTATTTATTAAATAGTATTTATAGTACCAATATAAATTTAAAGTCATTAGATAATATTTATAGTACCAATATAAACTTAAAGTAAGTTAAAATATTTAAATTTTTAATTAAAATTTTGTTAGTATAATTTTAAAATTAAATATTTTTTATTTTATAATAATATATGAGTATTAAATTTTTTTGAGGCCTTTGAAGCCTTAAGGTTTAAAGCATATTAAAATTTTTTGAGACTTTTATAGCCTTGAGGTTTAAAGCATATTATATTTTTTTGAGGCCTTTGAAACCGAGGTCTAAAGCGATTGTTTTACTTGCTTGAGCCTTAAGCCACCCCTGCATAGGAATAGTCTTATATAGAGATTAATCCTGAACATATGAGTAGAAGAGAAAATATGTTTCCTTCTCATCAAGAAAAGATAAAAAGTTATCTTGATTATTTAAGTATTATATGTCAAACAATTAGAGAAAATTTTACAACCAGACTTGTATCATATAAAAAAACGAAAATGAATAGGTTATCAAGTTAAAATAAATCAAGCTAAGAAAATTTATTTATATTTAGGCACCTTCTTTTGTTTGCAGGTTACTAGTCTCTCTATTTAAGTCTAGTTTAAGGATTCTATTAATAAGTTAGATAAATTGTTTGTAATATATGAAAGTGAAAACTCAAAAACACAAACATAGTTGTATATTAAATTTAATTGTCTACCAACGTAACAAAATTAATATATATATATATATTAACAACTAAGGTTTTATAAAGATGATAATTTCATTTTAATATTAAAGTGAGTTAATCATCAATAAAAAAATATTTAAAATTTAATTAATGGTATACAACTGGTTGATTGTAAAAATAGTTTGTGAGTGAGTCGTTGAAGGTCCAAGTCGTCTTCATAATGTAAGATATCTTCTAGGAAAACAGTTACTAAAGGTTAACATCAACTTAGACATATGAATATTACATGAACCAATACAAATAAAAATAAATATGTTTAATTTATAATTAAATAATAATATAAAAGACTTTATTATCATTGACTATTTAACATTTCCTATATATTTTTTCATGTAAAAGGCTGTCCTAAATAGCTTACCTCATCTCATATAAATACATTGGAACTGTTCCTAACTTTTGGTGGATCCCACTCTAACCAAACGCTCCAGATAAAAGTCTATAGTTTTTTTTTTTCTCCCCCAGTGCATGCTTTTAGAATGAATTTGACGACATAAAAGTCTTCTATTTTTTTTATTTTTTTTTTGTTTCGCCAATTAGTCTTCGAGATATTTTTATCAAAAACTTTAGATCAATTATTGTAACTAATATGTTGAAAACACTTCCCTGTTCAAACTTTTCCCTTTATCTCCAAAATGACTTAATGCATCATTCATTGTACATGCATGAGTTCTTCTTTCCAGCTATGAAAACAAAACTAGCCTCTATGCATGCATTGCTCAATTGTTTGTTCATATTACACGCAATGACGACAAAATCATAAGATTTTCAGATTATAATTATCCTCTACTGTATGAAATTGAAAAATGTCTCAATTTGCATAAAGCAACCACGTTTAGCACACACTAGATGTTACCATTAGATAGCCATAGAGATAGGTTATTATTTAACACAACAAATCTTATCAAAATCCCTTCATTTTAGAGTATAATTAAATAATTAAAAGATTCTTAAATTTGCATCCTGAATTTTTTTAAGAATGTGAGAGAAACTAATTAGTCCTCTCAGTGAGTAAAGAGAGTATCTTTAATAAAAAGAATGTAAATAGAAGTTATGAATAATCATAAATAATATGAGCCAATAACCTTATGTTTAATTCAAGTCTCATTACACAGAAGCACAGGATCAATAGCTCACTACAAGAATCATAATAATAATTAATTATTATTAAAATGTATATATATATATAATATTACGAATAGCAACAATTTAAAGGTAAAATTAAATAACTTATAATTTTGTTTAGAATAATGATTATATTATAAAACAAGATCGTTTTTAATAACGATGATAACTCCTATTTGGGTTAGCTAGATAACGATAAAAAAAATCCCCTTGATTAGAAATATAAAGAACATAATAAAAATAAATGCATTTTATAAGAATTAAAATATTAGCTATGTTTTTTTTATTTATTTTTTCATCACAATGTGAAAACGAGAAGACCGTTTTGGATGAGTACAAGACAAAAGTGAGCACAAAATTCTTATTGGAAAAGCTCTTATGTTTCTTTCCAAGAGATAAAGCTCAATAAAATTAATATGCGTTCTGACCTATTTTCGTCATTCTAGAACATACCGTACATATACATAGCTGTACATGTACACTAATTCTGTGAAAAAAACTAATTTCTATATTAATTTAATTAAACTCAGAATTATTTTGGCATATTTTTTTTTTTTTTGTTACATTAGTGCATGTATATATATAAATGGCCAAGTCAAGTCTTGACTTAATAGTTTAAGAGGTCAGGAATTTGAGAGATTCAACGAGCCATTATTAGATGGTTACTACAGTACTATCAAAACCAAAATATGCACAGGGACAACAATACCAAGTCTTCAACATAGTTTGTCTCTTTCACTTTCCTTCATATTTAGATGAACAAGTCAAACTTCAAAGATGTGTTATATAAACTCAAACGTTAAAAAAAGTTGTTCCGAAAGGAGTACTATTTACCCATATATAGGCCATTTTCTTGGAATTTTTCCTAGAGAATACTACAAGAGTCAACACAAATGAGTTATAAAGTTATAAATTGTGTATAGTTACTTAATTTTCTCATTAATTCTGTGAAAAAAAACTGTTTCAACGGAATTTCTGTTGTGTGAGTTCATCGCTCACAACATTTGACATTGTTGTGTGAATGTTGTCGCTATGGCTGACTTTGATGGCGTTACCCACTTGAACTGCAAACTCTTGTTATTGTAGGATCATGATTCATTCTGATTCTCTTTACCGTGAGTTTTAATTTGGAAAATTTTGGGACACAAAATCTTTCGTTTCACAGACCTCAATTTCTGCTACTTTGCAACAACAATTTCCGGACACACGTGGAAAACAAACAAGCCCTAAACAATTAGTACAAGTGCACAAACAAGTCAAAATCACTTCCATTCACTAACGACAAACTATTATTTACGAGCACAAAATCAAAACTAGGGAGACAACAATTTTGCACTCAAAGAAAAAGTCAAGAAGCAATATTCTTCTTCCTTTTGGTCCCTTATTAAATTTCTCTGCCTGAGCCCTTTCTTTTCAACTTCTCCTCACTTTCGTGGAAACCCTCACGCTTACTATATAATAACTCCGCAACTTTATCAACTTCGTTTTTCAATCATATAGACTCGTTCCGTCGCTGGCACAGTTTTAGCTTCACCACTTTGTCTCACTCATGGGAAACTGTTTTGGAAAACCAGATGATGGCAACAAAACTCAGTACAAGATTCCCACCGTCAATAAGCCTCCCCCAGGTACATATAAATGTACATATGATCATATATATGATCATGATCCAATATTATATACAATTGTGTGGGTTTGTGTGTGTATCCCTCGCATAAAATGAACCCTTTTAATTATTTTTCCTTGCAAGCTATGTACTTTCTGTTACCCTTTTATGTTTCTTCAGTATCATGTGTCAAATATAGGATTATTATAATGTTCAACACACATTGGAAATGAAAAAATGCAGGGAGATCAGAGAAGAAGGGAACGGTGGAAGGAAGAAATGAAGATGTGAGGATTCTTATAAATTACACGTTAGATGAGTTGAAAAGTGCGACAAGAAACTTCAGACCAGACACGGTCCTAGGTGAAGGTGGTTTTGGTCGTGTTTTCAAAGGTTGGATTGATAAGAACACGTTCAAACCCTCGAGAGTTGGTGTTGGAATTCCCGTTGCGGTGAAGAAGTCTAACCCCGATAGCCTTCAGGGTCTGCAAGAATGGAAGGTATGTTCCCTTCTGATTCCTCAAGATTCTTGTCACAGTGATTTGATTTTCGTTATCTTCAATTGTGCTTTAGTGTTTGTGGGTGCGCGCCAAAAGCATAAAGTCTTCGCTTTTCATGATTGTTTGGATAAGTGATAATTTATGCGTTTTTAACTTCATGATTTGGATCTTACCAACAGTATTCCTCGCTGAATGCTGAGTTCAGCGTGTAAAACCGATGCATAACCACCTCAAACTGCGATTATTTAATTTGGGTGACTTCAATTGTGTCTCCACTTCGTTCCAAAACTTCGTATTGGACAAAAAATTGCCGGTTAATTAGCTTGGTCATTGGTGTTAATTTGTCACCTTTGTGTATGGATAGAGATGATTGAAAATTTTTGAGTAGTTTGGCGTGAGATTCAATATTACATTTTTGTTATTGTATATCAAAAAATTATTAGACAACCATGTAGAGAAAAATTAAGAGACAAGCTTGAGAGCAGCTTTCATGTGAACAAAATCTCATACCAAAAGGGTTGTTGAGTCTAAAAAGAGTTTTGCTTTCGTGATGCAATGAATTAAATTTTAATTAAAAAGGTGTTTATATTTAGTAATTGGGTGTTTTAAATAAAGTTATATGTAAAAGATAATGTGGGTCAGAAAGAAAATTCCCAGGCATAGTTAATAACAAAAGATATCTTAAAAAAATAATAAAGCTTGTCCTGATGTTGTTTGGATTATAGCTAAATCTTTTTAGTGATTTTAGTTCCAGGTAGTATGCCATTGCAAGAATTGGTCCAAATGTAATAACTAGGACTCACAATCTGAATGTAAATATATTTTTACAAGTGTCGGTGTCAAGAATCACGAGCCATATATAATACTAAGTGGGTCAAGTCCACTTTTGTATGACTGCATTATTTTACTCACACATGCTAATCAGTGTTTATTCATTAAGAAAGCATTAATGTCAAAAGTCTTGCAGTAATTCATAATTTATCTCCCATGTTCTCCACATTTAATAAAAAAAAATCTATTATTAATTATTTTATGAGTATTGTAAAAACACTCGACAAGACCATACCTATATATATATATTCAACAGTGATATTCATGATATTTGGATGCAGAGTGAAGTGCAATTTTTGGGGAAGCTCTCTCATCCAAACCTAGTTAATCTAATTGGCTACTGCTGGGAGGATAATCAATTCCTGCTGGTATACGAATACATGCAAAAGGGAAGTCTTGAAAGCCACCTGTTCAGAAGTAAGAAAGAAACAACATTAAACTATAAACTGTTTGTTTAAACTACGTACGTACCCATGATGATATGGTTCCAATCTTGTACTTGCAGAAGGTCCAGAACCACTTTCATGGGATACAAGGCTGAATATAGCCATAGGAGCTGCCAGAGGCCTAGCTTTCTTGCATACGTCAGAGAAGTCTGTCATCTATAGAGACTTCAAGTCCTCCAACATTTTGCTTGATGGGGTACGTATTATGTATGATGAAATGTGTGTGTTATGATCCATCATCATTAACTTAACCTGGTCACATTGTTGTGTTCCCACCATCCATTAGGATTTCAATGCAAAGCTATCAGATTTTGGACTCGCAAAGCTTGGCCCCGTCAACGGTAAATCCCACGTAACCACGCGGGTCATGGGCACCTATGGTTACGCAGCACCTGAATACATGGCCACAGGTACTTTTTCAAATTATATAGTAAGATAACATAGGTAACATAGTAAAATAACATACTAATAAACCATCTAACAAAGTATACCTTAAGATTGGAATTTATTGATGAAAAAAGATGTGTATTTGGAAAATTGCAGGGCACCTGTATGTTAAAAGTGATGTGTACGGATTCGGGGTTGTTCTGCTAGAAATACTAACTGGAAGAGCAGCTCTGGATACAAGTCAGCCCGTGGATAAGCAGAATTTGGTGCAGTGCAGCATGTCGTCTCTGGATGACAAAAAGAGACTGAAAAAGATAATGGACCAAAAAATGGAGGACCAATATTCCATAAGGGCTGCATTTCACATAGCCCAACTTATCCTCAAATGTTTAGAATCTGACCACAGAAAACGACCCTCCATGGTGGAGGTTTTGGCAACCTTAGAAAAAGCACAAACTATGAAGTACAAACCCAAACCCAAGAAAGCCTCTGCCATTCCTCAAACATCAGAGGTGCATCGCTCAAATAGCCACAACGATTAGGTTACCAACTCATTCTCCTTCACACCAACACACACTCTTTACACCCTTATCCTTTCTAAGCACTTGTATTCATAATTAATTTCCAAAGATTTTTTTTTTTCTTTTTTATCAGCACACATGTATCTCTTGTACCTCTACAATTTAACATTTCAGTACATTAGACTAAAAACTACCACTTTCATTTTTTTTAATCCATTTTAGTTCTTGCACTATGTGCACTGGAACAGATTGAAACTGTAGAGATTAAAACAAGTATTTTTTAAATATAAAAGCTAAAGGGTAAAACCTGTGAAGATATAAAAAACAATTTAATAATAAATCATATTATATTATAAATGTCAGACATTTGTTATTGTTGATACAGAGTATACTCTTCTCTTTCAGTCATAAAAAACATTAATAGAGTATCTTTAAAACTTGGTTTGGTCACTCTCATAAAGTAATCAAATCCAAAGATTTGTTGAAGACTCTGGTTTTCACCATTGAAACAGAGCACCAAAGTTCACAGACAAAACGAAATAAAAGAAAACTGAATAACAAAATGTTTTAAAAAATCACAAATTTGTATCAATCCACTATATTCTGAATGTAATATAAAAAGTTAGAATACAAATTTGTATTTCAGATTTCTAAAATAAAAAGAAAATGTGATTAACGCCTTATATGTATAATTGAAGGAATCTCAAGATTGCAAAATTTAAAAATAAAACTCAAAATGTAAAAACAAAACATTAAAGTTAGAATATTTAAATTTTTACGGGTGCAGGAAGAAAGTGTCCATCATGAGTAAAAAAAAAAAACAGAAAACCTATTAAGAAGACCCAAACAGGTTCAAAATAGGTTTTTTCTTCCTGCACCCAAAATTTCTTTGTGCACCCCCCACAATTTTGTAAGAGGATTTTTTTTCCTTTTTCAATAATGACTTTCGAATTACTCATCCTGCAAATTTTATTGAGCACACATTCTAGAATGAGATTTCTAAAATTTACCGAATGGAATTTAAACATAATTTCCAGAATAAAATTCTCAGAATAAGAATTTATGAATATAATTTTTAAAATGTATGAAATACATATCAGGATAATTTTTTTGAAAAAAAAAATTATAAAACAAAATTTCCAAAATATATAATACTTTTGAGAATGATCTTCCTCAAACAAACTTTAAAGGGTAAGTTTTTCAGAACGAGTGGTGTGATGTAATGAATGAGAATATTTAGTGGAGGTGCAGGAAGCAAAACCTTAAAATAAAATATGCTATTGGACGAAATGGGAAAGTGTATACACAGATTATTTTTGTGTCTAAGCTATTCACCTATTTTTTCCTTTCACGAAATTGGAAAAGTTTAGTTTCCACCGTCGATTTGTACCTCATCCAACTTGAAATCTCCAGTTTCATGTATTTCTTACCACCATCCTTACATCATTAAACCAAACTAATGTTTTCCTACATTTTTGTTGGAAAATATTTTATTAGAATAAAACTAAGTTCCTTCTAAATGTCACTCTCCTGGTTCCATGTCAGTGTTCCATTATACATAAGAAGGTTCTTTTGTGCGTGTGAACTTCAAATCTGTCAACACAATAATATTACTTGTCAGCTTTCAACTGAACCGTATTCAAATTGCTTCACTCTCCTTTATTTGGATAGTTGGTTGGTGAACTTTCCCCGTGTTCATATGTGCAAACTTTGAAAGTGAATGAAAAGAAAACTTAGAAAGAACCTATTTAGATCCTATTATTAGTTGATTGTGTTTTTGATTTTAAAGAATCAGTTTCTGAGAAGAGCTGAAAATAAAAAAGTAATACTATAAATGATCATATGCATACGGAGGGTATGACCTAAGAGAAGATAATGTAGTTTCTAAAACTCTAATAACTTTGAAATCGTACCAAACCTAAGAATGGTGATAAAAGACGGAATAGACAATAACTTTATTAATTAACTTAGATTGTGACTATAAACAAATTATAAACTACTTAAAAAACTTACTAAAACAAATATAGACAAAATTTAGTTCTGAAAGATAATAAATTTTAAAATAATTAATTAAATGTTTAAAATTCTAATGGTTAAAACATAACTCCCAATGATAGCATTTATCATTCTAAAACCATTTCTTTAAAAACCTTCAAATTCCTATTCTTACACCCAATCAAATTTCTATCTTATGCATCTTTTACAAATATTATTTTGGTCAACATATTATGATCATACTTTCTAGTTCAAACTTTTCTTCCAAAGAGGACTAGATAAGAAACAAAGATAGTTAAACTAAATAGCAAACATTTTTCAGAAAAAGAATCAGGAGAAAACAGATTTTTACCTTTTTTAAACTATAACCATAACTTGTTTATTACTTGATATCTTAATGCATACAGAAAACATATGATTAAACTAATACTTGAATTAACTAATATCACCATGTTCCAAAAGATATGTGGTTTTTTCTAAATGATCATAATCAAATTAATCCCCTCCTCCTTTGTGGGTGGTATTGCCACTAAAGCAAGGTACAAATCTAACTGGCAAATAGACCCCTTTTTAAGGACTTCACAGCGGAATCTGCTTTTCGAAGGTTGGTTGTGTTGTGCTGTTGCGTGTATGCGCCTCTGAAGCAGCGTGGCGCTTTGCATGATCAAGGCGTGTAGGTTTGTTTGGGTTTGACACATAAAAAAATATATATAATTACATCATATGAAGAGCAATTATGATGGCTAATGGGTCCTCCAAAAATTTCCACACAAACAAAACAAACAACCCAAAAGCAAATGGTCCCATTATCATAAAGTGCAACCCTCACAACACAAACCATTCCCCTGTTTCACACTTTCCCTCAACAACAAGTTACTAAACCAAATCAAATCAACAATCTCCAATGAAATGTGTCTAACTTTTCTGAAAATGAGTTGATTATCCAAGGAGTCTAGTGATTAGTAGCCGCTTAAGGTCCCACATCTAGAATCTCACTCTTCCTTCCACAATCACTACCCTGGCTCCACTTTCACACTCACCATCATTAATCCCACTTACTTACCCCCCAACTGTTAACTACACATCTCAATCATTCAAATGTCTCCTCAAAACTCCCTCTCTCCTCTTCTTTTACATTTCTCAATATTTCACTCCCACAACACAACCCTATCATCATATATCTCTACCCCTTTGACCAAACCAATTCTCTTTCTTCATATATCTTTTTCCTGCCCAACTCATTCATTTCCCACATTTAATTAAGGATAACTCTAATAAATACATGTCCTTATCACTTAAGGAATCACTGCATCACATAAAGTTACTATTTTGTTTTGATTCAGAAAAGAGAACGAAATTAATGATTTATCAGTTCAAGGCTCCACGAGAAGCGTTGGATCTAAGGCAGTTTCAAATTATTTGGTTTTGGATGCATGGGGTTTAGGCATGGACACATATGGCACAAGGAAACTATGAAGGTGTGATTGCAAAAGCGGAAAGAAAGGAAGAAGTGTGAGCACGCTGATTAGGTAGCTCAAGTAAATTATTCGTCCTATGTTCTTATTACAAAAATTCAACCCATACTCTTCAGCATTTCTCATGATGCGGTTCTATAACACTTTTTATTAGAACTATTTATATTGATTTTGGAGGGGAATTGAAGTAACGATTAGTTTCAACTTTCTGCACTACTTCAATGTCTCTCCTCAATAAGGGAATTAAAGGCCATGCATTTTTTATTTATAATATAGCACCGATTGACCCATCAATGCTGCAAACATACATCAATAGAAAAGGCAGAGTCAATGCGAAATGATGATGGTGATAGCCTCAACCATACGAATGAATGATGATGACGGATACTATGATTTCACTAAAGTTGTCTACATGTAAACCCTAATCTAATTCTTCTTTTGACTAGTTACATTATTTACCATTTTTTTGTCATTATTTATCTGGTGTAGTATTGTATAATTGTTGAGTTTTCTTAAATATCAAAACTCTAACCATCTAATAACCAATGAAAAAAGAAAGACGTAATTGTAACCCATAAAAAAAAGTGATTATAGTATGAAACCACACGGATTTTCAAAACCAACCAAACAAATAGTATTCTCCAATAAAGTTTGTGCTGAGGTTTTACATTGTTCAATAGTTTTCTTAATAAAAATAGTATAGGTCCAACATAATTTGTCATATGATTAGTTAATTTGTTTAATGTTCATTAACTAGTATACATATGTGCTGCATATACTATATGAAGTGTATATACTAACTGTTCATGGCATCATATACCCTACATTTTTAATTAATCTGACAGGATGAATGCCACGTTTATACATGATCTTGTTACAACATCATTGACATTGACATGTTAAAGTGTTTCTTGCGTGAAGTTTTGGGCTAATCAGTTTCAAAATAATTTGTGTGAATGGTGGATATAACTGAATCATATACTCACAGTGTTTTATGATTTTGGAATCAATCCTTTTAAAGTAAAATCGTAATTGTTAGAAACAATAACACGTCTGGCAAAGAAATAAAATATTACGTACACGCAGGAAAACATTACTTATTTCGAGATTAGCATTGAATAGTTTTACTCCATTTTACTGTTAAATAAGAATATTTTTACATTTTAAATTTAATTAGTATGACTTGACTAGAAAACTAAGTTAGACTTTCTTTAAATGAAAAGAATCACATTAAAAAGGTTGATTAACTAGGTTTTCCTAGATAGATTAATCATTGACAAAAATTAGTTAATATTATATATATATATATATATATATATATATATATATATATATATATATATATATACACGTATTAATGATCAAACTATAAAATATATAAACCTGTACAGTGGTTAACTAGGTAAATTTTAATACAATTACTAAAATATATTAACCAAGTTATATACAATATTTTATAAAAATATTTATTTCTTAGTTCGTATATAAAATATATATCTAAGAAAACCTAGTTAACATGTATTTTTAAGTAACAATGGGATAATTAAAATATTAATTAATAGAAATAAAATAGTTTTGATAAACCCGTATATTTTTATTTTATAATTTAGTTATACTTTAAAACAGTTGCATTACCTATTGTTTTCAACTTGAACTTTCAAAATTTAATTATTAGACAAATTTTAATATATGTTTCAAAATAATTACATCTTACTAAGTTTATTAAAAGAGATTACTATTTAACAAAGTGACAAATCAAGGTTACAATCTTGCTTAAGTTTGTATTTAACTTTCAACCGTATCCCATATCTTAACGAGATTACTTCCGAGAAAGAATACCTATACTAAAAGGAAACAAACAACTGTTAGCTTTTGCTTCTGTTACTCAAATTTTACTATATTTTTAGTGTTTCCGTGAATAAAAGAATAAAAGGTGTTTATTCTTAATAGTATAAAGGTCTGTGAGTGTTCTTTATTCAAAATTAAAAAAATTAAATGTCTATTAGAAAGTATAAGGTTTGTGAATATCATTTTGTAAAAAACATAAAAAAAAACTATTAACCATTTTAAAACTGAAAGTGTATTGAAACATTTGTATGTATAAGTGAGTACAATTATTCCGAATTAAAATATTTAATTTTAATTTTCTTTATTTTTGTATAATTTTTAGTTAATATGTTATCTTAAAATAAAATAAAGGAGGTCACTCTCATTTCATCAAAAAACTTATGAAATATTAAAATCTGCAAGAAGGGAAAGTAAAAGAACCTGTATTTTTGCAGTTAATGCAGGAAAATTTGTTTTGTCCCCTTCTGAGTTCACTCTTGCCTCTGTAAACTGGACAAAAATGAAGACAAGTCCTTTTCCTTCACCTACCACACTTCCCAAGTTCCAACAATTAACAGCATTGAATACACAACTTGCAATTACTCCTTCCTTTCACAATCACCATAATTTTAAACTGACACATCTCTAATTTTGAATTTCACTATTAATCTTTGTTAAGAATTTGTCTAATTAATTAATTGTAGTATCTTTTATTGGATGTTACATTTTAACCATATTCTTTATATTTGCAGTTTCCAAACTTTTCTTAAACAATGTGATAGCTTTTAATAACACCTCCTTCTAAATACATACTGTTCAGACTAAAAAAATAATAGTGAATTTATTTCAAATAAAAATAAATGATTAAATCTGTGGGACTTTGATATATCAGTCTCTGTAGTAAAAATAATCAAGTATGAATAGGCATTCATCAAGTAATAAAAAAAAAACATGTATGGCAAAAGTAAATAAATAGAATTGACATATATATTCAGTCATTAAAATTACACTAAAAATTAGGTACTTGTTAGACATTTCAGAAATTAATTAATATTTTTTAAAAATTTACAAATTTTATAAATTAATGTGATAAAGCTATAACTTTAAATAGTAAAATAATTCTCAATTTTTTAAATATTATATGATATTATCTATAAATTTATTCAATTTTTAGTTATTAATGTACCTATTTATTTAATATTAACCCATATTGGAATTACTTGCCAATTTGTATTTTCATTTTTAATATAATAGTAATTGTTAATTTTTCAAAGCACTACTTATTTTTAAATATTAATGAAGATCTATTTCTAAACTAGTAAAAATCTGTACATATTGCTATTTATATATTTTGTAGTTAAGGGAAAAAGGGTTATTGCTACTTTCACGTACAAGTTATCTCGATGAAAAAAAAAATATTAAATAACAGTTGTTTAAAATAGTTTCCAACTAAAGAATTTAAACCCTAATAATTTAAAACATAAAATCAAGAATGTATTAATATAATGTTTTAAATATAAAATGTCTAAAAGTTATTATTTTTAATTTTCGAAAAAAATATTATTTTTTTATTATCCGTGAATATTAAAATTTGTAACATGCTTTTTGATTTTTAAAACATAAAATCAATGATGTATTAATATAATGTTTTAAATATAAAATGTCTAAAAGTTATTATTTTTAATTTTCAAAAAAACTATTATTTTTTTATTATCCGTGCATATTAAAATTTGTAACATGCTTTTTGATTTTTAGTATACACATCTCATAATGTTTTTGATATTTTTATTAGAGTCACAAAAAAAATATATACTTCTAACTAGTTTAACGTGTAAAACCTTTTCAACTTATAATACAGCTTTAGAACGAACATATGTCCTAGATATTCATCAATCAAAACTTTAAATTAAAAAAAAAATATTTTAAATATGAACATGTTGAGCTAGTTTGTTAAAGTGATTCCTGTGTAAAATAGCACTGTAATTAAAATGAATTAAAAAAAGCTCCATGTTTGTTTACAATTATATAAAAGAACAAGTTTTTTTGTTACAAATAGTTGATCATTATACATAACAATAGTTTATCATTATACATAACAAGGTAACAACAAAATTTCACCAATTTTTTTATTTTCCAACTTATCATTATTTCGAAGAATAAAAAGGTGTAAAAACTGTAAAAAAATCTATTTTGAAATTTTACAAAAACTATAACAAACCACTTCATTTTCAATTTTTTTCAAAAATGAAAGATTTTGAACATGAAGGCACACCAACTTAAGTTATATGTTGATATGGTTGGACTGAACACATATATATATATATATCAATGCTAATAAATACTAACACTGTTAAATTTAGTTAAAAACACTAGCAATTTATTATATGTAAATTTATCAACATATTATCACTTTTATTATTATCTATTATATTTACTAGATAGCACTATTATATAAGAATAAATATTATATATTTTATACTATCGTTTAATTGCAATATAATAAAATTTGTATATTTAAAATAAGTCTCATAAAAAATCATGTAAAAATATTTACACTACGACCTATATTAAATTCGATTTAATATTTAATAATAATATTAAATAATTTTTGAAAAGCACATTGTAACCTAAAAGGTAAATACAACTTTAAAAGATAAATATAACTTTAAAATATAAATATAACTTTAAAAGTGAAAAAATAATATCATAAATTAATAACTTATGCGTGTGTATGTATGAATTTGTATATAATATTTAAGTTACAGTTGAAATGATAGAGATATATCACATTATAACGTAAAAGATAAATACAACTTTATAAAATATAAATACAACTTTAAAATAAAAAAAAAATAATGTCATAAATTCATAACATACGCATGTGTATGTATGAGTTTATATATAATATTTAAATAGCATTGAAATGATAGAAATATATCACATTACAACGTAAAAGATAAATACAACTTTAAAATAAAAAAATAATGTCATAAATTCATAACTTCGCATGTGTATGTATGAATTTATATATAATATTTAAGTAACAGTGATAGAAATATATAACGTAAAAGATAAATACAACTTTAAAATAAAAAAATAATAATAATGGCATAAATTCATAACATACGCATGTGTATGTATAAATTTATATATAATATTTAAGTAGCAGTTAAAATGATAGAAATATATCACATTACAACATAGAAGACAAATACAACTTTAAAATAAAAAATAATATCATAAATTAACGTAAAAGATAAATACAACTTTAAAATAAAAAATAATATCATAAATTCATAACTTAGGCGTGTGTATGTATGAATTTATATATAATATTTAAGTAACAATTGAAATAATAAAAATATATTATATTCGTAATGTAAAAGATAAATACAACTTTAAAAGATAAATACAAATTTAAAATAAATAAAAAATAATAATGTCATAAATTCATAACATACGCGTGTATGTATGGATTTATATGTAATATATAATATTTAAGTAACAGTTGACATGATAAAAATGTATAAACATAAAAGATAAATACAACTTTAAAATAAAAAATAATAATAATGTCATAAATTCATAACATACAAATGTGTATGTATGAATTTATATATAATATATAATATTTAAGTACCAATTACAACTTTAAAATAAAAAAATAATATCATAAATTCATAACATTATAGCATAGGGTATGAAATTATATATAACATTTAAGTAACGCTTGGAATGATAGAAATATATCACAGATTTAATCTTTAAATAAACACATTAATTATATGAAAAAAATTAAATAAATACATTTAAATTGGATTATAATAGTATCAATATTATGTTGAATGAAAGACTTTTTATTCAACTAACAATTTTTTTTTATTTCTCTCAATAATATTTTTTATTTTTATTCTCCTTACTTGTATTTTTCATTCTTTAATTTCTAAAATAACACTTTTTTATTTTATATAATAGTATTTTTCTATAATAATTTTAAAAATTATGATTATTAATTTATAAAAAGTAAGATAAAAAAAATATAAAAATAATTAAATTAAAATTAAAAAATAATGTAAAGAAAATAGAATGAATTATTTTATAGGTTTTTTAACTAATTAATTATAATAAAAAAAATGATAAATTATTTTATTTTATATTTTATAATAAATTTAAAATTGGCAAAATAAATTATAATACTTTTGTGATTGTATTTTTATATTAAAATTACTATTGGAAGAACAAATTATAATAAATTATAAAATTATTATTTGAATTTACTTGTATTTTTAGTTTGTTAAAAAAAATATAAATAATTAATAGCAAAAACCAAATAAAATTTTAATAAAGATAAATTTGATTTTTGATAAAGATAAAATTTAATTTTATATAGAGATAAAATTTGATATTTTATTAAAAATATAATTTAATTTTTTATAAAGATAAAATTTATTTTTCGATAAATATGTAATTAATTTTTTGATAAAAATAAAATTTGAGTTTTGATAAACATAAAATTTATGTTTCATTTTATATTATAACTAAACTATTTAGTGAATATATGATTGTCATTTTTTTAATTATTTAAAGTATATTGTATTATTTTAATAATTAATAATTTTTAAATAACGAATATATCATTTAAAAATAACTCATAAATAAATTAAATTTTATTGAAATTTTTAAACTATTTAATTAATATATATTTACAAAAATACTTCAACAAAATTATTTTATTTTTGTTATTAATTATTTAGATATAATTTGTAATAAATAAAAAATATAAATTTTACTTCAAATAACAATTTTATAATTTATTATAAATTTTTCTTCTAATATTATTTTTTAATAAAAAATATAATCAGTAAATTATTATAATAAAACACAATCATAAAATCATAAAAAAATAAAAATAAAATAATAATAATTATTATAATTACTGTACATTAATTAAAGAATATAAAAATAAAAGAGTTTTATTTCAAAAATAAAAAAATAGAAAAGTATTATTAAAGAAAATAAAAAAAATAAAAAGTATTATTAAGGAAAATAGAAAATAAAAGATGGTAAGTAGATAAAAATGTGGAATGAGTTGACGGTTTAGAAAAACCCATAATTCAAAATTAACACTGAATAGTCCTCAGATACATTTAGTCTTATTAGTACATGAGTTGGCCACTCTGTAATCTTATAAATGCGGTTTTTGACTCAGTGTGTGCCACAACCGCAAACTGTTTCAAGCTCACTCACTCTGTCACAGCGATTCTAACTTTTCTTTCTCTTCGAAGAGCTCTTGCAAGCGAGTTCTTCCGTTATGGACCTTCGCCTGGGGTTCTTCGCTTTGTTAGGGCTGTTACAGGCAATTTCTCTCTCACCTTTTGCTTCAACTCTCATTTTTTCTTTCCTCCTTAGTCTGTTATGGACTTTCTACAATTGGCATTATGTGCTGTACTGGTCATCATTTCCTCAGATTCAGAGGATGCAATTCGTGTTTTATCCATGCGCGTGTGTTTTTGATTTTCTCTTTATACTTTGTCTGGTTGTCGAGAAAATTAAAATAGAGATGAAAGAATTGATGTGAGTTTGCTTGAAGATTTCGGAAACCTCGCAGAATGCCAAGAGAACGTTCCGAGTTCTCTCTCTAACTCTTTGAAGGAAACATGATTTTTTGTTGATCACCGCATGGTTTCTGTTTCTTCCGTGACTCAGACTGTGTTTACTTTACTGACTTGAAACTGATTTGGAAGTAAGAGCAAGAGCATTGGTTACCTGATTTGGTTGGATAGCTAACTTATGTGGTTCGTGTTTTGCAGCTCTTTCGAATTTTATCTTCGGCAGAAGCGGACAATTTGTCTACAAGACTTCTTTTGTCATCCAATGCCAACACAACAGGGTAATTCTTTCTTTATATATGTAACAACTATGACTGTGTCGCTTCAATTCTATAATTCTTCTACAATTCTGTTTGTTTGTGCATCTACAGTAAGTAATTTTGGTTTTAGTAATATTCTGCAATTCTGCAACACATTAGCTGAAGGTATTTACAATACAGGAGTTGACTGCCTACGTTTTTCGATCTGAAAGCGGACAAAAATTCATTTCAATTTTTTTTATACAGGAAGAAACATTCCGAGGATTACTGTGCAATGTATGACATTTGTGGAAAGCGCAGTGATGGTAAAATAGTGAACTGTCCATATGGTTCCCCAGCTGTGAAGGTATTTCGGAGGCATTTATCATCATTTTATTCTCCATCCAATTCCTCTACTTCTTTTCCTTTGTAAAAGATTTATTTTCTGAAACTCTTTTTTTTTGCATTTAGATTTTTATTCTGTGATATGATATTTGGTACTGCTCTTTGATTTCTGTTATCTTAAGCATAAAGGTAAAGGTGCCTTTTAAAGCTTTAAATATGTCACCTTCTAGTGAACTATCTGCCTCTGTCTCTTTCTCCAGCCAGATGATTTGTTGTCATCCAAGATCCAAAGTTTGTGTCCAACAATTACTGGGAACGTTTGTTGTACAGAAGCTCAGTTTGACACATTAAGGACACAAGTCCAACAGGTCAATTTTATATCTTTTTCTTTTTTAATTATAGATGCATGTTGGTGATGGTTTAAGACTTGGGTTTATCTCACACTCTCTGTCTCTCTCTGTTTTCTAAGGTTTTTCTGGAATTATGGATACTAATATTTTTACTAGTCATAGTTTGCCTTTATGTGTTTACATATTTCCAGTTAATATTGTCACAATTTTGAAATTATGTGCAACATGCTTTTAACACATTGTACATTATGGCAGGCCATTCCTTTTCTTGTAGGTTGTCCAGCATGCTTAAGAAACTTTTTGAATCTGTTTTGTGAGCTTACATGTTCTCCAAACCAAAGTTTATTCATCAATGTGACATCAGTTGACAATGTAAGATCCAACACATTCCAAGTGTTGTGCTTTTGTATGTTTAGTTTTGTTATTTAGCATTCTTTTCAATCCAATTAATTGAGAAGAGCCTATTTCATGTTATTTTTGTCGTATATTATTGTTGTCAGTATTTTTTATGCAAATCATAGTTTTGCTATCGCGTTTATAATGCAAATAACTAATAGACTCCAATTATTACAACATACAGGTTGATGGTAATTTGACAGTGGGTGGGATTGATTATTTAGTAACCGATGCTTATGGTGAAGGGTTATATGAATCATGCAAAGAGGTAAAGTTTGGCACTTCGAATTCTCGGGCTCTACAATTCATTGGTGGTGGTGCTCAAAATTTTAAAGGTATTGTACTTTAAAGTCTAACTAAGTATTGTTTCTCCTTACATGTCTTGTATATGATCTGCTTTTCTCAACTAATTCCAATATCAATAAATGTGAATTAGTACTAAAATTTATAGTATTTGCCACCATAATTCTTATATTTATTTATTACTATAGTATTTCTCACCAAATTGTCCAATTCATGTTTCTGACTATTTTTTTTTTTTTTTTCAAAATGGTGTAATTAAT
>Ga0209489_102649_pt1 | contig 36076 bp, 16 predicted proteins | sample SiratrowhiteBW_FD_187527 | JGI IMG/M metagenome (GOLD analysis project Ga0209489, IMG submission 187527) | Root nodule microbial communities of legume samples collected from California, USA - Siratro white BW (SPAdes) (version 2) | ecosystem: Host-associated > Plants > Roots > Nodule | place... | reverse complement strand
ATTTAACTTTTTTATTGTAAAATAAAAGTACAAGCTTACATTTTTATTTTTTTTCATTCTTTCATTCCAATAATGACACTTTTTCTAACTTTTTCTTCTAAAGTTTCTACTTTACTTTTTTTTTTTCTTTTCAACTATCATCTCTTTTATAATGGAATTACACTTTGTTATAGTCACAAAACTAAGGCAATTACTTTCTGTACGATATAAATTACTTGTTGTACTTAGTAAAATCTTAATATATTAATGATGTCCTTATTATTTTTACTTTAAAATTTATTTGTTAAATTTTTTTTTCTCTCTTTCACTTATAATTCAGTAAAGTGTCAGTGCAACTGACAAAATATGTCATATCTATATTAACAAACTTTCTTGATAAATAATGAAATAAATCTTATAAATATTAAGAAATGTTTGTATTTTTTTTTAACAAAAATTGAATTGTTATAACCAAACTAGATATTTAAAAACAATATGTTTAATTGAATTTTTAAAATTAACAGTAAAAGTTGTAAATATCTTAACAGTAAAATATCTCATTTTAACAAATTACTAAACAATAAAATAAATAATTGTCCATATTTATTGTGCAGAAAATAATTACCAACATCATCTTTATTTTTATTATTGTTAAGAAATATAAAAATATATCATATATTTAAAAAGTACAATAAATATGACAGATATGTTTATGCACGTGAGAGAGAAAAAAATATTTAATAAATAAATTTTAAAATAAAAACAACAAGGACATTGTTGGGATATTAAGAATTGATTAAGTGCATGAAGCAATTTATACGGTGTAGGAAGCAACTGCCCAAAACTAAAAATCAATTATGTATGTATAGCATGTTGATTTTGAAATTCTTGTAGTGACATACAAGTTTCAAGCTTTTTGAGTTAGGAAGAATATTTATTGTATGTGTGAGTTAGGAAGCATGTAAGCATAGGTATCATATCAGTCACTCGAGCGAGTGTTTCATCATATACCCACGCTTAGTAATTTTTTCCCCTAAAGCCTAAATATGTTCTAATGTCCATATTTAAGTGGTATTTCCTGTTTTTTCTAAATATACATGTTATATATATGTACGTATAGATGTATAAATTATTGGATGGTATGTTTCAATAATTTGTCGTTATGATTAAAGTAAATTGTAATTATACATGTAATGTGAATTGAATGGCATCTTTGTGTATGAGGTGTCACAAATTTGGCATGATATGTGAATTATTACTTGATCTAATTATTTAAGTATTGGAATCATGAAAAGAGATATTTGGCTTCACTTATGATATAAGTCATATAGACTAAAAACATCATGTAGTGAGAAATTAAATGAGAGTTTATTGCACATTATGAGTCCAAACTTTTAAATGCCTTAAACTTACCATGCATGCATGTAAGAAAATGGTGTTAACCCCTAATAAAACTTGCTTAATATGGGTCTTTAAGAATACCTTAATTGATATTCCTTGGTAAATATCCATGATATATAGATCTATGTGTGATCCGTAATCATGTGTGTATGTTTATAATGAAAAGATGATAAACTATATTGGGTTACGAAATTCATTATTCAGATGAATCAATTTAGAATTTTGACATTTGATAGTTTATTTTTTTGACATCTTATCCTCGTGTTTGTTGCTTTTGTAGTGATATATTATGAATGTATTATGTCTAAAGCTGAGACATCATCCATTTATATGGGTTATTCTCCAGTCTCCAAAGGAATAGGTTGAGTCACCATCCATCCATTCGTATGTGATTCATGAGTCATAACCAAAGAAACAATGGAGAAGTGAGATATACACATATAAAACAACTATATTGCATATGTTTAAAGAAAAACACTTAGAATCATAATTCGCAAATTATCTTTCTAATGATTTTCAGCCCATAAACCATCCGAAATATCAATTAGGTATAATACTTGGGAAATGATAATCATCAAGCAATTTATATGATAAAATATCATTATTCACACAATCCTTATCATTTTTACTGACACTACATATAAATGATAAGAATGGTACTGAAAAAAAAAACAAAGATATGACATATGGTTAAAACTACTCAATATAGATAAATATGCACAAATCCACTATCGTCAACACTTCCACTTGTCTCAATTCCTAAGGAATTCATCATTCATTGATGTCGTGTTTAAATGGCAACAGTCATTGATCACAAGGTATTTCCCTCCAAAAGGGAATAAAATAATCATTAGTAAAGATTATATTTTATTTTTTATAATAAAGGTTCAAAATCACATAATAAAACTTTTTATTAAAACATCTAAAAAGAATGTGAGACTTAGGGGTACCTCACAAGAAACACAAAACAAGATGCAATACATGAGTATATCTCCTTTCCTGACCTTGAGAGCTTCGAACCAGAGCTTCCTCCATCATTATTCTCAATTTTTCTCATGTTCTTCTTTCAATGTGTATTCATGATTGTATCGAGTTTTCAAACTTCCTATTTATAGAGAAGTCATATGTATTATTATTTCTCTGAGACCATTTAGTTGTAATCAAATGGATTTTTTCAAATCTAGTTTGGTTTTAGTTACTAAGAGATAAGTATCATGATATAAAATATCTCTGACCCACGTAGAAAATGAGGTACACATAAGTTATTTGTAACAATGTTTTTGTAATGATATTTATCTAGTTGTATATAGCTCTTGATAAGTAATTATCATCCTTGAGATTTCTCCTTTTTAATCCGTTTCCAATAATTCCTTAAAAAATAAAAAAACTTATTATATAAGCATTCTACCAGTATTAGTCATAGTATGTCTCCTCATTTTATTTGTATCATTCGCAACATATGAAGAGTAGACCTTTAGCATAGAGATTATTCATACTACTAGAAAATTGCTAAATAGTGATTGAAATTAGTGATAAAAAAAATCGATCACTAGCGGTGACCAAATCAGTGACCGAAAAAATCGATCATCGATTCGATCACATATTCGGTCACTATACATCAATAATAATAATTATTATTATAATAATTATTATTCTTATTAAAAAAATTAATTATTATTAGCCAAGAGCAAGTGTGTTTAAAAAAAATTCATTTTAGGCCGGAGTTATTGTGTTTCAAAGAATATTCGTTTGAGCTAGGAGTGACTATGTTCCAAGAATACTTGTTTTAGTCACGAGCGGTTGCAGTCCAAAAATACTTAGTCCAAACCATATTTAAGGGATTAGTCAAGTTACAACGAATCTAAGCAATACTCAATGATCAAGCAAGAGTGATTACAATTTCAATAATACTTATGTACTTCACAACATTAGTCTACTTGGTGAAACTCAATTTATTAATTGAGAACTAACGTAATATTTCTTTTATCAGAAAATCAAATATAAAAATATTTCGCCTACTTCTCATTCTATTTGTCTTTTTTACTTTGCATATATTATTATTATTATTATTATTATTATTATTATTATTTATGACAATTTAAGAAAGAAATTCACTAAGAAAAATCAATGAGTGAAAACTTTTGAAATTGGAATTTTTTTGTTTTGACATAAGCTGTGACCAAATGAACATTCAATAAGTAAATTGTAAATGTGTCTTTAGAATTTTAAAATTTTATCGAGGCGAAACAATAAAAAAATTTAAAATAGTGAATCACTAATCATATAAATTCATTTACAATATCTAAGTTCATAGGAAAATCACATTATGGAGTTTGCATGAATTCGAAGGTTTGAGAACATCCAGAAAAACCACAACTACACTAAAATATCCTAAAATATCGATTTCTATGTATCAAAGAAAGAAACTATCAAATTCAAATAATATTTAAAATTTAATGGTAGTTTTGGGATAGAGTGTGTCATGTTAATGCTCATCAAACATTTCATCAAGAAAACCAAACTGTACCAAGAAATTTAAAGAAGCACAAACCCTAAACCAATTCAACAAAAAATATCGAACCTCAATCTTGAAAAATACCAAAGCTCACTGTCAACCTCACCTTATCAATTATGAAAGCATTTTCCTCTTCTTGATTGGTGTCTCTCACATAAAATCATCCATTTGCTCTAACTTCTTATTTTTCTAAGTTGATCTCTTTTTTTTTTTTTTATTCTAGGTTTGTTCACTCAGAACATAATAAAGTGGGTAACTCACGGAAGATAAATGATCAACAATGAAACTTAAAAAACTCAGTAATAAATTTGTCTTTTAATTATTATAAACATTTACTTACAAATCATGATTATCAACAAGTACACAAAAATAAACATTTATAATTAGCTCTAAAGAAAGATGTCCATCTATAGTTATAAGATGAAAAAAGTAAAAATATTACTTTAATCACTCATATAATCAATCAAGTTTATTTAGTTATTTAATAGATTTTTTAAACGATAAACTTAATTTTAATAATTAAATGTGATTAACAAAAATTAAAGACATTGAGTATAAATTAAAATCAAATTTAAAATAAATATCACACAAAATTCAAGAAAAGTCTATTTAAAATTAAATTAAAATTTTAAACAAATTTTATAAACTTTTTCACTATTAAACTTAGTTCAAATAATTAAAGGAATGAAATAAAAGTTATATTTTAAATCTTAATAAAATGTTACATTTTATTTTATTTTATATTATTATTAAGAAAGAAAGTATAATTTTTAAACTATTTTATCATTCCAGTTTTCAACTAAAAATGAAAAATATTTCGAAAGTATTCTCAAAAATGTTTTATTATAGTTTCAGTTATTTATTGTTTTTTCATGACAATCTAATTATATTTTGAAAATAATTTAATTAAAACACCTATCTCTATATTGATATATATTAACATTTAATGATAGTTTATTAATAATTACCAATTATTAATGATGTAAGGAGCTGATTTTATAATGTTGATGGTGAATATTTAATTATTAAGTTAGAATTTATATATATATATATATATATATATATATATAATATAAAATATTTTTTATTTAGTTAGAAGCTTGTTGTTTGTGAACTTAATAATTTTCAGACTTTTTATATTTTTTCTTTTTTTTTTCGTCTCTTTTCTTGAACATATTATTAAGAAATGGTAGAATCTACGTTAATTTACATTGTTCCAAAGTTTGTTGTAAGTATTTTTTTTTTCTCAAATCTCAAATCCTTTATATTATTTATATAAAGGAGGAGATGCGCTTATAAAGAAGGGGTTAAGCGGGGAATACATAACTTAAAAAAAAATAGGATGAAATAGCGGGACAAGTTAATATATTAAGCCTCAAAATAACTATTATAGTTTGCATATAAAAAATTTACAAATTTTAATCATAAATAATCTATAAAAAGTACTAATTTATGATTAGGCTACTGCAGTCGTGGCAAAGTACCTTGAAATAGTAGAGGAAGTTACACAAAAATATAAATAACTATAATATTCCAATACACCATCTTTATTTAATATAATTCTTTACTCACTTTTGATTTGTTTTTTTTTCAACTCATCTTATAATGATGCAGAAAGTATAACCATCATCTTTTTTGTTTGGTTAGGTATCGGTGTCCTTAGCACATGATTTTGCACCTTTAAAGGCGGAGTCATGGAATGGAGGGGTGACACTAATCCACGTGATATAGTTTATTCAGAAATGTAGCACTTAGTTGAAAAGATATGTTTTGTTCTTATTTATACATACCTCTTCCCTATACTTTACTTACCTTCAGTGCATATCAGTTCATCCCAAATCCATTATCAATATTCTTAATATTAGACAATACTACCATAAAATATACAGATTCCAAAATCAATATTATAATTAAGTAACAGTTTCTTTCACATATCAGTTTTCAATTTCTAATATATAGATTTATAGGACAGGCACGAACACATATTTCATAAGCAATGATGACAACATATGAATATCTCTGAATATTTGTTCTCTATTTCTTTTTGAAACAAGTTCTTAATCCGAATCAAATCTAGTTAAGAAATAAACATAGTGTAGAAATGAACAGTGAACAGGCATAGTCGATACTGAAACAATGGAACTCTCGAAAACCCATCCACTGACGGAAATGACATCTTGTTATCCCTTATCTTGTTATATGTTTCATGATATATGTGTGAAAGTTATTTGTATTGATGATTTGTTGAATGATGTAAAACATTTATATAAGAAAAGTGTATTCTAGAATAAAAGTTATTTGTATTCATGATTTGGTGAATGATATAAAACATTTATACAGGAAATGTGTATTCTAGAATAAGAAAAGCTTTTGATCTGGAACCTGGATGTATAAAGCTTCTCAAAAATGCATTAAATGTTTTTAACAACATATATTAATTTAAAAAAATTAATATTAAAGATGAATCTATAAAAAATGAGACTTAAATCATTTTCCAATATTAATAATTTATTATTAATTATAACTTCACATGATTGGTCATCTTTAATTACAAATCAATTACTTTTAGTATTAATGAATCATTTTACAAATTTATTTTAAACTCTTCTTGTACATTTAATTAATTATTTTCAATATAATTAATGATTACATGTTTTAATTCATGCATTTAATTGTGGATAAATTTTAATAAATTGATTTTAGTGTTTCCAAGCATAATATTATTAAATATTTTTTTTTAAATACTTCAACAAGAACTCTATGATTATATATATATATTTTGAGAATTTTTTCTATTAAAGCAAAGGGTGATGAAGACACCTTCTTTTATCTCAAAATTTTATCTTTTGGCTATTCATTACAATTGTAACATTTCTTATAAAGTTCTCCATATTTTTTTTCTACATTATATTAGGTGTAATTGTATAGTTGATTTTTTATAGATGGTATCTATTAAATGTTGCTAAAGAGATTTTAGTTTCGATATTTTTTAATTTGCATAGTATGGTTGTAATATGAATTTGTGAAATAACATAATACTCTCTCTTATCTTTATTCTTATTCAAACTTTCATCATGTCCTATTCTTTTTCACACATTATGAAAAGGATCTATTAATTAATAAACGAATAAAAGTATTTTTATATAAATATCACATATTAGAATTCCAGTGTAAATATCAATAAGATAAAACCATTAATTACAAAATGGGATACTGTTTTAGTATATGAGAAATAAACAAGAAGATATCTATTAAAAAATCGCTACCTTCTCTCCTTATACCATGGAAGGAGTTAGAAAGCTGAAAAAAAAATTAATATAAATCAAAAGTGAATATTTAATTATTAAGTTATATATTTTGGAATTGTATCCAAATTTCAATGTACCTCACACCCAAAATTAAATCAAAGTAAAATTTCATGTCTTGAAATTTCAAGATTTAAAATTTCATGTCTTCAAATTAAAAGATATTTTGAAATCTTGAGATTCAAGATGTTATTTAGTAGAGTTGTAAAAATAGGTTTTTCTTCACAAGATATTTTGTTAAAAAAAAAAACTATATAACATAAACTCAATCAAACTAAATTTTGATAGTTTAAGTCGCGGTTTGGAAAAAAGTTTTCACGACATATTTTGTTAAAAAAAAGCTATATAACATAAACTCAATCAAACTATATTCTTGGACAAACTCAACTGATAAAATAATCCTATTAATATTATTTACATTAAAAAAATACATATTTTATTATTTTTTATTTTTTTTAAAGTTGACCCAACTATATGTTGGCTTAAAATACAACCAAACTAGACCAACAATTAGAATACGTTTAAAAAATGTAGATTTATTCCTTATGAACATATCTATTACCCTGAATGTAACAAGCCAGGAGCTAACATGTTTGGAATAAAAGATGGCTATTGCAGTCCTCCCATACTACCTTATAAATAAACTATAATATTACAGTATACTATATTTAATATAAACCAAACCATCTTTTGGTTTGGTTTGATATTGGTGTCTTTGGCACATGATTTTTGCGGCTTTAAAAGTGGAGGCATGGAATGAAGGTGTGACACCAACACCAAACACTAAACCAGGTTCATACTCTTGGCTCATCTTTAACAAGTTAACCCACAATCTTGTTGGCTATATCAAATTGATATAGTTTATTCAGACTCAGCTATGAAGTAGAAGTAAAGGAAGTTAAATTTCAATATTTAAAAACCATGTAGCATTTAGTTGAAAAGCAAGGAAACAGAAAAACATCAAAAACCAAATATAAAATTAAAATTCTTCACCAAAATAACTTTGGTGGTTTAAGCACTCTTGCTTTCCAAAAGCTTATCAATCATATCTGCTGCGTCTTGAACGGTGCTAATGCTCTGCGCACTTTCTTCTTCCACACTGATACCAAATTCCTCCTCCAGTCCCATCACAATCTCCACCTGCATCAATTTTAAATTACGAGCCAATAAATTGATTATGATGAAACATATGTAAGGTAACATATGCTCTTATTCTCATCTAGGCAGCCAAATTGGTACACATATTCTCAAAATGTTATTTTAACACATGGTTTTGTATATCCAGTAACAGTAACAACATCAGTTAAAGGGTATTAGCCAGACCAATTTCTGTTTTGGCAAACAAATAGGTAAAAAGTAAAACTGATAGCCTAGAAAAAAAATGTTCTTCACAATTGTCAGGGAAGCTTCTCAACCTCCATGTCCACCCATTAGTTTGTTTTTTAAACAGCAGCTTACTTCCACTGTGCATTATATAGAGAGGAAATAAGAGAAACAGAGAATGAGAGGTTTGTGGAGTTCTAGCAATTAGAATAGCAAAAACCAAAAACAATTACAACCAAAATGTAAAAAATTATGTAAGCATGTCCTTTGTTGACAATAGTGAGTAAATAAGTGTTGTGATCATGCGATTTGACAATAACAAGAGCAATTTGTATGTGAAGACAATTTGATAATACCGTGTCAAGAGAATCTGCTCCAAGTGCAGAAAATTTGGACTCTCCAGTGACAGCAGATCCATCTGGTAATGCGAGTTGTTTCTTGACTATGTCACAAACCTTCTGTACAGTTTCTGGTTTGGCCTAATCAACACAAAAATCTATGAGATCCGGAAAACAAGATCAGAAAAGATAACATGCAATTGATAAAAACAAAAAAACTAGCAGTATTTATCATAGACTGGTGTCGTTTTCTTGAACCACCTAATCCTTCTTCAACCTTGTGAACACATAGATGTAAAATGATGAATTCAGGTTATACTTACTGCACATGCAATTTGGAAGCGAGGTACTCTACCCTGCAAAGTAATGGATGGAAAAGTTCTCCCCTTCACAGAAATGAAAACTGAACTCGGGGTAGAGATCCTGCAACCAGGTACCTGATTTTTCATCCAACAAGCAAATAAATAAAACTCAGAAGCAATGTGATGAGTATGATTCTCATGTAATAGTTTATATAGTATATATCCAAATGCTTATGCTTGTGTATGAAACTATGTAAAATTAAAATTAACGCATAATGAATGAAGGAATTTGGTGGATCCACATAAAACAAAGAAAATCGATGATAATACCAGTGTTTTTGTAGGGTTGAATGAGGTGATGGAGAGAGAGGTTGCAGTGAAGGAGGCCATTAGAGAAGAGAAGGGAGAAAGGGGTCGAAAGAAGCTGCAAAGAGTGTGTTGGAACAAATGAAATGGGTGACAGCGTAATAAGAGCACTCTTTATACGAAATAAATGCGCGCCATTGAATTAATCTTTGTTTCGATACTTTCGATGAGTGTCTCTTTGTTTGTTTGTTTGGTTGGTTTTTCTTATTTTCTGTCGGTTTGGTTCCTTCACCCAACCCCATTCCAAACTATGCCTTATTTTACAGGCTATTATTACAAACCAAACAACATGCTCAAAAGCTGTGTTTAAATTATGAGTTTTCATTCCTAAAACTATATCATACATAATTTTTAAAACACGATGAATTGAATGAAATTTGAAGAAAGTTTGAATAAAACAACATTTTATGTACGAAAATGTAAAACAGAGAAATATATGATTTTGTAAATTTGATAATGAGTTTTAGAACAGTGTATTTGAGTGCTGTAAACATGAGAGTTTGTTGTGTATTGATGTTTAATAGTAAATAGAAAATCTAAAATAAATAATTTTGAGTTGTAGATTGATTTTCTAAAATATTTTAAATTTTAATTTTCCGAGGTGTTTGTTTGTATAAATGTGTGAGGTGTGCTTATTGATATAGATGTTTAACTATGTAATTTGTACTTTTATGAAAACATTAAATGAACAAAATTGTATGATAGGGAACAGTTTGAGGGTTTCATATTTGAAATAATCAAATTTTAAATTTTAAACATTAAATGGATGACCACATAATTACTTTATTCTTTGTCTACATCATATAAATGATTAACAAAGAAATTTTTTTTACACACCCTTAATATGTCGATAGATGTATGAATATTCATGTAATAAACTTTTTGCAAATACGATATTTGCTTGCAAATATTTTTACTCAAGTTTAGTGTTAATTTTTTTGGACATACTTAATATAAATATATATTTCAAAAAATGTCAAATATCATCTTATGTTGGGTCCAATATGAGATTCATTTGCAAATTTATTATGTTTATAAATGAATGGGATAGTGTAACATTTTTTTCTAATATTGTTTGATTTGTAATCTAGTTACATTTTAAGAGATTATTATTTTTCATAAATTTTCAACAAAAATTAAGATGAGATAAAAGTTCATACATACATGTATAATTTACAATTTTTACACTTTTTTTTTACATTACATACACATATTTTTCCTTATCATTTAGATAAACTAGGAGTATTATTTGTGTTACAATCCTTCATTTATTTTATACTACTATTTTATTTATATAGTCTATGAAAAAAATGTAAAAACTATTAGTCGACTTTTTTTTAAATAATAATAATAATTAATAATAAGCGACTTCAATAATAAGAAATATTTTTAAATTAAATTTGTATGAAATTATTCTTATTATTATTATTTAAATTAAATTCATATGAATTTAATTAAAATTATTCTTAATATTATTATCATTATTTTATTTTATTTTATTTAAAATAAATTTATATCTCTTAATATTTATGTTACAGTTTTATTAATTATTATATAATAATAATTATTATTATTATTATTATTATTTATTTTGTTAATTGTTAAACTTAAGAATCATAGTATCAAATAATTAAAAAATGATTGAAGAGAGAGAAACAATTTTAATTAATGTGATTAATTGAAATCGCTAGCATGTCACTTTTATTTTGATCAGTTTAAAATTATGCCTATCTAGCTGGCATAATTTGTCCATTTTGGTAAATAATTTATTTTCTACCTATTTTGGAAATTAAAATTGAAAAGTACACCAAAATGGGAAAAAAGTCCTCATCAATATTACTATTTGTGTATGCACTGATAATTCTATCCCTACTCAAAAAGTTGAAACAATATGGACTAATTTTTTTCTCAGACGGTTTGTATGAAAAGTAACATGAAATTGTTTCATGCACCCCTCAATTGCTTCCTGTACCCCATCAGTCATATAATATACTATAATTGTGCTTGCTAAAAATGAAAAAAGTAAAATTGTTGCAGCTGTATTTTCTGATGACGGCGGCGGTGGCGGACGTCGATGGTGGAAGAGAAGGTTGTCTGAAAACATTTTGAAGTAAGTCGGTTTATGTTTGGGTATTTTAATGGCTACTATAAGAGTGCAGAGGGATTGCTGAAATAAGTTTGAAGGGATTTCGTTATGGAAAATGAAATCCGTAAGAGACTACAGGTGAGAAATCATCTTACGGAAAACTATTTCCATAGTGGTGCGGGGGTGAGAAAAATGCTTACGGAAAAGCATTTTCATAATGGGGATGGAAGTGAGAAAGTGACTTACGGAAAAGGTTTTCCATAAGAGAGGGTTTCAATTATACAAAACCCTCTTACGAAAAACGTTTTTCATAATACAAAACCTTCTTACGGAAAACGTTTTCCATAATACAAAAAACTCTTATCGAAAATATTTTTCATAATACAAAACTCTCCTACAGAAAATATTTTCCATAATACAAAAACCTCTTACGAAAAACATTTTTCATAATACAAAAACCTCTTACGAAAAACGTTTTCTATAATACATAATCCTCTTATGGAAAACATTTTTCATAATAAAAAATCTTTTACGAAAAATGTTTTCCATAAGAGATTTCATACCCCCACAACCCAATCTCTTCTGAAAAATGTTTTCTATAATATCTTAACCACTTTTGTCTTCATTAACAAGACTACAAATGTCTATTCACATATTATGATAGGTGCAGGAAGCCACTGTAGGAGTGCAGGAAGCAATTGCCAAAGTAACAACCTCTGCATAGGTCCAATAGGGTTTGGATCCATTATTATATTATCCGGATAATGACTTCCTGCACCTCTCCGTTATTGGACGTGCACTCCATTACTGAACGAAATGATTAAAATACATTTTGTATTTATAATTCAATGGATTTTAACATATGTTGTTCAGAATCTATTTTTAGAAAATATTTGTTTAAACATAAATTTTACATTCTGAACATAAATATTAGAAAATATTTTAGAAATAATTTTTTTATTTCAAAATATATATTTTAGAATAAGTTTTCTAAAACACATTTTTTAGAATATAATTCTTTTATTCTAAAATATATTTTTAAAATAAGCTTTTTAGAAAAAAATTAAAACATTAATTTTGTGTTTTAAAAAATATTTTTTTAAATATATTACAGAACATATTTTCTATAATATAAAATTTATGTTTTTAAAAATAATTTTTGGAACCAATTTATATGAAATACCCTTTTATAAATTTGAAATAAAATATCATTGATATGTTTTTGTATTATTTTGAAATTGATGATACATGAGTTGGAATTGATGGGAGGGAAAACAATTTGCCTATTATCTGACTTATGCCGTTGCCATATAGTCATTAATGTGGTTGTGAATGTTATAGGTATGTTCTTTTATTTATTGGTTTTGTTAGGTGGTGTTTAGTAGCAAAGACATCAAAAGCTTTTCAGATTACATATTTGGATAAGTTTTAGAATAATCTATCTAAAATTTATTATAAAAAGTTTAGAACATTCTATATAAGAATGCATTTTAAATTTATTATTTATAAAAACTTTAAAATGATTTATTTAGGAATATATTTCAAAATTATTATTTATTAAAACTTATAATTATTGTCTTGGGTAATAATTATTTCTTCAACTTTTTGTTAATAATATATCTAACAAATATAAAAGTGACAAGTGATTCAATTTTATTAGGTTTTGATATATTAAATTAAATTAAGTTTAAGTTGGTTGTTGTAGTTTATTTCATGTGGAGTTGGTTGTTATAGTTTATGTCATGTGAAGTTGTATTTGGATGTTGAAAAAGTGTAGGTTACTCGTGTTTTTAAGTTGATTTTTAAATATGAACTAATCAAGGGTAGGAGGGTTTTCTAATGATGAGTTAGAATTGTGTATTCGAACTTTTAATTAACCTAGGAGATAGAGAAATAATACTTCTAAGAGTGTTAACAAAAATTGTTAAAAGTAAGTAATAAAAAAATAATTGAGGGGTTTCTTAGTTTTTTTTTTTTTTTTTTACAATTGTTTTGTTTTTTAACATAAGAAATATATTTGTTCTCTTGCTTTTTCATATTACCCATTTAGTATGAACTTTAATTAAAAAAATTGGTTTTTCAATTATTAATTTATAATTGATTTATTATTTTAAGTGTATATTGTGTTTTTTTCACATATAATTTTTTTTGCGTGATTTAAATAATTTAATAACATATAAATGTTGCCTTTACAAATAAAAATATTATGTTCTAATAATTAATTGAGAACTAGGTAAGCTATTAAAAAACATTAGAGAAAATAGATAATTCAATGATAGATACAGAAAGAGGCTAATTGAATTAATAAGGTATATTAGGTTTTTCTTTCGTGAGTGAAATGGTAGATAATTCATTAAGATTTAAATAATTAATTTTATTTTTATTTACACCAATTCAAAGTGTCAGAGAATAAATCAGCTAAATTATTTAGTTTTAAACAAAATCAAATTAAGAAAAAAAATCCAAATTTAATTAGTCATCGAAATCTTGAAACAGTTTTGTTTTTTGTTTTTTGTTTTACCTTATATGAATATAAGATGGTTAAAAGTAATATGAAAAACTTGCATTATTAAGTGCGATACAGCGTAATATTTTTTTTGTAAAAGTTAGTGTAATTGTATTTTGAAGGTTTATTTACCTTTTGCTTTACCTAAAATTATAAGTTTCTGAGAGATTTTGAAGGGTGACTTCTACTTTCTTAATAAGTATAATTGGACTATTTAATGAAAATTTTCATAGTTGGACTTTGTTCTGGTCACAATCCAATTGAACACAATTAATTGATATTGTGTTTAATTTAAACTTGATAGAGTTCAGTTAAGGATAAAACTAAAGAATATGAGAAGAAGAAACTTGCTAAATAGATTTAGCTAAAACAAAAGAATTTTATTTTGCAAAAAAGTTAACACACCAAATTTGATTTACCTAAAGTAATTTTTATGATAATAAATCTGACCAACTTAAGTTTTGAAGATTTGCTCAAAAAGTTACAATTTATGAAGTGAAATTATAAAAATGCAAACTCCTTTTGTTTTGAAAAAGAAAAAAACACAAATAAATTTCTTTTGAACTCTTGATGGGTTATCTTTCAAAGATAAATAATCTTTTTCTTGTTTGAATTAAATATAATCATTATAATATATATATAAAATTATCCATTTACTTATGCTAATGATTTTTTTTAATAATTTTAATACTTAGTGTATTTGAAACTAAAAATGTTAAAAGTAACAATATCCAAAAGAAACTAGAAAAATTATTTATATTTTATTTTAGTGATAAAAGTAATTTCAATAATAATAATAATAATATTAATTAGATAACAACAAAAAAGGTGTGAAATTAATATTAATAATTACAATTAGTAATGATTATTATATTACAAGTAATAGTGGAAGAGATGCGGTTAAAGTGACAACAATATTGCATGAATAATAGAAATAGTGATGGTTGTCACAGTATTCATGTTAACATTAAAATATTTAAAATTAGTATTTCTTAGTATTTAAATTTAACATTGTTTTTTTATTTTTATTGACGCAAAATAAAAAAACATCACGTTCATTATATTTAACGTTCAATTTGTTTAATTTGAAAATTTAAAGAGTAAAATAAAATTTGTTAAAAAAATAAGAACAGTACACACACTTTACTAGGTTAGCCATAAGTAGATAATAGTGGGAAGGTAGGAAGTAGTTGGTGTATCTATTTATCTCCCATCTCTCTGTGTTCTTTAAATTAACATTCAACTGCATAATAGTAGTTGCCAACTACCATTCTCCAAATAATTAATCTCTGTGTCATATTTTTCAAATAAATATGTTCCCTTAGTTGGCATGAACATATGTACTAAGCATTATGTTCAAATTGGTGTTGAAATGGTAAGAAACTCATGCTTATGCACCAAACAACTTTTGTCTGAGAATTGAAAAAGGGAAATCAAATAAGTTGGGAGATACGATGATTCTCATTCGTTGGTACTTTGTAAAAGATGATTTGAAAAAAAAGTGATTAAAGTCATAACTAAAAGAAATCAATTAATAATCGATTAGCTGTCATGCTGCACACAAAATTTAAAAATGGAATAAACAAAAAGTAACTAAGCATCTAGCTTTTTTAGATCTTGGTTTTCTAATACGTTGTTACATCTGTCTCCACCATTTTCAATAAAAAAAATAGAAAAATGGATAATTAATTTCTCTTAGATAAATAGTTAGTTGTGTATAATAAATATTAACATATTTTATTTTAATATAATAAAAAATATAGTTTTAGGACAAAAAGATATTTTGTTTGTTAATTTTATTTAAATTTTATTAATGGTTAAACAAATATTTAGTAGTAATGGTTAAATGTGTTTGTATGTATTTGTTAAAAGAAAAATTAATATTAGTATGTAATTAACTTTAAAGGAATCATTAAAAACTTAATAAATACACTTCACGATTAATAAAGATCAAACACATGTTTAATTATATTAATTATTAATTAAGTTCAAATAAAAGCAATAATATTAAAAGTATTATAATAAATTTATATTTTTTACTTTTTAGTATATTAAAAATATAATATATCTATATATTGTGCGTACTGAGTCCATACTTACTCTTTAAATATTTATGTTTGTTTATTTAATTTCAACCAAAAAATTATATAGTGAAGAGTTATGAAGTGATTTATAGCTCTTTATTGATGTGTGATGAATATTTTGGATTTTAGACAAAAATAAATTAAAAGTAATATTAAATATAAAAAATGTAGTTTTGAAAGAAGGTGGTGGGAAATGATGGGGTTGCTGTGTATGGTTGCAGTGGAGCAAGGTGAGTCTGGCAGAGGCTGACATGGTAGGACTCTCTTGGAACTATGTAGTACAAACACTTCTGTTATGTTCCCTTCTATTCTAAACACCAATTAAATAAATTATTTCAATATTTTAAATGAAAAAATAATACATATATAAAGTTCTAGATTATTTGAAACGTATGTAAGTATATTGCCTTATTTTTACTCATTATTTATTAATATTATTATAAATATGATTATTGTAATTTTTTAATAGAAATAAATAAAAGAGTGATTTAAATATTTAAATAATCAAATGATGTTAGGTATTAGAAAAGTAATATAAATATTCACAACTAAAATAAGATAAGATGAGAATAATAAAGTAAAAATAATATATTTTATTAAAGGAACAAATTTAACATTTTAAAAAAAGAATATCATTTTTGTTTGAAAAATAAAAAACAAGCTAAAATAATTTTAAGAAAAAACTATTTGTCTCTCTCAATCTTTTCTATTAGGCACTAAAATAATGAAAAATGAAAATTCATGCTGTGTCTTATAAAACATTGTATTCGAAATAAGTAAAGAGGTAAATTCTTGATTTTCTTTTCAAACACGATATATCATATAATATTTACTTATACAAATTACTTCTGATAATATATATATATATAGAGAGAGAGAGATAGATGGCACATATTATATAATAATATATCAATTATATATCATATATAGTATTATGTATGTATATATCAATTCTGTGTTATAATGCACAAAAAATTACTTTCCAATAATATAAAAATTTTCAATGATTTAGGCTCTATTTGCATCTACACATAGATTATAAAAGAAAGATGTAACAAAGAAAGTTAGAGTTAGATTTATAATGAATAAAAAATTAATAAAATACAGAAAACGAGAGGAATGATTTATTATGTATTTTCTTTGCAAATACGAAGATTTGTAAAGATTTACTGTAACTTCATTCTTTTTGTATAATTAATTATATTATTAATTTATTAATATTTATATTATAATAAATTAAATATAATTAATAATATAACATAATAATACTTATTAATAATAATTATTAAAATAATAATAAATTTAATAAAGCTATAAAATAAAATAAAATATTCATAATAAATTTATAAAATAATAATTAAAATCATATTATTATAAAAATATTCATAATATTAATATTATAAAATCATAAATAATTATTATAATAATAATAATAAAATAACATAATAATAATCAAAATAAAATTATAAAATAATAACAATAATAATATTATTATTAATTTAATTTTTATTTTTAAATAATTGATAATTTTATATTTCAAAATTTGAAAATAATAATTCCTTAATCATATTCATTAAATTAATTATATTTAATTTTAAATATAATTATATTTTATAAAAAAATAATTTATCCATCATATCACTCACAAACTTTTATAAACTTTTCACTCAGATTTCACTATCTTTTTCTTAATCTAAACAACTCAACTTTCATCTCAAATCCACTATTTAATCCAACCACAACTTTAAAGTAGTTTATCATACTTAAAACTTTGAAAAAGAAAATTATACACGTATTCTACTAAAAAATAACATTTTATTTATTATTGACGAATTAGCAAACTTATTTATTTTTAAATTTCTATATCAAAATAGTTCTTTACATATATTTTGTAACAGTATCAAACATAATACATGATTTAAATCATCAATAAAGTTAAAATATATTATTTTATAATAAATTTCATGCAATGCTACAATATTATATTCATAATATCATTTAAAATATTCCTCATCACATATTCGTAAGAACTACAATAGTATTATGTATATGATATCATAAATTTACATACATATAATATCATACATTTTATCATATCACAATGACACACACAAACATATCAATTGAACAAACTTACAACACTTAAGTGACCTTTCTTTCTCCTACAAAAAAAGAAATAATTTTTCACTTATTTTAGTGACATCCGCTATTGAGAGGAGATAATGGGTTGTGTATCTCCTCTCCTAGTATTTACTCTTACTAACCTTAACATTGATATTGAATAAGAATATTTATGATATAATTTAACAAGTTTTAGAAAATATTAAATACATAATCTTTTTAACACCTATGTGACCTTTTATCATTTGAGTGAAAATAGGTAATTACATTTTTTAACACGTAAAACCCTTTATTTTACTATATATAAAAATTTCAAATACTAATTTAACATGTTTGATTCCATACTTCACAAAGTTTATTTATTACTAATTTTTAGTTATGAAAATAAGCATTTTTATATTTCAATTTAATTATATTGAATAAAGGGTAGGTGACTTAAATGTTTAAATAAAATATATGTATGCTAGAGCAAAACAATAAACATTATTATCAAATAATTAGTTTTTAATTAACTTAATTTAAAACAATTAGTACAATAAATTACAAAATAACTTCATCATATTCTTTGGGCCAACAATATGAATGTGACAATTAATAGAAACAAATATAAAACACAATTTCACATTTCATATATTTGACAACCTTAATACATCATTATTTAGAACCAATTAGTTCCTATCTCACCATTTGTCTTGGGAATTTAGGACCAGTAAATTGGCAAAGAAAAGGTTCATTTCCCTTTTACTTTTTTTTCCAGATTATACGATTTTGTCTTGTGTTTATAAGACAACCCTTTATTCCCATTTCCTTGTTCCAATTGTTCGGTCAAGCAAGCTAGAAAGGGAGAGCTCCAAGTCTCTTCTTCTTTTCCTCCTTGTTCGTCATTATCTTCTATCTTCAAGTTAAGGAATTATATTCTAATTTAAATTTTGTTTATCTCGATCTTTATTGGTCAAAACTATTTAAAACATGAAAAATATAGATTTTTCAAAATAACAATATTTGAAATCTTTTGATAACTGTAAAAGTAAATATTATTAAAATAAAAAATATGTAAAGATTTTAAAATAATGGATCACTGATGTTATTTAATATTTAAAAATTAAATTTATATACAGGATTAAACTAAATACGAATTCATATACATTTTGAAGTTAAAATAGTTTTAATAATTTTTTTATTTACCTAAAACACACACACGTGTGTGTGTCTCTCTCTATATATAATTAAATTATAAAAACTTATTATCAATAGTTTTATATATTCAACAATTAAATTATGTTGTCACATCATCATGATTATTCATATTAAATTATAATAGTAATTTATATTTTAATATTTTTTTAAATATATATTTATCTGAAAAACTTTCAATTTAACCTTTAAATAAAAAAAAAAAACATAATGCAACTAAACGATACACAGAAATGACAGCTAGAAAACCCCGGAGGAAAGAAATCCCCATGTGATCTCTTCTTGAAGTGGCAGTTTAGTGCTCTTCATGTTAATTGAAACTCATAGAGGAATCTCTTATTGATCCACACCAACCTCACATGCATTCTACCATATGTAAATATATATGTAAATTATATTTTCATTAAAGATTATATGAATGAAAATTAATAAGACTAGAGCTTTATAACTTTTTATGACATTTTTATAATGTGAGAACTTCTTTTTATTTATTTATTTATAGTATTCATTTAAAGAAGAGACTGAATATGCTAGGAAAGTTCCTTTTAAGCGTGATTACATACAAAAACAAGATTGTTTGTTTCAAACTTTCCAATTATAACCAGGAATGTAATCATTATGAATTTGTTTTTTTTTTGGCATGTTTTGATCGTCAACATTTAAAGCTCTTGAAAACGATTTATTGTTTCTTGGCATGTTTTCAGAAAATGTATATGTTGGTTGAGCGTAATAAATATTTTCTTTAAATTAAGGTAATTAGATTGTTTTTAAGTGAATAACTAAATTAAATAATAATTTGTAACATGAGATGGAACTTATTTTACATGCTTAAAAGTTTAGATTACAGGAATCGCATTGTGGGTAAAAATTATTATAGTAATTATGTTGCATGTAAATTATTTAATTACATTTAGCTACTACTAATTAATGATTATGAATAGCATTATTTGAGGAAAAGGAACGGGTAGAACTGCAGAGTGAGTGGGGCCCACTTCCGTAACTGACGACGCCAACCATCCCATTCCAAAGTAACAACTCAACTCAGAAACACAACAACGCTTCTTTCTTCTCTTTTTCTTTTTCTTTCACTTTTCTCTTCTTCTCTCAATTTCATCCACCACCAACAACTCTTCTTCTTCTTCTTCTTCTTATTCTTCTTTCTTCCGATTAGGGTTCTATTCTATTATATTCTTTATTCTTCCCATTCCCATTTTGCAGAACACAGCACCCATCCAAACTACCCATGGCTACAGAGCTTCTTCAAATCGATCCGCCGGAGCTCCGATTCGTTTGTGAGTCTTTCTTTTCTTCTTCTTTTTTTCTTTTTTGAATTCAAAATATTGGCCTGTCTTTAAGCATGATATGCAATGATCAAACCACACTGTGGTTTCTCTTCTTTTTTCCGTTAGTCGAATTGAAGAAACAAAGTTCATCTCTGGTTCAACTCGGGAACAAGACTGATCATTATATTGCGTTTAAGGTACCGTTCATTTCCCCTCTTTTCTTTTCATTCCATTCCCTTTTTCGTTTTCTTAGTTATCCATGTTCTGAATGTGAGTCTTAGTCAGAAATGTGGAAGTTGAGTAATGTCTATTAGGAAGAATGCCCACGATTTTCATTACCTTAATGGTTTCGTTTGCTTATATGGGTCGACTCATTCTTTATCAATGTCAAATCTTTCCGGTATCCCTTGAAAGAGCCAACACATTTGTATTTGTATCTAATAACAAGCAAAGCCACATGGATCAAATGCCAATGTCAGCGCAAGAATAACAAAAAGCGTATCTATAATTCACTAGTCTCTGCTCGCAGGTTAAAACGACGTCACCGAAGAAATATTGTGTCAGACCCAACATTGGCATCATCAAGCCCAACGAAAAATGTGATTTTACTGGTATTTTTCCGTTATTATCAGTACAATTTTTAACGTGCACGCATATGCTTGTATGGTTTCTGTATTTTATTATGTGTGTGTTGGATGCAGTTACTATGCAAGCTCAGCGCATTGCACCGCCCGATATGCAGTGCAAAGACAAATTTCTGATTCAGAGCACCGTTGCCCCGTTTGGAGCCACGGAAGAGGACATCACGAATGATATGGTGAGGTTATTTTGTTTATGGAAGATTTTTGGTAGGCAACCCCTTTCGATGTAGACACGACGAGAGAGATAACAAGATAGGAAATTTATAGATGTGATGTGATAGTAGTTGTGAAGGGAGAGTAAGAGATGAGGGGTCTCATCGCAACTCCCAAATGGAATGACATCATGAGGTGGAAGAAAAAGAGAAAGAGGATATAGAAAGAAAATTTGATAATTGTGCATTAAAAAAATTGATAAGAACAAAATGAGGTGAGAATTGGATGAATTTGTATGTGTATTATACTCACATTCAAAAGGCGGCGATACCATTTGGAGTGTTAATAAACCAGAGTTCATTGTTTGTCTATTTTCTCCATGTTTTGTGATGCCAGTAATATGTTAAGGACAAAGATCTAATTCAACGCTTCAACTCTCTCGTTTCTGTTATTTTTTTTTTCTTTTAAAATATTGCTTTTTAGGTAGGCTGATCGATTATAAACCCCTTCTCTCTCGACAGTTTGCAAAAGACAGTGGAAGGCTTATTGAGGAGAAGAAACTGAGGGTAGTCCTCCTCAGCCCATCATCTTCTCCGGTGTTGCTTCCAGTAAATGGTGATGTGAAGCATGATCCATCCAACGAAATTGATGTGCAAAAGGATAGGGTGCTCAGTGGAGTTGAGAACATACCTCCTCGCACAGTGAGCTCCTCCTTTCCATTATTCCTATTTGAACTTCAATTTCTCTCTCTTTTTATCGAGTTGCTTTCATTTTGAAGATACGATATCTATTTTTTTGGGGAAATATATTGTAGACTTGTTGTAGTGTACTATGAATAACAATGTTAACTTATGTGAACCAATGGCTATAATTTTGATTCAACATAATGGTAGTTTTCTGTTTCAATCGCTTGATATATAATAATAACTTTCTCTAACATTTATTATTTTCATGTATCAGGTTTCTGAGGAAGTTAAAGGTTTGGAACCCAAGGATACGAAGGAGGATAGAGCAGAAGGGAATATAGTCCTAGTACAAACTGAGAACGTGGGTGACATGAAGGCAGCAAAAGACGACGTGCAGTTGAATTTAGATAACGAATCTGAGGAATTGAAGTCAAAGCTTGGCATAATGGATTCAAAGCTAAGAGAGGTTAGAGATCATGAACTTAGATTAAACTTTAGATCTGGGTAAATGTTTTCGTAAACACTTAATAAAAAAAAATGAAAATAAAAACTTTTTTTAAATTTGAAATTAGTCTATGCATAAATTAAAAATATTTCTCTAGAGAAGTTAATATAAATAAAATTTTAATTAATTAAAGTAAGTTTAACTTTCGAAAAAAATATTTTATTTATTTTTGTTATAAATATTTGTAGAAAAATTATCCAAACAAATGCTTTGCCACAGTCATCTTTATGTTAGTTTTCTATTCCATGTTTCACTTTTACTTTCTTAAAATTCCATCACAATTTTACTGCTAAAATCTGAAATTGATTACTCTAGTATCCTAAACGGGAATAAAATAATTATAATGTTTGTTTTCAAGGTATCTAATATTTGATTAACTGCTCTTGTTACTAAATAGTTACTAAATAGGAACCAGTGTCAAACTGTCACTGAAATTAACATGCTTTTGTTTCTGTATCCTAGTTCCCTAAGTTGGCACTAAAGGTTGTTATATGCTTATGTCATATCGATTAATTTTACAAAGATGCTCCTTAAGTTGCATCTCCTTAATTTTTTTTTTTAAACTTCAAAAATGAAAGCATTCAACATATGTTTACAATCTCTGCAGGTTACGGTAACCATCACTAAGCTGCATGAGGAGAAGCGCAGGAACACTGAAGAAAAAGACTTGCTTAAGAAAGAGTTGGTGCGTTTTTCTTTTGTTCCTTGTCATAAGTCTAATGAGAAAAGATCCTCATCTTCATGCCAGCAATGGGGTGTTCTTATTGAGTTAACCATTTAAATTTTCTGATCTATGGTATTGTGATTCTTATTCTGTTATTTACATGCCAGCAATGGGGGTTTGCGATGAATTTGATGTCTCTTCTGTCTCTTTAAATCAATGCAATGCAGTCTTGAGATGTTATAGTTTTTATTTATTTAATAATTGACTATTTTGAATATCTGATATAAATTTTTTCATGTTTTGGCAGGAGGTGTTGAAGAGGGAAATCAATACGAAAAGAACTCAGGGTGGATTTCCATTTCTGTTTGTTTGCATGGTTGCTCTGATCAGCGTGGTAATTGGATATTATATTCATCCTTAAGGGAGAAAACTGCGTGTATAGGATAGCAGACGTTCAAAAGTCATGGATTTCTCCGTAACGATGGCTGAGATAGAGGATGGTTCATTTGTTTATTTTGGTGTAAAGTGAACTAAGCCTTTTTTTTTTTTAATACAAGTATAATAAAGCAGCATTCTGATATTTTGGTCTGTTCCTTAATTAATTTTAGATCATATGTTTCATATTTTATTACATTAAAATATATATAATTTTATTATTTTATAGTAATAGTATTAAAAAAATTATGTAACTGTTATTTTTAAAATATTTTAAAATAAATAGAAATTATTTAATTATCTTTTATTAAATAAATATATTAATTTTTATTTATTAAAAACTAATATATATATATATATATATATATATCAAAGAGTAATTATTATATATAGTCGTTATTTTATAAAAGAGAAATTATTTAGTTATTTTGAAATAAAGAGAAAGATGCTATTTATCAAATAAATAAATTATTTTTTATAATTGAAAATTTTCTTTTGACCAAAAACTTATTATTATTATAATAATTATTGAGACAAAAATATATTATTAAATAATAAAAATATTTTCATTAAAAGTAAAGGTAAAAATAAGTAATTTTTATTTTATTGTAAGTAATTTTTTAAAGTGTAGGTGTTTTGTTTATTGTGGATAATTATTTGAATTTTAAAAAGTAATTACTTATAGGGTAAAATTGTAAGAAATTGTATACATAAAAGAGGTATATTTTCTTTATACAGCGTTATAGATTAACAAAATACAGCGTTATAGATCTTAAAAATATTATTTACACATTTACTATTAAAAACCTTTTCCATTTATTTGTATATTTTTTACATGTTTAAATTACAATTTCCATATCAGATTAAACCAGTACAACACACTTGTTTCGCGTGTAGTTTAGTCTAATAAAATAACGAAATAAATTTATTTCTGTTAAACAAACTTCTGTGTTATATGAACCAGTTTGGTCTTGCCACTAAGGTATTTATGCGCAGTTGTTATAATTCACTATTTGATCCCCAATTCTACAGATTAGCCCAAGCAGTGAGAAATCGAAAGAGCTTCATATGTAAAGATAAATATTTTCTTTTGACAATATGTACGGGAATGGTTTGGTTTGATTTTTGGATAAAAATATATCTAAGTCATACATAAAAATATGTGGGGTGCGATTTGTTTGGTTTGAAAGAAAATAAAATTTAAATCAAATTAATTAATTTGTGCAGTTTGGTTTGATTATTTTTTACGATTTTTAATTTTAATTCTTTTATTAATTTATTCTTTCTTTTCATTTTTAAATTAAAATATAATAAGAAAAAGTATGTTATTCAATATATATTAAATAATAAACTAATAAAATCATAAAATTTAATATTTATTAAAAACTGCAACCATATATTATTTTACAACTAATAAGTATGAAGCAAATTTTTTTAAGATTAACTTAAGAACATAGAAATACAACAATAGATCAAATGAGAGTCTGACATTGATGACACCAGCTATATATGCGTGCAAACTAACTTGGATGCTCTTTCCTTTCGTTAAATTATACCTTTCTAGATGAAAAATTGAGGCTCAATATAGGTAGATCAATTCGCACTGTGTTGTGTACACTTGTGAGAAGTGTTATGCCAAGGGTAACAAACATACAAATTCAAACATTCATGCTTACAAATGCTGCGCCTTACAAGCAAAAATGGTACTATCATTTTGAAACCCCATGTTACAACTTACTAGTTCAAAACCCACAAACTATACTTTAAAATTGGTTGTAACAGTAATTAAATACAATCAAGCAAACACAAAACTATAGTTAAAGGCCTTTGGATCCATACCATGTATACACACAAGCATCAAGTTAACAACTTAACTAAAAACCAAACAACCTTTTCTCTTTCCCTATGTCAGCAAAATCAGGGTGACCAAAAAATTCTTCCCCCAACAACCTTCTTTCTTTCTTCATGACTTTTTCCTCTCTTTTCAAATGTTGTAAAACTATATTGTCAAAAGTGCACACAACCAAAGCCAAGCCAATTTTACATACACCACACCCACACCAACCATCACATAATAATCAATCATCATCAGTATATCTATATGTGTCTATATATATATATGTATATGTTTGTTCTAACTGCCATGCCACTGATGAATGCTTTGTTCAAGGGGTGACCCGGGAACATAGGGCACAAAACCTCGTCCACCAAACACGGGTCGCATGACAGAATCATCAAACTTGCGCCAATAGTGGTGCACCCCACGAGTAGGAATGCAGCTTAGTAGCATCCTAAAGGTGGTTGGAGGAGGCCCATTTGGGGTGCCACCATTGGGCCATGATGAATCCTCTCTTCCACTGCCTAGAAGTGGCACTGTGAATGATTTTGGTGTCGATGGTGGGGACGGCAAGCTCATCACATGCTTAGAGGAGGGAAGCAATACCCTCACAAGTGGCTTTGTCATCAACCCAAACGCCTGCACATCATTTCAAAACCATTATTCATCGCTTTTTCACACTCCATGTTATCATTGGGGAATCACACGTATCAAACAACCCTTTCCTTTTCATTATAAGAAAATGACACTTCTCCAAATCCATCATAGAGCTATGTTTTCTCATGTTCAACTAGTGGGGACTCCTACACAACCATTATTTCATTACTTGTTTATTTAGGACACACATACTACACTCATCTCGAGAAAGTGTCCAATTCAAAAAAGATTTTATTAGATATCCGATAATTCTAACACGTTCTAATATAATTTTTAAAGAAAATTAATACTACAGATAAAGAAAGAAAAATCCTATATATAATAAAAAATATTTAAATTATATATATAGATCCGTGTTCTCAGTATCTTTTATGCGTATGGTCCGTGTAATAATTTTAGACTATTAATAATTTAACTTCCTCAAGCAACCAATGTAGTAAAATTTAAATTTTGGGGCATGGTATCACTACAAACCGTGCTGATCAAGAGAAGATTAGTGTCTAACCAATGTGCTGAAGAGTACAACAGTGATGGTACTAGTGATCATGATGGCATTCTCGCGCAATTTAGTATGGCCCGACCGGGTAAACTGCATGTGAAAAAGCAATTATTTAATGAAAAAAGACTCAACAACTCTAGCCATAGAGATGAAGAATGAAAGCAATGAAGTTTGATTCCTTCACCTGATTGTAAGCAAGTGCGATAGAAACAGCTCCACGCATGAGACCTGCCCACCAAATTGTTACCTGAGAAACAAATCACAGCAAGAATATTAAAATCCTCTGTTATCAACACACCTCACAGAAATAAAAAGAAAAAAATAACCCTTTTGCACTAGGTGAAATCAAACTATTATATTTGGTTCAAACTCTGATAAGGAAAGTAGAGGAAATTAACCACATACTTGTTGCTTGAACTCAATTTTCTCAGATTGAGACTTCTTAAGCAAGTTGGATAAGAAGGACAAAGGGAAAACAAATGCAGCTCTTCCCACTAGAATAAGTGCCAACAGCAACGAACTGACCCCAATGGACTTTCTTGGGCTAATGAAGAGATCAAAATGTTAATTTCACTCTTGATAAATTAGTTTCAAGGAAGTTTGGTTTCATCCAGAATTTTTTTACCTTTGACTTACAATTCGCCACTTTTCTATATCTAATGCATCCATCCCCACATAAAGGAAGATGAAGATTTCAGCAATGAATGACAAAGTGGCAAAAACATGCCTGCAACAGGGAAATTAAAATCAGTGAAGTGATATAATCAGAAACAATATTGCAAATAATGTCTAATGTGTTGAAGAATTAATTTCAAGTACTTTGTTGTCACCCTTGAACTTTCAGTCACATTATGCCACGTGTAGTGAGACATTACAATTCCGCAGAAGAAAACAGTCAGAATGGCACTTAAAGAAAATAGCTGCCAAAGAAATAGATTAGTTAGCATTTGAATAATTTATGCTAAAAAGTGACAAGTTTCAGAGAAAAATATTACTTCAGCCAGCATGTATGAAAGGTATGCCATGAGTACCATGAGAGCAACCTCACGGTCTGTAGAATGCCTGACATTTGTCACGAAAATCAATTAGAGAATAGCAATTTTATGAGATATTTCATTGCAGTGCTTAAGCAAATTGCAAATTAGTGGAATTTAGAATGAACCTTATCAGCTTTCCAAAATAGAGTTTTTTTATGATGTAAGCACTAAGCAATCCAGCCTGAAAAACCAAAAAAACAAAAGAAAAAAAAAAACCAATGATCCCAAGCAAACAATAACAGAAAGCAAAAGAGACATATTAGAAAGTGACAGGAAAACTTACAAAAATTCCCAACACAGTGCTTGCAATGAATAAGTATAAAAAATTTCCTATTAACTGTAAGGCTGTACTTAAGTCAATGTGAGAGAGGTCAAAATTCTGAATTGCTTTGAAGAGCACTACAGAGGTAGCATCATTTACTACCCCCTCCCCAAAGACAAGACTATATAGTAGAGGAGTCTCATCCTGATTAAGAACCTGAAGCATCCAAATACACATGATCATTTTCAGTATAGGAAGGGGAAAAGAAAGAAGGTTTACAGTGTTTCTTCAGACATTTATACCTGCAGCGTGCAAACTGAATCTGTTGCTGAAAATATTGCTCCAATTGCTGCATTCAGTTGACTCAGGTAAGTAGAGATAGGAGTATATAGGAAATGTTTCAAGTTTGCAGTTAATTCCAACAAATTAGTGCAAAGGAAGGAGGTAATTTAAGCACACCTAGAAAATCTCCAATCTTGAGGGAACCAATGTCCAACTTCTGAAAAAAATGTATGGCACCTATTCAAAATAAATAAGCCTTGTAAACAAATTGGACACAAAGGGGTGACAACCAAATATGATTTGATATTACTTTGTAATGCAATTTATCATAAAAGAAGAATTGGTTGATGACTTCAATTACCCAGTGATATGATGCAGAATGATATCAAAGTACCAACTGCACCAAAGAGCATAATAGTCATAAAATTGCGGAAAAATTGTTTCTTCTTCACCTGAAACCTGGAACGGTTCAAGAATAAAAGAGCAATTGAAATTGAAGTGAGTCATTTAATCAAATTCACTCAGATTAAATCATTAGTTCAGTGAAACATCTATTGGTTTCCTAAACTAAAATGAAGCTTGCATTATGCAGTTCAGCATGCAATTAAAAGCTGAATAAAGAAAAGAAAGAAAAATGTAAAAAAGAGTAGTGAACTGAACCAACCCGGCATTGAAAATGATGGGTGGGAGAAGGTAAATGAAGAAAAGATCTTCACTGAAGACTAGTATATGAGAGCTTTTTCCTCCACTAGTAAGCAGTATAGAGACCCCAGTACAAAGACCCTGCCAAAGAAAAATGGTACTTTTTCTAAAAACTCATCTTCTTGATGTTGATAGCTACAATAAAACGCAAGTATTGAGAGTAGTAGGTGGATTAAGAATCTGACAATGAGAAGGGCAGTGATGGATTCATTGATCCATCGGTTCTCCTCCAACAGATGACCGATGATGATGCAAGCACTGAGAAGGGCAACAAAAATGTTCATAGAGACAACTGAAGCATGATCAGAGGTCATCACTGTCGTCAGTTTCTGGAACATTGCTCCAACAGCCATGGAAGACATTAAGCCGAAACAGAAGAGATTGTAAAAAAGTGAAGATACAGACTCGTTGCACGTGCTCCCTCCCTGCCTCACTCACCAATATATGTGTCACATTCCAAGTGGTGTGAGAAGTGAAATGGTTGGGATGATGGAGAAGATAGCAGAAGCATAGGAGTGTGAGTGGAAAGAGAAAGGTGGTGGGAAAAGGGAGAGGGTGAAGGGTAGGATATATATACGGATTGTGTGATGAAATGAAAGGGGTGATTTAGAAGCGATGATGAAGGTTTGGAACGTAGGGAACACTTGCTTTTTGGCATGCCAATGCTATGCTGTGCCAGTGGAAGAGGGAGACATGACTTCGCACTTCACTATGTCCCACATCATAATGTTGTCGGATTTCACTTTTTCCGTTTACCCTCTTTTTTCAATTTTCATCCTTCAAAAAAAAGTTCCTTCAATAGAATATTTAGAAACTAAAGTTAAGAATAGAGAAATTAGGTTTAATTGGCTTTTTTTATTTAATTTGTTTCCTTTCCTAATTAAAGGTTTTAATCTTTATTATTTAATTATTTATTTTATTTGTTTCCTAAAAGGTTTTAATTTATGGCTAGTGAAGGTTTATAATCCATGTATTGGGAAACTTTATAAATTTAGTATAGTATGCTTCAACATATAAGACATTTTGTTGGATATTTTAATTAAATTTTATAAAATACGAAATAAATACTAAATATATTTTATCAGAATATTGAGAAAAAAATACTTGTATCCATGAAGAACGAAAAAAAAAATATGAAAGTATACAGAAAGAAAACATAGCAAAATTGATATTGAAAAATTGCTTTTGTGATTTTCTTAAGGAAATCACCGTGGAAGTTTTTTTTATCCATTCAGAAAGGGAGAAGAGTAAGTTGTGTTTTAATTGAATGTATTGGAGATAATGCCATATAGTTGGGAACCTATTAATGATTCATTATCACCTAGTAGACTAAATCATTGATATAGATTAAATTACAATTCACTTATTAACAGTTTTCTATTAATATATTAATGAACTTATTGAGCTATATTACTGGTATTAAATGCATCTAAATATAAATAACTAAAATATGTAATATACATTAATTAATTAAAAATATATATAATTCTTAATAATGTGAATTAATTATTCAATTAAAAATTATAAAATTCTTAATAATATTTCAATTAATTTATAAAATTAATTTATTCAGAATTAATATTTCAAATTTCATAATCAAAGCATTAAATATAACTAATCATGTTAAAATATTAATTAATGTGATTTTTTATATATTTTGCAATTTTATCTTACATGAAAAACTTGTTCTAAATCTAAAATTGGTTTTAAATGAAAGCATATTTAATTAGTTTTTTTTTTCAATTTTCTAACTGTTTAAAAGTTAAACATAAAATGCATCAATTAAGATTAATTTTAATCAAATTTAATTTCATACAAAATCATTTTTACAAACACTTTTCTTACACAATAGACAATTTTTTTAACCAACGTTTTGTGTTTTTCATTAAAGTGGAAGAACGGTAAAAACAAAATGAGAATAAATTTACCAAACTCCGCTATTTGTTTAAATAATGTTATGATATATAAAAAGAAAATAATTAATTACGTTTAATATTATAAACTTTGGTGAATTTGATTTCCTCATTTTAAATTATTACTTTTATTATTAATAATATTATTCTGATTTATCCTTTAACTTGACAAATAATTTTAAAAAAAATATTATGTGATACTTTATTACACTGTGAACTCAAAATATTTATGTTGAGATAATACTCTCTTATTGTATTATGTCGCATTTTTGTTAAACAATGCATATAAAGTTAACAAATAAATTAAGATTGTATAATTAAATAACAAGAAATTAAGTTCAAGAAAGAAAATAGGAATTTAAATTCACACGGCAATGACGATCAGGATTTAAAGTATATTTAAGTTAAAAAATGACAATTAGAAAAATAAGTAAATATAAATATAGAAGAGAGAATAAAAAATTTATGTATATTTATTTTATTTAAGAAAATTCAAAATAAAAAATGCAAGAATTTTGAATGAGGATGAAGTCAGCACTTTTATTGTAACCTTATCAGTAATATTTATTTAATTTACAAAATTTTACTTTGTAAAATATTTTTATATTTGATTAAATTTAGTTATTTTTTAATATATTTTTACGTTAGCATTACAGCTAAAATGAGTGAAACTTAAAAATGTTTTATAAAGTTAAAGACTGAAAAAGTAAATTATTATAGTTAGATAATGAATACTGTGTATAATTTAAAAGACAGTATTTATGTGCTAAATGATGTTTATATTTTTATGACATTTATACATTTATGGTATAATTGAAATAAAGATAAATTAATCATTTAGCATAGGAAAGCTAAAAGACTACAATTTCTTGGCAACTATGGAATGAAAACTGTGTGTGGGACTCAAGTTACTTTTCTCTTTCCTTCCATACTCTTCTTCTATTTCAAATTACTCTTTAATATTTCAAATGAAGTATTATATTTTTATTAGAGGGTACTTCTTAAAAAAAATAACATCCATAACATTATAACTTTTAATAAAAAACATTGATTGATTTGTTAATGAATATACTTAAAAGCACCTGTAGCAATTTTTGAAAACTAATTTGCAGAACTAGAAAGTTCACACATGGATTACTTTATTGACTTGTTGTTGAATGTGATTGAAGTTGACATCTTAACACTGAGGCCTATGAAACTTGCACACCTATAAGAATGGGTGGGTTGATATCAATACTTTCTTCATACTTAACAAACAGATACCCTTCCAAGGATTCACTTGTCCCTCACTCTCAACACAACTTCAAACATACTTACACTCAATTAGATTTCACTTCTGCACAGTATTATTGTCGACGTACCAAAACTTTCAATTTCAGGGTCCTATATTTTTTTTTATTTTTTCTCTTATTTCTTAAATTAATTTATTTATTTTTATTTATTGTACTATACGATCAAGAGAATTTTCGATTTTCATAAAATTGACGCTCACATAAAACACAACACATGACCGACGAGTTCTTATTATTTATCTCAAATTTCACACTCTCCACATATAACAGTACTTTTATGTGGTTTAAGTTTTTTTTGACAAAAAGCAGAATTAATTATTACGTGTCAGATCAATTATCATTATAAATAATAAAAAAAATAATGATGATATACATTTTATTTTTTGAACTCCTATTATATGATAACTCTAATAACCAAGAAGTGACTTTAGTATTGAAATACATTTAGCAAGTACTTTTCCCTAATAGAAGACCTAAAACCGAGAAAAAAGTTATATTGAAGAGATATTATTATAACCCGAGGTCCGTAAGAATATTTCTTAAATTAATTTTTCTTATTTCCTAAATTTATTTATCTATTTTTATTTCTTAAATTAATTTTATTTTATGTATAAAGATGTAGCGTGGTGAATAGTGAAGATGGCCATGAGAATACTCATTCATATTCATATGATGAGTAATTTTGATGACAAATTTTTTACATCACTTGATTCATTGTCCACGTGTGGTTCATCAACAGTAAAACAGTGAGAAGATTATTCGTTGTGGTAATATGCGACACGATGCTTTCTATTTAGGTTTATCTTGTTAATAATGTCATGTGTAGTTGTATAAGCAATTTTATGAAAAGAAGAAAATTTATTGGTGAGCACCAAATTCTATAACATGTTTTTTTTGGTAAAGTTATACGTGTAGTTTTTCAAAATTTGATATTTGATGTTAGAGGAAATAGACTAGGTTAAGCTAAGGTGTTCCTTAAACATGCCTGATTTATTTCGCAAATTTTAAAGCTTAACCTAATTTATTTACTTCATACGTGACTTTTCTAGCTTGAAAGTATCAATTTCGGTTTTATTGGTTTTCTCATTACAAAAATTTCAAAACATTCCTTATCTGTTGAGAATGCAAAATTATATATTTTTTATTATATCGTTTTAATTATATCTTCAAATTTCATCATTTAAATATTTAATAATTCAAAGCCTTCTATTTAATCTCTCATAATGTTTAAAAAATGGGAAAGCATAATTCTTATAATTATAAACTATGATGCGTGATAAACATGAGTTAGTTTGAAACTAATTATCTTAAAAATTATACAAATTATAGTTTTTCAAAATGTAATCCATTGCCCTCAACAATATCTTAATCTGAAAAGAAATTGTGTATCGTTAAAATTAGTTGAAATAGTACACAAGATTTTAGTACAAACAACAATATTCCCGTATCTATAACATAAGATTATAGGATATGATTCGTTACCTTAGATTCTCCCCTTCTTGCTTTTGGATTCTTGAAATGAACATCAAAATTGACTATTAATAAAGTGTGATACGAATCTGATAATTAACTGAACCGTTTCTAAATCCGTTGTTGATAAAGGTTTTATTCTTAGTTATGTGTATTAATTTTCATAATTTAGAGTGAAAATAGTTTGAATGTCTGAAATTCTGAATAAGTGGGTCCTGGAACTTGAATGGTGGAATTGTACAGAGTCCATTATTATTCTAATTTCCACAAAGCAACTTCATTATGGAAACAATCCCATTATTGCTGTCCAACATAGAAACGACAACATACTTGGACCGTTTAAACCATTGTTGGAGGAATCCTCCACCCCATCACAAAACCACCTACATTGTTCAAATAAATATTAAAGCCTGTGTACTAAAGTATCATAAAATATCAACTTTATACTTTTTCATTCTTTGCAAAGGGTCTAAGATGTGATAAAAGAAAAAAAAAAAAAGTCTCACAGCTCAAAGAGAGAAACAAAAACATTAGATTAACATTCTTGAGGTTTCTAAAACTCTCCTTGTAATGCTTTTTCCTTTTTATAAGCAAAAGGACAACCCTTTAGAAAAATTTCTTAACCATATTTAACTTTTGATACATGCAAAAGGATGAGTGATGAGGACCCACTAGGGTCATTGGTGAATGTGAGGGACACACATGAGGACATGCTCATTCCTCCACCAAAACATATAGTCATCTTTGTTATGTTTCACCAAATGTTTTATTTTGTGATTAACGGATTTGAGATAATTATGGTGTTGGGGCATATAGTTTGTGAAACAATGGATCTTCTTTGGCTTTGGTTAGCTTAGCAAGGATGATTAAGTGCATGAACTAGCAGGCCAATGTAGGCCTCAGTTTTTTGGTCAATCCACCTCTTTTAATCATGTCCTAAATGTTGGTTTTTTCTTTTTCATTTTATTTTCTTCATTCTAAACATAAATTATAATACTCAATTTTAAATTTTGTGTAATTGAAAATTTACTGAATGTCTAAAATAATTTTATTACTATAATTTTATTACTTGAAATCGATTTGATGTCATTCCTAACAAGTCAGAGATAAACCAACTAAGTTTATTATCTTACTGGTGTAACAAACCCAATAAACATGCTTATCAAGATTAAGTACAAATCCATGTTATTATATAAGACTTGATATTTTAGTTCTAACGAATAGTAAATTGACTCAATATCATTTTTATAATACATGTATGACTATTGTTTCTATCATTCCTCACTTATATTTAAAATTAACTTGCTCATCAGTGTTTTTACAAATATTCTTTCTTATTTTTGACTTAAAAATTTCACAATATCTCTAAAAATAGACTGAATATTCTTAATGAGTTTCATATCATAACAAATCCTTAATACAATTTAATCATTTTCTTGAAATAGAATATTTGGAAAGAGATGCTTTAAAAATTCATCCCTTTCATTAAATTGCTATAAATTGTTACAAAGTTTACCCAAGTTATATTAAACTATTTTTTTTATTAATAAATACTAGTGAATACATGAATAAATAAATATGAAAGTGTTCTACTTGTGATATTCAACACAATTATTTCAAATAAGACACTAAGTTTGTGATAATCAACTCGGTTATTTTGAATAAAACATTAAGTTTGCATATTATAAATAAAAAAAATCAAAAAATAAAGTTTATTAAAAGTGGCCACATATAAAATTTGACATAGAAAAACTGATGATAATTTATGCAGTATAAAAAATGAATTAAAGTTTTGAACCTTCAATTGTCTTAAATATCTAAAAGGAGAGTTTGTCACTTATATTAATTCTATCATAATTAAGTGAAAAAATATTTATACAAAACTTAATATATACTTAACAAGTTTCGATAGATATTATTTGTTAAAACAAAAAAATAATCTAGAGTACAGGTTACAGAACTACTAAGAGTTTACGGCAGGAACATGGATCAAATCAAATGATATACTTAATTAGTTGATGAAAGTTGAATAATTTACTTTAAAAGCTATTCTAATACCTTTAGATAAAATAAGTAAAAATTACATAAAGAATGAATATGTAAGTTAAATAACTAATTTTATTCTTATTTTTTTATAAGCAATTATCTCTCTAAAACTATACAATTTATATTCTTTCTTTTATATATATATATATATATATATATATATATATATATATATATATATATATATTTTTT